>OCQC01000005.1_pt1 | contig 328295 bp, 306 predicted proteins | sample 1538401 | NCBI WGS metagenome assembly OCQC01 (sample SAMN04571689, study PRJEB22368) | human gut metagenome | biome: human gut; material: stool | host: Homo sapiens | place: Luxembourg | collected 2012-08-03 | reverse complement strand
TTATGCAAAGATAGGATTTTTACAAATATTACCCCTCAGGTTTTTACATTGACCCGTTAAAAACGCTATCTTTGACGCATGAAACAGAAACTTCAAAAAACCGCCAGGGTCAGTCCGAAAATTGTTTTAGCAATGTTTTAGCAAAAAGAGTATGGCTACATTTACTGAATGTCCCGCTTTTATTTTTGAGCTCAACATAAAAAGAGTCCCGCAAATCTCAACGACCTACGGGACCCCAGAATAAACAGAACTTAGGATACTCTTTAGTATCCCTTCAATAAGTTGCAAACAGCAGAATAGAATCACTCAAAACAGACTTTCCACACCGATTAGGAACCAACGCTTATAATTCCATTCCCGCACTCTTTACAATAGACTTGCATATTGATAACCCCAAACCAGTCCCCTGCGCAAAAGAGCCGGGCTCTTCAAATCAGTCAAAGAACGTAGAAAATTGTTCTCGTGCATTTCATATACTGCGTCAGTAGCACTCAAATTCAACTCCTGTTTATTATTGCATAAAATATATCCATACATTACTTCGGCGTATATTATATGGCATTAGCCAACAGAATATATACATAGCAATGTTTTTATACTGCAAAGAAAAGCTTTTCTGCATGAAGCATCTTAATTTAAAAGCTCTTGCTATAAAGAAATGTCCTAAAGTTTATAAAGAAAAGTCTTATAATATTGTATAACAATAATTTATTGTTTCATATCCACTTGGGTCTTTTTAAATTCAGAAGGTGTCATTCCCGTTTTATTCTTGAACAGACTATGAAAAGTAGGCATACTATTAATGCCGGAAGCCTCAGCTATAGCACGTAAAGTATATTCAGGATGTTCCTTCAACAAATGTATAGCATGATTCAAACGTAACTCATTGATATAACCACTCAGATTAGTACCTGCATTTTCTTTTATCATCTTAGCAAAACGGGTATTATTCATATGCGCCATTCTGACTAAATCTTCTCTTGACAAATCAGCAGAAAGATACAATTCATCTCTCCTTATCAAAGAATCTAATTTCTGAAAGACCTGTTTATTGATTTCATACTCTTTATCAATGTCGGAAGATTCTGTATCCAAGTCATTATACAGAATAGACTTATCATCTTCACCTGGCGATTGCTGTTTCTTCTTTTGCTCTGACAGCGCCTCATTTACATACTTCACCAATGCCCTGTTCTTTTCTTTGATATTACGATTCTGCAGCCAAACCTTCCAAAGAAAAAACAAGACCAGCAGTACTATAAAAAAAATAAAAGCCAGAGAAATTGTCCGTATCTTCAATTTTAAAGCTTGTTCTGCAATGTGGGCTTCTCTCTCATCAACATCGTACAAGGTTTCTAATTCCAGTGCCGCATTTGTTTTTTCACGCTGATATATGCTGTCAGTCAAAGCAATGAAAACAGTACTTAGCTTCACTGCCTTTTCATATTCCTTCAAACCGGTATAAGCTTTTATCTCTTTAGACAAAATGCCACGATACTGATAATTAATTGTATCCTCTCTCCTAAAAACTTCTTTCAGCTCGCGACAATTATCTAAAACTTCCCTATACCGGCCTGTCACAAACAAATAGGGAGTAGCATCGTATTTCCCGGCAGGAGTTGAAGCTGCCAAAGTAGACTTATATTTTATAAAACATTCCTCTGCTTTCTCCTTATCACCCGAACAATAATACAAATAAGCCAGTTTGGAATACAGATAAGACTTCTGTAAGTCCAAATAAGCAGCTTGTATTCCTTCCTTGCCTTCCATTTTATCCAACAGCTTCTGTCGATATAGCCCAACGGACAACGCATCATCTATTAATCCATCATCTATCAAAAAACTCATTTTAACCCCGTTGAAATAAGAAAGCATACGCAAACCATATGCATCGTCAGCATCCCTCAAAAGTTGAATAGCTTCATCAAATGTTTCGTAAGCATCCTTTTTAAAAGACAGCCAACGCTTATTTTCTCCCATACAGAACAACAGTTTAGCCTCTGCCCGCTTATTCTCCATATCCCTCGCTTGCCTGATGCCTTCAACAACATACCGGTTACTCACCTCATATTCACTCAACAAACTTGATAACTCCGCCAATGCAATCGTCATCTTAAGCAAATGTTCAGGACTATTACCAGCAATGGAATCCTGAACATAAGCTCTCCGTGCATAACGAAAAGCCAATTTGCACTGATATCTATTACGATAGACCATACTCCGCAAATCGTTTATGCGCGCAGGCATCATTACCTTCTTCTTTTCAGCTTCATCCAGTAACTGCAAGGCACGGTCGGGTTCACTCATATATATATCTGTAATATATTGATCCGTATAAAGTGAAGATTGTCCGCTCTCTTTTGTTTCCTGAGCCATCAAAAAAACGCTGTTCACCCAAAATAAGAAACAGATATAAAGGAATTTTTTCATAGCATTTGAACCTATTCGGATTTACTAACTGTTCGCAAATATATACTTTTTTATTTATCCTAACAGTAAAATCATCTATCTTTGCAAAGACGAAACTTAATCAGATATGAAAATTCTTTGGATAGACCTAAATAGTTCCTACGCTCATTCTTCATTGGCACTTCCTGCGCTACATGCACAGATAGCAAACGACCCATCTATTGAATGGGCAATAGTATCTGCCACGATAAATGAGAATGTAGGAACCGTTGTAGACGAAGCTTACCGCCATAAGCCCGACATCATAGCTGCAACAACCTGGCTTTTCAATCACGAACAGTTGCTGCATATTACTTCAAGGCTGAAAGTATTACTTCCCGAAGCATGTCTCATATTAGGCGGTCCGGAGTTCCTCGGAAATAATGAGTTATTTCTGCGCAAGTACCCTTTTGTGGACTGCGTATTCAGAGGAGAAGGCGAGGAAGTCTTTCCCCAATGGCTGACTTGCTGGAACCAACCAGAACTGTGGAATGATATTGCCGGACTATGCTATTTGGACACTGACAAGCAATACAGAGACAATGGAACAGCCCGTGTCTTAAACTTTTCCAGACTCATTCCACCCGAAAAAAGCTGTTTCTTCAATTGGGACAAACCGTTTGTGCAACTTGAAACCACACGCGGATGTTTCAACACATGCGCCTTTTGCGTCAGCGGCGGCGAAAAACCTATACGTACACTCTCCATTGAAAACATCCGCCAACGGCTTCAAACCATTCACGAACACGGTATCAAAAACATACGTGTACTCGACCGTACATTCAACTACAATACGCATCGCGCAAAAGAACTGCTCCAGCTGTTTTTAGAATATCCCGATATACATTTTCATTTAGAGATACATCCAGCTCTTCTTTCCGAAGAACTGAAAGAAGAATTGAAACAATTGCCACAAGGTCTGCTTCATCTCGAAGCGGGAATTCAAAGTTTGCGCGAACCTGTTCTTGAGCAAAGCCACCGTATGGGAAAATTATCCGATGCCTTAAAAGGGCTGAAATTTCTATGCTCGCTCCCGAATATGGAAACGCATGCCGACCTCATTGCCGGACTTCCCCTCTATCACCTCTATGAAATATTTGAAGATGTATATACCCTTGCCGGATACAATGCAGGAGAGATACAGCTGGAATCACTCAAATTGCTTCCAGGTACGGAAATGCGTCGACGGGCAGAAGAACTTGGAATACGCTATTCCCCCTTTCCTCCTTACGAAGTTTTGGAAACCAACGAAATCAGCGTTGGAGAACTGCAAACCGCTCGCCGGCTGTCTCGCCTATTAGATGCTTTCTATAATACTCCCGCCTGGCATACACTAACCAGAGAGTTAATATTAAATGACAAAGATTTTCTACATAACTTCCTTAAATATCTGATACAGGTAAATCTGATAGACCAGCCTATGAGTTTGGAGAAACGCGGGCTTATACTTTATGAATATTGCAAACTGGCCTATCCTGAATATAAAATCCAAGCAAGCATTGCTTGGATAGAAGCTGGCATGTCCTTAAAAAAGACTCCGGCAGAAAAAGTAAAAACCAAACATCAGATTCCGCCTGAGAAATGGGAAGTGATATATGGAGAATATAAAAGTAATCTGCGACTTTGCTTTCTTCCGCTCGATGAAAATACAAAATGCGGTTATTGGTTTGGATTTGAAACAGAAATACAGAGAACATTCCCCGTATTCAAAGCTAAAACAGATATATAACAAATATCATTTTACTGCGTTGAATAAAAATGAATTGCCGCTAAAGAAACTGTCACGCCACGAAGCCTGCACTGCCTCAATTCACTGCCGAAAGCTTGAAAATGCTGGTTGCAGGCAACATAAGACAGTAATAAATCCCCGTTAAAAGTACTTTAATAAAATAGAACCAACTACTCTGTCGGTTTTTCTATTTCTTTCTTTATCTTTGTGGCTATATTATATTACTTTTGGCTGCATGGACAACGTTCAGAAACAGAGAGGGAGCATCATACAAAGAAGAAAAGAATAGTGAGAATTGCATACGGATAGAGTATGCAAACGTCCAAGCTGACAACAATTCTGGAAAATGAGCATAAAAAACAAGATACACCATACGGTCTATTTTCTCCTATTTGGAATAATAATAGGTATTTTAAGATGGACTATATGTATAGTAGATACAAATGGAGGCATGAATTTCACTCCTTTTTTACAAGCATTCTTGTTGATAATTGCACTGTTATTATTTGTAATTTGGGATATTGTTTTGCATAAAATAACCTTGAGAGTAATTTCAACCATCATTTTATTATGTTTTAACATATGGTCTTACACCTACTATTTTAAAATAGAAGAATTAAAAGAATATTGGGATGGGGTTAGATATTCACCTAATGATGCATATCTTCCCCCCGATATTGATAATTTCATTTTTGTATGGTTGGCGAACCAAGTTCTTGTTTTTTATTTGCTTTTAGCAATAGGCATTTCACATCTATTACAGAGAAAAAAGACATTAGCAAAGCATGGTAACATTTGACAGTATCCCTATCTTAACCCATAATGATGGAGACATATGAGTATATGTACGATAACTATTATAGTTATGAGAACTTTATTGTCGCTACTTTTATCGAGAAAGAAAGATAGTATGTCTTACGTTAGGTATCTATATTTTGTTCTGTATGATTACATTACCTGATGTTAGAGAATACATGATTCACCATTCTTTCTCTCGTACAGGTTGACAAGTCTGATAATGCTGTCCGCATCTCTCTGCTTGATGCTTATCGTTGTAGCACTGTTGAAAGTAACACTGACTCCGGCAAGCATGGAAGCCTTATGTTGCACAGGTTGAACTTTGGGTTCGATACGAACGAATGAGGATGATGGTGCACCTGGCTTTTGTGACAGTGATGCCTTGCAGCGACTGACTGAATAATCATGCCTTGATGTCCACTTGCTCATACCACATTCATTGGTGTGTAGCTTTTTGCAGATTGCACAAAGGGTTACTGTTGGATTTGCTTTGAGTTCTTCTGTAAATGCTAACCAAGTCTCTTCATAACGTTGTTAAAGTACTAGTTGCTACAATGGTAGACAGACTGACACATAAAGTTCATCTTATCAATATGACAGGACAATCGTACAGACTAAAAGAAACGCAGAAATTGAAAGAGAAAAAGTTAACTTCTTAAATGATTTTTTTTACAAAACTATAAATGGCGCAATTTTCAGTTAGTATCTACATAATGCAAAGTAAGCAATACTTGGCGAGTATAAAAAATATGCCCCACTAAAAATCGACTGAACCCACTTTACGACATTTGCGAAATGAACGAAGGTACCGCCTCCCAAAAACTGTACATGCTATAAATGCCAATGATTCTACCAAAGAGCAACTTTGTGTATGGACAAAAAAAGGAATTAGACTTAGCTATAGGGAACAGCAGTTCACGTACGACCGACGAATTCATATTTATTCGAGAAATCAAAGAAGCAACCACCCTCTATCTACAGATCTTTGACCGCCTGACATAGTCCTAAGTCGGCCTATGACGACAATTTTACATCATACTGGTTTTCAAACCAGTATCTTACACAAAATACAAATTGTCGCTATATTTCGGACAATTTATCGCGAAGTGGTTCTCAACTCGCACTAAAGAATCTTACAAAACACTTAGCTTTGCTTCAAAATTTTAAATAAATAATCGTTATGAAAATGAATTTATTTCTTTTGCCAATACTGGCAGTATTGTTATCCGTAAGTTTGTATTCCTGTTCAGATGACGACAGTCCCAAGACTGGTAAAGAACAAGTAGAATACATCAAAAATGTAATCGACAAAAACAGTAAAAAATTCTTTACTAAAGTAGATAATACAGAAGGCCAATACATAATGGGGGCTGAGAGTGCAGAAAAGGCGCAAGAATGTTGCGACTGCTTACTCGGTATCCGATGGAATGGGCAAAAATACACCTATACCTTGAACGATAAAATGGGAAACGTGGTTATCACTCCCAATCCCAAGGAAGGTGTTTATATTCGCTTAATTTTTGACGTAGAAGGTATTCCGACCTTCACTCTCGACATTGCGTCCAGAACTTATTATGAAAATAACAATTATGTTTTTAAACCAGCCGAAGGCATGGATATGCTCTAATGCATAGAGACAAGAGAATCTTTATAATAGGCCAAACAAGCAACAAAGAATGATAAAGTTCGCGCAAATACGCAAATACGCTTATCAAGCATTAGGTTCATTCCTCATGGGAATGAACCTAATGCTTTTTTCGTGTTCCTCTTCCAACGAACAGGAGGCAGAGACACTTCCCACTCCCCAACTGGTATTCCTGTTTTCACCCGGCGGATTGGGAGATATGAGTTACAACGACCGTATTCTGGAGGGAGTGCAACAATTCAAAATGGACTATCCCCAAGTGAACCTATACCTCTATTCACCCGCTTCCTTAGAAGAAGCTGAAAAGATATTCTCGGACTGGATCCAAAAGCCAGGTCAGCATACCCCTGCCTTGTTTACGCTGGCCAGCAGCGACTATGAGCCAATCGTAGAAAAACTGTTGGTAGGAAAAGAACTCACCTCCAACAAGAAGGTACTCCTGTTTGAGAGCAGCAAGCAATATGCCGAAGGCATTTCCACCTTTCAGATTTCCATGTTCGGCGCCTCCTACTTGGCTGGAATCACGGCTTCAGAAATCACGAACCAGGCAGAAAAGGCCTTGATTGTATTGGCCAATAACACCGACAGCCCGATACACATTGCCCGCGAAGGCTTTATGACCGGTTTTCAAGGCACGTGTGAAACCACCTACCTAGCCAACGACTGGACCGGCTACATCTCGGCCAACTTGGCCTATCGGAAAATGAAAGAATGGGGTCAACAATATCCATTTATCTTTCCGGTAGCAGGAGGTTCAAATGCCGGCATTTACCGCTATTCACGCGAATACGACTCCTGTCCCTACTTAGTCGGTATGGATATCGACCAGTCTCATCTGTCTAATCAGATTACGGGATCGGTCATCAAGCACATCGACCGCTTGATTTATCACTATCTCAGCGAATGGGCCACAGTAGGAAAACTTCCTACTTCCCAGCTCTACGGTCTGGAAAGTGGATATGTAGATTGGGTAGTATCCCTTCTCTTTCAGGATGCGCTTCAATCGCTTGTAGAAAATCATCGTCAAACAGCCATTACTCAGGAAAAAGCATATTATGAAGCCACTCAACCATAACATACTCGTATTACTCTGCTTGATACTCTTGGCTGGATGTCAGGAATCGGACGAAATATCCGACAGCCGCCAATGGACCGAACAGACCGTTGCCGTGGTACTTCCTATGAACAAAGGACTGGACCAGCACTGGAAGCGCACCTTGGGGTTGCTGCAAAAGCATTTGGAGCAGGCTTTCAGAAATCAAACGGCCGGCATCCGACTGAATTTTGAGTATTACGACGAAAATACCGAGCAACTTTCCAATTTAGCCAATCAATTAGCCAAACGCCCCGACATCTATGCCGTGATTGGAGGATTGTATTCTTCCAATGCCACCATCCTGGCCACCGAGCTGGCACACTACAGTAAGGAATTCTTCACCTTAGCCACCACGGAAGAATTGGTACGGGCCTATGCCAATTCGGGCCATCTATGGGCCATGACCGAAACCGACATTACCCAGTGTGAAGTATTGCTATCGAAAGTCATCAACTACGACGGAAAAAGCGTAGCCCTGCTGGTCAAGGAAAACGACAGCTATGGCAAAACCTTTATTGACTGGTTTGCTTTCCAGGCCAAAGAATTGGGATTGGAGAATAAAGGGACTTTTACTTACCGTTCAGACAACGTCGCGGAAGTCAGTCAGCAAGCAGCTGGCTGCGGAGCGGAGTATGTAATCTGTACCCCTTCCGAGATAGAAGAAATTGCCCCCATGCTGCGCATGTTCCAACAGAAAGCTCGCACTGATATGGAAGTACCCCGTCCCCTCTTTGCCGACACGGCGTATGGAGCGGATGTCATCGCTACCGTAGGACCTATTTCAGAAGGTATGGAAGGCATCACCTTTGGAGCATCACCCGAATCGGGTTTTGAAGTATCCTATGAAACCTATTTTGGCGAAAGCACTACACTGGGTGAAGCCCAAGTCTATGACGCAGCCATGCTGCTAGCTTATGCAGCCTGGTATCAGGTATTGCATCCGGATACCACCTTGCAAAAGGCGCTACGTACCTTGGTAACGGGCAAGGATGCCAATATGGGCAGCTGGATGGGAGAAGACATTCGGCTGGTGATTGACGCCCTGGCCAACGGCAAACAGCCTTCATTGGAAGGAGCTTCCGGTTCGTTGGATTTCGACGCAAAGGTTTTCACCAATGTATTGACCACCACCTACTACAACTTCAAGGTGTATAACGGGAAATACATCATCTTAGACTACAATACCAGCGATGGCAGCAACCGTACCGATGCTACACTGGCTGGATGGAACTGGAAAGCCAGCCAGATGCAAGATTTCAATGATTCCGAAAGCATGACCTATCCCGAGTACCATAGTAATTGGGCCTTATTAGTCGCCACTTCGACCACTTGGAATAATTACCGGCACCAAGCAGATATTCTTGCTATCTATCAACAATTGAAAGCCTCGGGATATCCAGACGATCATATCATCTTGATTCTGGAAGACGACATCGCCTATTCACCTTCGAATCCGCATCCGGGTATTGTCCAAGTAACCCTAGGAGGAAAGAACCTATACGAAAACGTAGAAATAGACTACAAGATGTCAGAATTGCAGCCGCATGACTTTCTGCGTATCCTGAGCGGACAATCCAGCCTTCAGCTACCCAAAGTCATCGAATCTACCCAGTACGACAATGTATTCATCTTCTGGAGCGGACACGGCATGCCGAAATACCTTTGCTGGAATCAAACCGCAGATGCGCTGAGTGGAGACGATTTGCGGAATACGTTCAGCGAAATGCACCAGCAGAAACGATATCGCAAGCTACTGATGATGGTAGAAACCTGCTTTTCAGGAGGAGTGGTCGAAGCCTGCGAAGGCATTCCTGGCCTACTTTTCTTCACGGCAGCCAATGGCGACGAAACCTCCAAGGCTGATATCTTTAACGAAGAGCTCAACGTGTGGATGAGCAATCGCTTCACCTCTACCTGCATCGAACAATTATCGGCACAGCCCGACATCAGTTTGCGCGACTTGTACTACCGCCTGTTTATCAACACAGTGGGTAGCCATGTCATGGTATACAACGCTCCTTTCTACGGAAATATGTACCAGCAGAATATGGGAGAATTCATTCAATTCAGATAAATACATTTATAATACAAAAACACAATGAATAAAATTTTTTATTTTTGGCAACTTTGCCTCCTCTGTTTCATAGTTTCTAGCTGTAAAGATACCGATGAACAGCCCAGCCAACACACTCTGGTAGGGAAATGGTATTTCGTGACCACCCAGGAAAAGGAAAACAACCAGTGGTTCGATTTTCCCATGCCCTTGGATGGAGCTGAGATGTTCATAGAATTCCTCCCCGATCATAGTGCTACCATCGTCCGCACAGTGGGCGACCAGGTAGATTCGAAGAATTTTACTTGGGAATTGATGCCGGATGGCAGCTTCATAGTGAATGGTGAAACCGAAGGACGCCTTGATTTTTCCGGCAACAACCGCTTCTATTGGCAAACGACTACCACCAACGATTCATTTACCGGTAAGGTGCTGGAAGGCCTCTTCCGCGATGTGTACGACCGCAATCCTGCCCCGGCCGATAAACCGGGAGTCATCACGGAACGTCCTCAAGGAAAAATATACCACTTCAGCATGGAAGGGCGCAACCATTACTACCGATTGGGGATGGGCAGCAATCTGTCATTCTATGGAAAGACCGTGGAAGCGGTAGAAGGAGAGGAGGGCGTGCTTTACCTGAAAAATCTCTTGCCAGACCTCGGACTTCCAGATGATTATTACGTCAAAGCGGTGATGGACAACGACCGCATCCTGGTGCCTCTTCCGCAGGTGATTTCGACCAAAGGTAAACTGATAAAGTATCTGTGGCGTGGTGTGAAGCAGTATAACTCCGGAGATGAGCCGGTCAATTTTATATCAAATCTTGACAAACGATTCATCACCTTCATGAAAGACGAAAAAGGAATCTTTCAGCTGGTAGAAGATATCGACCAATTAAGTATCGGCTTGTGTGATGTTCACGGAAACTGGATGGGTAAACACCTTGAGCCAACGGTGGCGTATGCCATCAGTGAGATGAAGCTGAAGCCCGCGAACATAGACCTGGTGACTCCACCGGCCGGACTTCCCGTTCAGAATTTCGTGTTCAAAGGAGTAGTCGGAGGTGATAAAATTGAAATAATGTACACCGGAAAGATGATTCAGCAGGGTCAGGAAGTGTATCTGCAAGGACTGGGTCAGGTGTTGCCTGATGCCTGGGTCAAAGGAGTGCTCCATTCTGCAGGAGATCAGCCTTATCTGGCTATTCCCAGTGAACAGTATCTGGGAAAGAGCAAGGGAATGGCTTGGTATTTTTATGGAGACCGCGTGGAAGAGAAGCTTCATGAACCGACCGGTACCCTCCGTTTGAAGCACCACCTTTTTGAGGCTGGCGATTCGTTAAGGTTCAACTACAATCCTCAGCAGAGGACACTGACCACTCGTTCTGACGAAGGCTTTGTTTGCAATGCCGGTACAATAGACGAGTATATGACGAGTGAATTGCGCGAGGTATCGATTACCTTGACCGATGAAACCGTGTTCACCGCTCCTTTGTTGATGGGCGATGTAGAGATACCGGCGATTTTCCAGGTGACAGATGCCGAAAAAAAACTGTGCCAGGTGGGTAGCGGTATCATCAAGGAGTCAGGAGAAGACATCTTCTACGATACGGCAGTCATGTCGATAGTATTCGGCAAACTGGAAATTCCAGCGGAGGTCAACGGCTATCAAGTGGAAGCTGTGGGACCGGGTGCATTTGGGGATTGCAAGCATCTGACGGAGGTTGTTTTGCCAGCCAGTGTGACGCGAATAGGCGATTGGGCATTTATGAATACGGGACTGACTACGATGCGTCTGCCTCAGCTCACTCACTTAGGCGAAGGAGCGTTGTCGGGCTGCGACCAACTGACTGAAATTGAAATTCCGGGCAGTTTGAAGAAAGTGGATCAATTTGCCTTTTCCGAAAGCGAATACCTGGAGAAAGTGGTGATTCAGTCGGGAGTAACAGAAATTTCCCGCTGTGCCTTTGCGTTCTGTTACAGACTTCAGACCCTGGAATGGCAGTCGCCTGCTACGGTGAAGAAAATCGGTTCCTTGGCATTCAAATGTACAGACTTCACATCGGTGACCCTTCCGGCCAGCCTTACCATGATTGGCGAAGGTGCGTTCAGTGTGTGCAACAGCTTGCAGAAGGTGGTTTGCGAAGCAGAGGTGCCACCTACTATCGTGGAAGTGCGCGATGCGGAATATATTTTCGATGGCTTGCCGGATAATGCAACCCTTCACGTGCCGCAAGGCAGTGTCGAAGCTTATAGTCAGACACCCGGTTGGAACGTCTTCCTAAAGCTTGGAGGTATTCACCCCATCGCTCAATAAGAGTACAAAACAATGAAAAGCAATGTAACTATGAAAATAGCTAAAAATAGATTCTGGAACCAATGGTGGGTAGCCTATGAGCTGCCCACGTTGGCTTGGGCCTGTGTCTTCTTGCTTCTGCTGGCAGTAAGCTGCAAGTCGGATTCGAAAGACGAGCTTGTTGTAGCCAAGGTCTATGTACCCGAAGCCCCTTCTTATACCGACGCTCACATGTGGTACATCGAGCAGAACGACCGTGGACAAGGAGCCGACGTGTTCTACATCCCTTCAACTTGGGAATTTGACTGGTATACCCCAGACTGTGTTATCAGCCATTGGGCCGCCCCTTCCCTACCCCTGCACCGCGAGCACATGATGACCGAAATGACGGAAGTAGCCCAATATATGGCCGATGGGAACAACTTCTATTCACCTTATTATCGTCATATTACGCTCAACACCTGGGCAACCCTGAACGAAGACACCATTCGTCGCAGGTATGAAGCAGTTGCGTGGAAAGACGTGAAGAATGCTTTCGAACATTATCTCACCCACTATAACCAAGGACGTCCATTCATCTTGGCTGGCTTCAGCCAGGGAGGGAAATCGGTGGTGGAACTTCTCAAAACACTTTCTGAAAAGCATCGGGCACAATTGATTGCAGCCTATGTGCTGGGCTATAAAGTCACTCCGGATGACGTGCAGAAGGCTCCATGGATCAAGGCCGCACAAGGAGCTACCGACACGGGGGTAACCATCTGCTACAATTCCGTGTCCGATGTAAAGTACCTGAAATCAGTGATTAGTGCACCCAACGTGATGTGCATCAATCCCGTGAACTGGAAAACCGATGCCACACCGGCCACTTTGCACGACACCATTACAGTGACCCTCTCGCCCGAGCACAAAGTATTGGTGCTGAAAGGATTTGATGGAAGCTATCTGCCCAACATTCTCAATATACTAAATGTAGGCGACTATCACGGCATAGAGCCTTGGGTATACAGCGAAAATCTGCGCCAAAACATACAGCAGCGCATTCGAGCCCATCGCCAACCAACGAAATAATCAATCAATTTTAATAATATCAAGTATGAAAAAAAAAATCAAATGGGTGTCAGCCATGCTGACCATGTGTATCCTGGCAATCACGATGACAGTTGTTTCTTGCAGTGATGATGACGAAAAAACCAATGTATGGTATGCTTTAGGCTTCACCGAAATAAACACCTCAAGCCCCGACGCCCTGCGTGAAATGGGTGAAATCGAAGTTGCCTACAAGAAAGCGCTCGGTATCACCGAAAGTCCTTTCAGTAAATTTGGAACCGTAGAAGAATGCAACCAACAAGTACTGAACGCTTGCCAGCAAGCTGAAAACGCATTAAAAGAAAAAAGCTGGAAAGGTACTTATGTATTCGAGATTACAAATGCCAACTCCGAACAAGTTATTTATCAAAAAAAATTCAAAGCAAATGACGACAATGCCCTGTTGTAATTTGCCGCGATAAAAATAAAAACGATTCCTTCCCCGAAAGAATATAAAAATAAATTGTACCTTTAGTCCGCAAAACAAAGATACCATAAGACAATGAGGCATGTTATTCTTATACTCTTTTGGGGATTGACCACTACTATTCAAGCAGCCACCCCTTCCGTTTCAACAGATTCCATCCATACCCTGAAGCATGTGCTGAAAATCCATCTTTCTTATCCCGACAGTGCTCTTCGCCTGCTTGATACGATGGAGGAAACAAACACAGCCCCCCTTTTCCTGCTTCAAGCTCAACGTGCCATGCTCTATGGATCGCACAACAAACACCACCTGGTGATAAACTATGGACAAAAAGCGTTGCAGCACGACTCCTTGCAAGCTTGTCCCAAATACTACTTACAAACGCTGACATGCTGTGTTGAAGCCTATCGTAAGCTCAACGAACACCACCAAGCCATACACTTACTTGAAAAAGGGCTAGCATTTGCCCGCGCACAGAAGAACCCGACTGTGGAAGCCAATTTCCTATTCACAGCCGGACAGACCTATTACCAGCTCAACAAGAAAAAAGAAGCCAATCAGTATTTCCAGAAAGCCATCCGCTTGGGTGAAGAAGGTTCCTATAAACTGAAGCCCTACCTGTCATACTTCTATGGAGAAATCTTCAGCATTCTTTTCGATGAAGGAAAATATCAGGAGGCTCTGGAATATTGCGACAAACGAGAAAAACTAATTCAACAGATGAGCAGCTTCAAGCAAATCCCCATCGGTTATATTGATCAGCAATATGCTTATCTCTATAGCAAGAAAGCCTGTGTGCTATCCAGGCTGAACCGAAAGGCCGAAGCTGCGACCTACTACCATAAATTCAAGAAAACCCGTTTCAGCCACACACCTCAAGGCCAGGAATCAATCCTGGTTTACTGGATGGAAATTGGGCAATACGACTCGGTCATCCAATTCTGCCAACAACAAAAGCCCCACGATACCATCACCTCGGACTATGCCCAGCAGCTAACCATACAGGCCAAGGCCCATGAAGGAAAGAAGGAATACAAACGGGCCCTGGAATATCAAAAACGACTCACGGCCATCAACGATAGCCTGAACAAAAAGAATATCGAGGAAGAGATGGCCGAATTGGCCACCATCTACCAACTGAAGGAGAAGGAGAACGAAATCCAGCAACAACATGAACAGATACAAAAAACTATCATCATCCGTAACTTGCTGGCGGGTGCATTTGGTTTGGTATGTCTGTTACTATGGATGGCTTGGCATCACCTCCGCACCATCCAGAAGAAAAACCGATTGATGGCCAACAGTATCAATACTGTACTGGATTGCGAACAGAAAATAGAAACCTTGGAGAAAGAAACTTCCTCTACGCAGGAAAAAGAGGAAGCAGAAGAAACATCTGTCGAAACCGACAGTCATCTCTTTAAGCGAATGGAACAGATCATCAAGGAAGAAAAGTTGTTCCTCAATCCAGACTTGAACCGACAAGACATCCTGAACAGACTGCCTATTGACAAGAACCGTTTTGCCAAAATTATGCAAGAAAACTCGCAAACGACGCTGCCGCAATACCTGAGCAACTTGAGAATCAAATATGCCATCAATCAGTTGAAGGAGCATCCCAACTACACCATACAGGCCATTGCCGATGAATCGGGTTTTAGCAACCTGCGAAGCTTCCAACGAAGCTTCAAAGCCAAAACAGGAATGACCCCCTCTGAATATAAAACGGCCATTGAGCAAACGATTTCTGAGAAATAGACTGAAACAGTAGAAATTATACTTAGGTGAAACAAAATCCTATTTTTCCTTTGTCCTGTCTTTCGGTTGTCTTCCGACTAAATATAAAAAGTCCCGTAAAACATTGATTTTACGGGACTTGTCTTAACTTGACTACCTAATGTCTTAGGTTTCAGCGGAGAGACAGGGATTCGAACCCCGGGTGCCTCGCAGCACAACGGTTTTCAAGACCGCCGCAATCGACCACTCTGCCACCTCTCCAAAACTTCTTTTTCAAGAAGTGCTTCTCTCTTAAAGCGGTGCAAAGGTACAAATCATTTTTAAATCTGCAAACATCTTTCCTGTTTTTTCACGAAATAATTGTACTTTTGTGCCCATGATATACCCACAGAACTTTGAACAGAAGATAGGCTTCGACCAAATACGCCAACTGCTAAAAGAAAAATGCCTCAGTACGCTTGGCGAAGAGCGAGTGACAGATATGGTGTTCTCCGACCGCTTTAATGAAGTAGAAGAACGACTGGATCAGGTTACAGAATTCGTACGTATACTTCAAGAAGAAGATAATTTTCCGGCACAATATTTTTTTGATGTACGTCCGTCCCTGAAACGGATACGGGTGGAAGGCATGTATTTGGACGAGCAGGAGCTTTTCGACCTGCGCCGCTCTTTAGAAACGATACGCGACATTGTACGCTTTTTGCAAAAAAGCGAAAATGAAGAAGAAGAGGAAACCACATCTCCTTATCCTTGTCTGAAGCGACTGGCAGGAGACATAACGGTATTCCCGCAACTTATCGGAAAAATAAACGGCATTCTTTCTCCCTACGGAAAAATAAAGGATAATGCCTCGGCAGAACTGGCGCGCATCCGCCGCGAACTGGCAAGTACAATGGGAAGTATCTCACGCTCATTGAACAGCATTCTGCGCAATGCCCAATCGGAAGGTGTTGTAGACAAGGACGTAACCCCCACAATGCGCGACGGGCGACTGGTGATTCCTGTAGCTCCAGCCTTGAAACGAAAAATAAAAGGCATCGTACATGACGAATCCGCCAGTGGTAAAACCGTATTCATCGAACCCGCCGAAGTAGTGGAAGCCAACAATCGCATCCGCGAACTCGAAGGGGACGAACGGCGGGAGATTATCCGCATCCTTATGGAATTTTCCAATTTGTTGCGCCCATCCATTCCCGATGTTTTGCTGTCATATGAATTTCTTGCCGAAATAGATTTCATACGTGCCAAGGCCTTGTTTTCCGAGCAAATCACCGGACTGAAACCGGCTTTTGAAAACAAGCAGGTTATAGACTGGACAATGGCGGTACATCCGCTGTTGCAACTCTCTCTTGCCAAACATGGGAAAAAAGTTATACCGCTGGATATAGAGCTGGACGAAAAACAACGTATTCTCATCATCTCCGGTCCCAACGCCGGCGGAAAGTCTGTCTGCCTGAAAACCGTAGGGTTGCTGCAATATATGTTGCAATGCGGTCTGCTCATCCCGATGCACGAACGTAGCCATGCCGGCATATTCAGCAATATATTCATTGACATCGGCGACGAGCAGTCTATCGAAGATGACCTCAGCACCTACTCCTCGCACCTGACCAATATGAAGATAATGATGAAAAACTGCAACGAACGCAGTCTCATCCTTATCGACGAGTTCGGTGGCGGTACGGAACCCCAGATTGGCGGAGCGATAGCCGAAGCAGTGTTGAAACGTTTCAACCAAAAGCAGACGTTCGGCGTTATTACTACACACTACCAGAATCTGAAGCATTTTGCCGAAGACCATGATGGGGTGGTAAACGGAGCCATGTTATACGACCGCCATTTGATGCAGGCCCTTTTTCAGCTCCAGATAGGTAATCCGGGCAGTTCATTTGCCGTAGAGATTGCCCGTAAAATCGGATTGCCGGAAGATGTAATCTCCGATGCTTCGGAAATTGTAGGCAGTGAATACATCAATGCCGACAAGTACCTGCAAGATATTGTACGCGACAAACGTTATTGGGAAGGCAAACGTCAGACTATCCGGCAACGCGAAAAGCATATGGAGGAAACCATTGCCCGTTATCAGACAGAGATAGAAGAGTTGCAGAAGTCGCGCAAGGAGATTCTGCAGAAAGCCAAAGAGGAGGCGGAACAACTGATGCAGGAAGCTAATGCCCGCATAGAATACACCATCCGCGCCATTAAAGAAGCGCAGGCCGAAAAGGAAAAGACACGCCAGATACGGCAGGAATTAAATGATTTCCGCGAATCGCTGGACACCCTCACCGCTAAGGAGCAGGAAGAAAAAATTGCCCGCAAAATAGAAAAACTGAAAGAAAAACAGAACCGGAAAAAGGAGAAGAAAGCCAACAAGAATCAGGAAAATACATTGTCTGCACAAGCGTTGGCAGAGCAACAGGCAAAGAAAGAAGCCGAACGTCTGGCAGCAATCGTACCCGGAAGCTATGTCAAGATAAAAGGACAGACCTCAGTCGGCGAAGTATTGGAGATAAACGGCAAGAAAGCCATCGTTGCGTTCGGAAGTATCAAAACCACAGTCAAGCTGGATAGGCTGGAACGAACAAATGCGCAGCCTAAGCAAGCGGATGTCTCTACCAAGAGTACCTATATCAGTTCTCAGACACAAGACAGCATGTACGAAAAAAAGCTGAACTTCAAGCAAGATATAGATGTACGCGGCATGCGTGGAGACGAAGCCCTACAGGCTGTGACCTATTTCATAGACGATGCCATATTAGTAGGAATGTCACGCGTACGCATCCTACACGGAACCGGTACGGGCATCCTGCGCACGCTTATCCGCCAATATCTGCAAACCGTGCCCGGTGTAAGCCATTTTGCCGATGAGCACATTCAATTTGGCGGAGCGGGGATTACGGTTGTAGACTTAAGTTAATTGAAATTTAAAAATCGAGCAACAGAAAACTGCAAAGTTACAATATTAACAATCCTGATAAACAAATAATCCAATAACCCATTAGCAAGATGAAATCAATCAAAGAACTATATCGCATCGGCACCGGTCCTTCAAGCAGCCATACCATGGGACCTCGCAAGGCAGCCGAAATATTTCTGGAAAGACATCCGGAAGCTGCATCGTTCAAAGTAACATTATACGGCAGTCTGGCGGCAACAGGCAAGGGTCACATGACCAACATTGCCATTACCGAAGTGCTACAGCCGATAGCACCGGTAGAGATTATCTGGGAGCCTAAGATTTTTCTCCCCTTCCACCCTAACGGAATGAAGTTTGTCTCCATTGACAAAGCAGGAAAAGAAACCGACCGATGGACAGTGTTCAGTATCGGCGGCGGCGCTCTGGCAGAAGAGAATGACGGAGCATCCTCGGTCAATACACCCGATGTGTATTCCATGAGCAGCATGACGGAAATCATGCAATGGTGCGAACGTACAGGAAAGAGCTATTGGGAATACGTCAAGGAATGTGAAGACAGCGATCTATGGGATTACCTGCAAGAAGTATGGAAAACCATGCAGGATGCCGTGAAACGGGGATTGGAACAGGAAGGTGTATTGCCCGGTCCGTTGAATCTACGCCGTAAAGCTTCCACTTACTATATACGTGCCAGCGGATACAAACAATCCCTGCAATCGCGCGGACTGGTATTTGCCTATGCTTTGGCGGTAAGTGAAGAAAATGCTTCGGGCGGCGTCATCGTCACTGCTCCTACGTGCGGCTCGTGCGGAGTGATGCCTGCCGTACTCTATCACCTTTCCAAAAGTCGTGATTTCAGTGATACGCGTATCTTGCGCGCCCTTGCCACAGCCGGGTTGGTAGGAAATATAGTAAAGACCAACGCTTCCATTTCAGGCGCGGAAGTAGGCTGCCAGGGAGAAGTCGGCGTAGCCTGTGCAATGGCTTCGGCAGCCGCCAACCAACTTTTTGGCGGCAGCCCCGCACAAATAGAATATGCTGCGGAAATGGGTTTGGAACATCATCTGGGAATGACCTGCGACCCGGTATGCGGACTGGTGCAGATTCCTTGTATAGAACGGAATGCCTATGCCGCCGCACGCGCCTTGGATGCCAACCTTTACTCCTCTTTCACCGATGGTATGCACCGGGTATCTTTCGACAAAGTAGTAGCAGTTATGAAAGAAACCGGAAACGACCTTCCGTCGCTTTACAAGGAAACAAGTGAAGGCGGACTGGCTAAAGATTATAAACCGATGTAGCAGTCAGAGACAAAAGCACGTCCAACTTACTCAAAACAAAATGAAGAATCTCTTCTCCTTACATATTAAGAGAGGGGATTCTTCATTTTGTTCCGGTTATACCTCAATCAAACAAGATTAACGCCCGGTCTTCAGCTCATCTATCGGCCAATGCGTATCGTCCTTATTGCCACTTACATCACGTTTCTGCAATAAATTACCGTCTCCGGCATAGAACAACTGATACTCCTCATTACCTCTCTCCACTTCGATAACATACTGGACAGGCTGTACGGGATATTCAAGCATATCAATATCTTCCCGTTTCCACTGCGCATATTCTCCGCCTTCGAAAGCGGTCTTTACCGTAGGCGGCAAACCTTCCCAAAGAATATCCGTCTCCGTCAATTTCCAGGTTGCCTGAACATCATACCACACATCCATTTCCCTGCCGTCCATCCAACAGTCGGCTACGAAATAATCGCCTTTCCGTTCCCATTCAATGTCCATGGCAGCAGAATATTTGTCCTTAAGGGCTTTCGACACAGCATCGGGAACTTTTATATTATCGTTTTTGTCATCATCATCGCACGCACCGAAAGCCATTGCCGCAATGAACATCATCGCTAATACTTGAATTTTTGTTTTCATCTTCTTGGCAAAAAAAATTAAAGTTATACATTCTGCATTATTACAATCAATCGTCCATGCCTACAAATTTTCCTTTGCTGTTGAACTTCAAGGAATAGTCATTGGCAAGTTCAACTTCCACCCCGCTGCGTCTGCGTTCAATCTTGGTGATGACCTCCTGCGGGAAGTTCGTCTTTACATACTCTTTCACAGATACCGGAATCAGAGCTTCGGGCACAGCAGCTTTCTTGCAATCCACATCAGTCCAGTTTCCGTTGCTGTCAAAATCAATCTCCGTACGGTCGGTCAACAGCACCTCATAGCTTTTCGAGCCCAGTATTCCGGTTTCAATCTTGATATGCGAGATTTGCGGATCGGTGAAATACCGGTTGATGAAGTTACGGGCTGTCAAAGGCAACTGCTTGGCATCGCGCGTAATGACATCACCGGCAAATGCCAACTGAACGGCTACAAGAGCCAACACAAGGATAGATAATACTTTCTTCATAATCGTTATTTTTTTAATGTTACTGATTTGTTTCATATCATTCACACTGCAAATAACGACAGAGAAATAGGAAAGATTTGGGAATAATCAGTGTTAACGGTTATTTTTATTTTCTTTAACAAGTAGAAAGCAATGCATCCCATCCTGCCATTCGTAAGTAAGCCTCAAAAAAGAAACCCGGGCTATGGAACGGGCTATGGCGAGTCCCAGTCCGGTGGAATCTTTCTTTCCGTCAATACTATGGTAGAAACGGCGGAACAACTTCTCACCGTCCAAAGGAGTATCACCTGTATTCTTTATTACCAGCGAATCCGGAGTAGTGAGTATCTGCAACTCTCCCCCATCCGCATTATGAAGCAATGCATTCTTCACCAGATTGGAAACCAGAATCTGTGCCAACGAATGATTACAGCGGATAATAAAAGGCTGTTCCCCCTGCTTACGCAGCAAGCGCACCTGCTTATGTTCGTATATATCCATCAAATCAGGCAGAAGGTTTTCCAGTATCTCGTCCACCGATACATCCTCCGACTCCGTGTACTGCCCGTTCTCTATACGGGAAAGCAGCAGCAAGGACTTATTCAGTTTCACCGCACGTCCCAACGTTGAATAGATTTCATCCAGTTCCTTCATCTGCTGTTCGGTCAGGCTGTCGCTTTCAGCCAGCAGTTCCACTTTACCGCGCACGATGGCAAGCGGTGTCTGCAACTCATGCGATGCGTTTTCTATAAACTGCTTCTGCTCTTCATAAGCCTTGTAACTGCGGTTGCCCATATCCACCGCAGCCTCGCTCAGCTGACGGAACTCACGTATCTTCGTAGGGTTCTCCAATGCCGGAACTTCTTTGCCGGGCTGGATGCCGTGCAACCAGTCCAGTAACTTATGCAACGGGCGGAATACCCCTTTCAATATCACTTGAATGCCCACCGATGTACAAATCAGCAACAGCAGGAACAAAGCCCCCAAATACCAGAGCATTGCCTCCACCATATCGTCCCGTTCCAAAATGGAAATCATCAGGGTAAGCTCGTAAAACTGTCCGTCGGGCATGCGGAATGCCGTACGCATCACGCGTACCGGTTCGTTCTCGTCCTCAAGTTCGATATACACGGTAGAGTCATAAAAAACTTCCTGATAATGATTTCCCTCCTGTTCAGAGATGGGACGGAATTTATAAAAAGACATCAATGAGCCCTCCGTTTCAAGAAGGGAAGGATCGTGGAGTACGTGTTCTATTAATATTTCGGCATAATTTTCCAGCGTATCGTCCGTTTCATCAACAACCTCATCAATAATGGCATAATAAAACAATACCCCCCATACAGCCATCAGGACAAATAGCAATAAGGAGATTTTACGATATGTATAATATACCAGTTTCATAATTCGGACAATTTATAGCCAAAGCCATAAACAGCTTTCAGCTCCACAGAGGCATTGGCCTGCTTCAGCTTCTTGCGCAGGTTCTTCACCTGCGAATATATGAAATCCAACGAATCTGCCTGGTCAATATTATCACCCCACACCGACTCGGCAAGGCTCATTTTATTGATAACCCGGTTGGCGTTCACCACAAAGTAATACAGCAGGTCGAATTCCTTACGGTTCAGTTGCAAAGGAGCACCGCCTACTTCCGCCTGCCGTTTGTCCGGATAGAGCAACAAATTGCCTACGGTGACAGACATATCGCCTTGTGCCTGACGGCGGCGTATTAAAGATTTTATGCGTGCATTCAGTTCTGCCAGATGGAAAGGCTTCGTCAGATAATCATCCGCCCCCAGTTCCAGACCGTCCACTTTATCGTCCAGCGAATCCTTGGCGGAGATGATGAGCACACTGTCCGTACGGCGCAAGTGCTTCAGCTCGCGCAACAAATCCAGACCGCTTCCTCCCGGCAGCATAATGTCCAATAGGATACAGTCGTAATCATAGTCGTTTATCTTGTCCAGGGCCGAAAAATAATCGGCAGCCGTTTCTACGACAAATTTCTCTTTCAGGAGCGAAGTGCGGATTGTTTCCCGCAAATCTTGCTCATCTTCTACAATCAGGATTTTCATGTCGGCAAAAAAAACTCACAAATCTGGAATCATTCTGGAATTACCCGTATATCAATTGGAAACGGCATCTTCCCCATACACCTCTTCCAGCAGTTCCTCTTTCGCCATGGAGATTTTGCCATCCGCGGAAACCGTCAGCCGGAGAGGCACATAAAGGTCGGATTGCGGATAGCAGATGCTGGCGGCATAGATAATGCCCTGAGGCGTTGTCTTATCATAGACCAGTCCTTCCAGAATGGCATATTTCAGAAAGCGGGCATCGACCAGTGAGGCGAAACTTTCCTTCGTAAACACCTTGTCCACAATCTGTTTTCCGCCACAAGTGATGCGCAGCGCAATGCTGTTGTCGATAAACCTCTCTCCCTGCTCATCCGTCACAACAGGCAGACTCTCGTCCGGGCGGCGGACAACAGACGAGCGGTACTCCCTGCCTTTGTAGGTAATGGTCACTTTCGTATCGGAAACCTGCATACGCTGTGGAGCAGATATCACTGTGCTGTCTTTCATCAAGACCTGTACATCGTCTCCGCCTTTATTCCGCGATGTGCAGGAAATAACCGACAACATCACCGCACAAGTCACTATATAAACAAGAGTCTTCATTGATTCTTTTTTTTATTGACAAGGGCAAAGGAACAAAAAGAGCGGGAAAAATACAAATGAAAGCCATTAAAAACAGCAAGGGAGCATACCAAAAGAAAAACATCAGGTACATTCCGCCCCCTCTCATTGCCGTCAAGCATATCCGTATATCCTAAGAATCTGCCTTCAATCAAGGTTCGTTCAGGTAACGGACGATTATTCCCACTTGCCTCGGCATAAATGTCCGCACCCTTGCGTGGTATCCCGTAAGCAGCAATTCCGCATACAATTCGCTGTTACGTTTAATCCAGCGCGTCAGCGTACGGATAGCACACCGTGCCGTTGTGTTGGGGCAATACAGGCATGCCAGCTCTCTTTTCGTATACGTTCTGATACGGAAGTCATTTTCATTTTCCATAGTTTTTTTGCAGATTTATCATCAAAGTTTTTTATTAGAGATACAAAGATACAACATCCGGAAGGCGAAGTCAAGCAATCGGAGAAAAGATATGAACCTTTCCTGAAAAAAGTTCATATCCCTCTCTTTTACTTTCGCTTACCGTTCCAGACAGACTGAAAGAATGTTATCCCAACGGATTTTCTTCTTCCCCGTTTCCGCCGGTTCCCGGAGCAGAACCGCCTCCCGAAACAGTTTCCGTTTTTTCCCAACTTGCTCTCGTCACGCTGGCACGTGTCAGCATCTCCCTGAAGTACTGTCCCGGCGTAAAAATTATTTTCCGACGATAAACCGTATCCGACTTCACATCCTCTTCCCTGTCCTGACTCTTTGCATTAATACCCGGTCGGAAACAACCGAAATCACCCAACTGTACGGAAAATCCCTTGTTAATGTTAATGTTCAATGTGTCTATCAAGCCATCCAGAACCATCTTTACCACACCACGCGGAGCCATGCCTATCTTGGTGACTTCATCGCACAAATCGCCAAACTGTATTATACCAAGCGTTTTCAGTTGCGCTACATACTTTTCCGTTTTTGTCTGATCAAAACCGAATACTTTCTTTTTCACTTCGTAATTCAATGCCATAACTTTTTTTAATTTAAACGATTAATAAATTTGTTTTTCGGTTTTGTTTGCTCGTCAGTTTGCAAAACCTGCTTCTCTGTGATCACAATACAAAGATACAACAGGCGCAAAGCGACATGGTGCTTTAACTGTCGTTTCAGTAAGTTACAGTCATGATAAAGAGGATTAGCAACAATAGATAAATTATTGATAAACAAAGATATATATACCTATAAAAAACTTTTCACTTTTTTCCTGCATACACCACATTTCTCCCCATTCCGTATCTCACCAACACTCCGTCTCTGATAAACTGATTCAAATCGTTAACGGCCTGCTTGTAGCTACGTCCCGTCAGACGGGCATACTGGGCACGGTTGATGCAAGGATTCCGCTGCAAATATTCGTCCAGCAATTGAAAACGGCGCTCCATAGACGAAAGGTTATCCGAGGAAAGCGGCACGGCGGGTTGCGGCCTGCGCTCAAGCCTCATCTTACCACTTAAATCTTCGTGAAATTTCTTTCCCAGACGGAAATTCAGTCCGCGCAAGGCAACTGACGCGGCACGTACCTCATCTTTCTCCATCGCACGGCGCCGACAACTCAATGAGGGCGTAAAATAGCCCAGCTCACCCAATTCTACCGTCCAACCGTTGGCCAGGCAATCGCGCAGTTCGTCCATGAACGCTGCCATCGCACCCTCAAGCACGCTGCGGCTGATACCCGTAAACAAGTGGACACGGTCTATAAACTCTTTTCTATCAATCGTTCCCTTAGCCACAAAACGGGCATAAAGGGGTTGTTGCTCACCGGTGCGGCGAATATCAGGTTTCTCCAGAAGGTCATAATAGGCACTCATACTTTTCAAGATGCTAAGTTTTCACCATTGCTACACTCAGCATCCTTTCTCACGGTGACAAAGAGAGAAAGCCGTTTCTTCAATTAAATTGTTCTGCCACGGGATAAATTTTGTTCCACCACGGAGAAAGTTCTGTTCCACCATGACGGAATGGAATTTACTCCATGGCGGAACAATCTGGCATTAGGAAGTAAAGATACTGCTATTTTGCCGGATAAGCAATAAAAGCTACAAAAAAAGAGAATAATAGTTTCGCCTGCCGTCACAGCGCTTTCCAGAACTTCTGGAAATCCCGGTAGCGCCCGTAACATACCAACCGGTCGCCCGCCTGTATCCGGTCATCATCCGGCAGTTCGTTCACCACATCATGCTCGGTGAAAGAGATGCCCAGGCAATTCTTCAAAGTCTCGGCACGCTTCAGAGCAAGCAGTTTCAACCCGAACTCGCTGTCAAGCTTCAGTTCATTTACATTATAGCCTATAAATTTTTCGGGCACAGTAAAATTCACAACGTAGTAATTGGAATCCACCCGGAACGTTTCGATGTCAGCACCAAACTCAAGCAGATGAACCAGGCCGCGGGCCGCATCCTCCTCAGGAGTAAGGATACGATCCAGGCCGAAAGCCTCCAGCACCGAACGGTGCACCCCGTCGATAGCCCTTGCATAGATGCGTTTCACCTTTTTCTGTTTCAACAGCGCCACCACCCGGATGGAAGCGCCGAAATTCTCGCCGATAGCGACAATGACGACATCGACACTATTCAAAGGAAGCACGGACAAAGCCTGCCCGTCGGTTGCATCAATCACAAAGGCGGTTGCCACCTTGTCCTTCAAACTATCCACACGGCCGGCACTGATGTCCGCACCTATCACCTCATGTCCCAAAGCCGAAAGCTCCTCGGCAAGCACATGACCGTAATTACCCAAACCGATAATAATATATTTCATAATCAATCAATGTTAGCATTTCACACACCTGTTTCCAAATCTCACTTAGTTAATGATAATCTGTCCGCTCGGATACTGGTACTTCGTATGTTTTTTCTGCTTGATGATGCCGAGCATCAGCGTTATAAGCCCCACACGTCCGACAAACATTAAAAGCGCCACCAGCAACTTGCTGTCGCTGCCCAGCAAGGGAGTGGCATTCAGGCTGGAGCCGACCGTACTGATGGCCGAAACACATTCAAAGGTAATAGCAAGCAGGGATAGTCCCGGCTCCAGGATACTGATGATGAAGACAGACACGAACAGCACTCCGAACGACATCACCACCGTAGCATTGGAACGTCGGATAGAGTCGTGCGACAACTCACGCCCGAACACCTCCACCCGCTCCGTGCCGCGCAATACCGCCACAAGATTCAGCACCACAACCGCAAAAGCATTCACTTTGATACCGCCTGCGGTGGACTGCGAACCGCCGCCAATCCACATAAGAATAAGGTAGAGCAATAAAGTCTGTACCCCCAGGCCGGCTAAATCCACACTGGAAAAACCCGCAGTACGGGGACAGGCGGCATTGAAAAACGCCTGTGTCCACTTATCGGCAACCGACATCCCCGCAAAAGACGCGTTCCACTCAAAAAAAGCAATACCGGCCGTGCCCACTGCCAAGAGCAGGAAGGTAACAATCAGCACGATACGCGTATTCAGGTTATAAAGATGGTAGAAACGGCGGCCGTCCCACTCCCATGTATGCAAAAATCGCCAGAAACGGCGTATATGATAAAGGATAATGTCCTTGAAGTTCACCAATATGGGGAAACCGATACCGCCCAGAATAATCAGCAGTGAAATGTATATATAGAACGGGTTATGCCCCTTCATCAGCAACGGATTGCCCAAATTGCCCGGCAAGGTGGAAAACCCTGCATTGCAGAATGCCGATATAGAATGAAAAGCCGAAAACGCCAGTTCTTCGTGCACGTCCATCCCCATTGTACCATGAATATCGCTCCAGATGGCAAACGTACCTATCCCCTCTATCACCAATGTAAAGCCAAGGATATACACCAGTGTAGACAACAGCGAATTCAAAGAATTGGAACTGACCATATCGCGCACCACCAACTGATTATACAAAGAGGTATTCCCCATGAAGAACATCGCGAAGAAACTTGTCAGCGTCATCACCCCCAGACCGCCAATCTGAATCAGCAGAATGATGATTACAAAACCCGTTGTCGTGAAAGTGGATGCTACGTCTACCGAAGTCAGTCCCGTCACACACACCGCACTGGTGGAAATAAACAGCGAATCCACCCACGAGATGCCCGCCACCGTAGAACGGGGAAGCATCAGCAACCCTGTCCCTATGAGTATGATAATGAAGAAACTGACCGCCAGGATAAGCGAAGGGTTTGTCCGTCGCCCCAGCAACCGTACCAGCCCATACGACAGATTCAGGAAAGACAGCACCAGCAGCAATACAAGATGATAGGCCTTGCCGTTCAGAAAATCCCAGACTGCCTGCACGGCGCCTTCCACTTCCGGGCGATGAAAGACAACCGGAACCAGCGTCAGATAAAGCAGAAAAGTCAATATCCAGGTCAGCATACTGAAAGTCTGCCTCGTATCTTTATACTCCAACAGGATATGCAAGGATATATCAACCAGAAAAACAATCCACACACCATGATACAGACGCTGCAATTGGTGAGCCTCTGCTGCCGAAATGGTAAATCCGTGTTCGTATACCAGACCGACAATCAGCAGAATGGACGCCAGGTACGTCAAGGCTGTCATTACTCCCAACGCCACGCGTATATAGGGATGAATCCATTTATTCTGGTACAAAAAGAACTTATGATAGAGCTTCATAAATATATCGGTTAATGAGACATGGCAAACTTAGACAAATCTGCCCTTATAAACAAAAAACAATGGAAAAAAGAAATTGGTTTAAAAATAATAGCTACATTTGGACACAGAATCACTTTTAATTTATAATAACCACTATGAGCAACAAAACAAAAAGATTCATCCTTCCGGAAGAAGAAATTCCACATTACTGGTATAATATACAGGCCGACATGGTGAACAAGCCCATGCCGCCGCTCAACCCCGCTACCAAGCAACCGCTGAAAGCGGAAGATTTGTATCCCGTTTTTGCAGAAGAGCTCTGCCGCCAGGAACTCAATCAGACCGATGCCTGGATTGAAATACCCGAACAGGTGCGCGAAATGTACAAATACTACCGAAGCACTCCGCTGGTGCGTGCCTACGGACTGGAAACAGCGCTGGGTACACCGGCACATATCTATTTCAAAAACGAGAGTGTGAGCCCGATGGGGTCTCACAAACTGAACTCCGCCATACCGCAGGCCTACTATTGCAAGCAGGAGGGTGTGACAAACGTCACCACCGAAACCGGAGCCGGACAATGGGGAGCTTCGCTGGCTTATGCCGCCCGCCTCTTCGGGTTGGAAGCCGCCGTATACCAGGTAAAAATCAGCTATGAGCAAAAGCCTTACCGCCGCAGTATCATGCAGACCTTCGGTGCGCAGGTAACTCCTTCGCCCTCCATGTCCACTCGTGCCGGAAAAGATATTCTGACCGCTCACCCCAACCACCAGGGTTCGCTGGGCACGGCCATTTCCGAAGCCATCGAGCTGGCACGAACCACACCCAACTGTAAGTATACACTCGGTTCCGTATTGAGCCACGTCACTCTGCACCAGACTGTAATCGGCCTGGAAGCCGAAAAACAAATGCAAATGGCCGGCGAATATCCCGATATGGTCATTGCCTGCTTCGGAGGCGGTTCCAACTTCGGAGGCATCGCATTCCCATTTATGCGCCACACCATCCTCGAAGGCAAAAAAACACGGTTCATTGCCGCCGAACCGGCCTCCTGCCCGAAACTGACACGCGGCAAATTCCAATACGACTTCGGCGATGAAGCCGGATATACCCCGCTACTGCCGATGTTTACCTTAGGACATAATTTCGCTCCCGCCAACATCCACGCCGGCGGTCTGCGCTATCACGGTGCCGGCGTCATCGTATCGCAACTGCTGAAAGACGGCTATATGGAAGCGACGGACATCAAACAACTCGAATCGTTCGAAGCCGGCTGCCTTTTCGCACAGGCAGAAGGAATCATCCCTGCACCGGAGTCCTGCCACGCCATTGCAGCCACTGTACGCGAAGCAAATAAATGCAAGGAAACGGGCGAAGAGAAAGTCATCCTGTTCAACCTGTCCGGCCATGGCCTCATCGATATGGCATCGTACGACAAGTACCTTGCCGGCGATTTGCAAAACTATGAACTGACCGACAACGATATCCGGAGAAATCTGGATGAAATAGGCAATCTGGTCTAATAGATATTTGCCATACTGACGAGCGGTTCATAGAGTTTCTCTATGTCCTGCGAATCCATTTCAATCTGCACCTGGTCTCCCGGAATCAGACTTGTTTCCGCAGGGACCAGGTTTTTTCCATCCCTATGCACATTGATGATAACACAGTGTTCGGGCAAGGAAAGCTCGCTTACTGCCTTGCCGTCGAGGTAAGAACCGGTCATGACTTCCACAGACAGCGTATACCGGTTTTCTTCACGGAAATCGGGAGAGTTAATCATATCCTCGTATAAGATTACGTTGAAAGACTTCATCTGGAGCAACTCCGTAAAATAATACGTCAAACCGCCTACCACCACCGAGGGATAAAAGACTTCGAAGTGTCCAGTTATCTCCGTTATCAGCACAATCGCCGTAAGCGGTGTACGCTCAATGGCCACCAAAAATGCCGACATGGATATCAGCATGACATAAGTGATATTTGGGGGCTCGATAATGCCGTACTTTACAGCGACCAGTCCTACAAGCTGCCCCAACAGTCCGCCCGTCACCAAAGTGGGAATAAAGTTACCACCCGGCAAGCCTGAAGACACGGAGCACACCGAAAACCCGAAATGCAACAGCATGACGGCAAGCACCCACATTATTTCCGTACTGCCATTCTGCGCCTGTTGCAGCAAGAACTGCTCGCCGCCACCGGTCAGGTTTACCTGCATCAACGAGATAATGTAAGCAACCAGTACCAAATAAAACATCTTGATATATACCGGAGACTTGACCTTAGAATATACCCGCTTGAACGAAATCATAAGCACAGAGTATATCTTGCCGGCAATGGAAATGATAACAGCCAACAAAAGGAAATACTTCATCCGGACAAGAAAAGTCAAAACAGGTTCCGACACCTCAATCAGATGATAAGGGTTCACGGGAAAAACCAAACCGGCAACCGCTCCTGCCACTACACCCGCCAACAACGTAGTAATGGCTGTCTTAGGAGCATCGAAACGTTCGATGGATTCAATAACAATCAATGAAGAGGCCAATGGAGCAGCAAAAGCAGCCGCAAGCCCCGCCCCTGCTCCTGCCGCCAGCAACTGCTTGCGCTCGCCCTGCAGAATATGCGTCCATCGGGACACGAGACTGCCGATATAGGAGCCTATCTGCACAGAAGGCCCCTCACGCCCCAATGACAATCCGGCAACCACAGAAAGAATTCCACCAGCGAATTTGGAAACCAGCTCCACAAACGGGTGTTTATAGGTTATGCGTCCGTTGATTACCCCGCGTGTCTGCGGAATGCCGCCGCCACTGATAAGAGGCATCCTGCCTACCAGAAAGGACACAAACATCAGAATCCCCCAAAACAGCAAAAACAGGAGTATATGCCAGTACCAGGCAGGGCGGGATGCGAAAAAGTCGCTGCGGATATGTAGCAGGAAATAAAGCAGATAGTGATAACAGACCGCAATAAGCCCTGTCAGCAATCCCACAATCATGCTGACAAAATAAAGCCGCGCATCTACCAACTTCAACTTCCAGATATGCCAGCCGCGAACCGTTTTCCAATTCTTTATTTTCTGAAAAAAACGCATGGAGTATTCTTTGTTATCTGCATTCCCCTACAACAATTTCTCTCCTGTGAAGTTCTGAACCGGCTACCCGATTATATTTATTTTACCCTCTCAGCATTGCTGATAATAAAAAAGAATCTCCCCGTCAAGCCATACACAGAGAGGAGATTCTTCGCTACATTCAAAAGCTAAGAACGGAGCTTTTTATATTATGACACACTTATTATATTAAACCACAGTTTTTCCGGCAGCTTAAGACTTCTGTGCAGAACGTACCGGGTGTTTATGTTTTCCTTGCGCAACAGCCTGCTTTTTTCTGCGGTCAAATTCTTTTTTCAACTTGTTGGCATTGTTCTGTTCCGTCCGGTAAATCTTCATAATCTGTTTGGGAGAAAGTATTTTTCTGAATTCATCATAATACTTCTCACGTACATCCAGTATCTTACGACTTTGGGCAAAACGTCCTTTTATCTGCTGCTCCACCTCGGCATCCGTCAGCACCGGTTTAGGTTGCGGCTTCATGCCTTTCTGTTCCGTTCCCTGCCCGGAGGAGGGGTGCCTGCGGTTCATCATTCTGCATTCGCGCAATTCCTTCAAATAGTTCTGATAAACCGGTACAAATCTGGCAGCTGCGGCATCATCCAACATCAGTGTGTTCACCATCTGATTGGTCTGGCGTTCCATGAACTGCTCCGGTGTGTGACGTTGCCTTTTATCTTTATTCACCTGGTTTTGAGCAGAGAGACTGAACTGACCGCCTATCATAAGGCACGTCAGAAATACGTAAATGAATTTTGCTTTCATAATTCTTCTTTTTTTTAAGACAATACTATTAATTTAAAAATATATCGCTTTCGGAGAAGCTGACGAGCTCTTCCAGCTCCTCGTCCGACATTTCACGAATCCATTTATCAGCAGGGGCCGCCGCCGTACAATTCCCGGTATCCAGCATCTGCCCTCCTCTATCACCTTCCCTGAAAAGAGACGGCATAAACAGAAAGCCGACCAATGCCGCAGCTATGGCAATACCCGCAGAAACGGTTATCCACAAACGATGCCCCGCCGGCTTGCCACCATACGTATGTTTCCGCACATTACGCTGCATTTCGTCAAAGAAACCTTCGGGCACACGATAGGGAGTTTTTTTTCCTATATCATCAAAATCAAACTCTTTTTTCATAATCTCAATTATTTAGTATGTACTCTTTAATCTTTTCCTTCGCATAATGATAATTCACCTTAAGCGTATCTGCCTTACCGTCGAGAATGCGGGCGATTTCCTCGTAATCAAGTTCATCATAGTAGCGGAGATTGAATATCAACCGTTGCTTCTCCGGCAATCTCAATATGGCTTCCTGGAACTTGACGGCCAACTCATTTTCATAGTCCACGTAGTCGGAAGCCTTCAAACTGGAAATCAGGTTTTCCTGAATATCTTCGGTTGAAACAGTTTCCCGCCTTTTACGGCTATTCAACAAGCGGAGGCTTTCATTCGTTGCAATCCGGTAAATCCATGTGCTCAGTGAACTCTCGCAACGGAATTGCTCCCAATGCCTGTACACCTGAATAAAGACTTCCTGCAATACATCCTCCGCATCTTCGTGCAGCACTACCAAACGCCGTATATAATAATATATCGGTTCCTGAAAACATTCCACCAACAGTTGAAAGCCCTGTTCACGGTTGGATTTATATATTTGTCGAATCTTGTTTTCGTTTATCATCAGTTCATCCGGGTTTTACTGGTTAGAAAGGAGAAATGGGAAGAAGTTAAATGAGACGGAGCGTATTTGTCGTTTATTAACAAAAAAAGTCGGGGCTGCATCTTTACAAGACACAGCCCCGACCCATCTGTTTATAAGTTTACGGCAATTACCAGAATCTGTTTCGCTCAGGATTATACTCAAATCCCACTCTTTTCAGTGTCCGGACAATTACTTCTTTCTCAACGTTCATATCCTCACAAAGTGCATCCAGTGAAGGATAGAAATCACGCAATTTCATATTGATGAAGCTGTACAGCATCATCGGATCTTCAGGCAATTTCATAGTCACAATCTTTGTTTAAATTAAACACTAATACCGGGCGCAAAAATACAATAAAATATCATACGAAAGAGTATTATCCCTTGAAATCTGCAAGTTATCCATGCAAACGATTGAAACGACACGTCAATTAAAATGTTGCGGTCCCCTCTGGCTAACGATTACATAGATAATGACCGGCGCTCCGATAATCGGTGTAACTGCATTCAAAGGTATAATACCTGCCTCACCGGGCAGAACGCAAATCAGGTTGCAAAGCAATGCTACTGCTCCACCGCTCAAGATAGTCACAGGCAACAAAGAGTTGTGATTGGCTGTCCGCAATACCATACGGGCTATATGAGGAACGGCAAGTCCGATAAATGCAACCGGTCCGCAAAAAGCGGTGGTTATGGCAGTCAGCAAACCGGTGATGACCAAAAGCCAGTTGCGCACATATCGTATATTGATTCCCAAATTCTCCGCATAACGCTCTCCCAGCAATAATGCGTTCAGAGGTTTTATCAGTAATAAAGAGCCGAATAATCCGGCAACGGTCACCAATGCGAAAGCAGGCATTTGCTGGAGAGAGACACCGCCAAAATTACCCAATCCCCATACCATATAAGATTGCACTCCCTCTGCCGTAGCAAAGAAATTCAGCAGGGCAATGGCGGACGAAGCAATATAACCTATCATGATACCCGTTATCAGCAACATGACATTGCTTTTTAACAACGTAGAAAAGAATAGGATAAGTCCCATTATTAGCATAGCGCCTACAAATGCCCCAGCCAATACGGAGAAGAAACCGGACAAACTGAATGTTCCGGCAGATATGCTTCCACCAAAAAACAGCATCACGAACGCCACTCCCAAGCTCGCCCCGGAGTTAATGCCTAGAATAGACGGGCCTGCCAGCGGATTCTTAAAAGCGGTCTGCAACATCAGTCCGCAGACTGCCAGTGCACCTCCGCAAAGCAATGCTGTCAAGGCTTGAGGTAGGCGGGACTCCCATACAATAAAACTCCAGCTTGCCTTCTCGCCTTCATGCCCCATGAGTATGCTGAAAACATCGGATACGGGAATCGGAACCGACCCTATCAGCAGATTAGCCATAAACAGTAATACAATTACCATTCCTAATCCGATGCCATATTTCCATCCTTTATTCATTCAATTTGCAAAAATAGCGCAAACCGCCTAAATCTCCTATTTCGGGATGTAAAATCTGTATCAAATCCGACAACAAATAGTCCGGACGGAAAGGAGTTTCTTCATAAAAAGGAACTTTTGCCGTGTTACATCCGTAAATATTCCGTGTTTTAAATGCTTTGAAGCCAGTATAACCTATATAATCGGCTTTCAAATCAGAATAGGTCATATCACGGTCTCGATTGTACTTAATAGTCCATACATCTGCATCACCAGCCTTGTCAAAAACTGTTTCAAAAGCCAAAGGAATGGAACCGCTGTGTTTATCTTCCGCAAAAGCATAACGCCCGCAGGCATCATTAAACAAACGCCCGATTGTACTGCAACCACCCGGTACATACCAGGCAGAACCGCTTTTCAGTTCACTGACAATAGACAAAGACGAAGACGAAAGTGAAGCACGTTTTCTAAGCTGGTTATAACAACTATCCACCTCGGCAAAAAGGCTGTCGGCTTTTGAGACAACACCAAAAAGCAACCCGTAGAAACGCATCCATTCGGCACGCCCCAAAGCGGAAGTCTCCATATAGTCGGCACACTCGATAATAGGAATATTCAGTTTTTCAACGCGTCCGTAACCACCGCTGTTCTCAAACGGAGAAAGCAAAATAGCATCGGGATGCAGGTCGATAATCTTTTCCATATCAGGATTCATACCGTCACCACAGTCGGTAACCGTTCCGTTACGGTATCCATCCTGTATAACCGGGAGTTTAATGTACTTCAAGTCACACACACCGCCTATACTGCCTGCAGCTCCCAACTTATCCATAAGACTGCAATGAACCGAGGAATAAATGACCGATTTGCGAAGCGGAGTACGCACAATTGTCCCCTCGGGCAGATGCGCCGGTAAAGGTTGGGATGCCGGAACCAAGATATAGGTGTGCAATGTTTTCAGGGTATCCCAAGGGTTACGTAAAGTCGCAATAGTGTAGTCGGGATAACTCACTAACATGAAGTTATCGGCATAACGCAGAGGGATAGTATCACCGGATATAAAAACAGAGACAGTCTTGTCCTTCCCACTACAAGCGGAAAGGAACAAGACCAGTGTCAACATAAGAAACAATAATGTAACTTTTCTCATTTTTAATTAAAGAATACAGCAGAATTGGGATTCTGACCACCACAATCGAACTTTTCTATGAAAGTTCCATCTTTCTTGAAACGGTAGATATTTCCATTACCGGCAGCAAAATAGGTTGTACCAATATAAATATCACCATTATCATCATTCACCTGCAACATAGACGTACTTGTTGTTGCCAGTTCTTTAGGAGCATCATCTTTCAAGAAAGAAGACTGGTTCAATGTTTTGGTTTTAATATTATAAGTACTGAAATGATTGGTTGTAACAGCAGGATTTACATTCCAGTTTGTCAATGAATTAATCAGATACACTACATCATCATCTGCAGCCATATAAGTAGCGTGACCAATGTTAGTCACCTCGTTACTATTGGCCGGATCTATTATTTGTAAAACATAACCCTCCTCTACAAAAGAATAGTCCCATGCTATGAGAAATATCTTATCATCTTCTTCCATCAAAACATTAGGATTTGTTGCCACAGCTAACTTTTCTTTTAAAGTAAATGTAGCCAAATCCACAACAAATACATCATTCAGATAAACCCACTTCCCGTCAACCTGCTTATAAGAATTAGCCACATAAAGCATGTTATTACTAATTGCTACACCTTCCAGATTATAGCCATTCTCAATAGCTAACTTCTTTTCCACTTTTAACGTATTAGCATTAATCTTTGCCACGACACCACCATAGAAAGAAGCATAAATATAACCGTCTTCGGCTGCTATTGCACGGATACCAGCCGCCAAGTCCGGATCATCCACAAATGACGCACGAGTCTGTTCCACACCGGCTGCATTCAGTTTTACCAGATAGTTGGAGCCATATACTGCCACATACATACATTCATTGTATTCAATCATCGTCTGACCAAGGTCTCCCAACTTAGCCTTATTTTGTTTCTGAAAAATATCACCGATAAAATCAGCACCTCCATTAGGAGCATAAAAAGCAATATTTGCGTTGTTAGCACCTTGCGTACCTGCATTCAGGAAAAAGGCACGCACTTGCGGCAAAGCAACTGTTGAACCTGAATCATCTAACAAATCGTCATCATCACTACAAGACGCAAATGAAACACTTAACGCGAGCATACAAAGCATGCTGACTAATAAACTTCTTACTTTCATAATTCTTACTTATTTAATTGGTTAAAATTCAATTGTTCCCGTCAGTCGCCAAGAGCGTCCCGGCATAGGATAATATTTTATCACATCATACTGTGTATCTGTCAGATTAATGATTTCGGCCTGCAAACGCAATTTACAATGCCGAAAAGAGAAGTTTCTGGAAAGACTGACCGTATGCTCCATGTATCCGTCAATTCTATTCTCAGGTATATTCTGTGACATACTATACCGCTCGCTTACCCCTACAATGGAATACCCCACATTAACCCACGGCATTTCCAAAACTGCAGATACATTCCCGCTATGCTTAGGGGTGTAAGGCAGCTGATCTTTATAACTTTTAGAAGTGGCATCGGTCAAGTCTATAGCTTTCTGCCAAGTATACCCACCCGACACAACAAGCACCATATTTTTACCTAATGAAGCTGCCGCCGCCAATGTAGCATCCATTCCCGTAACATGAACTTTTCCATAATTAGCCATCTTCCAGGCATAGGTGGTAGGGAATGCAACGATCTTATCAGTCACATCATTATAATAACCGTCAACAGTGACTGATAGATAATTTAAAAAAGAAGAAAAGGACCTGCTCCATGTTATGCCCATATTATACTCATTAGCCTTTTCCGGACGCAGACTTCTGTTGCCCAACCGATAATAATACAGGTCATTGAATGTAGGCATACGGAAAGTACTTTTATACATTAATCGCAAAAAGAGCAATTGCTCTTGCCAGGGCTGTAAACTAACCGTAAAAGAAGGAGCCAGGCGTTGAAAGTCAGCAGGTGCATCACCTATTTTCACATGTTCGGTTACATTGGTATAGACCAACGAACCGGTAGCTGTTATCCTACCCTGCCGATAACGAGCGTTAAAAGCTGTCAAAGAAGTATATCTTATAGGAAAAGGACAGTCCGGTAAATTACTGCGCAATTTATTGATAATTCCGTCTTGCGCCAAAGATAAAGACAAAACATTCCATGGACGATATAATGCAGTTGCCGACAAATAATATTCATCCTGCCGATGCACAGCCCGGTACAACCCGTCTGCATACTCATTGCCTTTATCTTCGTATTTATTCCATCCATGATTATATTTGGCTTGTGCCTGTAAAGACCATTTCTGTGAAAAATCCTTCTTGTAACGAGTTTGTATAAAAACATTCTCATCCCAAAGAGTTTCATCTGAAATAGGATTATAAAGTGTCACCGAACCGGGCAACCCCCGTTTTGAATAAAAGTAATAGGCCTTCAATTCCAAATTACTACTATCTTTGAAAGTATGAAATAAGGTAGGCTCTATCTGATAAGTATAGATTGCCGAATTATTACGCTTTTCTTCCGTCACATATTTTCCGTTCACTAACGTGAATGGATAATTACCATCAGCCCGCATATAATTTCCATTCAACGAAAAGGAAGTACGGCTACCTGCTTTCTGCCACCACCGGATTGAAGGACTGACGTAGCCAAAAGAACCGCCTCTCATCTGCACCCGAAATGCGGAATTGCGTTCATTTTCAAAATGCGGTTTTTCCGTTTCAATACTCAACACCCCTGCCGATGCATACATACGTGCCGATTGCAACAAGTCTTCCGGTTGCCCGATATTCAGGGAAAGCACAGAGACATTATCCAACGAAAAACGACCAATATCTATTTGTCCCGCCTGGCAGTTGCTCACAACAACCCCATCATAACTGACAGCCGTATGTGCCGCTCCCATATTACGGACGGAAACGGTTTTCAACCCACCTATTCCTCCATAGTCCTTTACATTAGCACCGGCAAAACGCCGTACGGCATCTGCCATATTCTGTATGCCCAATTGGCTAATATCCTGTTGCGACAAAGTTTGGATGGGAACTGATGAAGTTACTTTATTAGGTAATCTACGGGCTGTCACTGTCACCTTCTCTATTTGGTGCACTTTTCCTGTAATTGTATCCCTGACCACTTCTTGTGCAGAAAGGGAAACTGCACACAAAAAACCGATAGCACAGACTATCCGTACTTTAGTTCTTCTCGCCATACAAAGTAAGCAAAGATTATCTTAAAACCACTTACACACTGTCCGCTTTCCTCGAACGGACAATTTTTTGACTTCGTTTTGCAGGTCTTCTGACTTATTCCTGATGTATCACCTTCCCATTCTTCAAGAACAGTGGCATAAGTATTAATACATCTTTTACGGAACTCACAGCAGCGGGACTGTTCGGGACTTTCACCCGATTCCCTTTTCATCCGCCTCCTGAACAAGAGTGCAGAACAAAACGCCGGCAAAGATAGGAATATATATAATAAGTCTATAAATCTTACAACAGTTTCTTCAAAAAAACATTCATTATTTTATAAGAAGCATAACTTAACCCCTTTCTGCGAGAAGGTAACCGATGAAAGGAAAAACGGGCACATATACAAGAGCATAATGCTCCCATAAAGAACAGAAATCCGGCAGAACTTCTGATATCTCCCATCCCGACCAAAGGTGACACGATACCTCCAAATGCAAAACCTATTGCCCCTAAAAGAGCCGAAGCTACTCCGGCATTCCTACGTTCACAGTCCATAGCCAAAGTGTTGGAAGCAGTAAAAGCCATTCCTACCATTGAAAGCAAACAAAAGACCAACACTTCATAAACCCAGAAATTGCAATTCAGAAAGAATGCAACGGAAAGTAGTACGGAAATAAACAACATCCCATGATTTCCTATATGTAAGGCATGTTCCATGGTAGAACAACGCACAGACAATGCTGAAGATATTACCATTGCAACCGCATTAACCCCGAAGCAAACACTGAACAGCATGGGTGAAAGACCATAATGTTGTTGCATAATAAAAGGAGCGGAAGCAATATTGGTGAACAGAACACCCATTGTAAAACCGTATTGCAAAATGTAACGCACATATTGGCGGTTACGTAATACGGCACCGAAACGGTGATACATATCTACACATCTTATATTTTGCCTTTGTCCAATTGGCAGAGACTCCTTAAAACGTACACTTCCGATAACCAGAAGAACGCCCAATGTAAACAAAAACCAGAAAATGCCATGCCAACCTCCAAAGTCAGCCAATGCCCCACCGCCTATCGGAGCAACTACCGTAGCTATTCCATTGACAGCGCCAATAGTAGCCAACATGCCAGCAAGCTCATGAGCAGAATATTTATCGGCAGCAATAGAACGAGATATCACAACTCCTCCCGCTCCGGCAACTCCCTGCACAAAACGCCACAACACAAACTGTGATATGTCCCGGGAAAAGATACAGCCTACAGTAGAAATCAGAAACAGTACCATAGCTGCCAACAAGGGAGAACGGCGACCGTACTTATCACTTAACGGACCAAAAACCAATTGTCCTATCGCCAGCCCCACCATACTCGTAGTAAGCCCCAACTGTACTTTTGAAGATGTAGTCTGGAAGAAATCCGACATTGCCGGTAAAGTAGGAAGATACATGTCCATAACAAATGGACCAAAAGCGCTCAACATCCCCAAAAACACCAATATAAAACCTTTTGAATTTTGTTTACCTGTCATTATCTTTCCCTCTTTTAAAATCGGCGGCAAAATTATCCCATATTTTCCAAACAGCCTATGGCTTATCTTGTACAAAACATTTCATTTTCGGAACAATATACAGTATTATCATTGAATATATCTATATTTGTTGCGTAAAACAGAACTTTATTCACATGTACGAACAAATATCTCCAGACACTTCCCATATCAGATATGAAGAAACCGACTTATCATATCTGAAACTACGTCCATACCGTTTTAAATGTGGCATATACTTAATCTGCATACAGGGTAAAAGCATTATTTCGACAGGAGTGCAACAATATGCTTTTGATGAACAAACCGAATTAATTTTCCTTACAGGCAGTCTCATCCAGATAATACAGGCCTCTGCCGATTTTAAAGTACGGATACTTCTATTTCCCAAAGACGTTTTCCTAAAAGCAATACTACCGATTGATACCCCCTACTTCAATTACGTACATGAACACCCGCATTATCATCACACGGCAGATGAAAGGAGTCAGAATACGTGGCGGGAAATTGTATTATGGATGGACGTTGCCCAAATGCTTTTCAAGAACAACAACACACTCCTGTTCAGAAAACAACAAGAACTTAATTTCCTTCAAAGCATATTAATGTGGCTTTTCAATACTATTCCGGAAAAACTGGCTGCCAATAAGCAATATAGCAGAAAACAGATGCTCTGCCACCAGTTTATGCAACTGATACGCGAACACAGTACTTGCGAACATCAAGTTCCGTTTTATACGGAACAGCTCTGCATAACTCCTCGTTACCTATACGAAATCACCACTCAATACATGAATGGAAAAACACCTAAGCAACTGATAGATGAGCAACTGATAGCGGAAGCCAAAGTTCTTTTAAACGAACCGTGCTTATCTGTTACCGAAATTGCCGAACTGCTGAACTTTGCCGACCAATCTTACCTGAGCCGTTTTTTCAAAAAGAACACCGGCATATCTCCTAAAGAATTCAGGTTACAAAAGCTATTATAACCAGTTTCGTCAAAATAATTTAAAATCGGTTGTTTTAACCGCCATTTTATTAACTTTGTTAGCATAACCAAAACCAAGCTGCCATGAAATACAAATTATTAGTTCTTGACGTAGACGGCACACTTCTCAACGATGCCAAGGAAATCAGTAAACGGACTCTTGCTTCCTTACTTAAAGTGCAGCAAATGGGCATACGTGTCGCATTGGCTTCCGGAAGACCTACATACGGCCTTATGCCATTAGCCAAAACTCTTGAATTAGGCAACTATGGGGGCTTCATCATCTCCTATAACGGTGGCCAGATAATCAATGCGCAAAATGGGGAAATTCTGTTTGAACGGCGAATCAATCCGGAAATGCTACCTTATTTAGAGAAAAAAGCACGCAAAAATAATTTTGCCATATTTACTTACCATGATGATACCATACTGACAGATAGTTCCGATAATGAACATGTCCGTGCCGAAGCCAATCTGAATAATCTGAAAATCATTCAGGAAGAAGAATTTTCCACAGCAATAGATTTTGCACCATGCAAATGCATATTAGTCAGTAATGATGAAGAAGCATTGAAAGATTTGGAAGAGCATTGGAAAAAGCGTTTGGACGGAACGCTGGATGTTTTTTGCTCGGAACCTTACTTTCTGGAAGTCGTGCCCTGCGGAATTGATAAAGCAAACACCTTAGGCGTCCTATTGTCATATTTGAACATCGCCCGTGAGGAAGTAATCGCCATTGGAGACGGTGTATGCGATGTCAATATGCTCCAAGTTGCCGGTCTGGGCATAGCCATGGGGCATGCGCAAGACTCCGTAAAAGTTTGTGCCGACTATGTAACAGCTTCCAATGAAGAAGACGGTGTTGCCCAATCTGTAGAAAAATTGATTCTGGCTGAAGTGCATGCTGCTGAAATACCTCTTGACCTGCTAAACGAACGGGCACGCCATGCATTAATGGGCAACTTGGGTATCCAATACACCTATGCCTCGGAAGAACGCATAGAAGCAACCATGCCCGTAGACCATCGTACCCGCCAGCCCTTTGGCATTCTACACGGCGGTGCAACTCTTGCGCTTGCCGAAACCGTTGCCGGACTCGGCTCTATGATAACCTGCCAGCCCGATGAAATTGTGGTAGGCATGCAAGTCAGCGGAAACCATATTTCGTCCGCACACGAAGGAGATACCGTACGTGCGGTAGCGACTATCGTGCATAAAGGACGCTCATCTCATGTGTGGAATGTAGATGTATTTACTTCTACCAATAAGCTGGTTTCTTCTGTTAGAGTTGTTAACAGTGTTTTGAAGAAAAGATAAGTTGAGATATGCCAATATGGAGTAGACTCATAAACATCAGATATGCCATAGTAGATGTCGAAGTCGGTTTGAAAAATCATAAAATCCATGATATCGGTGCACTCCGCCATGATGGTGCAACATACCACAAAGCTTCAAAAAAGGAGTTATTTGAATTTCTCAGCGGCACGGATTATATATGCGGACATAACATCATTCACCATGATGCCAAATATCTATTCACAGACAAAACATGCCAATGGATTTTGGTCGACACGCTTTATATATCTCCTTTGCTGTTTCCGGAACGTCCTTACCATAAGCTTGTGAAAGACGACAAACTGATAAGTGATCAGATGAATAATCCGGTAAATGATTGCGAAAAAGCAAAAGCACTGCTATTGGACGAGATAGCACGCTGGCATTCGTTACCGGATGCAAAGCGCCGGTTATTTGCATCTTTATTAAAGGATAGGAAAGAGTTCGAAGGTTTTCTCAGCATGGTAGATGCTGTATATACCAACAAAGGAATATCCGAACTGATCAGCAACCTCTATGTGAATAAAATATGCCAGCATGCAGAGCTTGACATGCTTATCAAACAATATCCGTGCGAACTGGCATACGCATTAGCCCTGATTGACACAATCGACCATCATTCCATTACTCCGGGATGGGTACTTTACAATTATCCCAGAGTGGAATTTGTTATAAAACTTCTACGACACAACAGATGCAACGAAGGTTGTGTTTACTGCAACACCCAACTGGATGTACTACATAACTTAAAAATATTTTTTGGATACGAACAATTCCGCACCTATGAGGGTGAGGCTCTTCAAGAACAAGCCGTTCAAGCAGCGGTAAAAGGCAAATCGTTACTGGCAATATTCCCTACCGGCGGTGGAAAATCGCTGACTTTTCAGCTACCGGCACTCATGTCCGGTCATTCGGTACATGGTCTTACGGTCGTTATCTCACCATTGCAGTCACTGATGAAAGACCAGGTAGATAATCTTGCCGACCGGGGAATTACTGATGCTGTAACCATTAATGGCCTATTAGACCCTATTACGCGGGCACTATCAATACAAAGAGTACAAAATGGGGAAGCTTCCCTCTTATATATAGCCCCCGAAATGCTTCGTTCAAAAACCATTGAGAAAATTCTGATGGCGCGCCATGTAGTAAGATTTGTGATAGATGAAGCACATTGTTTCTCTTCATGGGGACAGGATTTTAGAGTCGACTACCTTTATATTGGGAAATTCATCAGAAAATATCAACAGAAAAAAGGATGCAAAGAACCAATACCTGTGTCTTGTTTCACTGCCACGGCAAAACAGAAAGTTGTGCAAGACATTCGCGATTATTTCAAACAGACATTAAATTTAAATCTGGAATTATATGCATCAACAGCCTCAAGAACAAACCTTCGCTATTCTGTCATACACGCTGAAACTGATGATGATAAATATTTAAAATTAAGAAGACTTATAGCTGAGTCCGATAGCCCTACCATTGTTTACGTATCGCGCACTAAACGTACTAAAGAACTTGCTGTAAAACTGACTCGTGACGGTTATAAAGCATTACCTTTCAACGGTAAGATGGAGTCAGAAGAAAAGATTGCCAACCAAGATGCATTTATGAATGACCAAGTACGCATCATTGTAGCAACTTCAGCCTTCGGTATGGGAGTCGATAAAAAAGATGTCGGCCTTGTAGTACATTATGACATATCCGATTCACTGGAAAACTATGTCCAGGAAGCAGGAAGAGCCGGTCGCGATCCTAAACTCAGTGCACGTTGTTATGTACTCTACAGCGACAATGACTTGGACAAGCATTTTATACTGTTGAATCAAACCAAATTAAGTATCAGCGAAATACAACAAGTATGGAAGGCCATAAAGGACCTTACCAGACAACGTATGAGAGTCAATTGTTCTGCATTGGAAATAGCACGGCAGGCAGGTTGGGACGACTCCGTATCCGATATTGAAACCCGTGTTCGGACGGCATTGGCTACTTTGGAACAAAGCGGATACCTGATAAGAGGAAATAACGTACCCCATGTGTATGCTACGGGTATCACTGTAAAAAATATAGATGAAGCAAGAATGCGCATATCGGCATCATTGTTATTTGGCAGTGATGAAATAGAAAAGGCCGTTCGAATCATCAAATCACTGATTTCACAGAAATATATTACCAAAGCTCAAGACTCAGAGGCTGAATCACGAATTGATTATCTGGCAGATATATTAGGAATCAGTAAAAAAGAAATAATATCTGTTGTAGAGCGCATGCGTCAAGAAGGCATATTGGCAGATAGCAAAGATATATCCGCTTATCTACAAGATACCGGAGACTCGGAACGAAAATCGCAGGCTCTCCTCGAACGCTTTGCAAAACTCGAACGATATATTCTTAACCACATTCCTGACGAATCTTTACAAACATCATATAAGCAACTAAATGATAATGCCACAAACAGCGGAATCAATACATCCAAAGAAAAGGATATTCGGACATTGCTCTATTTCCTCTGTGTCAAAGGATACGTCAAAAAAGAAGAAGACGCTTCCCATAATATAACAATCAGTCGCCAGACAGATTTCGATTCAACCATCAAACAGTTTGAAAAACGGCTGGAAATAAGCCGTTTCACCATAGAATGGCTATACAAGTTAGTTGCCGATACGGAAAAAGAATGCTCACAAAACAAAACAGTCCAATTTTCCGTGGTAGAACTTCTAAATCAAATAAAGTCAAATCCTCAATCTCTTTTCAGCGAACCCGACAAACTACAGTTGGAAGATGTAGAAGAAGCCCTTCTTTATCTATCAAAAATCGGAGCATTAAAGCTTGAAGGCGGTTTCCTTATTCTTTATAATGCTATGAATATTCAAAGAATAAAGGATAACAAATCAAGATATAAACAAGACGACTACCGGATGCTTAACGAATTCTACAAGCAAAAAATCCAGCAAGTACATATTGTAGGGGAATACGCCAATTTGATGGTAAAGGATTATAATGCAGCATTGCAGTATGTCCAAGACTACTTCCAGATGGACTACAAAAAGTTTGTCGCAAAATATTTTAAAGGAGAAAGAGTAAGTGAAATACAGCGCAACCTGACTCCTCAGAAATACAAGCAATTGTTCGGTCAACTATCCAAACGTCAAATGGAAATTATTTCCGACAAGGAATCGCGCTGCATCGTTGTTGCAGCAGGTCCCGGCAGTGGAAAAACACGCGTACTGGTCCATAAACTTGCATCACTCCTATTACTTGAAGATGTAAAGCATGAACAGCTCCTAATGCTGACATTTTCAAGAGCGGCTGCCACGGAATTCAAACAGAGGCTTATGGAGCTGATAGGAAATGCTGCCCATTTTATTGAGATAAAAACATTTCATTCCTATTGTTTTGACCTTTTAGGAAGAATAGGAAACCTTGAGGATGCCAAAGACATCGTCTCGAAAGCTGCCAAAATGATTAATCAAGGGGAAGTGGAACCAACCAAGATCGGTAAGACAGTACTTGTCATAGACGAGGCTCAGGACATGGGAAAAGAAGAATACGACCTTGTGAATGCCTTGATAGCCAATAATGAAGAGATGCGTGTTATAGCAGTGGGCGACGATGACCAAAACATTTATGAATTCCGCGGTTCGAATTCCCGATATATGTACCGACTGACACAAAATCCTGAAAGTAAGTTCATTGAGATGACTGAAAATTATCGCAGCACACATCATTTGGTAAATTTTGCCAATGAATTCGCTAAGAATATAGGCAAAAGAATGAAAAGCACCCCAATCATTTCAATGCGAAAAGAGAACGGATGGGTTGGAGTAACATATCATCAATCAAAGTATATGTATCAGCCACTGGTTGAAGAACTGCTTCATCAACGAGGAAGCGGGACCTCATGTGTGCTTACCCAAACAAACGAAGAAGCAGTCATTTTAACGGCTCTTTTGCGAAAGCATGCCATAAACAGCAAATTGATACAATCCATGGATGGCTTCCTTTTCTGGAATATGGCCGAGATGAGATATTTTTTGAGATATATAGAGAAACGGATAAAAACTCCTTTAATTCCGGAAGAGTTATGGGAAAAAGCGAAGCATGTAACCTACACCACTTATGAAAAAAGTAAAAGCTTGACATATGTAAAGCGTTGCATAGAACTATTTGAGCAAACCAATAAAGTAAAATACCATAGTGACTTCAAAGAATTTGTATTTGAATCATCAGTAGAAGATTTCTGTGACATTTCGGGGACAGATGTTGTAGTATCAACCATCCATAAAGCCAAAGGAAGAGAATTCGATAATGTGTATATGCTCATATCCGATAATTACTCAAAAGACGACCATCTTATGCGTCGATATTATGTAGGAATGACCCGTGCTAAAAATCAACTGTTTATACATACGAATGGCAACTGCTTCAATCATATAAGCGCTGACAGACATTGTATCGACCGAAAAGAATATGCGATGCCCGAAGAAATAGTTCTGCAACTTTCCCACAAAGATGTCTTTCTGAAATTTTTTAAAGGACACAAACAAGAGATATTAGCATTAAGAAGCGGAGATTCTCTGATTTACAAGGACTCTGTTTTATATACAGCCTCAACCAATAAAGCGGTAGCAAAATTATCACAAAACATGCAAGCCACAATGTGTGAGTGGGAAAAAAAGGGGTATAAAGTGAGAGCTGCGTATGTCCGATTTATTGTAGCATGGAAATCTAAAGATTCCCCAAAAGATGAACCGGAAACAGCCGTCTTATTAGCAGACTTACTACTTTCATTATAACCTAAGATACATAATCCTCAATCCAAACAAATAAGGAAAACCATGCGGATAATAAGAAAAGCGTGCAACTCATTGAGCTGCACGCTTTTGCTTATTGTTTATTATCTTGTTTCCTTATCGGAATCATTTCACTTCCTCAAAGTCAGCATCCTGTACATTATCCCCATGCTTGCCATTATCCTGAGCACCGCCTTGCTGTCCTGCATTCATATCAGGACCGGCCTGTGCACCACCTTGAGCACCGCTCTGGGCATACATCTCAGCGCTTGCAGCTTGGAAAGCGGTATTCAGTTCAGCCATCGCAGAGTCAACAGCAACTAAATCCTGTGCTTTATGAGCATCTTTCAGTTTCTGCAAGGCAGCTTCAATCGGAGCTTTCTTGTCGGCAGGCAGCTTATCGCCCAGTTCCTTCAACTGATTTTCAGTAGTGAAAATCATTGAGTCGGCTTGGTTCAGCTTGTCAACTTTCTCACGTTCTTTCTTATCGGCTTCGGCATTTGCTTCGGCTTCGGCTTTCATCTTTTCGATTTCTTCCTTGCTCAAACCGCTGGAAGCCTCGATACGGATAGCCTGTTCCTTACCGGTAGCCTTATCCTTGGCAGATACTTTCAAGATACCGTTGGCATCGATATCGAATGTCACCTCAATCTGAGGAATACCACGGCGTGCCGGAGCGATACCTGTCAGGTTAAACTGACCGATTGACTTGTTCTGTGCAGCCATCGGACGTTCACCCTGCAATACGTGGATAGTAACTTCCGTCTGGTTATCGGCGGCAGTAGAGAATGTTTCGCTCTTCTTGCAAGGAATAGTCGTATTGGCGTCAATCAGCTTGGTCATTACACCACCCATGGTTTCGATACCCATAGACAGCGGAGTAACATCCAACAATACAACACCCTTGATTTCGTCCGTCAATACAGCACCTTGTACTGCTGCACCTACAGCTACTACCTCATCGGGATTTACACCTTTGGAAGGCACTTTACCGAAGAAATCCTCAACCAGTTTCTGTACAGCCGGTATACGTGAAGAACCACCAACAAGGATAACCTCATCTATATCGGAGTTGCCCAAACCAGCATCGCTCATAGCTTTCTTACACGGTTCAAGACAAGCCTGAATCAAGTTGTGGGCCAAAGCTTCGAATTTGGCACGGGTCAGCGTCTTAACCAAGTGCTTGGGCACACCGCCTACAGGCATAATGTACGGCAAGTTGATTTCCGTGCTCGTAGAAGAAGACAATTCAATCTTAGCTTTTTCGGCAGCTTCCTTCAAACGTTGCATAGCCATCGGATCCTGAGTCAGGTCGGCGCCTTCATCGTTCTTGAACTCTTGAACCAGCCAGTCGATGATTACCTGATCGAAGTCGTCACCACCCAAGTGAGTATCACCGTTGGTTGACAGTACTTCGAACACACCGCCACCGAATTCGAGGATAGAAATATCGAATGTACCGCCACCGAGGTCGAACACGGCAACTTTCATATCCTTATGCGCCTTGTCGATACCATAAGCCAAAGCTGCGGCAGTCGGTTCGTTCACGATACGCTTTACTTCCAGACCGGCAATCTGACCGGCTTCCTTCGTAGCCTGACGCTGAGAGTCGGAGAAATAAGCCGGAACGGTGATTACGGCTTCCGTTACTTCTTGTCCCAGATAATCTTCAGCGGTCTTTTTCATTTTCTGCAGAATCATTGCAGAAATTTCCTGCGGAGTATAGAGACGTCCGTCAATATCCACACGCGGAGTATTGTTGTCACCTTTTACCACTTTATAAGGTACGCGAGCGGTTTCTTTCTGAACCTGATCCCAGTTCTCACCCATGAAACGTTTGATAGAGAACACGGTTCTTGTAGGGTTTGTGATAGCCTGACGCTTTGCAGGATCACCGATCTTACGTTCGCCGCCGTCTACGAATGCCACTACTGAAGGAGTTGTACGCTTACCTTCACTGTTTGCAATTACTACAGGTTCGTTTCCTTCGAATACAGAAACACAAGAGTTTGTTGTTCCTAAGTCAATACCAATAATTTTTCCCATGATCGTTATTTTTTTATTTGTTATTATTCAGTTTCGGTGTCCGCCTCGTTGGCAGACGCCAATAAAAAGACAAACGCCGTGCCAAATTGTTCAAGGCGGCGGCAGATTTATGAATGTGACAGTTTGTCTGTCAGTTTGGCAGAGTTAAATATATTTTTTCTGTCGGAAATTACCATTTGTTAATTTCTATCCCACTCAAAAGTCCTACTTTTGCCCCCGAAAAAGAAAAGATATTGTTTGAGGGATTCAAGAAAGCATGCTGGTTCTCTTTTTTCAGATTTTATCAGATTTTCTCTAAAGAAAGCTGATATAAAACCAAAACACTTTCTAAAAAGGAGCATTGCCAATATTTATCCGTTCCACCATGGTGGAACAGAATGTATCCCGTGATGGAACAAAAGTTTCTCCGTGGTGGAACAAAAACTTCCTCATGGCGGAACGAATAAGCATTAGCCGCCGAACCTCTTAAACAAAGAAACAGATTACAATAAAACATAGAAGACTAAAGATTATGGAAAAGATGAGAGACAGTATTGACTTCAAGAACATGGACACTGCGGCATTATTCCGCAAATTACTGCTCCCTACTGTACTGGGAATGATATTTTCCGCATTGTTCGTCATTACCGACGGTATCTTTGTGGGAAAAGGTATAGGCAGCGATGCCCTTGCCGCCGTCAATATCGTGGCACCGCTATGGTTGTTCTCCACCGGCATCGGCCTGATGTTCGGCGTAGGAGCATCTGTGGTGGCTTCCATCCACTTGTCACACAATAAGCCCAAAACGGCACGTATCAACATTACACAATCCATAGTGGTATCCTCCCTGCTGCTGATGTGCACTTCTACCCTATTTTGCCTGTTTGCACCGCAAGTGGTACATCTGTTAGGCAGTTCGGAACGGCTCAAACCTTTGGCTGTAGAATATATGTGCTGGTTTGTACCTTTTTCCGCTTTTACGGCCCTGCTTAATTCGGGCATGTTTTTCCTGCGACTGGACGGTTCGCCCAACTTCGCCATGTTCTGCAATATAGTTGCCTCCGTTCTGAACATCATACTCGATTATCTGTTTATCTTCCCTTTCGGCTGGGGAATGTTCGGTGCGGCCTTCGCAAGTGCCATAGGAACAACGGTAGGAGCGTTAATGATTATCATCTATCTTTCACGGCGCAACTGTGCGCTGCGTTTCTATCCGGTGAAGTTCAGCCGTAACAGCATGAAGCTGATGAAGCGCAATGTAGGGTATATGTGCCGGCTGGGCTCATCTGCTTTTCTGTGTGAAGTGGCTATTGCCTGCATGATGTTTGTAGGCAATCTTGTATTCATCCATTATCTGAAAGAAGACGGTGTGGCGGCCTTCAGCATCGCCTGCTACTTCTTTCCTATCATATTTATGGTATACAATGCCATTGCGCAGTCTGCACAGCCTATTATCAGTTTCAACTATGGGCTTAACGAAACGTTGCGCGTACGCAAGACGTATCTGCTTGCCTTAAAGACAGCCGTTGGCTGCGGGATATGCTTTGCCCTGATTACAATATTTTGCAGCCGGGAGATTGTTGCCATGTTCATAGACCGGAGTTATCCCGCCTATGATATAGCAGTGAAAGGCTTGCCTTTATATGCATCCGGTTTCGTGTTTTTTGCAATCAACATAGTTTCTATCGGTTATTTTCAGAGCGTGGAACGCGCCAAGTACGCCACTGTCATCACGCTGCTGCGCGGATTTATCTTATTGACACTCTGCTTTTACGGACTTCCGCTACTATTGGGCAAACCGGGGATTTGGCTGGCTACCCCGCTGGCAGAATTATTGACCACTCTTTTCATACTCATTATTTATATGGGCAGGAAAAGAAATGGCAAGGAAAATTCCATATCTTTGCAACATGGAAATCATGCTAAAGAAATTCTGCAAGAAGTATAAATTACCCGAAAAAAGCCTGTTTGAGCTGTTGTCTCATATGGAAGAAATATCCTTTTCCAAAGGAGAGCTTATAATAGAGAAGGGAGAACGGAATTCTAATTTCTACCTTATAAAGAAAGGTATATGGCGGGCATACTACCTGGCAGACGGAACAGAAAATTCCTTATGGTTTGCCACTCCCGGCGATGCCGCATTTTCTTCATGGGGGTATGTGGACGACAAACCTTCTCAGGTCAATATCGAGTCTGTAAACGACAGTACAGCCTATTGCATCAGTAAAGCCAAATTAGAGGCTCTGTTTGCACACTCTATCGAAATGGCAAACTTCGGCAGAAAGATTTTTGAACGTGAAATTTTGTCAGTGGACGCTTCGACACTGGCTTATGGGACACCACCCACCGCCAAAGAGCGTTATCTGACATTAATGGAAGAGAATCCGGAACTATTGCAGGATGTACCGCTGAAATACTTGGCCTCATACCTGTATATCACTCCGCAATCATTAAGCCGCATACGTGCCGGACTGAGGGAAAAAGAGGATGTGTCAAAATAAAAAAACGCCCGCTGTTTGTTTCTTTATCAAACAAAAATTACACGGATTTCACAGAAAAAGAATAAAATAAATCTGTGAAATCCGTGTAATCTTATACTGAATAATGACCGATGTCCGTTATTTCTTCACCAATACCATTACCAGATTGTTGTCCGCATCATAAAAGCCCATACCGCCGCCTGCCAGCTTACCGAAAGACTGAACGGAATTCAATGCTTTCAACACACGGCTCTCCACTTCCATATCGGGACATGCCATCATGGTACTGATAACCTGCGGGAAAGATATAGCTACCGGATTTGCATCATCCACATTAAATGAACCGTTAATGACATTACATCCGGCAGTACCATGCAGAGTCTTTTCTGCAATATTGAACTCGATGAACGGCTGCTTTTCCATTCCCGACGGGATGGTCTCTCCACCGGCCTCGCTAATCATCCATTTGCCGTTCAAATCGGCCAACTTAGCAGAAGCTTCTTTTTTCTGCAACACAATGACAGGACGATTGGAAGAAGCGCATAATGCCATATTCTCCTTGCCCAGTTGCTTATACTTCTTTACCTGTCCTAAAGCAGCCAGTACGTTTTTCTCCACTGTCATATCCGGACACATCATACGGGTACTTCCCAATGCGCCAAGGTCTATCTGTCCGGGTTTGGCGTTCACATCGAACGAACCCATCAGACGGTTACAGCCACTGTTGCCATATACCTGTCCGGTCTTTGTATCAAAACCGATAAAAGGAAATTCCTGATTCGGAGCAGGTACAACCGCACTGCCGTTTATTTCAATAATATTCCACTCACCACTCAAGGAAGAGAGCGTTGCGGCATTTTTAGTCGAAGCGCAAGATGACAGCCCTGCCACAGTAGCCGCCATACAAAGGGAAACAAATACTTTCTTCATTGTTACTTTTTGTTTAAGTTAATTTTATCACCACAAATATATACAAAATAATCCAAAAGCAAACCTTTTGTTTAGAAATAGCAATACTTGGTCAAAGTATTTAGCAGGATTTTAATGTTTATCTGAGAATTAAGCCTTATATTTGCTCATTGAAAAAAAATAATCATATTTAAAACTTTTGTAAGTAGAAAAATGGGTAAAGTTCTTATTATCGGTGCAGGCGGTGTAGGTACCGTTGTTGCGCACAAAGTAGCTCAAAATCCGGATGTGTTTACAGAAATCATGATTGCCAGCCGCACCAAATCCAAATGCGACGCTGTTGTAAAAGCAATCGGCAACCCTAACATCAAAACCGCTCAGGTAGATGCAGACAATGTAGACGAACTGGTGGCGCTCTTCAACAGTTTCAAACCCGAAATCGTCATAAACGTAGCTCTCCCCTATCAGGACCTTACTATCATGGAAGCCTGTCTGAAAAGCGGAGTAAATTATCTGGATACGGCCAATTACGAACCGAAAGACGTCGCTCACTTCGAATACAGCTGGCAATGGGCATACAAAAAGCGCTTTGAAGATGCCGGACTGACAGCTATCCTCGGCTGTGGTTTCGACCCGGGTGTAAGCGGCATATATACCGCCTATGCAGCCAAGCATCATTTTGACGAAATCCAATACCTGGACATTGTGGACTGCAATGCAGGAAATCATCACAAAGCATTTGCAACCAACTTCAATCCGGAAATCAACATCCGCGAAATTACCCAAAACGGACGTTATTACGAAAACGGCGAATGGGTAACCACCAAACCGTTGGAAATCCACAAAGCACTCACCTACCCCAATATCGGTCCGCGCGATTCTTACCTTCTTTATCACGAAGAACTGGAGTCTCTGGTGAAAAATTTCCCCACAATCAAACGTGCACGTTTCTGGATGACATTCGGACAAGAGTACCTGACCCACCTGCGTGTTATCCAGAACATCGGCATGGCCCGCATTGATGAGGTAGAATACAACGGCATGAAAATCGTTCCGCTGCAATTCCTGAAAGCCGTACTCCCCAACCCGCAGGATTTGGGCGAGAATTACGAAGGCGAAACCTCTATCGGTTGCCGTATCCGCGGCTTGAAAGATGGTAAAGAACACACCTATTATATATATAACAATTGCAGCCACCAAGAAGCTTACAAGGAGACAGGCATGCAGGGTGTGAGCTACACAACCGGTGTTCCTGCCATGATTGGCGCCATGATGTTCCTCAAAGGTCTGTGGAAGAGACCGGGTGTATGGAACGTAGAGGAGTTCGATCCCGATCCGTTCATGGAACAGCTTAACAAGCAAGGACTGCCCTGGCATGAAGTAATCGACGGAAACTTGGAAGTTTAAATTAGCGATTAATCATTTATTACCAATCAACCCCTAAACACTGAATTACGTGAATATCGGAGATAAAGCGCCCGAAATACTGGGTATCAATGAAAAAGGCGAAGAAATTCGTCTGAGCGATTATAAAGGAAAAAAAATAGTGCTCTATTTTTATCCCAAAGACTCAACTTCAGGTTGTACGGCACAAGCCTGCAACCTGCGCGACAACTATACCGACCTGCGTAAGGCCGGCTACGAAGTTATCGGAGTCAGTGTAGACAACGAGAAGTCGCACCAGAAATTCATCGAAAAGAACAACCTGCCCTTTACCCTGATTGCAGACACAGACAAAAAGCTGGTGGAGCAATTCGGCGTATGGGGTGAAAAGAGCATGTACGGACGTAAATATATGGGTACTTTCCGCACCACCTTCATCATCAATGAAGAAGGAGTGATTGAGCGTATCATCACCCCTAAGGAAGTAAAGACTAAAGACCACGCCGCACAAATCCTGTAACAGTGATTGATAATTAATCACTAAACACTAATCATTAATCACTAAAATAATGGCAAAGAAAGACGAACTTAATTTTGAAAACGGAAATAACATGGCAGGCAGCGAAAAACTAAAGGCGCTGCAAGCTGCCATGGATAAGATAGAAAAAAGTTTCGGCAAGGGTTCTATCATGAAAATGGGCGATGAAAGCGTCGAACAAGTAGAAGTAATCCCTACCGGTTCCATCGGACTGAACGTAGCATTGGGTGTAGGCGGTTACCCCCGCGGACGTATCATTGAAATCTACGGTCCGGAATCTTCCGGTAAGACCACGCTGGCAATCCATGCCATCGCCGAAGCACAAAAGGCAGGCGGCATCGCAGCATTCATCGATGCGGAACACGCTTTCGACCGCTTCTATGCAGCCAAATTGGGTGTAGATGTGGATAACCTCTTGATTTCACAACCGGACAACGGCGAGCAGGCATTGGAAATTGCAGAGCAACTGATTCGTTCTTCCGCTATTGACATCATCGTTGTAGACTCCGTAGCCGCTCTGACACCGAAAGCCGAAATCGAAGGCGATATGGGCGACAACAAGGTAGGCTTGCAGGCACGTCTTATGTCACAGGCTCTGCGTAAGCTGACATCTGCCGTTAGCAAAACCCGTACAACTTGTATCTTCATCAACCAGCTCCGTGAAAAAATCGGCGTAATGTTCGGTAATCCTGAAACGACCACCGGCGGTAACGCATTGAAGTTCTATGCTTCCGTACGTCTTGACATCCGTGGTGGCCAAGCTATCAAGAATGGCGAGGAGGTTATCGGCAAGCAGACCAAAGTGAAAGTTGTAAAGAACAAGGTAGCTCCTCCTTTCCGTCGTGCAGAATTCGACATCATGTTCGGTGAAGGCATCTCACGTGCTGGAGAAATCATCGATTTGGGTGCGGAACTGGGCATCATCAAGAAAAGTGGTTCCTGGTTCAGTTACAATGATACTAAAATCGCACAAGGACGCGATGCCGCCAAACAGGTTATTCTCGATAACCCGGAACTGGCGGAGGAACTGGAAGGACTCATTTTCGAGGAATTGAAAAAAGAGAAATAATCCTTAACTGAAAGGTTAAAAGTTTGGATTTTAAGACACAAAGAACTGGTTTGTTTATAATATGCTTTAGACACTTTCCGGTTGTTCTTTTGTCTTAAAATCCAAATTTGTTTTACATATATCTGTACCGTTTTATAATTCAAGTTACAGCCAACATCGTATAGACACTAATATGAGAAAAGACACAATATCACTATTCGTATTTTTCATTGCAGCATGCATCGTTTTCACTCCATGCCAAGCAAAAAGTAAAGCAAAACATGTCATTTTAATCGGATTGGATGGTTGGGGTTCCTATAGCGTTCCGAAAGCAGATATTCCCAATATCAAGCAATTAATGGCAAATGGTTCATATACTTTAGAAAAACGCTCTGCATTACCATCCTCCAGCGCTATCAATTGGGCATCCATGTTCATGGGAGCTGGTCCCGAACTACACGGATATACCGAATGGGGCTCCAAAACCCCAGAATTACCCTCACGTATCTTGAACAAACATGGAATTTTCCCCACGATTTTCCAGCTATTACGCGAAGCCCGGCCAAAAGCAGAAATAGGTTGCCTATATGAATGGAACGGCATCAAATATCTTGTAGATACTTTGGCGTTGAATCATTATGCACAAGCTCCAAACTATAAAGAATACCCTGAGGCATTATGTAACATGGCTGAAACATACATTAAAGAAAAACAACCGACATTGCTGGCTGTATGTTTCGATAACCCTGATCATATAGGCCACCAGAAAGGACATGATACACCGGAATATTATGCCAAACTGAAAGAACTTGATATGTATATAGGCCGCATTATCCATGCTGTTGAAGAAGCTGGGATATTAAAAGAGACTATCTTTATTATTACCGCTGACCACGGTGGCATTAATAAGGGACATGGCGGCAAAACCATGCAAGAGATGCAAACACCTTTCATTATTTCCGGTAAAAACGTAAAAAAAGGTATGGAATTTCATGAAAGTATGATGCAATACGACGTAGCCTCTACTATCGCTTACATTTTCGGATTACAACAACCCCAAGTCTGGATAGGACGCCCTATGACTCAAGTCTTCAAATAAATAAGAATAAAAACAAAAGAACTGTCCATGTCTGCCTCTTTTATATTAATCTGGGATATTTACAGGATATCCCAGATTATTTTTTTATAGTTTCTCCATTGATTATACACTGCTTACCCGCCTATTTCAACTTCACAATTCCAAAATTTAAAAAAGATTGATAATATTATCATAAAGGCAGTATAGCGACAGCATACCGGTTTGCAGGGCTATAGTTGCCTCTTTTAATACCGCATTTGCAACATTATCCCTCTTTTTGCCCCCCAAAACACTTGATTTATGTACAAAAATGTACTCTATCTGTACTATTACAGAAGAAGTTTTTTATCTATATTCATATCTTTGTAACTGATATTTAAAAAATATAAGATAATCTTATTTTAATAATATGAAAAAAAATCATTCCGTAAGCCTCAAAAGAGCAAGTTCTCTTTTAGTATTTTTGCTGCTTTCGTTGCCTGCATTACAAGCGCAAATTAAAATTACAGGTACGGTTACCGATGAAACTAAAGAAACAGTTATTGGAGCTAACATTACTGTCAAAGGAACCACTATTGGTACCATCAGTGACGTAAATGGAAAATACTCTATTGAGGTACCTAATCAAAAAGCTATCCTAGTATTTTCATTTATCGGATATACGACACGTGAAATTCCTGTAGGAAAGAATAAGGTAATTGATGTTGTAATGAAAGAAGATGGCGTAATGCTGAATGAAGTAGTAGCCATTGGTTATGGCAGTGCCAAAAAAGGTGACCTTGCCGGCTCTGTAGCGAAAGTAGACATGGAAGAGCTCAACAAAACTCCGGTTGCCTCATTCGACCAAGCATTAGGAGGACGTGTTGCCGGTGTGCAAGTAGTAAGTGGCGATGGTCGTCCGGGTGCAGCAGCAAACATCGTCATCCGTGGTAGCAATACGGTTTCAGACAACTCCGACGGTTCTCCGTTGTATGTTATTGACGGTTTTGCAACCGATGATCCCAATGCCGCTGCCTATAACCCGAGTGACATCGAATCTATGGACATTCTGAAAGATGCCTCCGCAACAGCCATTTACGGTGCACGCGGTGCCAATGGTGTAATTATCATCACTACCAAACGTGGTAAAGAAAGTGCTCCGCGCGTGACATACGATGGCTACTTCACCTGGCAAGAAGAACCTCAGTTTCTGGATATCATGAACGGCAAACAGTTTATGAAATTACAAACTGAAATGCTGACAGAGAAAGAACTGAATGATACTTATTTTAGCTATAGCGAAGCACTTGGACGTAAACGTACATTGGCCGATTACGACTATATACCTTATTATAATTGGCAAGATGAAGTGTATCGAGGCGCTCCTATGACAAGCCACAACGTATCTCTTTCAGGGGGTAGCAAGAACACCCGTTATAGTTCAAGCATCTCTTATTACAATCAACAAGGTGTTATTATCAACTCCTCTTATGAAAGTTTAAAAGCACGTCTTACCCTTGACCAAAACATTACCAAAGCCATAAAATTTGGGGCAACAATGAACTTTGCCAATAACTTGTCCAAAGGATCGGCACCTTCACAATCCGGTGGTGGAACATCACAATATTACCTCTATCAAGTGCTGGCCTACCGTCCGGTCACTTACAATGAGAAAGACGATTTGATTAACAATATGGTAGACGAAAGCGGAAACTATCCGTACAACCCCATGAAAACCGTACAGAACTCATACGACCAGACCCGTACGCGCCAACTGAATCTGAACACTTACCTGACTTGGGATATTATTAAAAATCTGACATTCAAAGCCACTTTCAACTATACATGGAGACAGGATGTGCGTCGAGTGTTCTACAACTCGGACACTTATCAGGGAGACCCCCAATATTCAGCCAGCGGTGTAAACGGTAATTTCTCCGATAAAGACCGCAACAGTTGGTCCAACGAATATACATTGAGTTATAAACGTCGTTTCGGCGATCACAATCTGACAGGACTTCTCGGCGCCTCTCTCTCCAGCGACCGCACTACAGTGATGGGAGCCGGTTCAGGGCTTATCACATGGGAAAGTCTTGGTTTCTGGGGACTGGATAGCGGTACTCCCCGCTCTATCGTCACTACCAGTGTCGAAAGCAAGCTGATGTCTTATTTCGCACGATTCAATTACGACTGGAAATCACGCTATATATTGATTGCTACTATCCGTGCCGACGGCTCATCGCGTTTCCCCTATAACAAATGGGGGTACTTCCCTTCAGCATCATTTGCATGGCGTCTTTCCGATGAACCATTTATGAATTTGGAAGATACTTTCGTTTCAAATTTGAAATTACGTGTAGGTTGGGGAGCTACCGGTAATAATAATACCTATAATGATTATGCCTCTTCTGTACTTTATGCAACCAACCAAAACTATGCATTTAATAATATGTTGTCTTCTGCCATCTATAACAGCCAGATAGGCAATAAAAATCTAAAATGGGAAACCACTTACCAAACTAACATCGGTTTGGACTTCGGTTTTTTCAACAATCGCATTAATGGTGAAATCGATATCTACAATAAAGATACAAAAGACTTGCTGCTCTATGCCGAAGTACCCGGTTCACTCGGTTTCTCGTCTGTACAACAGAATATAGGAAGTATCAACAACCGTGGTCTTGAATTCTCTATCAACACTGTAAACTTTGTAGGAGGAAAGGGCAAATTCAAATGGACTACAAACTTTAATATCTCTTTCAACAAAAGTAAGGTCACTGGGCTTTCGGACGGACAGGAAAGCCGTTATAGCAGCGTAATAACCACCAACAACTATATCTGTAAAGTAGGACATCCGCTATCCGAAATGTACGGCTATGTATACGATGGCGTTTATCAGTACGAGGATTTCAACGAAGTTGCTCCCGGACAGTATGTATTGAAGCCCGAAATTCCAAATAATACGGAAGTACGCAGCAACATCCAGCCGGGTAGCGTCAAACTGAAAGATTTAAATGGCGACGGCAAAGTCACAGCCGAAGACCAAACCATTATCGGACACGGCCTACCTATCCATACAGGTGGTTTCACGAATAATTTTGAATGGAAAGGATTCGATTTAAGCGTATTTTTCCAATGGTCTTACGGCAACGATGTCATCAACTATAACCGTACACGTTTGGAATCGCTCAACAGCAAGCACACCAACCAGCTTGCCTCAGCCGCCAATCACTGGACGCCGCGTACAGTTAATCCGGATGGCACTGTAACAGAAGGTAACTATACCAACTACCTATGTGCCCCCAATCGCAGCCTGACTAACATCAATACAGACCGTGAGATAGAAGACGCCTCTTTCCTGCGGTTGAAGAACGTACAATTAGGCTATAGTTTCCCTACCAAAATGTTGAAGAATATGAAAATACGTTCACTCCGTGTATATGTATCTGCACAGAACATTTGGACATGGACCAAATATACCGGTTATGACCCCGAAGTGTCTACCCGTAACTCTGCCATGACACGTGGCTTTGACTATTCTTCCTATCCCCGTACCCGTTCTTATACGTTCGGCATAAAATTAGGCTTGTAATAAAATATATTCAAAAGTAATCAAAAAAAGATATGAACACCATGAAAAAGTTGATATATATATTGTTAGGTGCCGGGCTCTGCACTTCATGCAACTTCCTGGATACCGAAATTTATGACAATCCTGATGCAGAAACCATCTATCAGGATGCAACTTCTTGCATGTCCGGACTAGCAGGTGTATATGATATTTTGGGTTATGCCGGCACCTATGGACAATATCTGTGGGGCGACCTCGATGCGGGCACGGATATCCTTGTCTATAACCGCAGTTATGGTAAAGACAACCTCCAACCCAACCTATATACACACAACAACACAGATGGTTATATCAAGGATTGCTGGCTTGCACTCTACGACGGCATCAACCGCGCCAACGATTTTATCGACCTCATCAATCAGCGCACAGACGAACAATGCGGAAGCGCAAAAAACAAGAAAATGTATATTGCCGAAGCTCGTGCATTGCGTGCACTCTATTATATGAATCTTGTTGCTTATTGGGGTGAAGTACCGTTACGCTTGACTCCCACCCGTGACCTTACTACACAGCTCCTTGAGAAATCTTCGCAAGAAGCCATCTACGCACAAATCATCCGAGACCTGAAAGCAGCTGAAAGCGGCTGTCTTCCTGCCGATGAGTTGAATGCTCCGGGACGTATCTCACGTACCACCGCACAAGCATTATTGGCACGTGCTTACATCTGGCAGTCCGGTTATCCTGTATATGCCGATACATGGGAAGAAGCCCGTACCTATGCCAAAAAAGTTATGGACAGCAATTTGCATCACCTTTATGGAGAGAATGATGCCAATCATCAAGGGTATCGTGACCTCTTCATCAATATGTGTTCCAACCGCTATGACCTCGAAGCCCGCGAAAGTATGTTCGAGGTGGAATTTTACGGCAACGGCATGGACCGCAGTAACGAATGTGGCAAGGTGGGTTTATATATTGGTATATCACAAGGGGTCACTACCGACCAGGATGTACCCTACGCATATGCTTGGTACGACGCAACAAAAATACTTTACCGTCTCTACGAGAATGGGGGGAAAGATAATGTTGGAAAAGACCAGGGCGACCAGCGCCGCTGGTGGAACTTTGCCGACTACAGCTACAAGACTAATGATAAAACCGGTAAAGTACAGAAGAATTACCTGACTGATGCCAATCTTAAAAGTGCAAATCTCTATGGTCGCACCGGCAATCCCGGAAAATGGCGTGCAGAATATGACCCTGTACGTCCTTGGTCACGCAATAACTCATCTATCAACTTTCCTGTGATGCGCTTTTCCGATGTGCTGTTGATGTTTGCTGAAGCCGACAATGAAATCAATGGTCCGACACAAGAAGGTATCAATGCAATCAATCGTGTCCGCAAGCGCGCTAATGCTACAGAAATAACTTTGACACAAGCAGGAATAACCGACAACCAGGAAAACCTGCGCCAGTTTATTTTTGAGGAAGAAACCCGTGAGCTCTGCTTCGAGACTCCCCGACATATGGAACTGCGCCGTCGAGGCGAAGATTTCTACTTTGACCGCATCCGCCTGCTTGCCGACCAAAGCGCACCCGAAGGGCAACCCAGTGCAACTGTAGGTTATGAGCGCAGCGATGTACGTTCCGTACCTGCCTATAATATAGCGGACCGTCATCTCTATCTGCCGATCCCTCAATGCGAGCTTAGCACCAATACTATCTGTAAACAAAACGAACGGTGGTAAACCTATAAAATACACCGTAGAAACGATAAATAAACAGTTCATAATAATATGAAAACAAATAATATCCCTACTTCCGGCAAATACCTTGCAAAGATGCTTGCATTATGCCTGACTGTCACTTTCTCCTCATGCGACCGTGATGAAACTGAAAGTGTTGATTTTGGCGTAAAAGTACAAACTCCTGATGCCATATATGCCGGTCAGCCTGTAACGTTTGAGTTTGAGGGCAACCCCGACTATATAGTTTTTTACTCCGGTGAGAAAAACAACCGTTATGCCAATCATAACCGTACCACATTACCTGAAGTAGACAGCCTTGGTCTCTCATACGCCGCTAAGATGCAGTATGCCGAAAACTATGATTATCAGAATGACCGCATCCTACGTATCATGGTTTCTGATACCTATGATGGTTCAGGAAAAATCAATCCTGCAGAATGGCATGACATTACAGACCCTGATCCAGCCGTCAATGAAGAATATCTGGAAAGTGTTATCCTTACAAGCGGCACTACTGTTGACCTGCCTTATGCAGCCGTCAATCTAAGTCAATATAAAGACAAAGATTTTTATCTTGCTTTCCGCTATTTGGCAGAGCCCCACACCGGAGTGAAAAGCAAAGGAGACTTACGCCCGGATAACGGGAAGGCATACAGTTATGACAACCGCCCACGTATTGATATCACCGAACTTAAACTTGTAAAGCGTGAACCGGATAAAAATCTGATTGAAGTGGAAGATATGCTGACTGAATTTGCATTCACTACGAACTTCGTAAATGCTAAAGTACAGAACAACTTCACTATCAGCAACTACCGTCTGATGTTCCAACCCCAAGAGTATGTCGAAGCTGACGGGAAAGTCACTACCGACGAATCTCAAGACTATGACATGGACGTATGGATGGTGAGCCAGAAATTATCGGCACACAGCGTAGAACCTGACCGTGGTACTCCTATAAAAGGAACAAACGCCCGTCTCGGTATCTATCAGCATACTTATAGTGAACCAGGTACCTATACCGCCACATTCATTGTCACCAACGCCAACAAATGGGATTCAAAGCAGATGATACGTGAAGTGACTGTTGAGGTAAAAACCGCACAATAGAAACCAATAAGTATTTTATTAACCACTAAAAATAAGTACCATCATGAAAAAGATTATTTTAAGCGTTTTCGGCATGCTTGTTATGGCAGCCGGAGTTCAAGCACAAGAACTGATAAAGGACAATGAATTCGACAATGCCGATATCACTACAGAATACGGCAGTAAAGACAATGTAACCTTCGGTACATGGTGCTCCGTAAACAATGAAACCGCAGCTTCTTTCCGCATTATCAATGACAAACAGCGCGGCAAGGTATTGGAATTTTCCGTAGACCCCAAACTGACTACTTGGTACAAATCATTTGTGGCACAACGCTACGAAGGAAGTGTAGAACCGGGTATGTATAAATTGGGATTTTGGGCAAAGTCCGAAGATATGGGACAAGTGAAAGTATTCATTCGTCTGCGCGATGCCAATGGTAAGGACTTACAACGCTTTGTCCTGTGTACCCAAAGCCAGCCTAAAAAAGCAGATCGCAAATTTTATGGTGGTTTCGGTAAAGCCAATCCTTCCGGCAAATGGACTTACTACACGCTTGACTTCAACTTCGGTAAAGTAAGTAACACCATTTATCAATTCAGCATGAACGATACGGAAGACGCTACTCCTGCCGACTTGACAAATTTCTCTATCTGTTTTCAAAATAGTGCATCCGAACCGTCAAGTATCTTGATAGACGGTGTATCACTGAAAAAAATAGAAGAATAACCCGTAACTCAGTAAAGAAACGGTATCCGTTATGATAAAGAACAAACTCATATATTTCTTTCTTGCAGGAACATTCTTAACCGCCTGCAGTGATAATGAAGCACCGGCCATAGACCCTAAGGCATATCCGCTTGTTATCAAAGCAAAGGTATACAACAGTTATGATACCGAGCAAGAAGGAGTCACCTGGACCAAACCCGAAGACATTATCGGTGTCTATGTACTGAAAAGCGGGAGCAGCGAAGTGGTAAGTCCACACGCCAACCTTAGTTACAGCCCTACACCGACTTCGTATGACGATTACTTCCAGCCTAACCAAGTAGATGCTATACCCTACTTTCCGACAACAGGCAAGGATGTGTGGGATGTAACCATTTACTATCCCCGCCAGGAAACATTCGAAATTGAAGGTATGGTTCCTTTGAAATTGGATAAGCAGGGAGAGCTGAAAGCTTCGACCCTGCTCTATGGGCGCGCCAAGTCACTCACTAAAGAGAATACGGTAGCTTCCATGCGCCTTGCTCCTGCCCTAAGTCATTTGGTGTTCTATTTCCATGCGGGTGAAGGCATATCGCCTGAACAGTTGAGCGATGTAACGGTAGACCTCGATGGATTGCCTACCATCGGCAATTTTAACGTAATTGACGGAAGCTTCAGTGCTGATGCAGAAAGTGTTATTTCTTTCCGCATGCGGACATCTTCCTCTACCAACGCTGACGTAGCACGCACAACCGAAGCCTTTGTCATGCCCCTTGGCAGCACACAAGGGTATGTGGCAACTATAACGGCCAAGCAGCTACCTGAAGCACTAACTAAGAAAATTTACTCTATCAGCAGTAGCATCGGCAGTTTGGAGCGTGGAATGCAATATGTGTTCGATGTTACTGTCAACACTAATGGTTATGTCATCGAAAGTTCATCCTCACCTATTGCCGGGTGGGAAGAAGGAGATAAAATCAGTGGTGAAGGAGAAGAAACACAACCTTAGTGCATTCTTTAAAACTGCATACTTTATTTATATTGTAAATATCCCTAAAAACATTATCAACTACCAAAAATAATTTAATAATATGAGAACTTTAAAACACTTGGCATTCTGCCTTGCAACGGTATTTCTTGCTATTGGTTGCAATCAAGAAGACAATGAACCCCAAACAACTGCAAAAAAAGGTAACCCTGCAGAGTTTACAATGACCATAAACGGTGGGACAAACACACGTACTATAACTACTCAAGATGGAAATAACCGTACAATTGCTTGGAGACAAGGCGATCAGGTTGGTATTTTTGCCGTAAACGCTGATGGTACTCCACAGAACAACTGCAAATACATCTATGATGGAACTGAATGGAAAGCAGAAAATATAGGCGATGCCATTACATTAACAAATGGAGAAAATTATAGCTTTTATGCATATTATCCTTACGCAGAGAACATAACAGTCACTACTGCCAGTCTGAACGTATTACCCGACCAATCGGCTACTCAAGGTGAAGGAAACAGTAACTACGATTTAAGTGATATACTTATTTCAAAAGTAGACGAAAGCACTTACAATGGTGCATCTATCAATTTGAATTATAGTCATGCGTATGCTATGGTAGAGGTGCTCGTAGCCGGAGATAAAGTAGGTGACACCGCTCCTGAAAAAGTAGTATTGAAAAATGTTATAACTGATGCCAACATAAACCTTACCACACAAGAAGTTACACATACTACCAACAAGCAAGACGTAGTTATGGCCTATGTGGAAAATAATGAAAATACAGATACTTATTTATATCGTGCCATCGTTCCTGAACAAATTATAGCACAAGGCAGCACTTTATTGGAAGTTTATGGAGTAAATGGCGGCAAGAATTATGTATTCAAAGCTCCTAATAAAGATGTGACATATCCCCAAGGTAAATATTTCAGAATGGAAGTGACTATTGGTGAGAATAATGTAGGTATCAAATTCCCTGCTGGAAGCATTGAACCATGGGAACCGACTCCTGGTATTGATTTGGAAGGAGAAGAATTGAAAGAAAATCTTATTACAAAAGCTATATCTGGTTTGACCAATGATGACTTCCAAACTATAACTAGCATAGATTATTTTCAAGAAGGTGATTTTTGGTATGCTCTGAATAATAAAGAAGCTGAAATTCAAGCAGAACTTAAAAATGAGAATGGTGAGAACTACATTTCATTTACAACTCAAGGAAATCCGACAGGAAGCTGGTTTAAAAGTAGTATTGGCTACCATCATAAACAAAAATTTCAACCAACCTACTATAAACTAACCTTTAAATCAAGAGCTGATAAAGCAGGTAGTGAAATGCGTATTTTTATCAGAACGTATTCCAAGAGTGAAACTAATTTGTTTTTCTGTAATTCATTAGGAAAAACAGGCAATTTAGGAGCAATAAAGCCTACTCAAGAACAAGTTAATGCAAATGAATGGATAACGCAAGAACTTTTCTACGATTTTACTAAAGCAACTACAAGTACAGGTGGAAATCCATCCTCTACGGATATTAAAAATATAGTAGAATCACCGGAAGCTTATGAACAATTTGAATTAAAATTTGTATCGAATAAAAATGCAGGTTTAAATCCTGTGAACTTCCACATTAAAGACGTAAAATTTGAACCAATTTCTTTTGAAGATATACCAGAAAACCAAAGGCCAACTGAATAATTAATTCAACCTTAATCAAATCTCTACCGAGAACTTTATTGTTTTCGAACAAAAGCCCTTGTCTTATGGCAAGGGTTTTTAGTTCACATTTTTTATTCTAATATACTTATAATTCTGTTAAATGTCACTTTACAAAGCTAAAACAACCTTTCATAAAAGCCCGTTCTCTATGAACGCTAATCTCCTTTTTTCTGTATTTTTTTATACTTCATATTCACATAAAATTCCGAACTTAGCAAAAAATTAAAAGACTGATATTATGAAGAATTTTCTTGGATTATTATTACTTCTACCTCTAGCCGGACAACCGTATAGTTCAGCCTCAGAAGCAACCAACAGCAAGATTTTGTCCAGTATTGCACACCAATCAATCAATGCTTCCGATACTTATATTGAAGATCTACAAGCATTACGTAAAAAATACCCCTTGAAACCGGCAAAAGCCACCAAGGCAGAAGTCCAACGTGCTATCGATTTTATGAAAACATTCGATACAGCTAAAATGGAAACGGTGAAGATTGAAGATACCCGCAAACTCGCCACTGCCATACGTGCATTGGCATACGCTGCACAAGAGAATTTACCTGAGGGATCTGAATTTTCTCCTTACTTGGATAGAGTACTGAACGACGGAGTAATAGAACGCATCCCTGCATTTCCATATAACTCGTACACAGACGTACGTGTCGTCCCCGTCGATTTTCTTTCTGCCCTACCTGTTTGTACTCCCGAACAAAGAGGACGACTGATTGAATCGGTAAAAGGACTGATGGAATTCTATAAACTTAACCAGAAAGACGCTATCCTGAAACGTACCGTCAATTCCGACTATCTGTACAACGTGCTTCCACATCTGTTTGTATGCGCACTCCATAACCCGGACAATGCACAAGCCGTGGAAGACCTGCGTTCTTTCTCACGCTACCTCTCGGCATGTACGCAATATGTACCCGGTGAAAAAGACATCCTGAAACCCGACGGTACAGGTTTCCACCACAAAACACATTACAACGGCTATATGTACTCCTACCGCACATGGGTAGAATATATGGGGCGGCTGAAAGGTACTGCCTTCCGTATCACCCGCGATGCTTACCAACGTATGAGTAAAGCAATCGTAAGCGTATACCTTATGGCCACATCTTCCACATCCGATGTAGAACACTTCTACGCTAACAGCCTTGCCGGACGTCACCCACTCTACGGACTGGACGTGAACTTTTCCAAAGCTCTTTTCCGTGAACTGGTAGAAATTGGCGGAGACATAGACGGCAAAGAGTTCGATCCGGAACTTGCTGCCTATTACAACGCTTTCTTCAAGACCAACCATTACAAAGACATCGCTCCCCGAAAACTGGACGGTTTTTATCAATTCAACTACAGCCCGGCCGGCATCTATCGTCAGGCAAATTGGGTAGCCACCATGCGCTGCCCTACCACCCGCTTCTGGGGTGGCGAAATCTATAACAAAACCAACCGCTTCGGACGTTACCAATCGCATGGTACATTGGAAGTATTGTATGAAGGATCTTTAGCAGCCTCCGGTTACCCTTACAAGGACAAGAAAAGCGCTGAAAAAGGCGGATGGGACTGGAATGTAATGCCTGGTACCACCACCGTACACTACACCGACTGGAAATCGATGTTGCCCAACGGTAACAACGCCGACCGTTTTGACCAATGGTCGCACACCACCAACTTTGCAGGTGCACTGGCATGGGGTGATTGCGGTCTGTTTGCCGCTGCTTTCGACCAGGATGACAAATGGGGTAGCCAACGTTTCGTTCCCACTCACCTCTCTTTCTGTAAGTCAGTCTTCGCCATCGATGGCATGTTATTCAGCATGGGTAGCGGCGTAAGTGCACAAGGTGAATATCCTGACGAATGGATTACAGCCACCAATTTATTCCAAAGCGTCACGGACGGCAAAGCCTCAACGATAGTCAACGGCAAATCATTGGCAGAGGGTGATTCACTGAGCATCTCCTCTTCCAAAGATACCTGGATTGTAAATCCATGCTCTACCGGATATTTTATCCCTGCCGGAAACGATCCGCTTATCGTTCGTTACGGCAAACAGACCACTCCCTCCTCTTTCGGCCTCACCGAACAAGGTATGGGAACAATGACAGCCGCTAAAGCCTATCTTCAGCACGGTACGAAACCTTCACGAAAGAAATATCAGTTCCTTGTAGTGCCTGCCACTACAGCCGAACGCATGCGCGCCGATGCCAAACGTTTTGTACGCAAAGGCGGTATCTTCGAAGTGAAACAGCAGCAAGATTCACTGCACATCGTGAAGCACACACCTTCACACACAACCGCATACGCTTTGTTTACTCCTGCCTCAGGTCTGAATGAGGGTGCATTGTTCTCTTCGGACACGGAACTGCTACTATTGGAGCGCATTACGGGCAAACAGCTTTCAATAGCTGTCTGCAACCCCGACCTGCGTCCGAAATCCGATAAATACTACGGTTGGGTATCCACTCCCACCACCGCCACACTGACTTTCCACGGAACATGGACTTTGGATGAGACAAGCGCTACGGAAGCCCTATCTGTAACTCATACCGACGGGCAAACCCGTGTAACAGTAGTGCTGGAAGATGGTTTCCCCCGTTATCTCAACTTTATCGAAAAGAAATAAAAAAACAAATCTAACACATAAGTATGAGAACAATGAACATCAAACAACTTTTAGTTCCTGCTGTTTGCAGTCTGCTGCTACTTCCGCTACAGTCATGCGACGACGATGCCGACAAACAAGCACAGGCCGAATATATGAAAGAACAGATAGCCGCCTTTGAGAGTACAGTCGACCAACTGAATGCCTCTATTCTCTGCTACCAAAGTCTGCTGTCCGGCGAGATTCCCGTAGGTATCACTCCCATCGAGACAGGCTATAAAGTAGAACTTTCCGGTGGTAATGCCTACAACATCGGCACTGGAGAAAAGGTAGACGCTTTCTTCCCCCTTATCACAATCTCTCAAAATGGTAACTGGGCTTACAGCTTCGACGACAGTAATTATCTCGACTTTACCGACCCATCCGGCAAAACGCTGAATGCCTACTCATTGGAAGATATTGAAGCTGCTTACCGTTCTCCTCAATTGCAGATTGATAACGAAGGCTTTTGGAAAATGACTTGTGACGGCGGTACTACCTATACCTATCTGTCTGATACCTCACGCAGCCGCATCGCTGCATTCGGCGGTAAAGGCTCAGGAATGAGCTCGCTCTTTAGTGACATCGTTTATAACGAAACTGCCGGGAAGCTATCTCTGGCTTTGGGAGTAGACAAAGGATTAAAGGATTTCCCTGTCATCAATAACTTCTACCTCAAAGTAAAAGGCAGCGAAGCAGAAGACGGGCTGACGTTCTTTCTCAACGAAGAACGCAAATACGAAGTGGAGACAAGCGATGTAGTGAGAACCAGAATAAAAGCTCCCGACGGCTGGACGGTGACACTGGAAAACGATGAATTATCAATCAAGGCTCCGGCCACAACATCTGCCACAAAGACACAGAATATTAACATTATCATTACGTCTTCCAAGCAATACCAACGTACAGTGACACTGGAAGCCAAGTTGCTGAACACGACTTTTGACGCCGACTATTGCAATGCATGGAAAGAGTTTGTGTCCGGTTCGGAAAACAATGTACTGCTCGACTTTTCGTATGCGGGATATATGCACGGAGAAGTAGCGCCACCGGAAATGGAGGAGCTGATAGCTCGCGGATATAAAGTGTTTGATGTAACCCATTATGGTGCCGTACCTGATGATGACAAGTCAGATCGGGAAGCATTCTTAAAGGCTTTGGAAGCAGCAGGGGCAAAACGTACGCTCAACGGAAACACTACCCGGATGCAAGTAAATGGAGACGCTCCTCTAAATGCCATTATCTACTTCCCGAAAGGAGAATATATTTTACAGACCGAAGAGGAAGTAGACAAGACTATCAGCCTTACTATGGGCGGTTTCCTTATCAAAGGAGCAGGTAGAAATCTTACTACGCTCAAGATGAATGCTAAAAATACAATGGCTACCCCCGGTGATATGTGGACGTGTCCCACAATGATTGAAATAAAGAACTATTCCGGTGTTAACATGAAATCCGACATTACCGAGGTTGTCGCCGATACTCCCAAAGGCGGGTTTGAGATAACCGTAGGTAGTGTTTCTAAAATCAAGGCAGGTGACTGGGTATGTCTCTACGTGAAAAACAATGACCCGGAATTTGTTGCCAAAGAAATAGCCCCCCATCCCATCAGCGATTTGAACGCTGCAACTTCAATCGTGAAAGATGGAGCGGAAATATATGATTTACATCAAGTAGCTTCCGTCAATGGTAATAAGGTTACTTTCAAAGAGCCTATCATGCACGAAGTGGAAGCCAAATATAATTGGGTTATCAAAGAATACAAACATTATGAAAATGTAGGAGTGGAAGACATCGCTTTTGAAGGAAAAGCGGAAGAGAGATTCCAGCACCATGAAAGTAGCAGTAACAATGGTTCTTATGACAGCGAATACAAGCTTATAGACTTAGTACGCCTGACCAACTCATGGATGCGTCGTGTTAATTTTATCAGTGTCAGTGAAGCTGCCTCTTTGGTTAGTTGCGCCAATGTATCGGCCTATGATATAGAAATCAGTGGCAATCGCGGACATTCAGCCGTACGCTCCAATTCTTCTTCACGCGTATTTATAGGCAAAGTATACGACCATAGTAGCGGTTATCGGATTCCCAAGGCCGGACAGTTGGCTGAGTGGATGGAAAATGCCGGACAGTACCACGGCTGTGGCGTATCCAAACCAAGCATGGGAGCTGTTATCTGGAATGTACAATGGGGAGACGATGCTTGCTATGAAGCTCACGCATCACAGCCACGTGCTACATTGATAGACCACTGTACAGGCGCTTTCATTCCCAGCCGCCAAGGTGGAGACCGATACGAAGTTCCTAATCATTTAGGGGACTTAATCATTTGGAATATGAATGCTACCCGCACGGGCTATGAAAGCAATTGGAACAATCAGTTTGTTTGGTGGGATAAAAGCTCTGCATGGAGCAAAACAGTACCGCCCGTTATCGTCGGTTTCCACGGTGCTTCTATCAATTTTGCCGAAACATTTATCAGTGATGTACCACAAAACAAACGCATCGAAAGCCAAGGCAGTCGCGTAGAGCCTTATTCTCTCTATGAGGCGCAACTCCGCCGCCGTTTGGGCTATGTACCCGCTTGGCTTACGGCATTGAAATAATAAATGCTTTTTTAAGGTAATAATGCCAGAACAGAAGAAGCTGACTTACGGTCAGCTTCTTCTTGTTATCTATCCCCCAAAAGTAACATCCCCATAAGCTAAGATACTATCATCGGAAGAAAAAACATCTTTTTTCTTTTTGCAGGTTACCCCTTCACCTTTCACAACTCCCTATCCATACGGGATAACGGGTGAAGGGAGTAAAATGCATTCTGTAAATACCCAATGACATAAATCAGCTCGACAATTCTTCCTTAAAAGCAAATCAGCTCCCTAATATTTGTCCCACAATATAAAATTATTCATTTCACAGGGCGAAATTATTTCCCACACGAAACGAATCTATTCGTCTTGCAAGACATATCTTGTTATCAAAATGCCTCACTTTTACAACCCAAACACCACACCTTAGCAACTGAAATGCCACAGCATAACACACTAAAGCCCTAAGGTTTGGGAAGCAAATCCCTGTAATTTGAGGAGCAAAGATGAGGCGTTTGGGTTGCTAAAGTGTGGCATTAAGGAACAATAAACTGTGAGGAAATCGTGAACAGAAAGAATCAAAGGGTTCACCCACTATCCCGCATGAACAGGGAGTTGTGAAAGGTGAAGGGTAAAAGAGATAACATGTAAACATCTAAAGAAAACCCGTTATTGCTTCAATCGGAATTCCACCGGCTGTCCGTGCCGGCAGGTAACAGTTATTTCCGTAACATCTCCTGTTAACTGTACTTTTACCTTTTCATTGGGTACAGCCAAACTCCACGCACCTCTCAGATGTAAAGTTTTGAAAGACGGCGCACTGGGCTCGGGAGTAGTGTATGTTTTTTCCTTGATGTGCAGGTTAGGATCACAAACGCTGACAATCAGTGTTCCGTCCTCTGCCGTACGGTGCATTACCATTGTTTCAGGAGCAATATCCGCAACAATTTCATCTTCCGGCAAACTGACAGCCTCAAAAGCAGCATACCCTGTTACCCCCGAAGCACGATCGAAAACGATATGCGCCTGCCGGTCACGACGGAGAATAGAATAACCGGGATCCTTCTGTGCTGCGGCAAGTTCTTCGGCAGTGGGTTGAATGAGCACACTGTAAGCGTAAGTAGCGTCTTTGGGAGCCAAACCATGTACTATATAGGCACTGGCAAATATACCCTTTGTCGGAGATTTATCCTTATCTTTGGCGCTTTGCTGTTCGGCAATCTGCACACGTACCAAACCTTCCAGCACAAGATAATGATTGCCGTATCCGTCACGCAACCAGCAACTGGAATTACCCGCCAGTTTTGCGCCAAATGAAGGCTTGTCTATCTCCTTTCCCATTACGGAGATGAACGCTTTACCCGGACGATATTCACTCTGAAAAATGGTTGTCTCCGTAGGATACTGCGCATTACTATTACTGATGCCCGTACCCAAACAGACCACACGATTATCGAAACAGAAAGCGGACTTGCGTGCCACAAAGTCAGGAGTGAAATTCTTATAATCGGCTTCTTTCAACTTCATTGCAAACATACCGTTACGTCCCTCCAAAGAGGAAGTTCCGGCAAAGTTCTCGGTAGAACGCGCCATTAAAGTACCGGAACGAGGATTATCCAGCAATACCAAGGGCAGATGAATGGTTGTTGTGCCCGGAAGGCGGTTCCAGTCCCATCCTTCTTCTACATACCCGCTTGCCTTGCGTGAAGGATAGCCCATTATCTGAATGGAACCGTAGCTTTGGTAGCGTCCGTAACGATTGTCTTTCGTATAAATCTCCGAACCCCACACATTGGTATTGAATCCCTTAAGCGTCACCATCCAATTGGCACGGCGGTGAATACCGGCAGCGCCATAGTTATAGACAAAAAATCCTTGTGGAGCTTTGGCCGGTTGAATGCCTTTTTCCTTAAAGAAGCGGGTTTCCGGACTATTCTTACCATTCATCAAACGAAGATAGTCGGCAGCCAGCGCACGGTCGAACTCACCGCTTTGTCCGGATAAATCACCGGAAAGAGCCAGTTGCGCAAATGCTTTAATGTCTGCCCCACCCATTTTGCCACTGAAAGGATGGCGTCCTCCAAGTCCGGTGCTCCACTCTATCAGATTGGAATAATTGCGCATGGCGGTAAAAGCGCTTGCCAAAAGACGACGGGCTTCGAGCGAAGGCACGAATTCCGTTCCACCGGTCATGGCAATATAATCGCTCACCGTAGCAAGTGCTCCGGTAGTATAAGCAGGATAGAAACCGCCATGATGAAAAGTTGTACCGTCCACTTTGATACCGCCAATAGTACCCGGTGTACAGTTTACCGAACCGGATACCCAGCGTGATAAGCCGTGCAAAGCCTGTACACGTGCACATTCGTCGGGAATCATCATAGCGGAAATCAGCTTGGGCTGCAACAAGGTGTTCCAGGAGTCGAGCATTTCATCGCGTATCTCGGCGCAAGGACGTCTCGTTTCCTGCAAAGCAGACCAAAAAAGCAATGTTTTGAGAATGTCATCACGGCGCGAAGACTTCAGAATGGCTTTACGCATCAACCAAGCCGTGGTATATATCTTACGTATCTGGTAACCGTAATGATGGTTAGTACCCATACCGCTGCCATAGGCAAAACCCTGGTCTATCGCATAATCCCATACTGTAAAGTAATTGCTTTCGGCCTCATAAGATTTGTTGCAATAAGCATCGTAGGCAAATCCGGTAAGCATGGCTTCGAGGTCATTCCAAGATAGTTCGCCTTGATTACGATGCAACTCATCGGGAGCCAGTAAAGGCGCGCCCGTAAAACCCGAACCTGACGGATAGATGTCAGCCTTTGCATAAGTAGCCACAGCTTTTTTCACTGCAACAGCCACGGTAGAAGCAGCAGGCGGTGTCAAAGCTTCGTTCAAACGTTCTTCTATCGTTTTAAGATCCCGGCGTTGTTGTTCCGTAAGTTTGGCTGGACGGGGAATGTCATATGCGTACTGTTCCCACTCCCATACACGGCACCAGTGCCAAAGGTCTCGCCCTACGGCAAGGCTGTTGTAATCTATCTGCATATCGGGGGTAGTACGCAGGTTCATCGCTTTTTCGGGAAATTTCCAACGGTCGAAAAACACCCGCCCTTTACGGTTGGGAGCTACTATGCGATAAGAGGCTATTGCCTTATCTGTCTTATCGCCACGCATGCTCTTGAAGCCAATCCAGCAAGCACGCCATCCAGGCGATTGCAACCGGTACGTAAACCAATAGGATACTTTACCCTCGGCATTGAGAAACTCAAAGCGTAATGAATCCGGCTGTGACTTCTCATTGTAAATCCACAGCGTGATACCATGTGTGGCCTCTGTCTTATTGTTCAAAACCAGCGGAGCGTCCAACGCAACGTACATTGTCGAACCGGGAACAAAATTCCATTCCAGACTTTTCTTACCTTCTTTATAATAACGGTTTGATAAAGAAAGGGATTTCTTGTCGGGAGAAGTAAACTCCTCGGGAACCCGGTCTTCAAAGCCAATGACTTGCTGCGCACTCAGAGAGAATGTACAAAGGAATGCAAAAGAAAGCAGAATAAATTTCATACGTTATTTGTATTGACATTAGGTTGATTTCAGGTGACTATCACCTCTTTTACAAATACAAAAATACACGAAATGATAATAGAACAAAGAAGAAAATGTTCAGAAATCAGCAGAAATCATACATTTACAAAGATATGTAATATAAAAGCCGGAAACGTATAATCCATAACCAATCGTCTGCAATCAATTATCTTATACACTTCGCATTAACAGTTATTTATATATTTATTTTTACAATATTGTTGTTTTATCAATTATTTTATAATATTTTTGCCACGCAACAAACAAAAAATCATAAATAGTGTATGGCATTAATAACGTACATTCTTATTGCGATACCGGTATGTCTACTGGCTATCATTCTATGGCTATATTTCAATTATTGGAAATATAAACGCAAGAATCATTTCATACTCCTGATACTTCTTTTTTATCCGGTATTGTCGTATGCACAATATATGGACAAAACGCAATGCAAAATTTCATTTTCATCGCATGCAAACCAGGCGGGAAAATTGGAATATACCCAAGACGGAATAATTTACCGTTTTACGCCGGAAAGCAATGCGTGGAAAATAACCATCAAAAACAATACGAACAAGAATGCACGGATAAATTGGGAAAAAGGCAGTTTTATCATTAATGGAAAAGCTTCCGGAATCAGTTTGTATCCTTTTACATCCGATGATCCCCCTACGGATGTTATCAAAGAAAAATCTGAAATAACCCGAACCGTTACTGCATCCAACTTAATAAAAGGGAAAAAGGTTAATAAAATATATAGTAAACGCAATCTGAAGAGAAATGGACGGACGTCTGTCAACATTGCTTTGCCAATCGGTATCGGCAATAAACCGCAGTTTTTCCATATATTCAATTTTATTGTAACAGCTAACTAACTATGACTTTCCAATATATTATCAACCACTTGCATGAACCGCATTTGTGGTGTATTGTACTGACCACCCCACACGCCGAACTCAATATCCAAAAGAAACTGGAACAACAAGGGTTTATCACTTATGTTCCAACGATTTCAGTTCGGCGCAGTTGGGCCGGATGTATAAAAGAAATACACATCCCGACAATAGCAAGATGTGTATTTGTATATGCAACCAAGGAAGAAATGCAAGAGATGCAAAAGGAATATACCGCCTTATCTCTGCAAACCGTTACAGCTTTATATCAAAGCCAATAAATTCTTTCTAAAAACAAATTTATAAATATACCTACGAATCATTTCAACACATCAGAGATTCTCTTTTTCAAGTTCAATTTTGCCAAATCCTCCGGTTTTAATTCCAACTCCACCAACACCTTAGCGGTAGCGACATTATATGAGGATTCTTTTATATCACAATTTGTCTGTCCTTCATGTAAAGAGTATAGCATAGCAAAGTCATAGTTCAATGCTCTTGAAACGTTGTATAACGTATCCGTATCAATACTTTTCCGTGTCAACATATAATCGACACTTTGAGGTCTAACACCCAATCTTCTTGCAAGTTCAGCCTTAGTAATCTGGTTATCAGCCATAACACTCCTGATAACCTCGCCAATATATATATTACTCTTTTCCATTTCAATGAAGATACGAATTAATTAGCCACACTAAAACTACTTGAATAATAATTTGTCTGTATATAAGTTCGTTTTAATCCATAATTTATTTGTTTTATCAATTAATTTATGATATTTTTGCCGCGTATTCATATAAATAAAAAGATAATACATATAATGCCATGACATTGAGTAGTTGCATTCTCATTACAATCCCGGTCTGTATATCAGCCATCCTTATGCAGACTTACTTTGACAGCCGAAAATACAAACGGATACCTCATCTCATTGTTTTATTGTCATTCCTGTTTCCCACCTTATCACATGCACAATACATCGACAACGAAAACTGCCGCATTTCATTCAAATCATATGAAAACCATCAAGGGAAACTGGAATATAACAAAGAGGGAATTATTTATCAATTCATTCCGAACAGCAATGCATGGAAAGTCATCATCAAAAACAACACCGATGAAACCGTATGGCTAAACTGGAAACAAGCCGGTTTCATTGTTAACGGAAGGGCGTCAGGCATCAGCCTCTACCCTTTTACAACAGACGAAGCTCCTTTGGAAACCATCAAACACAATCAGGAAATAAACCGCACAATTACAGCAACCAACTTAATTACGGAAAAAGGTATCAGCAAAATATATCACAAAAAGAAATTCAGAAAAAACGGAAGAACTTCAGTCACCATCGTTTTTCCAATGACAGTCGGTAATAAACCGCAATTTTTCCACACTTTCAATTTTACAGTAACAAAAGACAACTAACTATGACTTTTCAATATATCATCCATCACTTAGATAAGCCACATTCGTGGTTTATCGTATTGACCAACCCACACACCGAACTGAATACCAAAAAGAAACTGGAACAGCAAGGTTTTATTACCTATGTCCCATTGGTTTCGGTTCGGCGATGCTGGGAAGGGTGTATAAAAGAAATACACATCCCGGCGATAGCGAGATGTGTATTTGTATATGCAACTGACGAAAATGTACTGAGAATGCAGAAAGAATATACCATACTGAATCCTCAAGCCGTTGCAGCCTTATATCAAGACCAATAAATATAAGCCAGTGTACTGACACTGATAACTACCCAAAGCAGAATACCCTGTACAAGCGGTTTGATACCTACTGCTTTCAGGACATCACGGGAAAGGGAAGCTCCTATAAAGAACAGGGTTATTGTCAATGCCTTACGGGCAATACTGTTGATTCCCGCACCGATTAAAGCCCCTGTCTCGGAAAGATTCAAGACATAGGTATTGACAATCATTGCCAAAACAAAGAAGAAGATAAACCAGGGTATACTGATTTTCTGCCCTTTACTTTTGAAAATAAATGAAGTAGCAATTGCCAACGGAATAATCCAAAGCGCACGGGTCAGCTTGATAGTAGTAGCTACCCGCAACGCCTCCTCACCATAGGCAGCACCCGCACCAACTACCGAACTGGTGTCATGAATGGCAATGGCAGCCCATGTACCGAACTCATGCTGGCTCATATTCAAGGCATGACCTATTACAGGAAATATGAACAATGCAATCGCATTCAAAATAAAAATCGTACCCAAAGCCACAGACATTTCACTGTCTTTTGCCTTCAACACAGGACCTACCGCCGCGATAGCGCTACCACCGCAAATAGCCGTACCAGAGCTGATCAGATAAGAAGTGTCACGATCTACTTTCAGAAACTTACGACCGATAACCCAGCCGATAAGTAATGTACCTACCACAGAGATAACCGTAAACTCCATACCTTCCTTACCGGAAGCAAGCGAAGCCTGCAAATTCATACCGAAACCCAGACCTACCACAGAATACTGCAACAGATATTTGGATATTTTCTTATTAAACTTAGGATGTGCCTGTCCGCATAACAAAGCAAACGACAGACCAAGAAATAAAGCTACCGGAGGGGTAACCCATGCGGAATAAGCGTGCATTCCCGGAATATAATCAAGAAACAAGAAAAAAGAAAGAATGACAAGAAGTGAAACGTAAATAATTTTGTTGTTGTTTTGCAGAAAAGACATATTGATGCTTTTCGCCAATGTTCGAGTTGAAGCCATACTTTTTTATTTTTATTAATTTGTTTTCGACCGCAAAGGTAGGCTTCTTTTCTCAATCATGCCAATTGTTTCTGCTTATGTGCTATAACTTATGGTTATTGTGCATGGCAAATTGCATGAATACTTGCGCCAAACCACTTTCTTGCCCCTGAGGCTGTGCAAAACTAAAATCGCGTAACATAGGCATTCCCTTAATCTCAACGACACGCAACTGTCCAGAATACAATTCGCGCGTAATGGAACGAACGGAAACAATGCCCAGACAATCGGTATGTTCCAAAAACAATTTGATACTTTCCGTGCTTCCCAAATACATCAAAACCTGTAAAGAGGATAACTTTATATTATGTTGCTGCAAGGCACGCTCAAAAACATCCAATGTCCCCGAACCTCTTTCGCGAAGCACCAAAGGCAAATGGAACAATTCATCAGGAGTTATCTCCTCTCCCACAGCCAATTTACTGCCTGTACGCACCACTGCCACCAGCTCATCTTCCAAAAAAGTAGTATATCTAATATTAGGCAACCTGAATACTCCTTCGACAAAGCCCAAATCAATGCGATGTTCCTGCAAAGCGGCCTCTATCTCTCTGGAATTACCATTCAACAATGACAGGCTGACTTGTGGAAACTTACCGATAAAGCTGGCAAGCAAAGGAGGTAACACATATTGGGCAATGGTAGTGCTGGCCCCCAGCTTCAAACCGCCTGTATATTCATTATGCAACAAGTGCATTTCGTACTCTAACCGTTTATAGTCTTCCAAAATCCGCTCGCAATGTTCCAAGAGCAAATTGCCCGACTCCGTCAACGAAATTCTGCTACCCTGCCGGTCGAACAAACGTGTCTGATAAGCAGCTTCCAACTCTTGTATATGTTTGGTAATAGCAGGCTGGCTGACAAACAATTCTTGCGAAGCCTTCGTAAAACTCAGATTCTTCGCAACAGACCGGAATACCTTTAAACGAAAATCGCTCACAGCACAATGAATTAAATTGATTAATTATTCTGCAAATCTTCACTCCTGATACCCAACACTGACATCAGCGGATACCCCAGCATCTCCCAACGGCATACAGCCGGGGCGGCAGGCTCCTCCATACGGAAATAAACAATGTCTTTTGCCTCTTCTTTATGTCCGGCATTTTCTAATGCGCATTCCCTCAAAACGTTCTCAACCTCTTTACCATACTCCTCATTAAAAGGAACAACAATCAGCTTCTTCACTTCGGCGGCATTCAATACTATCTGCAACAAATCAAGATACAAGTCTCCACGAGACACAAAACCCTCTGAAGGCACAGCCATAAAACTGAACTCACCCAAAGAAGCCTTAAACGCTACTCCATCCAATTCGTTCTTCAAATCGGATGGCAGGCAGTGCTCCAGCTTTCCGGACTGCTTATCATATACGAGAAGTACCTGCACATCATTGTCACTCCCTTTCAATCCGGCATCCATAGCCAGATACATGGTAAAAAGCGCCAGATCCACTGTTTGTAAAGAACGTCCCAGCAACGGTTCAAAATACTTCCTCAAATCGTTTATAACAAAATTCAGGTAGGCAACATCAATCACCATTACCGTTTCGGAAAGTTTTATTTGGGTATTTTCCATATTACTCATTTATTTATTGAGGGAGTAAAGATACAAAAAGTTTTGTAGATAAAAGGCATTTGTCGCAAATCAGCCAATTTGACATTCATTTTCTTCTATTAACTGAAATTTTGTCTCATTTTGGCTGCTGGCAAATCTTTTGCGCCTTTTAAAGTGTTATGAAGCTGATAAAAATAGAAAGGAGAACTAAATATGAACTTTAACCAATTTACTATCAAAGCTCAAGAAGCCGTACAAGAAGCCGTGAACTTGACGCAAGCACGGGGGCAGCAAGCCATCGAACCTGTACACTTGCTTCAAAGCGTGATGAAAGTGGGCGAAAACGTTACCAATTTCATTTTCCAGAAGTTAGGCATGAACGGGCAGCAAATCGCACTCGTACTTGATAAGCAGATTGACTCCCTGCCCAAAGTATCGGGTGGAGAACCCTACCTGAGTCGTGAGACTAATGAAATTTTTCAGAAGGCAACCCAATATTCCAAAGAAATGGGCGATGAGTTCGTTTCACTGGAACCGATGTTGCTCGCTTTGCTCACTGTAAAAAGTACCGCTTCCACCATCCTGAAAGATGCCGGAATGACGGAAAAAGACTTGCGCAATGCAATCAATGAATTACGGAAAGGCGAAAAGGTTACTTCGCAATCCAGCGAGGACACTTATCAGTCATTGGAAAAGTATGCCATCAATCTGAACGAGGCAGCCCGAAGCGGCAAACTGGACCCCGTTATCGGACGTGATGAAGAAATCCGCCGGGTTCTGCAAATCCTAAGCCGCCGTACCAAGAACAATCCTATATTGATAGGTGAGCCGGGTACAGGTAAAACAGCCATTGTAGAAGGACTTGCCCACCGTATATTGCGGGGTGATGTACCTGAGAATCTGAAAAACAAACAAGTTTATTCACTGGATATGGGTGCATTGGTTGCAGGAGCCAAATATAAGGGCGAGTTCGAAGAACGTCTGAAAGCCGTCGTCAATGAAGTGAAGAAATCGGAAGGAGACATCATTCTGTTCATCGACGAAATCCACACATTGGTAGGCGCCGGTAAAGGCGAGGGAGCAATGGATGCCGCCAATATTCTGAAACCTGCTCTGGCGCGCGGTGAGCTGAGAAGCATCGGTGCTACCACCTTGGACGAGTATCAAAAATACTTTGAGAAAGACAAGGCTTTGGAACGCCGTTTCCAAATCGTTATGGTAAACGAACCGGACACGTTAAGCACCATTTCCATCCTTCGTGGCTTGAAAGAACGTTATGAAAACCATCACCATGTACGGATTAAAGACGATGCCATCATTGCTGCCGTAGAATTGAGCAACCGTTATATCACCGACCGCTTCCTGCCGGATAAAGCCATTGACCTGATGGATGAAGCTGCCGCCAAACTCCGTATGGAAGTAGATTCTGTACCGGAAGAGTTGGATGAGATTTCCCGTAAAATCAAACAACTGGAAATTGAACGCGAAGCCATCAAGCGCGAAAATGACCGTCTCAAACTGGAGCAAATCGGCAAGGAACTTGCCGAACTAAAAGAACAGGAAAAGTCGTATAAAGCAAAATGGCAAAACGAAAAGACACTGGTCAACAAAATTCAGCAGAATAAAGTTGAAATAGAAAACCTGAAGTTTGAAGCCGATAAAGCGGAACGTGAAGGTGATTATGGAAAGGTAGCCGAAATACGTTATGGCAAACTTCAAGCATTGAATCAGGAAATTGAAGAGACCCAGCAAAAGCTGCACGAAATGCAGGGCGATCAAGCAATGATTAAGGAAGAAGTTGACGCCGAGGATATCGCAGATGTAGTATCCCGATGGACAGGCATACCGGTAAGCAAGATGCTGCAAAGCGAAAAGGAGAAACTATTGCATCTGGAAGATGAACTGCATCAGCGTGTTATCGGACAGAATGAAGCCATCGAAGCTGTAGCCGATGCTGTACGCCGCAGCCGCGCGGGACTGCAAGATCCCAAGCGTCCTATCGGCTCATTCCTCTTTCTCGGTACTACCGGTGTAGGTAAAACGGAACTTGCCAAGGCGCTTGCCGAATTCCTGTTTGATGATGAAACGATGATGACGCGTATCGATATGAGCGAATATCAGGAGAAACATAGCGTTTCCCGTCTGGTAGGAGCTCCTCCGGGATATGTGGGATATGATGAAGGCGGTCAGTTGACGGAAGCTGTACGCCGCAAACCTTACTCCGTCGTACTGTTCGATGAAATAGAGAAAGCACATCCGGATGTATTCAACATACTATTGCAAGTATTGGATGACGGACGTTTGACGGATAATAAAGGACGTACCGTAAACTTCAAGAATACCATTATCATCATGACTTCCAATATGGGTAGCGGATACATTCAAAGCCAAATGGAGAAACTGAACGGTTCCAACAAGGAAGAGATTGTAGAGGAAACCAAGAAGGAAGTTATGAATATGCTGAAAAAGACAATCCGCCCGGAATTTCTGAATCGTATCGACGAGACAATCATGTTCTTGCCGCTGACTGAAAAAGAAATTAAACAGATTGTTGTACTTCAAATCAAGAGCGTACAAAAGATGTTATCCGGAAACGGCGTGGAACTGGTATTGACCGATGCTGCCATAGATTTCCTGGCCAATGCAGGATATGATCCGGAGTTTGGTGCCCGCCCAGTGAAACGTGCTATCCAGCATTACTTGCTGAACGATTTGTCCAAGAAATTATTGTCGCAGGAAGTTGACCGTAGCAAACCAATCACGGTAGATATCAATGCAACGAAAGACGAATTGGATTTCAGAAACTGACAAGCTAAAAAAAGAAGAGGGTGTGTCAAAATACACTTGATGATTTCTTTTAGGCACGGATTTCGCGGATTTCACGGAAAAAGAACAAAGAACGTGGAATCTGTGCCTAAAAAGAAACAATTAGCAAGCGGATGTTAATTTTGACATACCCTCTTTTTATTTTAACCTCAGAATGAAGTATAATTATTCAGCTGTTTCTTCTTTAACCTCTTCAGCAGCAGTTTCAGATGTTTCTTCAAAGTCTGTCATATCACTTGCTACCAACAGATTATACCAGGAAATCAGTTTTTTAATATCAGACACATATACGCGGTCGCGGTCAAAATTAGGCAACACCTCCGCCAAATAAGCTTGGAGCTCTTTCACAGAAGCCTTTTTTACATCCAATGCCACGGCTGCACCGTTTTCCTTTTTCTTCATTGAGAGAAGTACATCTTTCAAAGGTACTTCTTCTGTATCTGTATACATGGCAATATCTCCTAAAGAGATAATCTTTTCATTACCATAAGCAGGAAAACGTTTCTTGTCAACAAGTGACTCCACAATCAACATATTCTTTCCCTGAGAGATGAGTTTATACAATCCCGGCTTACCGGAAATAGACAAAATAGTCTTCAACATAATATATTCAGTTTTTGTAATTAGTAGTTCATTTTTTCGGTGGGCAAAGATAGGTATTATTTTGAGACAGAAAAGTGATTAAGCCCAAAACCTGCGGAATTAACGGTGTTTCGCCATCATTCACTATCACAAAATCTGCCAGTCTCCGTTTTTCTTCATCGCCCATCTGACTACGAATGCGCTTTTCTATCAGTTCACGTGAGGAAGCATCCCGCTTCATGGCACGCTGCACCCGTATCTCCTCGGGAGCGTAAACCATAACAACTACATCAACCTCATCTGCAAATCCAGCCTCTATCAGAATAGCAGACTCGATTCCTGCCATCCGGCATGCCGCACGCTGACAAACCCACTGCCTGAAATCCTCTTTTACACGCGGATGAACAATGCCATTTATCTGCCCGGCATGCTCGGGACTACCGAAAAGATAAGACGCAAGCAGAGACTTATTCAATACCCCACCCGCATACACCTCCTCACCCAACAAGGCAGTCAACTCACTGCGAATACAAGAGTCTGTCATCATAAGCTGTTTGGTTTCCCCATCAGAAATATAGACCGGGATTCCCATCACCTCCAACAGTCGGGACACAACACTTTTTCCACTGCCGATACCACCGGTTATACCTATCTTGACAGTCATAATGAAGGAGATATTTGTTCTATAAGAAAATCGACCTGCTCCGGATTAAAACGCACTTGTTTCACCCCGTCGGGAATATTCCGCAATTTTACCGTATACTTGTCCGCCCCCAAACGCAGCAGTTCCTCATAAGAAACATTGATATGAAAATCATCTGCAGTTATCTCACGGAAACGGCTAAGCCCTACCTGGAAAGTTACTTGAACCTTAGAAGGAAAAGCACGCAATACTTTATCAGCCGGAAAGTTTACACCGTGCAACGGTACTTCCACCGTCTTTTCCGTATAAATGTCCACAGGAAGTATCATCTCGATAGAGGCAGGAACAAACTTCACACCTCGTCGCGCAAGCAAAGACACCTGTTGCCGCAATGTATCGGAGACATTCTCCTGTTTGACAGGCTGGGTATAGGCAGCGGTTATCGTATCCAATACCCCTTCCGGTGCATAAGCCAAAACCGAGTCCGGTTTAAAAATCGTATCCGACAAATAATATTGACGGCCGGCACCCACTGTCCCCGATAATCTGACAGGCACCAATTTGGACATTCCCGTTGCATAAATGTATTCCAAGGTATCTGGCTTCATAGAAAGCAAGCGGGTGGAAACATTCAACTGACTCAGCACTTTTTTCTCAAACTGAGAAGCATAAATACGTACATGATTATCAACAGCTTTATAATCGGAAAAGTCGAGCGAAACCGGATAGAAGCTCTTTCCCAACATATAATTAAGCAAAACAGTACCTTTATCCTTTACCTTTATATGCAGTTCGGAAACCGGCTCTGAAGTAATCATCGTATTATTAGGCACTCCACGCAAACGGACCGGAATAGAAAATTCCGCTTCATAATCGTTGTTCAGTGTCTGCAACAACCAAAAGCCACCGGCTATAAAGAAGAAAAATAAAAAAACAAAGAACTCTCTGCTCTTATCACTGAGCAGAAAGTCCTTTGCTTTTCCGGTTATATTCAAATAAATACGTCTTATGTTCCTACGATCAAACATAGGCTCACATCTGCTTATTTAGAAGCCTGACTACTGTTTGCATCAGCAGCAGCGGCAAAAATGGAATTCTTGTCAATATGGATTTTAACGTTGGAAGCAATTTCAAGAACCACATCATTATCGTTAATTTCCTTGATAATACCATGAATGCCACCGGCAGTAATCACCTTTTGGTTCACTTGAAGAGATTTGCGGAAATTCGCAATTTCTTTTTGCTTCTTATTTTGCGGGCGAATCATAAAGAAATACATAATAGCGAACATAGCTATCAACATAATCCACATCATGCTTCCGTCCAGGCCTGCAGCAGGAGCTTGCAGGAAAAATACTGTCATCAAATTCATAAATATTCCGTTTTAATTTTTATTATTCAACAAAGGTATCAGTTTTTCGACAACTTCCCTTCTTTTTTCAATTCCTTAACTATTCCATCCAAAGTGCCATTGACAAAACTGCCACTCTTGGCTGTACTGTACACTTTGGCTATATCTACATACTCATTCAACGAAACGCTGACGGGAATGTTCGGGAAACTCAATATTTCGGCCAATGCACACTGCATGATAACTACATCCATAAAAGCTACACGGTCCAAATCCCAGTTACGTGTGTTTTCGCTGATAAGATGACGGTAGTAATCGCAGTTCAGAATAGCACGGCGGAACAAACGGCGGGCAAACTCCTGATCTTCATCATCCTTAAACTCAGGCAATAACGGCTGATTCGCGCCATTCTTCTCATCAAAGCGTTTGATTGTTTTCAGAACGAATGTATCCACAATTTCCTTGTCGTCATTCCAATAAAGGCTTTGATCTTCGAGCAATATATCAAGTTCCTCATTATTGAAAATGAATGTCTTATAAAGCTTTCTCCATAATTCACGATCTGCCTCGTAAGAGTTTTCGGAAGAAGCCATATATTCCTTATATATATCAGACGCTACAATCTTTTCAAATAATCCTTTAACAAAATCTTCATCATTCTCCCATGTACGTTTCTGGTTGGAGATAAAGTCCATCAACTGCCTGTTCACTTCCAGTTGGGAAATGAATTTGTTTTCTACAAACTTCATGTTCGGATACAACTCTTCGGCTGTGGGAGCCAACTTTGCTTTTGCCGCATCAATGCGCTTTTGTGCGTAGTTCGTCAAGGCTATCATCAACATAAGCAGATAATTGTAAAGGTCATATGCCTTGGAGAGACTAAAGAACAACTCTTTCTCCGCAGCATCTAAATTTTTACTGCCATTCTGATAATAAGCATATACAATCTGTATAATCTTAAGACGAATAAGAACTCTGTTTATCATAACTAAAGTAAATACTGGTGTTTTAACGAGGTGCAAAAGTAGATATTTTTAATGAGTTTACATAAATAAATCACATTTTTTAATGCAGATAATCATTATCCGGGCTTTTTCTTTTGACAGTTTAAAAAAAATCGTCAATTTTGAACCCGATTACAACAAGATAGCTATAATATGGAAGACTTTAAAAAGAAAAGCGGACTGGACGTGAGCGACAAAGAAATAGTATTCTCCCAATCCATTAAAGCAGGCAAGCGCATCTATTATTTAGACGTTAAGAAAAACAGAAAGGACGAAATGTTCCTTGCTATCACTGAAAGCAAGAAGATAGTAACGGGTGAAGGAGATGAATCACAGGTTAGTTTTGAAAAACATAAAATCTTTTTGTACAAAGAAGATTTTGAAAAATTCATGAATGGCCTGCAACAGGCTATTGGCTTCATTCAGGAACAGCAAGGATGTTTTATGCGCCGCAACGACAATGAAGAACAACCTGACAATGTGCAGCCGGCAGAAGAACAGAAAGAAAAAGATTCTCCGCTTGACGGAGAAATTAAAATAGATATTGATTTTTAAAGGAAAACCTTTTGATAATTCAAAAAGAAGCGGTATTTTTGCACCGCTTTTTTGCAACATCGTGTGGTGAACCACATCGTGTGATGGTGAATTAAGCAATAATCTACTTAATTTAGAGTAACACAAAAAGAAATTAAAATGAAATCAATTGAAGTAAAAGGAACTGCAAGAACTATTGCAGAGCGTTCTTCGGAACAAGCAAGAGCTTTGAAAGCTATTCGTAAAGACAACGGTGTACCTTGCGTACTCTACGGAGCAGGTGAAAACGTTCATTTCACTGTACCGGCAGAAGGTCTGCGCAATTTGGTTTATACTCCGCACATCTACGTGGTTGACCTGATTATCGATGGCAAGAAAGTAAATGCTATCTTGAAAGATATTCAATTCCACCCGGTAAAAGATACTATCCTGCACGTTGACTTCTATCAGATTGATGAAACTAAACCTATCGTAATGGAAGTTCCCGTACAAATGGAAGGTTTGGCAGAAGGTGTGAAAGCCGGTGGTAAGCTGACTCTGCAGATGCGTAAACTGAAAGTTAAAGCTTTGTACAACGCTATTCCTGAAAAACTGATTGTCAATGTATCTCATTTGGGATTGGGCAAAACGGTAAAAGTAGGTGAATTAAGCTACGAAGGTTTGGAACTGTTGAATGCTAAAGAAGCCGTTGTATGTGCTGTTAAGTTGACTCGTGCCGCAAGAGGTGCTGCTGCAGCTGCAGCAAACAACTAATCGGCGCTTTCTTAGTAAGCAAACGAGATATTCCGGAACGCGGATTAACGCAGACGACGCAGATTTCATATCCGCGGACAACTGCGATAATCCGCGTTCCTCTCTTTTTATCTGAATTATCATTAAAGCCAAGTATATAAAAATGAAATATCTAATTGCCGGTTTAGGCAATATCGGTCCCGAATATCACGAAACCCGCCATAATATAGGCTTCATGGTAGTAGATGCTTTAGCTCAAGCAGCCGGAATAACCTTTAATGACGGACGCTATGGTTTTACAGCTACCATGTCGGTCAAAGGACGCCAACTGATATTGCTGAAACCGTCTACTTTCATGAATCTGAGTGGAAATGCCGTACGCTATTGGATGCAAAAAGAGAACATTCCGTTGGAAAACGTACTGATTGTAGTAGATGATTTGGCACTACCTTTCGGCACCCTGCGGCTGAAAGGGAAAGGAAGCGATGCGGGACATAACGGACTGAAACATATTGCAGCCACATTAGGTACCCAAAACTATGCCCGCCTGCGTTTTGGTATCGGTAATGATTTTCCCCGCGGCGGACAAGTGGATTTCGTTTTGGGACACTTTACGGACGAAGACTGGAAAACAATGGATGAACGCCTGAAAACAGCCGGCGAAATCATTAAAAGTTTCTGTCTCGCCGGTATAGACATTACAATGAATCAGTTCAACAAGAAATGAGTGAAGCAAGAATAGACAAATGGATGTGGGCTGTACGCATATTCAAGACACGTACAATTGCAGCCGAAGCCTGCAAAAAAGGACGTATCAGTATCAATGGTGCACTTGCAAAGGCAGCTCGAATGGTGAAGCCGGGAGATGTAATACAAGTACGCAAACCGCCGGTTACCTATTCTTTCAAAGTACTACAGACTATTGAAAAGCGTGTAGGCGCCAAGCTTGTTCCCGAAATGATGGAGAACATAACCGCCCCGGAGCAATATGAATTGTTGGAAATGAGCAAAATCAGCGGATTTATCAACCGCGCTAAGGGAACGGGCCGCCCCACCAAAAAGGATCGCCGTGAACTGGAAGACTTCACTGCGCCTGAATTCGTGGATGACTTTGATTTTGATTTCGACTTTGAAGAATAATATACAAGTATGAGTGAGAAAATAATAAAATGGGGATTTATCGGCTGCGGAGAAGTGACCAAATACAAAAGTGGACCTGCATTTCAGAAAATTGAACACTCCGAAGTGGTAGCTGTGATGAGTCGGGATATCTCCAAAGCCAAAGCTTATGCCAAAGAAAGAGGCATTGCCAAATGGTACAATGATGCACAGGAACTGATTAATGATGAAGACGTAAATGCCGTATATATTGCCACCCCACCCTCTTCCCATGCCACATATGCCATTATGTCCATGAAAGCCGGCAAACCGGTATACATAGAAAAGCCGATGGCAGTGACTTATGAAGAGTGTTGCCGCATCAACCGTATTTCCCAAGAAACCGGCATACCTTGTTTTGTAGCCTATTACCGCCGTTATCTTCCTTATTTCCTGAAAGTAAAGTCATTGGTGGAAGAAGGGGCCATCGGAAATGTCATCAATATACAAATTCGCTTTGCCCAGCCACCTCGCGATCTGGACTATAACAAGGAGAACCTACCCTGGCGTGTACAGCCCGATATCGCCGGTGGCGGTTATTTTTATGATTTGGCTCCACACCAGATAGACATACTGCAAGATATGTTCGGATATATTCTTGAAGCCAACGGATACAAGAGCAACCGTGGCGGACTATATTCTGCAGAGGATACCCTCAGTGCCTGTTTCCAATTTGACAGCGGTCTGGTAGGCAGCGGCTCGTGGTGTTTCGTTGCACATGAGTCTGCACGTGAAGACCGTATCGAAATCATCGGAGACAAAGGTATGATATGCTTTTCTGTATTTACCTATGATCCCATAGCCTTACACACCGAACGAGGAAGGGAAGAAATCCCTGTAGAAAACCCCATTTACGTCCAGCAACCGCTTATTCAAGCTGTTGTAGACCATTTACTTGGCAAATCAATCTGTAACTGCGATGGCGAAAGCGCAACACTGACAAACTGGGTAATGGACAAAATTTTAAATAAAATATAAAATACGAAGTATAAGGTATAAATGGCTATGATATGATATTACATAACCATTTGTCATTCATAAATCATGCTCATTGCCAATTTATACTTTATACTTCATTCTCTTTCAAAGTTTGCTTCTCACCGCTTCAACCAATTCCTGATATTCGACATCCGTCAGATACACCTTTCCCGGATTCATCTGGAAAGTACCACCATAATCGGGACCATCTACATATTTCGGCGCCAAATGAAAATGAAGATGAGATAATTTGTCTGAATACGCACCATAATTAATCTTTTCCGGATTAAAAGCTTTTTGCATGGCACGAGTCACACGGGCAACATCAGCCATGAAAGCATTGCGTTCCTCATCCGTTAGTTCATTCAAGTCATTGACATGCTCTTTGTAAGCCACAAGGCAGCGCCCGCGATAAGTTTGTTCCTTAAAAAGGAAGACACGTGACACACTAAGCTGCGCAATCTCAATCATCAGATTATGCAACGTTTCATTATTCTGACAGTACAGACAGTCTTTCGGATCACTTTTCATGATATTTCTTTTTTAAAGTTTATGTTCGTAAAGCAAAGATAACCGTTATTCCAATATCACAGGTCGACATTCTCATCATTTTCACCGACCAATTTGTACACATCGACATTCTCACCGACAATCCATACTACATCCTCCTCGACAAAAGGCTCGTGCACGTCAGGAGCATGCAAAGTTTCCCCTCCTCGCTCCACTCCAACAATCAGGCAGTGGTATTTCTCGCGTATGCCTGCATCTTTCAATGTTTTACCCAAGAACGGAGAATTTGCATCGATACGCAACTGACGCAGTATCATCTCACTTTTTTCCACGGCGTCCGCAGCTATCGTTGAAAGCTTATTCATTTCCTCACCAAACACATTCAATTCTTCATCAGTAGCAATAACCTGTATCTTATCTAAAGGAAAGAGACGCACAGAAGCACCGGGAATATTTATCCGCCTGCGTCCACGAAGAATAGAAACGACATGCACCCCATAACGCTTGCCAAAATTCAACTCCGCCAGCGTCTTGCCTGCCCAAGCCGATTCCCCGGGAATCTCATAATCCGTCAAATGCAAATCACGCGAAAGCAGACGGCCTGCATATTCAGGCTTCTTCTCGCCCAAATATTCCGCACGCATATCCCGCGACCGCAAATTCTGAAAAAAAGTACGTTCAATCATTATAGACTGCCGCTTCAACTGTCTGGAAAGTATCATCACTATAACCAGCAGTACCGCAACTCCAAAGACAAGACCAACCGACAGTTTAAACAGTCCGGCTATTACAAACATCACAAAAGAAACTGCCAACAGAATTCGCAGCACAATAGTAGCTACCAATGGAGCGCGATTTCCCCGACTGTCGCGCCACAATGTTACGAATTCTACCGAATGGTTTTTCTTAATCATGATGGCTCGCAGAAAAGGAGAAATAAACAGAACAATGACCAAAGCAGACAATAAAGAGCCCCAAATCCCAGGCAAGTTTCCCTTGAAAAACGGTACAAGGAAGCGGAATGCGATAGCAATCACCGCCACACTTACAATGGAATAAACCACCGTAATACGCAACAAAGCAAATATCAGTTTCTTCCATAAACTCTCATGATTCACAGTCTGCGAACCGGAAGCATAATGCAGCAAAAATTTCTGCCACCGTTCCGGCAAATGCGTATCGACAAAATTGGAAGCCGGCTCTGCAAAACGAATCATATAAGGGGTAAGAAAGGTAGTAATGACAGATACAGCCACCACTATAGGATACAGAAAATGACTTGTTACATGCAAAGACACTCCCAAAGAAGCGATGATAAAAGCAAATTCTCCAATCTGCGTCAAACTGAATCCGCATTGCATAGCCGTCTTAAGCGGCTGCCCTGCAAGCAATACTCCCAATGTGCCGAACAACGATTGCCCGACAATAACCGCCAATGTGATGACAACAATAGGACCCGCATATTCTACTATCATCAAAGGGTCTACCATCATACCTACAGAAACAAAGAATATGGCGCCGAATAAATCTTTTACCGGCTTAACCAGACGTTCAATACTTTCCGCTTCTACCGTTTCAGCCAGAATAGACCCCATGATAAAAGCGCCGAACGCTGCTGAAAATCCCGTATGGGCAGCAAGCACAACCATACCGAAACAAAGCCCGAGCGATACAATCAGCAAAGTCTCCTCACTCATCAGCTTCCGACATTTTTTCAACAGAACAGGAATCAAATAGATGCCGACCACAAACCACAATATAAGAAAGAATAACAGTTTTGCTATACTGCCCAGCATTTCCGTCCCTTCAAAATTATGACTGACTGCCATGGTAGACAGCATAACCATCAGGACAATGGCAAGAATATCTTCCAAAATCAACACACTGAGCACCAGCCCGGTAAACTTTTTCTTGCGCATGCCCAAATCATCAAATGCCTTATAGATAATAGTAGTGGAAGACATGGCTATCATACCGCCCAAGAAAATGCAGTCCATCCGTTTCCATCCGAAAGCCGTGCCAACTGCCACGCCCAACAATATCATACAGAATATAATTGTACAAGCAGCGATTATAGCGGCTCCCCCCACCTTGACTATTTTCTTAAAGCTAAACTCCAGCCCCAAAGCAAACAGCAAGAAAATAACGCCGATGTCCGCCCAAGTCTGTATGTTTGCCGTATCCATCACCGAAGGGGTATAAGCCATGTGAGGACTGGCCAAGAAGCCTGCAACGACATACCCCAAGACTAACGGTTGTTTCAGTTTTTTAAATAATAGCGTCATTATTCCGGCGCAAATCAGTATCAATGCCAAATCGGCGATCAAGGGAGCTAAATGTGACATAATATTTGTCCGATTGAAATTCTACTGACAAAGATATAACAAAAAAAGCTTTTGAATCTCTTTTATAACAAAAAACGAGTACCATCAATAGATAAAACAACGACCGGTTGTCTCAATTATAAAATCATTTTAAGAAGAAATACCTTTATAATTAATTGGCGAAAAATTTCTTTATTCAAGTAGAAATATCTTTCTTTGTACTGCTGATTTTAAAAATTTGGAATTGAATACCAACATTAATAAAAACTGTTATGAAAATTTCGCACATTGAACATTTAGGCATTGCTGTAAAAAGCATTGAAGAAGCCCTTCCGTACTACGAAAATGTATTAGGTTTAAAATGCTACAACATTGAAACCGTAGAAGATCAAAAGGTAAGAACCGCTTTCTTGAAAGTAGGTGACGTGAAAATTGAGTTGCTCGAACCCACTTCTCCCGAAAGCACCATTGCCAAATTCATCGAAAAGAACAACGGTAACGGCGGTATGCACCATTTGGCATTTGCTGTGGAAGACGGAGTGGCAAACGCTCTCGCAGAAGTTGAAGGAAAAGGTATCCGCCTGATTGACAAAGCTCCCCGTAAAGGTGCGGAAGGCTTGAACATCGCATTCCTGCATCCGAAATCCACACTCGGCGTATTGACGGAACTTTGCGAAAAAGGAGAATAAAGATTTATGGTTTGAAATCATAAATCCGAAAACATAAATCTGAAATCATAAATCATAAATAAAGAATATGAGTAATCAACTTGAGAAAATTAAAGAGCTTATTGACCGCCGTACGGCTGCGCGTCTTGGTGGTGGTGAAAAAGCGATTGCAAAGCAACATGAGAAAGGGAAATATACAGCTCGCGAGCGTATAGCAATGTTACTCGATGAAGGAAGTTTCGAAGAAATGGACATGTTTGTTGAGCACAGATGTACGAATTTCGGTATGGAAAAGAAACACTACCCCGGCGACGGTGTGGTTACCGGTTGCGGTACCATCGACGGTCGCTTGGTCTACATTTTCGCACAGGATTTCACTGTTTCTGCCGGTTCATTGTCGGAAACCATGTCTTTGAAGATTTGCAAAATCATGGATCAAGCAATGAAGATGGGTGCTCCCTGTATCGGTATCAATGACTCGGGTGGTGCACGTATTCAAGAAGGTATCAATGCTTTAGCCGGATATGCCGAGATTTTCCAACGCAATATTCTTGCTTCCGGCGTTATTCCCCAAATTTCCGGTATCTTCGGTCCTTGTGCCGGTGGTGCGGTTTATTCTCCTGCCCTGACTGACTTTACACTAATGATGGAAGGAACGTCCTACATGTTCCTTACTGGTCCGAAAGTGGTAAAGACCGTAACCGGAGAAGATGTCAGCCAGGAAAATTTGGGTGGTGCAAGCGTACACTCTACCAAATCCGGTGTAACTCACTTCACTGCAAAGACCGAAGAGGAAGGTCTTGCACTTATCCGCAAGCTACTGAGCTACATTCCTCAAAATAATTTGGAAGAAGCTCCTTACACAGATTGTACAGATCCCATCGACCGTCTGGAAGATTCTCTGAACGATATTATCCCTGACAATCCGAACAAGCCTTACGATATGTACGAAGTTATCGGTGCTATCGTTGACAACGGAGAGTTCCTTGAAATTCAGAAAGACTATTCCAAGAATATCATTATCGGTTTTGCCCGTTTCAACGGACAATCAGTCGGCATTGTAGCCAACCAGCCCAAATATCTGGCAGGTGTACTTGATAGCAACGCTTCTCGTAAGGGCGCACGTTTCGTCCGTTTCTGCGATGCTTTCAATATTCCTATCGTATCTTTGGTAGATGTACCGGGCTTCCTTCCCGGAACCGGTCAGGAGTACAACGGTGTTATCCTGCACGGTGCCAAATTGCTGTATGCCTACGGTGAAGCTACCGTACCTAAAGTTACTATCACCCTACGCAAATCCTATGGCGGTTCGCACATCGTAATGAGCTGTAAGCAACTTCGTGGTGACATGAACTATGCATGGCCTACTGCTGAAATCGCAGTTATGGGTGGTGCAGGTGCGGTAGAAGTTCTGTATGCACGCGAGGCTAAAGAGCAAGAAAATCCGGCTCAGTTCCTGGCTGAAAAAGAAGCTGAATATACCAAACTGTTTGCCAATCCTTACAATGCAGCCAAGTATGGCTATATCGATGATGTTATCGAACCGCGCAACACGCGTTTCCGCATTATCCGCGCCCTGCAACAACTGCAAACCAAGAAATTGACCAACCCGGCCAAGAAACATGGTAATATTCCTCTTTAAGAATTGAGAATTAACAGTTGAGAATTAAAAAATAAAAACTCAAATTTATGAATAAAACAAAAATCGGAATATTCCTTTCATTGATGCTGGTGCTGGGGTTCTGTTCTTCTTGTGGAGAAAAGGAGTCAAACTCTAAACTGTTGCTGAATGAAGTGCTTATCACCAACGAAAGCAACTTTCAGGATGATTACGGTGTTCACAGCGCATGGATTGAGATATTCAACAAATCATATGGCAGCGCCGACCTTGCAGGTTGCTATCTGAAATTCAGCAGCCAACCGGGTGACACCGCTACCTATTTCATCCCGAAAGGTGATGTCCTGACTTTGGTAAAACCTCGTCAGCACGCGCTGTTTTGGGCAGACGGAGAACCTAATCGCGGTACTTTCCATACCAACTTTAAGTTAGACAGCCAGAACGCCAATTGGATCGGCTTATACGATTCCGGCAAGAAATTACTGGACCAGATTGTGGTACCCGCCGGAACATTACAAGCCAACCAATCTTATGCACGTGTCAGTGATGCCACTCCGGAATGGGAAGTAAAAGGAGATGCGTCCGATAAGTATGTAACTCCAAGCACCAATAACAAAACCATTGACAGCAATGCTAAAATGGAGAAGTTTGAAGAGCATGACAGTATAGGTATCGGTATGGCTATTTCCGCCATGAGTGTAGTATTTTCCGGATTACTCCTTCTTTATATCTCTTTCAAGATTATAGGCAAGATTTCTGTAAACCTCAGCAAACGTAACGCAATGCGCGCTAAGGGCATTACCGATAAAAAAGAGGCTAAAGAAAAACAACTGGGAGAAGCACCGGGTGAAGTATTCGCAGCCATTTCCCTGGCATTGCACGAAATGCAGAGTGATGTACACGATGTGGAAGACACCGTACTCACCATTACCCGCGTAAAACGCAGCTATTCACCTTGGAGTTCAAAGATTTACACGTTGCGTGAAACCCCTCAGAGAAAGTAAAGTCACCTTTAATAAAGATAAAACGATGAAAGAATATAAATACAAAATCAACGGTAACGCATATAAAGTTACTATTGGAGATATTGAAGACAACATCGCTCACGTAGAAGTGAACGGTACTCCCTACAAAGTAGAAATGGAAAAAGCTCCGAAAGTTGCAGTCAAACCGGTAGTACGCCCTGTTAGTGCAGCCCCAGCTGCCCCGACTGCTCCAGTTGTAAAACCGGCTGCTGCTTCAACAGGCAAGTCAGGTGTAAAATCTCCGCTGCCAGGTGTTATCCTTGACATCAAAGTCAATGTGGGTGATACCGTGAAGAAAGGCCAGGTTATCATTATCCTGGAGGCCATGAAAATGGAGAACAATATCAATGCCGACAAAGACGGTAAAATTACCGCTATTAATGTTAGTAAAGGAGAATCCGTACTCGAAGGTACTGACCTTGTAATTATTGAATAATATGGGAGAATTTATCACATTTTTAGGAAATAACCTTGCAGACTTCTGGACTTATACAGGTTTTGCCAATGCAACAGGCGGACATCTGGTAATGATTCTGGTAGGTTTATTCTTCATATACTTGGCTGTTGCCAAGGAATTTGAGCCGATGTTGCTGATTCCTATCGGTTTCGGTATGCTGATCGGTAATATCCCTTTCAATATGGAAGCCGGATTAAAAGTCGGTATCTATGAGGAAGGGTCTGTACTTAACATTCTGTATCAAGGGGTAACTTCCGGTTGGTATCCGCCACTTATTTTCCTGGGTATCGGAGCTATGACGGATTTCTCCGCTCTAATCTCTAACCCGAAGCTGATGCTAGTCGGTGCTGCCGCACAATTCGGTATTTTCGGTGCATACATGACTGCTTTGGCTATCGGATTCGATCCGATGCAAGCTGGTGCTATCGGTATCATCGGTGGTGCCGACGGTCCGACAGCCATTTTCCTTTCGTCCAAACTGGCTCCCAACCTGATGGGTGCAATTGCCGTGTCCGCCTATTCCTATATGGCATTAGTACCGGTAATCCAACCGCCTATCATGCGTCTGCTGACCAGCAAGAACGAGCGTCTTATCCGCATGAAACCGCCACGTGCAGTTTCTCATACGGAAAAAGTAATGTTCCCGATTATCGGTCTGTTACTTACCTGTTTCCTTGTTCCGTCCGGTTTGCCTTTGTTAGGTATGCTATTTTTCGGTAACTTACTAAAAGAGAGTGGTGTAACCCGTCGTCTGGCTAACACAGCCAGCGGTCCGCTGATTGATACCATCACGATTCTGCTTGGTCTGACTGTAGGTGCTTCCACACAAGCATCCGAATTCCTGACTACAGACTCATTGTGGATTTTTGGTCTGGGTGCATTCTCATTCATCATCGCAACCGCTTCCGGTGTAATCTTTGTGAAGATATTCAATATCTTCCTGAAGAAAGGCAACAAGATTAATCCGCTGATTGGTAATGCAGGCGTATCTGCAGTGCCTGACTCCGCACGTATCTCTCAAGTAGTAGGTTTGGAATATGATCCAACCAACTACCTGTTGATGCATGCCATGGGTCCGAACGTAGCGGGCGTTATCGGCTCAGCAGTAGCTGCCGGTATTCTGTTGGGATTCCTGATGTAAGCAGTGAAAACGTTTGCATAACCTGCATAAAGGATAATAGCGGAGAGGTAACAGCCTTCTCCGCTATTTTTTTTAATTTAGCGGAGAAAATAACGAAAAGCTAATATCATGAAAAAAGTATTCTTCATTTTAGGAACACTCCTACTTTCCCTCAGTACGTACGCAGCTATGAACGTAAACAAAATCGATCCACCATTTTGGTACACTGGTATGCAAAACCCCGAACTTCAGCTAATGGTATATGGTGAAGGCATCGGCAATGCAACGGTATCTGTCAACTATCCCGGCGTCTCGCTGAGCAGCACAGTCAAATTGGAAAGCAATAATTACCTGCTGGTCTACCTTAGACTGGATAAAAATGTGAAACCCGGTAAAATGCCACTCACCTTCACGCAAGGCAAGAAAAAGTTCGTCAAAGAATATGAGTTAAAGGCACGTGCCAAAAAAGGCTGCGAGCACAAAGGTTTCGATGCATCCGATGCACTCTATCTGTTAATGCCCGACCGTTTTGCCAACGGCAACCCGGACAACGACCAAATAGCAGGCATGGCAGAATATAAGGTAGACCGCAACGACCCAAATGCTCGTCATGGCGGCGACCTCGCAGGTATCGAACAGCACCTTGATTACTTTTCCGATTTGGGCGTAACCGCCTTGTGGTTTACTCCGGTATTGGAAAACAACATGACCGGCGGTTCCTACCACGGCTATGCCACCACCGATTATTATAAAGTAGATCCCCGCTTCGGCACCAATGAAGAGTATAAGCAGCTCATCGAAAAATCTCATACACGCGGCATTAAAATCGTAATGGATATGATTTTCAACCACTGCGGTGTAGAGCATATATGGATAAAAGACATGCCTTGCAAAGATTGGTTCAACAACCCCGACCATGAAAATAACTTTGTGCAGACATCCTTCAAACTGACTCCCCACGTAGACCCTTATGCTTCGAAATACGATTTCAGCCAGATGAATGACGGTTGGTTCGTAACCGCCATGCCCGACCTCAACCAAAAGAACCCGCATGTATACCGTTATCTCGTTCAGAACAGTTTCTGGTGGATTGAATATGCCGACATAGACGGTATCCGTATGGATACTTACCCCTATGCCGACTATGATGCCATGAGCAACTGGATGAAAGAGTTGAATGAAGAATACCCTAACTATAACACCGTAGGCGAAACATGGGTAACCGAACCGGCATATACCGCATGGTGGCAAAAGGACTCCAAACTGTCCGCTCCTAAAAACAGCAATCTGAAGACGGTAATGGATTTCAGTTTCTATGATAAAATCAACATTGCCAAAACGGAGGAAACAGAAACTTGGTTTAAAGGATTAGACCGAGTGTATAACAGTTTCGTATATGATTTTCTTTATCCGAATCCGGAATCGGTACTCGCTTTCATCGAGAATCACGACACCGACCGCTTTTTGGGTGAAGGCGAAAACCTTCCGATGCTGAAACAAGCCTCTACCCTGTTACTCACCACCCGACGCATTCCGCAATTATACTACGGAACGGAGATTATGATGAACGGCATAAAGAGCAAGAGCGACGGTTATGTTCGTAAAGACTTCCCCGGCGGCTGGGCAGACGATAAAGAAACCGCACTGACAGCCGAAGGCCGCAGCAAAATTCAAAACGATTGCTACAATTTCTACAAAACAATACTGAATTGGCGTAAAGGAAACGATGTGATTGCCAAAGGCAGTATGACTCAGTTTATGGTACAAAACGGCGTATATGCCTATGCCCGTCAGTATGAGGGCAAAATTGTTTTCGTAATGCTGAACGGTACAGATTCAGAAACCACCGTTCCTTTAAAATTCTACAAAGAAATTTTGAAAGACAAGAAACAAGGAAAAGATATTCTAAGCGGCAAAACAATTCTCTTTGAAAAAGAGTTGAAGATGGAAGCGCGTGAATCCCTGATCATCGAATTGTAAATAAATTCAGGTTTGACATAAATCAGGTACGGACTAAATAGACACGGATAAATCCATAAAGTCCGTACCTAAAAACAAATAGGGAGTGCATTAAAATGCACTCCCTATTTTTATAATCAAATTAACCTTATCAGTCCAATTGAGCCAATTTGTTTTCAGAACCAAGCACGTTAACGATTTTGTGCTTGTAAAGTTTCTCCATGTTGTCACGAGCCGGACCCAGATATTTGCGCGGGTCAAATTCAGCCGGTTTCTCAGCAAACACCTTACGAACAGCAGCAGTCATAGCCAAACGAGAGTCTGAGTCGATATTGATTTTGCAAACAGCAGACTTCGCAGCCTTGCGCAGTTGCTCTTCGGGAATACCGATAGCTGCTTCCAACTTACCGCCGAATTGATTGATAGTATCAACTTCTTCCTGAGGAACTGAAGAAGAACCGTGAAGAACGATAGGGAATCCAGGAAGTTTCTCCATTACAGCATCCAATACGGCAAATTCCAAAGGAGGAGGAACCAGACGACCTGTAGCAGGATCTACGTGGCATTGTTCGGGTTTGAACTTGTATGCACCATGAGAAGTACCGATAGAAATAGCCAAAGAGTCACAACCTGTACGAGTAGCGAAATCGATAACTTCTTCAGGATTGGTATAAGTATGGTGTTCAGCAGATACTTCATCTTCTACACCAGCCAACACGCCAAGTTCACCTTCCACTGTAACATCGAATTGATGAGCATAGTCAACAACCTTCTTTGTTAAAGCAACATTTTCTTCGTATGGAAGATGTGAACCGTCAATCATTACTGAGGAGAAACCTGAATCGATACAGCTTTTACAAGTTTCAAAAGTATCTCCGTGGTCAAGGTGAAGAACAATTTCAGGATGTTTGCAGCCCAGTTCCTTAGCATATTCCACAGCGCCCTGAGCCATGTAACGCAGCAAAGTAGCGTTAGCATATTGGCGAGCACCCTTAGATACCTGAAGGATAACCGGAGACTTAGTCTCTACTGCAGCCTTGATGATAGCCTGCATCTGTTCCATGTTATTGAAGTTGAATGCAGGGATTGCATATCCACCTTTGATAGCGCGAGCAAACATTTCTCTTGTGTTTACAAGGCCTAAATCTTTGTAATTAACCATTTTGTTTAAAGTTTATTGTTAGTGAATTAAAATTCTACGCAAAAGTAAGCATTATCCTTTAAAAAGAAGAACAAGAGAAGAATAAAATACCTCTACTCACCAGTCAAATCCATTCTATTTTAAAGCTATTGGCTTGAATTAACAGAATATTGTAATCTCTATATTACAAAGTTTTTGCATCTGTCTGTTCATTCTCTCCTTTTGCGTTCTTACCTCTATAAACAAAAAAGCCGGAAAGCGAGTTTGTTTTCCGGCCTGTTATTTACACATTATTATATATTATCTTTTCAGATAGATAATCGTAGGTAAATGGTCGCTGTAACCGTTCAGCCATACGCGCCCGCCATGAGTACGCAAAGGTGAACCTTTGTATTTACCATCCTGCTGAATCAGGTAGTCGCGGATAAAAACCTCGCTATGGTCGTAACGCAGTCCTTTTTTCGCTTTCACCAACGGTCTGGACAGTACAATCTGGTCGAACAGATTCCACTTGCCACGATAGAGCAAGGTTCCCACACCCTTATCCTCCAGTATTTCCCACCAGGGATTGAAGAACTGATTGGCTTTCATGCCCGATATATATTTACGGGCCCCTAAAGTCTGCATGCTTTCATCCATCGGATCGTCATTCATATCTCCCATAACAAAGAGTTTCAGCTTTTTGTCTTCATGCATCAAGGAGTCCGTCAACGCCTTTACCTGCCTGGCGGCATGCACCCGCACCGGTGATTTCGCTCCGCGGGAAGGCCAGTGATTCACAATGAAACACACACGCTCACCCGCCATTCTACCGTCTACAATAAGGAAACCGCGCGTCAGATGCACCGTATCCCCTTCAAACGGAGCGGAAAGTACCAGTTTAGAGTTCGTCACGGCAAACTGTTGCGGATCATACAAAAGTGCACAGTCAATGCCACGTCTGTCGGGTCCCTCATAATGAACAAACTTATAGTTAGCCATAGCCGGCTGACTGACAAGATCCGTCAGTACCCTATGATTCTCGACTTCTGCCACGCCAATTACTGCCGGTCCCTCAGGAACCAGATTACGCGACAAGGAACTCAACACGTCCGAGAGATTATGCAGTTTAGCTTCGTACTTTTTCGCAGTCCACCGGTAACTGCCATCAGGCAGGAAGTCATAGTCATTCTTACCTGCATCATGGATGGTATCAAACAGATTCTCAAGATTATAAAACGCTATGCTATACAGTTTGCGTTCCGTGTTCTGGGCTACAACTATTGTAACGCTGAACCAAAAAGAAAAGAATACAATCAGTTTTCTCATAGGTGATATGATATTAATCTCCTGCAAAAATCTAAAATAAAAAGTTATAAACCTATCAATTGCCAGTTTTTTTTGCAAAAAACCTTTTTTCATTTCATAGAAAAGCATTATCTTTGCGCACTGAAAAAGACCATTACACTATTTATTACCAAAATAGTAACAGAATATAAATTAAAAAACAAATATTGAAATGAAAAAAGGTATTCATCCTGAAAATTACCGTCCGGTAGTATTTAAAGATATGTCAAACGGCGATGTGTTCTTGTCTCGTTCTACAGTAAATACTAAGGAGACTATCGAGTTCGAAGGCGAAACTTATCCGTTGGTAAAGTTGGAAATCTCCAGCACTTCTCACCCGTTCTACACTGGTAAGTCTAAGTTGGTTGACACAGCTGGTCGTGTTGATAAATTCATGAGCCGTTACGGTAACCGTAAGAAATAATCTGTTTTTCAAAGAAACGGAAAAAGGGAATCTGCTATAGATTCCCTTTTTTACTATATGCATACTACCCAACGTCAGTCCCATGCAAGACATAATTTCCACGGAAACCGCATCATCCTGTTTAGGTAAATCAGACTTTCCCGCGAAACGGCGGACGCACCACCACAGCCTTCAACTTACGGCCGCGCATATCAATACAGATTTCCGTACCAACCTTACTATATTCGGGCTTCACATACCCCATACCGATACCAATTTTACGGGTAGGCGACATTGTGCCCGAAGTAACCACTCCAATAGGAGTACCTTCCGGATTCTGTAACTCATAACCGTGACGGGGAATACCGCGATCTACCATTTCAAAACCAACCAATTTACGTACCGTACCCTCCGTCTTCTGTTTCTCCAGCATTGGACGATTGATAAAGTTCTTACCCTCTACAAACTTGGTAATCCATCCCAATCCAGCTTCAATAGGCGACGTGGTATCATCCAGGTCATTTCCATACAGGCAGAATCCCATTTCAAGGCGAAGCGTATCACGAGCACCCAAACCGATAGGTTTGATACCGAACTCCGCACCAGCCTCAAACACGGCATTCCATATTTTTATTGCAGCTTCAGGATAGAAATAGAGTTCAAAACCACCGGCTCCAGTATAACCGGTATTGGAGATTATAACATCCGGCTCACCTGCAAATTCACCATGCGTAAAGGTGTAATACGAAAGTTCGGAAAGATTAACAGGTGTCAGTTTCTGCAATGCTTCGATAGCTTTCGGACCTTGTACCGCAAGCTGCGCCATACGGTCGGAAGCATTCTCCAACTCAGCTCCCATCGTATTATGAGACATACACCAGTTCCAGTCTTTCTCGATATTGGAAGCATTGACTACCAACAGATATTTCTCCTGCTCGTACCGGTAGACCAATAAATCGTCTACAATACCGCCATCCTCATTGGGGAAGCAAGTATATTGTACCTTACCGGGAGTAAGGGCTGCTACGTTATTAGAGGTGACTGTCTGTAAAAAGTCCAAAGCATGCGGACCTTTCACCCAAAACTCTCCCATGTGGGAGACGTCAAACACACCGACACCCTGACAAACAGTAAGATGTTCATCAATGATACCGGAATATTCGATAGGCATATTGTATCCCGCAAATTCGTGCATCTTAGCTCCCAGCGAGATGTGCGTTTCTGTAAATGGAGTGGTTTTCATGGTGTGACTTATAAGTTATAGATTATGATTTATTTGTTAGCGGCAACGAGTTCGGCTATCTTGACGATAACATTCATGGCTTTCTCCATATTCTGAATAGGAATAAATTCGTAACGTCCGTGGAAATTCAGACCACCGGCAAAGATGTTGGGGCACGGCAAGCCTTTGAACGAAAGTTGCGCACCGTCCGTACCGCCACGAATAGCTTTTACGTGAGGCTCTACACCGACGGCTTCCATAGCTTTAAAAGCTGTATCGATGATATGCATCACCGGCTCAATCTTCTCACGCATATTATAATATTGGTCATGTAGTTCGAGTGCGGCTGTACCCTCGCCATATTCGGCATTAATTTTGCAGACAAGGTGTTCAAATTCTTTCTTGCGGCTCTCAAAACGGACACGGTCGTGATCGCGAATAATGTAAGTAACCGTGGTCTGCTCCACTTCACCCGTAATTCCAATAAGATGATAGAAGCCCTCGTACCCCTCGGTATGTTCCGGTGTTTCGTGGCTGGGCAACATGGAAATAAAACGATTGGCTACGCGGATAGAATTTATCATCTTGTTTTTGGCATAGCCCGGATGTACATTGCGTCCCTTGAAAACAATCTTGGCAGAAGCCGCATTGAAGTTCTCGAACTCCAGTTCGCCTACTTCACCGCCATCCATAGTATAAGCCCATTCGCAACCGAATTGCTCAACATTGAATTTATGCGCACCCAAACCGATTTCCTCATCGGGATTGAAACCGATACGGATTTTACCATGTTTGATTTCAGGGTGTTCTTTCAGATAAGCTACTGCCGAAACAATCTCCGCAATACCGGCTTTGTCATCGGCACCCAATAATGTTTTTCCGTTAGTAACAATCAAATCTTCTCCCTTATGGTCGAGCAATTCGGGGAATCGAGCAGGAGAAAGAACTACTTGCTCATCTGCGCAAAGAACAATGTCCTTTCCATCGTAATTCTCTACAATGCGCGGGGAAACATCTTTCCCGCTCATATCGGGACTAGTATCCATGTGGGCAATGAAGCCGACAACAGGTACAGACTTATCTATATTGGCAGGAAGAGTGGCAAACAGATAACCGTTCTCATCCAATGTAATCTCTTCCAACCCCAAAGCTTCCAATTCTTCTTTCAAGAACCTGGCAAATACCATTTGCCCCGGAGTACTCGGAGTTACCCCACTTTCCTCATTCGATTGCGTATCGAAACTTACATACTTTAAAAAACGTTCTACTAAAGTCATGATGATAGTGATTATAGTTAGTGATTAGCGATTAGTGGTTAGTGATGAACGATTAACGGTCAGTAGGCTACAACCGCGCCCTCCTTTTATCCGAACGGCATTAATCACTTATCACTAAACCCTAATCACTATTTTAGTGCCGTAAAATTAAAAAAAGGATTGTGAACTGCCAAGCAATTCACGACCCTTTTTCATTCATTAATAACTATTTTGTCAATCAAAAGTGACTGCTACCATCAAAACAATGGGTACAAAGTTTACATTTAGGCAGACCAATAGCCTCAACCAATGTTTCCAGCGTATTGAACTTTAATGATGACAGTCCAAAACGCTCACGGATAACTTCTACCATTTTCTCGTACTCCGGCGAACCCGTAGTGGCATATTTCTCAAGATTTTTGTTTTCATCACCTTCCAACTCCTTAATGACACGGCGGGTAATCAACTCCAAATCTCCTTTGGATGCTGTGAAGCCTACAAACGGACAGCTATATATCAACGGCGGACAGGCAATACGAATATGTACTTCTTTCGCTCCATACTCATAAAGCACCTTTACATTATCGCGCAACTGAGTTCCACGGACAATGGAATCGTCACAAAACAGAAGGCGTTTACCTTCCAGCATGGCACGGTTGGGAATGAGTTTCATCTTTGCCACCAACGAACGCATTTCCTGCCTGCTGGGAGTGAAACTACGCGGCCAAGTCGGAGTATATTTTGAAATGGCGCGATGATAAGGCACTCCCTTTCCTTCGGCATATCCCAGCGCCATACCGACACCGGAATCGGGTATGCCGCACGTACAATCTACTTCCGAGGTATCGGTCTGTCCCATTTTCAGTCCGGAAACAAAGCGTACATCTTCCACATTCTTTCCCTCATAGCATGAAGTGGGAAAGCCATAATAAACCCATAGGAAAGAACATATCTGCATCTCCTCATTAGGTTTGCGCATCTGCTCCACCCCTTCTGCATGCAGACGGACAATCTCGCCCGGTCCCAGATAGCGGTCTATTTCATATCCCAAGTTCGGGAAACTACTCGATTCGCTTGTGGCTGCATATGCTCCATCTTTCTTACCGATAACAATGGGAGTGCGCCCCCAACGGTCGCGGGCGGCAATAATGCCGTCTTCAGTCAGCAGCAGCATGGAACATGAACCTTTAATATGCTTGTATACATTCTCAATGCCGTCTACAAAAGTCTTACCTTGTATCAGCAGCAAAGCGATAAGTTCCGTTTGATTGGTTTTGCCGGAGCTTAATTCGGCAAAGTGCATATTTTGCTCCAGAAGTTCGGTTTCCAACTCTTTCAGGTTCATAATCTTGGCAACCGTAACTATGGCAAAACGACCGAGATGGGAATTTAAAATAAGAGGTTGAGGGTCTGTGTCACTGATAATTCCGATGCCGGAATTTCCCTTGAACTTATCCAGTTCGTCTTCAAATTTCGTACGGAAATAGGTACTTTCCAAATTATGAATGGAGCGTGTAAATACAGCCTCATCCTGATCATAAGTAGCCAAACCGCCACGTTTTGTCCCTAAATGCGAATTATAATCTGTGCCGTAAAACAAATCCGCCACGCAACTTGCCTTGGCGACTGTCCCGAAAAAACCTCCCATAAGTTCCTTGTGTTATTAGTTATTTTATTAACGGGCACAAAGGTACAAAGAAGTTTCCTTGTGAGCGATATATTCCACCTCTAAAAATAATAAAAAACTCCCCGCCAAAACAAAGAAGTCAGTCCTGCGGGGAGTTTACCAATACCTAATTAAGAATTTCTTTTTACCTTAATCATTTCCATTTTTTCACACTCTTCTTCTCAGCCGGAGTAGCTTCAATCAAGCTCAATGCGAAACCACCGCTACGTGCTTCCCAAACGGAGATTTTGGTTTTGTTGGTTACAATACCTTTCTTTATCTGATAGGAAGTAGGATTCTCTTTGTAGTCGGCATCCTTACCATCGGCATACAGAGTAGCTACATACTGCTTGCCCGGTGTCAGAAAATCGAGAGTAAAGCCGGCTGTGCGGGCATTTTCATCTGTAATGCCGCCTACAAACCAATTATCAGTACCTTTCGCCTTACGGGCTACGGTAATGTAATCTCCCGGTTCAGCTTCAATATATTCGCTGTCGTCCCAATCTACGGCTACATCTTTGATGAACTGGAATGCATCCATGTGCTTCTCGTAATTCTCCACTAGATCGGCAGCCATTTGCAACGGACTGTAAAGGGTTACATAAAGAGCCAACTGCTTGGCAAGCGTAGTTTGTACCTGTCCGTGAGGCAGGTCGCCCATGAAATCCAGTTTTGTATCAAAAATACCCGGAGTGTAGTCCATCGGTCCGCCGATAAGACGGTTGAACGGAAGTAGTGTGGTATGAAACGGCTTGCTACCGCCAAATGCTTCGTATTCAGTGCCACGGGCAGATTCGTTGCCGATAAGATTCGGATAAGTACGGCACAAACCGGTAGGACGTACGGCTTCATGGCCGTTGACACAGATTTTATAGTCGGCAGCTTTTTTTACGGCATAAAGATAGTGATTGTTCATCCATTGTCCGTAATGATGTTCGCCACGCGGGATGATATCTCCTACGTAACCGCTCTTCACAGCATTATAACCGTTATCGACCATAAACCGGTAAGCTTTGTCCATGTGGCGTTCGTAGTTGCGGACGGAAGAAGAAGTCTCATGGTGCATCATCAGTTTAACACCTTTACTCTTGGCATATGCATTCAACATCTTCACATCGAAATCGGGGTACGGAGTCACAAAGTCAAAAACATAGTCTTTGGAGTGTCCGAACCAGTCTTCCCAACCTTCGTTCCAACCTTCTACCAGAACCTGGTCAAAGCCGTGGGCAGCGGCAAAATCTATGTATCTCTTCACGTTCTCATTGTTGGCGCCATGACGTCCGTTAGGTTTTGTTTTGGAATAGTCCGTTTCGCCCAACTTAACAGAAGGCAGGTCATCCGTATACGCCCAAGTGCTTTTACCGGCAATCATTTCCCACCATACTCCTACATATTTCACAGGTTTAATCCAAGAAACATCTTCATAAGCGCAAGGTTCGTTCAAATTTAAAGTCAACTTGGAAGCAAGAATATCGCGTGCATCGTCACTGACAATCACCGTACGCCACGGCGATTTACAGGGAGCTTGCATATAACCTTTATCACCTACTGCATCGGGCGTCAGCCAAGATTCAAAAATCAGATTTTTATCATCCAGATTCAGATGCATGCAGGAGTAGTCTACCAAGGCAGCTTCGTGCAGATTGATATACAAGCCGTCCGCCGTTTTCATCTGAAGGGAAGTCTGTACGCCTGTCGGAGAGAATTGTGTCTGCGACGCATTACCGGTAATGGCAGATTTCATAAGACCGCGGATTTCAGAAAGTTTGGACTCTGTAAAGTCATACTCCTGCGTATCATAATCACCCGGAATCCAAAACGCCTTATGGTCACCCGTCATGGCAAATTGGGTACGTTCTTCCTTAATAACAAAGTAGTTCAAATTCTTTTGTAAAGGAAACTCGTAACGGAAACCGAGGCCATCATCGAAAAGACGGAAACGGATGATAATATTACGGTCTTGCGCTTTTTGGTCCAGCGTTACAGCCATTTCATTATAATGGTTGCGGATTTGTTTCACCTCACCCCACACCGGTTCCCATGTTTCGTCGAATGTAGACGTTTGGGTATCGGCCAGAGTAAATCCGTTCATCAGTCCCGGATCATTCTTCAATTCCAAACCCAGCTTTGAGGGCTTTATAACAGCTTTTCCTTTGTAGAAAAGTTCATAAACAGGTTCACCTTGAGAATTGACGGAGAAGTTTAATTGAAGTTGTCCATTGGGCGAGGTGATGCTCTCGGCCATTGCTGCACTACTCATAAAAAGTACGAGCAGGAAGCAGGTTAGTTTAATGCAAATTGCTTTCATGTTTCTCATGCTATGATTTATAATTTATTTGATGCAAATATAAGCAGGAAAGTCTCCTGATTTAAGGTTATCAAATGAAAATAGATATGAAATAAAAGCAAACGTTTGCATAAGTGATTATAAACCTGTTTTTTAAAAGAAATACCGCTCACTCGGAAATACAAATGGAATGAAAACACTATCTTTGTCAACTCAATACCAGACTTCAATTATTATGACTAAAATATTGATAGCCATATTTCTTGGCGGCGGCACAGGCAGCGTATTGCGCTATTGCGTGCAAATGGCACTCCATGAACGGATAGTACCCTACTCCTTTCCTTGGGCTACATTTGCCGTAAACATCATCGGAGGCTTCCTGATAGGATTGTTCTACGTCTTATCCGCCCGCTTCAACTTATCCGCAGAAGTAAGAATGTTGCTGACTACCGGCTTGTGTGGTGGCTTCACCACTTTTTCCACATTTTCCAACGACGGATTGATTCTGATTAAACAAGGATTTTACGGATTATTCGCCCTATATACCTTATTAAGTATCTTGTTGGGAATATTTGCAGTATGGGGCGGAAACATCTTAGGGAAGACCTTTTAAAACAGCAATCATGAGAACAGGCAAACCCTTCAGCATGCCGCCCGTACGGGTCATCTCCCCCACTTTTAAAAGTCAAATCGAGAGTTCCAAATCACTCAAGGAATGGCTTAGGACCGAAGAAACTGTCAGAGGGATATGTTTCAGCAAACAAATGGAAGAATCAATGGATTGTTCTTATAAAAGTATCACCAATTGCACTTTCAGCCATGTACAGTTCAACAACTGTAAACTGAAAGCTACTCACTTTACGGATGTCCGTTTCGAGCATTGCGATTTGTCCAACATATCATTTGCAGAAAGCTCTCTTTTTCGGGTAGAATTCATTTCCTGTAAACTGGTCGGCACAAATCTGCCAGAAACAATCCTGAATCATTGCAGGATGCAGGATTGCAATGCGAGATACCTCAATTTTTCCATGAGTAAAATCAATCAGGCGGAGTTCACCACCTGCGATTTGCGCAACAGCGACTTCAACGACTGCAAGTTGACTTCCATCGCTTTTACCAATTGCGAGTTAGTAGAAGCGGAATTTTCGCATACTCCGCTCAGGGGCATTGACTTGAGCGATTCGCATATCGAGGGTATTCACGTCAATCTGCCGGATATACGGGGAGCTATCGTCAGTACCCACCAAGCCATGGACCTGACAAGCCTGCTAGGACTCGTAATAAAAGACTGAACAATTTTCCATTTTCACTTGTTATACCTATGGAATTTACATTTAAAATAAAATAAGATGAAAATAGAAAAGATTATCGGACGTGAGATTCTTGATTCAAGAGGAAACCCTACCGTAGAAGTTGATGTAATATTAGAGTCCGGCTTTATCGGCCGCGCTTCCGTACCCTCCGGTGCATCCACTGGCGAACATGAAGCCCTAGAACTGCGTGACGGTGATAAAAAACGTTATGGTGGCAAGGGCGTACTGAAAGCCGTTAACAATATTAATAATATCATCGCTCCCAAGTTGATCGGCATGTCGGTTCTTGAACAGATGAGTATCGACCATACCATGCTGGCCTTGGACGGCACAAAGACCAAATCCAATCTGGGTGCAAATGCAATCTTGGGGGTTTCGCTTGCCGTAGCCAAAGCAGCGGCGGCATACCTTGATATTCCCCTTTATCGCTATATCGGTGGAACAAATACATATGTAATGCCTGTTCCGATGATGAATATCATCAATGGCGGTTCGCACAGTGATGCCCCCATCGCTTTCCAGGAATTTATGATACGTCCGGTAGGGGCGAATTCTTTCCGTGAAGGTCTGCGTATGGGCGCAGAAGTGTTCCACGCCTTAAAGAAAGTATTGCATGACCGCGGACTTAGTACTGCTGTAGGCGACGAAGGCGGTTTCGCTCCCGACTTGACAGGCACAGAAGACGCTTTGGACTCGATCATTGCTGCCATTAAGGCTGCCGGCTACGAACCAGGCAGGGATGTGATGATTGCCATGGACTGCGCTTCTTCCGAATTCTATCACGACGGCATTTACGATTACAGCAAATTCGAAGGTGAGAAAGGCAAAAAACGTACAGCCAACGAGCAGGTAGATTATCTGGAAGAGTTGATTGACAAATATCCTATCGACTCTATCGAAGACGGCATGAGCGAAAACGACTGGGATGGCTGGAAGAAACTGACCGACCGCATCGGAAACCGCTGTCAACTGGTAGGTGACGACCTATTTGTCACCAATGTAGATTTCCTTGCCATGGGTATCGAAAAAGGTTGCGCAAACTCCATACTGATTAAGGTAAATCAAATCGGCTCCCTGACAGAAACGCTGAATGCCATCGAAATGGCGCACCGTCATGGCTACACGACCGTTACATCCCATCGTTCCGGCGAAACGGAAGATTCCACGATTGCAGACATTGCCGTAGCCACCAACAGCGGTCAAATCAAGACCGGTTCTTTAAGCCGTTCAGACCGTATGGCTAAATACAATCAGTTGTTGCGCATCGAAGAAGAGATAGGCAATAACGCTGTATACGGATACAAAAGAATAAAATAAGGCCGTTTTCAAACTGAACCGAAATATCATAAAGACAAAGAGATATATCATCGCTGATATATCTCTTTTTTTGAGCCTCTTGTCGGATTCGAACCAACGACCCCGAGATTACAAATCACGTGCTCTGGCCAACTGAGCTAAAGAGGCGGGTGGGTAAGCTTACTATATCGCGCCGCTACAACCAACTACCTTTGCTGCGATCAAGCCCTGGAGGATTCGAAGGGAGCTGGCCGTATAGGACTTACCCGTTTTGCGAGTGCAAAGGTAGATAAAAATTTTAAATCTGCAATACCTTCCCCTAACTTTTTTCAACTTTAACAAGAATACAGGGTCTACAACCAATATTATTTATAACTTTGCGCCATATTTCTAAGAAAAATGGCAGAAAATAAAGGTTACATGCAATATGCAATGTTGTTCGGCACCTATTTGGGAGGATATTGGATTTTAAAATTCATCCTCTTCCCTTTAGGATTGACAATTCCGTTTTTATCTTTCCTTTTCGTAGGGCTCACGTTATGTGTCCCTTTCATGGGCTATTATTATGTACGAATGTATCGTAATACTGTATGCAGCGGCAGTATCAGTTTCTTGCATGCATGGATATTCACAGTATTCATGTATATGTTTGCCGCATTGCTGACGGCAGTGGCACACTACATTTATTTCCGTTTCATCGATCATGGTTTCGTTATCAATGCCTACGAATCTCAAATTGATATCTTAAATAAAAGCGGTGTACCGGACATAGAAGCCTATACAAACATGTTTCAAGAAACATTGGAGACTGTGAAATCGCTCACTCCCATAGATATCACCATGCAACTGGTGTCATGGAATGTATTTTGCGGTTCATTGCTCGCGCTTCCTACCGCCTTATTTGTAATGAGGCGTAAAAAGGAATGACAAGAACAGACAAATTTCAAATAAATCAGGTATAGTATAATATAGTAAAATCGTAAATAAGCAAATGGATATTTCAGTTGTCGTTCCTTTATATAATGAAGAGGAGTCTCTTCCGGAATTGTTTGCATGGATTGAACGGGTAATGAAAGCCCGTGACTTTTCTTATGAAGTTATTTTCGTTAACGACGGAAGTACCGACCGTTCCTGGCAAATAATAGAGCAATTACAAACAAAATCTGATAAAGTGCGCGGAATAAAGTTCCGTCGCAATTATGGCAAATCACCGGCTCTCTATTGCGGTTTTGAACAGGCCCAGGGCGATGTTGTGATTACAATGGACGCCGACCTGCAAGACAGTCCTGACGAAATACCGGAACTATACCGCATGATTACGGAAGATGGCTACGATCTGGTGTCCGGCTGGAAGCAAAAAAGATACGATCCGCTGTCAAAGACCATACCGACAAAACTGTTCAACGCTACGGCACGCAAGGTTTCCGGCATAAAGAACCTGCACGATTTCAATTGCGGCTTGAAAGCCTATCGCAAAGATGTTATAAAAAACATAGAAGTGTACGGCGAAATGCATCGCTATATCCCCTATCTGGCAAAGAATGCTGGTTTCAAGAAGATTGGCGAGAAAGTCGTACACCATCAGGCACGGAAATTTGGCAAGACAAAATTCGGCGGGTGGAATCGTTTCTTCAACGGATACCTGGACTTGATATCCCTTTGGTTCCTTTCTACCTTCGGCATCAAGCCTATGCACTTCTTTGGCATATTGGGTTCGCTGATGTTCTTCGTCGGATTCGTTGCCGTCATTATTGTCGGCGCCAGCAAGCTGTATTACATGAATCAAGGGATGCCCTACCGCCTTGTGACAGATTCTCCCTATTTCTACCTGTCACTGACATCCATGATTATCGGCACGCAGTTATTTGTGGCAGGTTTTCTCGGAGAGCTGATATCCCGCAATGCACCAGAACGCAATAAGTACCAAATTGAGAAAATGATTTAACCATGAAAACATTAGTCAGATTTATAATGTTCGGGGCTGTTCTTTTCCCTGTTTTCAGTATAGTAATATCCTGTTCGGAAGAAGCGGACTGTTCAATGACAACGCGAGCCATGATGCAATGTTACCTATATACATTGGATCCTGACACCAAAGTGGTATCCAATGATACCTTAGACTCTTTAACGGTTACTGCCTTTGGCACGGATTCCGTCATCATCAACAATCAAAAAAAAGTGCACGATCTCTCGTTGCCACTGAGATATACCGCCGACTCCACCGTACTCGTGTTTCATTACAGCAAGACATTGACAGATACGCTTGTTATTCACCAAACCAACACACCTTACTTCTTGTCAATGGATTGCGGTTATCAAATGAAACAAGCCATAACAGATGTCCGATACAGTCGCCACAGTCTTGATTCTATTCGCGTTGCAAATAAAGAAGCCGGAATTTATGGAGCAGAAAATCTTAAACTATTCTATTAGTCTGGCGTTCTGTTTGCTGCTGTCTCTTCCATTACAGGCACAAAACAGTGACATTTCCGCCCCGCCGGCAAACACTCCGCCCAAAAAGGAGAAAAAAGAGGCCAAAGAGGAAGTGCACTATCCGCTGTACAATGGTATTTCTGTCAGTGTAGATTTATGGGGACCCGGAAGCAAACTGTTCGGGAGTGACTTTTTCAGCAGTGAGGTAGCTGTCGATGTCAATCTTAAAAATCGCTTTTTCCCGATTGTAGAATTAGGATATGGCAATACTGATACTTGGAGCGACAAAGGAATACATTATAAAACCGGTGCTCCCTATTTCCGTATCGGTATGGACTATAATGCGCTTTATAACAAAAAGCACGGACATATGATACTCGTTGGCCTGCGCTATGCGGCAACGAGCTTTAAATATGATGTAGAAGCGTTAGGCATCAACGACCCTGAATACGGGGGAAGTTTGGGTAATCCGAATTTGGTAGACGACATTTGGGGAAACAGCCTGCCTTTTAATTATAAAGGAATGAAAGGCTCGATGCAATGGGCCGAATTTTGTGTCGGCATACGGGCGCATGTATGGAAAGACCTGTATATGGGTTGGGCGTTACGTTTCAAATTCCGTATGAGTTCTTCTGTTGCCGAGCATGGTGATCCATGGTACGTACCGGGCTACGGAAAGTACAATGGAAACACAACCGGGGTTACCTATACAATAACTTATAAACTACCATTCTAAGAGATAATGACAGGATTAGAAATCTGGTTGCTTGCCATAGGGCTTGCTATGGACTGTTTTGCTGTATCCATAGCCAGCGGCATTATATTAAAACGTGTTCAATTGCGCCCGATGCTGATAATGGCATTGGCTTTCGGCTTTTTTCAGGCACTCATGCCATTGCTTGGCTGGATAGGCGCCAGTTTTTTCAGCCATCTCATTGAAAGTATAGACCATTGGATAGCTTTTGCCATTTTAGCTTTTCTGGGTGGACGTATGATTATGGAATCTTTCAAGGATGAAGATTGCCGGCACGAGTTCGATCCTACCAAGCTGAAAGTAGTAGCGGCATTGGCGGTAGCCACCAGCATCGATGCCTTGGCGGTAGGTGTTTCGTTCGCTTTTCTGGGAGTTTGCAACTTTGCATCCATTCTGCCCCCTATCGGCATCATAGGATTTGTGTCGTTTGCCTTATCACTGGCAGGATTGATGTTCGGCATCCGGTGCGGATGCGGCATCGCCCGCAAGCTGCGTTCCGAACTGTGGGGCGGCATTATCCTCATCGTTATCGGAACGAAGATATTGATAGAGCACTTGTTCTTTTAAATGAAGAGTGAAAAACGAAGAAACGGCAGGCTGTCCGATAAAAGGCAGTCTGATAGAAGGATAAAAAAGAAGATCGCTTAATTTATTTATACAGCATCATACATTATGGAGAAGAAAGCACAACGTAATTTTTTATGGGTTGCCCTGCTTGCCCTCGGCACTATCGGAATACTTGCACGCCACAACCGCGCTGTTCCTTATCAAACTGTCAGCGGACTGATATTCGGAACGGTCTATAACATAACCTATCAGTACGACAGCAATTTGAAAGCCGAGATAGAAGCTGAGCTTAAACGGTTTGACGGATCTCTATCTCCGTTTAACGATACGGCAACGATTACGCGCATCAACCGGAACGAAGAAATCATTCCCGATACTTTCTTCACCAACGTATTCCGCCGCAGCATGGAAATCTCCCGGGAGACCCAAGGTGCTTTTGACATTACGGTAGCCCCGCTTGCCAACGCATGGGGATTCGGATTTAAGAAAGGCGCATTTCCCGACTCTGCTATGATAGACAGCTTGCTGGACATCACAGGCTATCCGAAAGTATCGTTATCCGCCGACGGAAAAGTTATCAAACAGGATTCCCGCATCATGCTTTCGTGCAGCGCCGTAGCCAAAGGCTATGCAGTAGATGTCATTGCGCAATTGCTGGAAAAGAAAGGCATCGGCAATTTCATGGTAGATATAGGCGGCGAAGTGGTGGTGCGCGGAGAAAACCCGAAAAAAAGTTTATGGCGCATCGGAATCAACAAGCCGATAGACGACTCGCTCGCCGTAAACCAAGAATTGCAGACCATACTGCAAGTTACCGATGTGGGCATAGCCACTTCGGGAAATTACCGAAACTATTACTACAAAGACGGCAAAAAATATGCCCATACCATAGACCCGCGCACAGGCTATCCGGTGCAGCACAATATCCTGTCGGCCACAGTGATTGCCCGCGACTGCATGAGTGCAGATGCCTATGCCACCGCTTTCATGGTCATGGGCCTGGAAGAAGCCGAACGATTTGCCGATTCACACCCCGATCTCGACGCATGCTTCATATATGCGGACGAAAAAGGGGAACTCCGGATGTTCTACACGAAAGGAATGGATAAATATATGACGGTAAAATAGCGATTCGTCCCGGTTTTCATCCTCCGCGAAGTTTTATTTTGAAAAACATCTGTCACGCTATCACAAAAATAAGATAATAAGCTATCATACAATAGACTATAGCGTGACAGATAAGTATGACAGATAAAAATCCTTACAAGTAGCTGTCACACGTTGTGTCGTCCTGTATCGTCCAGAGTTCGGCTGAGCAGTTCAACAGCTCCGAAATGAGAGAAAGTACACCTACTTGTTTATTCAACAGCCAAACAATAGCCAACGCATTAGTTATCAGCATAAAACTTTTAGTTCAGGCGGCAAAAACAAAAGTTTCCCCTGATAAAACTACCGGTTCCAACCGTTAGACATCACATTCATCCTATTTATAAAAGACAAAATATACCGCCAGTACCAGACAAACGAAAGCTGCAAAATGATTCCAATGCAGAGATTCTCCTTTAAACAGTACGGTAGTGAATATTGTAAAGATGATAAGCGTCACTACTTCCTGGATAACCTTAAGCTGCATCAACGAAAAAGGACCGCCATTGCCTATGAACCCGATGCGATTGGCAGGAATCTGAAATGAATACTCCGCCAACGCTATCATCCACGAGAACAAAATAACGGCATAGAGAGGCCAGTTGGAGATAACTTTCATCTCCTGCAATTTCAAATGCCCGTACCAGGCAAACGTCATGAAGACATTGGATACAATTAAAAGTAAAATGGTGTAAAAAGCTTTCATATAATGATTAGTGATTAGAAATTGCTTGTCAGCGGCTTATCCCGCCTTCATTCTTCCGGGGCAACAACTCTTCCTGCACATTGCTCATGCTCCCCCACAAACTGTACCGGGCTTCGGGATTCATCTCTTCCAGACGATGCAGGATACCTTTCATCACGCTCCGGCTCGACTGCGACTCGTAAGGACAATTCTTCACCTGCTTCCGATAGTTTCTTATCGCCGCCAATTCCGCCAAATCTGATTCGTGCACAAGACACATCGGGCGAATAATCGTCATGTCGAACTTCTTCATTACCAGCCGCGGTGGCATCGAACCGAACGCCCCCTGATACGTAATATTCATCAGCAGCGTTTCCAGAATATCATCCATGTGATGCCCCAAGGCTATTTTGTTACACCCCTGTTCCTTTGCCACAGTGAACAAAGCCTTGCGCCGGTTCCACGAACACAGGAAACAAGGAGACTTGCGAGTATCCGTACTCGCATCGAACTCCGTTTCGTACAGCACGAAAGGCACTCCCTGCGACTCCGCATAGCTTCTGAGGTAATCCGTATCGCTCTGATAAGGGATGTTTCTCATTACCACATGGGCAGCAACCACCGAAAACCGTGGCTTCAGAATCCGGGAACGGCGCGCCAACAGTTCCACCAACGCCAAAGAGTCCTTGCCGCCGGAAAGTCCGATAAGGATTTTATCGCCCTCTTCTATCAGTCCGTACTCCACCACTCCTTTGGCAAAGCGTTTCTCTATACGCCGTAATGTCTTCTCTTCCTCTGTAAATAGTGCCATAAAAATCAGTTGAAAATTGGCTGCAAAAGTAACTGAAAAGAATCATTTAAAGAAGAATTAACATAATAGAATTACGGAAAAGAGCTTTATTCCGGATTAATTCGTATTTTTGAACTCATTAAAAAAGATTTTTTAGTATGAAGAATAAATATATACTGCTTTTCTTGTTTGGCTTCTTTGGAATACATGCTTCAGCACAAACCCTTGCCCAAGCAAAAATACTCTATGAAAAAGGACAATACGAACAGGCAAAGCCCGTTTTTAAGAAATTTGTAAAATCACAACCTAATAACGGGAATTATAATTTGTGGTATGGCGTATGTTGTCTGAATACGGGAGAAGCGGAAGAAGCTATAAAGTATCTGGAAACAGCCGTAAAACGCCGGGTCACCAGCGGACAACTCTATTTGGCACAGGCTTATAATGCCGTTTACCGATTTGAAGATGCCGTCGGCACTTACGAAGACTATATTGCAGAACTGACAAAAAGAAGACGTTCGACCGCTGAAGCCGAAAAACTTCTGGAAAAGAGCAAAGCCAACCTCCGTCTGCTGAAAGGCGTAGAAGAAGTGTGCTTCATCGACAGTTTTGTCGTAGACAAGAAAGATTTTCTCGAAGCGTACAAAATCAGTCCTGAATCCGGGAAATTGTTCATGTACGATACCTACTTTGAAAATTCCAATAGCAAAGGCGGCACTGTATATGAAACGGAGTTAGGGAATAAAATCTATTATAGCGAGTTACAGAAAGACAGTACGCTCAACATCTTATCGCGCAATAAAATGATGAACGAATGGGGCAAAGGCAATATGCTCCCCGGCAGTATCAACGAGTCCATGAATGCCAGTTATCCATACGTATTGGCTGATGGCATCACTATCTATTATGCAGCAGACGGTCCTGCATCAATGGGTGGATACGATATTTTCGTAACACGCTACAATACAAACACAGACACTTATCTGACCCCAGAAAATGTAGGCATGCCTTTCAATTCGCCTTATAATGATTATATGTACGTTATAGACGAATTCAACAACCTCGGCTGGTTTGCATCAGATCGTTATCAGCCGGAAGGCAAAGTATGTGTATATGTATTCATTCCTGCCTCATCCAAACAAGTATACAACTATGAAAGCATGGATAAAAACAAACTGATAAAGCTTGCCCAACTCCATTCCATCAGAGATACCTGGACGAATGAAAGCCTGGTAGCCGATGCAAGGAAACGCCTGCAGGAAACGATGCAGGAAAAAACGGAAATAAAGAAACGACACGAATTTGAGTTTGTAATTGATGACAGGAATATCTATCATTATACTGCCGATTTCCGCTCTCCGCAAGCAAAAGCGCAATTCAGGAACTATCTCCAACTGAAAGAAAGCTATAACCAGCAACAAAATAAACTGGAAAATATGCGCACCCAATATTCGCGTGCCAACCAGAACGAAAGAAGCAAAATGGCTCCAGCTATACTCGATTTGGAAAAACGAGTGCTACAGTTGGCAAACGAAGTAGACCGTACTGCTATCCAAGTGCGGAAATTAGAAAAGCAAACCATTAAATAGAACAGTTATGGACATATTCATCATCGCAATTTTAGTCGTTGCAGCAGTTATACTGTTCCTCGTAGAGCTATTCATCATACCAGGCATCAGCATTGCCGGATTTTTGGCAGGTGGTTGCATCATTTATGCCAACTACTACGCTTTTGCCAATTTAGGAGCAACAGCCGGATTCATCACACTTGCCATATCCGTCATCACCTGCGTTGGTTCATTAGTGTGGTTCATGCATTCCAAAACCCTGGATAAGATAGCTTTGAAGAAAAACATCACTTCAAAAGTAGACCGTAGTGCCGAAGAGAAAGTAAAAATTGGCGATACCGGCATTACCACTACCCGTCTTGCCCTCATCGGGTATGCCGAAATAAATGGTGATATCGTAGAAGTAAAATCCACAGACGGCTTTCTGAATGAGAAAACTCCCATTATAGTAAACCGCATTACAGACGGAGTGATACTTGTGGAGAAAAACAAACCGTAAATTGCAAATCATTAAATAAGTAATCATTAATAACTAAAATCATGGATCCAAGCACAATGTATCTCACTGCCTTCACTATCATAGGCGGTATCATTTTCCTGGTACTATTTTTCCACTATGTACCGTTTTTCCTATGGCTGTCTGCCAAAGTCTCAGGAGTCAACATATCACTGGTTCAACTGTTTCTGATGCGTATTCGTAACGTGCCGCCCTATATTATTGTGCCTGGCCTGATTGAAGCACATAAAGCCGGCTTGAGCAACATCACCCGCGATGAACTGGAGGCACACTATCTGGCGGGCGGACACGTTGAGAAAGTAGTGCATGCTTTGGTATCCGCTTCGAAAGCCAACATCGAATTGCCTTTTCAAATGGCCACCGCCATTGACCTTGCCGGACGCGATGTGTTTGAGGCAGTCCAAATGTCAGTAAACCCAAAGGTGATTGATACCCCGCCCGTCACAGCCGTGGCAAAAGACGGTATCCAGTTGATTGCCAAAGCCCGTGTAACCGTACGTGCCAATATCCGTCAGTTGGTAGGTGGTGCTGGAGAAGATACAATCCTTGCCCGTGTAGGTGAAGGTATCGTATCGTCTATCGGTTCTTCCGAAAACCATAAATCGGTTTTGGAAAATCCCGACTCCATTTCCAAATTAGTGCTTCGCAAAGGATTGGATGCCGGTACGGCTTTTGAGATCCTGTCTATTGATATTGCCGACATCGACATAGGCAAGAACATCGGTGCAGCTTTACAGATAGACCAAGCAAATGCGGACAAAAATATCGCTCAAGCAAAAGCCGAAGAGCGCCGTGCCATGGCCGTTGCCAGCGAGCAGGAAATGAAAGCCAAAGCACAGGAAGCACGCGCTAAAGTTATCGAAGCCGAAGCTGAAGTACCTAAGGCTATGGCAGAAGCTTTCCGCAGCGGCAATCTGGGCATAATGGATTATTACCGGATGAAAAACATCGAGGCCGACACTTCGATGCGCGAGAACATTGCCAAACCGGTAACCGGTACATCCAACCAGCCATTGAGCAAATAAACCGGTAAAGTTACCTATATAAACGTCAGAACCGGTGAACAGAAACCAGTTGCCAACGTTATCTCTTTATAAACGAACTTATAATACCTCGTAACATGAAAAAGTATTTTGCATCTTCCGAACTTATTATTAACGAAGACGGTTCCGTGTTCCATTTACACGTAAAGCCTGAATGGCTGGCAGATAAAGTAATCCTCGTAGGTGACCCCGGCCGGGTAGCATTGGTTGCTTCACATTTCGAGAATAAAGAATGTGAAGTGGAGAGCCGCGAATTCAAGACAATTACAGGTACTTATAAAGGTAAACGAATCACCGTTGTTTCCACTGGTATCGGTTGCGATAACATTGATATTGTTATGAACGAATTGGACGCACTCGCTAACATCGACTTCCAGACGAGAGAGGAAAAGCCCCAACTGCGTCAATTGGAACTGGTCCGTATCGGTACGTGTGGCGGTTTGCAACCTTACACGCCCGTAGGAACTTTTATATGTTCTGCCAAATCCATTGGTTTCGACGGCTTGCTGAACTTCTATACCGGACGTAATGCAGTTTGCGACCTGCCCTTTGAACGCGCTTTCCTCAACCACATGGGATGGTCGGGAAACATGTGTGCTCCCGCCCCTTACGTAATTGATGCCAATGCCGAATTGATAGACCGTATAGCGGGAGATGATATGGTACGAGGCGTCACCATCGCCGCCGGCGGTTTCTTCGGTCCGCAAGGACGTGAACTGCGTGTTCCCCTGGCAGACCCGCATCAGAACGAAAAAATCGAGCAATTCGAATACAACGGTTATAAGATTACCAATTTCGAAATGGAAAGTTCCGCACTGGCCGGCCTCAGTCGTTTGATGGGGCATAAAGCCATGACTGTCTGCATGGTAATTGCCAACCGATTAATTAAAGAAGCCAACACCGGATATAAAAATACAATTGACCATCTTATTCTTAAAGTACTCGAACGTATTTAAATATCTTATCGGATATAAAATCAGGAGAAAGCACTATCTTTGCGTCATAAAACAAGCTGTAAATAATGAACCAAGATACTATCTGTGCCATAGCTACCGCCCAGGGCGGGGCTATTGGATGTATTCGCGTTTCCGGACCGGAAGCTATCGAAATCACATCTTGTATTTTTACTCCTGCCGCTACTAATAGAGAGTTAGGGGACAGCAAGCCTTACACACTTACTTTTGGACGAATTTATGACGGCTCTGAAGTTATAGATGAAGTACTCGTTAGTCTGTTTCGTGCTCCTCACTCCTATACTGGTGAGAACAGTACGGAAATCACTTGCCACGGTTCTGCCTATATTCTTCAGAAAGTATTACAACTACTCATCAAGAATGGTTGTCGCATGGCTGCTCCGGGCGAATATACCCAGCGTGCATTTCTAAATGGGAAAATGGACCTGAGTCAAGCAGAAGCAGTTGCCGATCTGATTGCCTCATCGTCTGCAGCGACCCACCGTCTTGCCATGAGTCAAATGCGAGGCGGTTTCAGTAAGGAACTTGCTACCTTACGTGACCAATTACTCCATTTCACCTCACTCATCGAATTGGAATTGGATTTCAGCGATCACGAGGAACTGGAATTTGCCGACCGCTCCGAACTTTGCCAACTAGCGAACAACATAGAGAAAGTCATAGCTCGTTTGGTTAATTCATTCAACGTAGGTAACGCCATCAAAAACGGCGTTCCTGTAGCCATTATCGGTGAAACGAATGCAGGAAAGTCTACATTGCTCAATGTCTTACTTAATGAAGACAAAGCTATTGTTAGCGACATTCATGGCACTACACGGGATATAATAGAAGATACTGTCAATATAGGTGGCATTACTTTCAGATTCATCGACACAGCAGGTATTCGTGAAACTAGCGATACAATTGAAAGCCTCGGTATCGAACGCACTTTCCAAAAGTTGGATCAAGCAGAAATTGTCCTTTGGATGATTGATGCTACGAATGCCCAAGCTCAAATAACACAGTTGGCCAGTCAACTCCTTCCCCGTTGTGAAAGAAAGCAGCTTATCCTTGTTTATAACAAAGCCGATTTAGTGGATAATATACAGAATAGTATTCCTGACAATTTTCCTGATAATGTACAGTCAATCACCCTATCCGCAAAAAAAAGAGAACATATCGAAGAACTTCAACGAATGCTGATAACATCTGCCCATCTTCCTACAATTACGCAAAATGATGTTATAGTTACTAATGTACGCCATTATGAGGCATTAAACAATGCATTAGAAGCTATCCATCGAGTGCAAGAGGGTCTGACTAATAATATTTCCGGTGATTTCATATCACAAGATATTCGGGAATGTATTTTCCACTTGAGCGATATTGCGGGAGAAGTGACAAATGATATGGTATTACAGAATATATTTCAGCACTTTTGCATCGGGAAATAACCCAGAGAAAAGAAAAGCATAAAAAGAGAAAATATAAAGTTGTAAAGTGCGTAAAATCAATAACTTTCAGAGAATTTATATTTTCTCTTTCTCTCCGTATTTTCTGCCTGCTTTCATATTTTTTTTGTATTTTTGTCCCCAGATTGTCCCCCGTAAGGGACACGAGGGACAAAATTCTGTCCCCCGGAGACAATAAATCACATTTCTCATTAAAATAGGAACAGGCTATGACTAAAAAAACAACAATCCAAAAAGAACCTGTAAAACTACGGGAAAAGAAGTTGGCAAACGGTAACGTGAGCTTGTATCTCGACATCTACAGGAATGGGAAACGTCAGAAAGAGTATTTGAAACTTTATCTGATCGAAGCCACTACTCCCATGGAGCGTGAGCAGAACAAACAAACATTGGCAACTGCACAGGCAATCAAATCCAAACGGCTTATTGAAATGCAGAACGGTGAGTATTCTTTTACCCACCAATTCAAAGAGGACACTCCTTTTTTGGAATACTATCGCAAAATGGTTGAAGACAGACACAAGAATCCGGAATCTGAGGGCAACTGGGGTAACTGGAGAAGTTGCTTGCGTTATCTTGAGATATATTGTGATGAGAAAACCACATTCAAAGACATTACTCCGGAGTTTATAAACGGCTTCAAGGATTTTTTGAACAACGTGGAGAAAGACACTCACAAGCGAACCGGTCCACGTAGGGAAAGAGACGTGTTCCAAGGTTTGTCCCAAAATTCAAAGGTCTCTTATTTCAACAAGCTCCGTGCCTGTATCAACCAGGCATACGATGAAAGGATTATACCAGTAAATCCCCTGCGTGGGATCGAGGGATTCAAAGCAGCGGAAGTCAAACGGGACTACCTGACTTTGGAAGAGGTAAAACAGTTGGCTGCCACCCCATGCCGTTATCCCATTCTTAAAAGAGCCTTTCTCTTTTCGTGCCTGACAGGACTTCGTAAAAGCGATATCCAGAAGCTCACGTGGAACGAAGTTCAAAAATTCGGAGACTATACGCGAATCGTATTCAAGCAGAAAAAGACAGGCGGACAGGAGTATCTTGACATCTCCCCACAAGCAGAAAAATACCTTGGCGAAAGAGGTAACCCGGAAGATCCTGTCTTTACCGGATTTACATACGGAGCTTGGACTTCATTGGAATTACAGCGTTGGAGTATGGCTGCCAACATCAATAAGAATTTGACCTTCCACTGTGGGCGGCACACCTTCGCCGTGCTTATGCTTGACTTGGGTGCAGACATCTACACCGTATCAAAACTTTTAGGACACAAAGAGCTGGCCACAACACAAATTTATGCAAAGGTGCTTGACAAAAACAAGCAAAATGCTGTATCGTTGATTCCTGACATTGATTAAATCCTGCGCTTATGACAAGACAAGAAACCGTTATAAAGATAACGAAGATTACCCGAATCGTAGGCGAAATGAAAAGCCAGTTGGATCTGGATGATGAAATAGAATTTGAAGCACTTGACTCTTCGTGGACGAATATCGGGAAATGGGCGGAAGAGATTTGTCAATATATGGAACAAGCACCCTCTCCTCTTTTGGCCAACCTTATCGCAAACAACGAATTTACTACCCCGGTGGTAAACTATGTACAATGCCACAGGCAGGAAATCGATTCTGCATACGTCAAGATAATGGACTGTTATGCGGAAAATATGCAATCTTTGCTGTCGCTTTGCGAAAGACAAGAAGAAGAGTTGAAAGGCGAATATAAAGATTTGATAGAGCCTTTGGCCAATGAACAGGTGGCTACATTATTACAAAGAGCCATATGTGCCGGTCTCTTGGATGAACACTATCAGCCGGAACCGCAAACGAAGCCGATACAACTGAAAGTGATAGCCTATGCTGTATCTACTATCTGCAAACTTCCCAGTACCTACATCCTTTTTGAAAAGCAATGGAAAAGGGAAAATGGAAAGCGATTCAGCACTTGGCGTGTTCCGAGGTACCATACGAAACTTTACGAAACGACCAAAGCCCTCTATCCGGAAGTTGACTTTACTGAATTTGAGCCTGTACACAAGACGGAAACTTTCTATACACCGCAAGATGAAGAAGATATAAAAGAACTGTACCGGGACTTGATAAAATATAAATACATCACTCCAGACACTGAAATTGAAACATTTGCCGGCATCTTCGACAAGGCAAAATTCTGTAAGCCTGTAGAATGGATGAAAACGCAACGGCAGTTATCCTTTTTTGTCTATCAGGCATTCTACAAATTCAACAAGAAAGACTTGTGGATAAAAGGAGAATGTTGTTTCTGTATAAATGGACGCACTCCGCACAAAGCTTGTTTTGTGTCGGGTTATAGTTCGATTAAGCGAGCAGGATGGTTGGATCGGTATGATGCCAAATTAAAAGCTATTTGCGACAAATTCAATCACATCGAAAATACACCTGATGAAGAAGCCGCAGATGAACGGCTTATCCATACGAGTAAAGTTGTATTCCATACACCAAATAGCGAAGAAGAGATACATTCAATGTTCTCTGCACTGCTTGATGGCGGATATATTGCTGCCGATACGACATTTGCCGCATTCAAAGGGATTTTTGATGAAACAGAATTTGAGCGACCGATAGTATGGATGAAGACCCAGTCTCGACTTATGTACTTCGTTCATTTGGCCTTTAAGCCACACAATCCCTATGATGTATGGGTGAAGTGCATGAATTGTTTCCGTTTGCAAAACGGTAAAGTACCTAACAGAGAGAGTATGGATAGCAATTTCCGTTTTATCGTAAAAAAAGGATTATTGGAAACATACGACATCCGCTTAAAAACCATTGCAGACAACTATCTTAGCAGCAAGGAAAAAGATACAGCATCCTCCATGGAGGTTAGCGTTAGTACTTAATACATTATTTTATGACAAAGAAATTATCTTTGCACCTCTCTCTTTTTGAAAAGAGCGATGCGCGGTTTTCAAGGAACACCAGCGCAGACCGGTAAAGAAGGGCTATTCCGGTTGGTTGAACAAGCCCAAGTATCTTACAAGGAAGAAGTCGCAACACGACAAAAAAGTTACAGGCGTTATGTGCTTGACTTTATCCATTCAAAGCGGTTTCATGATGCAACGGACGCATGGAGCAAAAATGAACATCAAAAGAACTATCACACGGTAGTCGATCTTTTGAAAAACCACGAAAAGCTTGTCCGCAGGTACTTTGACCAAGAAACATTTGATGGCATCGGTGTCTCGATGCTTCTTGACGATTTTTATACCGCTGACCTGCAGAATGCCATTACACCTATTGAACCCGACCAAACCAGTTCGGGAATTTCGGTATTGAGTGATTCCAATTTTTCTACTGAGCCATTGCTTGACAGACATACCCTTGACCTCATTGTGCAACTCGCCAATGAGGTCTGTTTGTTTAAGGAGGTCTTGAATGCTGACGATGTTGCCGGCCGTTATGCAATAGACACCTTGCTGACTGTAACCTCCAAGAACAATACCAGGTTGGTATTGCTGTTGGACAAACTGGCTTCACACGATGTGATAAGCTATAATTGGCAGTCCGTAATTGCCAGGAAACGACTTATCATCAGTTCTTCAGGAAAGAAACACCTGACCCAGCACGATATGTCGTCCACCCTCAATCGCATAAAAGACACGACCCCCAATGTCGCTGACAAGCAGTTCTTGGCAACCATAGACAAGTACATCATTCTAATCAAAAGCAGAGAAGTGTAACAAAGGAATGACGGTTTGTTGAGAACCGTATTGAGAGTTGTGTTGATACTCAATAATCTCAACATAATCAAGCAAATACACTTATCTACCTTTGCCCTCCGTAATCGATTACCCACGGAGGGCATACCTCCTATTGTCAAATTTAACAACATCAATCAATGAGACATCGAAGAACGGCAAATGAAAACAAGATGCTCTCCAAGATGGAGAACATGATTTCCATGATGGCATCGGAGAAACCCTTTGAACGGCTCCAGACGTTGGAACAAAAGATTAACGAAGTGGATAAAATCCAAACCATCGAGAATTACATCATACAATTGAAAGAACGTATTTGGGCTGTCAAAGAGGTGCTGACTACCGCTGAAGCCTCCGCTTATCTCGGTTTGTCCGAAAGCTATATCTACAAGCTCACTTCACTCAAACAAATACCGCATTACAAGCCCAACGGCAAATTGGTGTATTTCAATCGAAAAGAACTTTGCGAATGGGCAATGAGAAATCAAGTACAAACAGTCGGACAACCAGTCACTATAACAGGAGAAAAAATATGAACAGAAAAGAAATAGATTTATTACTCTCTCGCATGGAGGGACTGAAATCGCTCCTTGAAGATAATTCCTTGGAAAACTTCCAGCAAGAAATATTGAGAGTTGAAAATTTCCTGAAACGATTCGGATCTTTGGACGAATTGCTAACCCATCTTGGGAATGTGGAGAAAATCGCTTATACGGCAAAAGATTTTCTCAATATAGACGAAGTGGCAGCTTATCTACAAGTGTCCAAAGGGTACGTTTATAAGCTGACCATGCTAAAAGAGCTTACCGTATATAAACCCAATGGGAAAAATATCTTCATTCTCAGAGACGACCTGAATCAATGGATAAAACGCAACCCTTCCTTCTCCAATAGCGAGATTGAAAGGCAAGCAAATATCATTGCTTATGCCTTGGATCAGAAGAATAAGAACAAACCAACAAAAGGAGGCCGAAAATAATGCAAACAGATATGATGCAACCCAATAATTACCGGATAGACGAATCAAAATACAAGTCTTTGCTGAAATATATCCGGCTGAGTGTTACCGAAAAGTATGAGTTTCCACAGGAAATTGTACAAATAGACGGTGTTACCGTTGCCACGATAGGAAATTTCAGTGCTTCCACCGGTAAACCCAAAAGCAAAAAGACATTCAATGTCAGTGCCATTGTCGCATCGGCTCTTTCCGGAAAGGAGATTCTAAAGTACAAAGCCGATTTGCCGGCTTGCAAGAATAGAATCCTATACATCGACACAGAACAAAGCAAGTGCCATTGCCACAAAGTGCTTCATCGAATCCTAAAACTGGCCGGACTTCCTACCGACCAAGAAAACGACAATATCCAGTTTTTGGTTCTGCGAGAATACACTCCCGACCAAAGGAGAGACATTATACGATGGGCACTCCACGAAGAACAACACATCGGACTCGTAATCATTGACGGCATCCGTGATCTGATCCATGACATAAACAGTCCCAGTGAATCTCTTGACATTATCAACGAACTGATGAGATGGTCAAGTTATTACGAGCTGCACATCCACACCGTGTTACATCTAAACAAAGGGGATGACAATACCAGAGGGCATATCGGAACAGAACTGAACAATAAGGCCGAGACTATCCTGCAAATATCAAAAAACAATGAAAATGGGAAAATCAGTGAGGTAAGAGCCATGCACATAAGAGACCGGGAATTTACACCTTTTGCTTTTGAAATCGGAGAAGACTCCCTCCCGCACTTGGTAAAAGAACACCAATTCAAAAAGAACAAAATGGACAGACTGACTTCCTATACGGATATGACCGAGCAGCAACACCGAACCGCCCTAGAGTCAACCTTCGCAGAAAGTGCGGAATATGGCTATCAGTCTCTGCTTGATGCTCTAAAAAAAGGATACGAGAGCATTGGGTATTCACGAGGAAGAAACACACTGGTAAACTTGTGTAAATTTCTGTTGGAACATCATGCCATTACAAAAAACGGCCGTACCTATTCCTATAATCCTTCATTCCACCTCTAACCGGTATGGTTTAGTTTGTGGGTATATATAAGTAAACCATACTAAAATGAATATCAACGAAGCAAAACAGATACGGCTTGTGGAATATCTGCGGATAACCGGCCACCACCCTGTCAATGTCAGGGGTTATCAGTATTGGTATCTCTCGCCGCTAAGGGAGGAACGCACCCCGTCTTTCAAAGTCAATGACAATCTCAACGAATGGTACGACTTTGGACTTTCTGCCGGTGGGGACATCATAGAACTTGGGAAATACCTCTATAAAACAAGCAATGTAAGTACGGTACTGCTGCGTATCAGCGAGAATGCCATTGGTGTGCCGGGACAACAGTTACAGAGCCGAACCGTTCGACCCTGCCCTGTAGAGGATGAGATGGAGAATGTGGAAGTGGTGGATTTGAACCACTACGCCCTACTCTCTTATCTGCGTTCAAGGGGCATAAGTGAAGAAGTCGGCAGAACCTATTGTAAGGAGATACACTATGAACTGCGCAAACGGCACTATTTTGCCATAGCCTTTGAGAACATCAAGGGCGGTTACGAAGTCCGCAATCCTTATTATAAAGGATGTATCAAAGGCAAGGACATATCCGTCATCAGGTACAACAGGGATGTCATCCAAAGACACGTCTGCGTTTTTGAGGGGTTTGTGGATTTCCTCTCTTATCTAATGTTGCATAAAAAGAGAGATTACCACGTATGTGTTGACATCCCGACCGATTTTCTTGTGATGAACTCCGTAAGCAACTTGAAAAAGTGTCTTCTGGAACTGGAGCAATATATTTTCATCCATTGTTATCTGGATAACGACCTCGCCGGGCAAAAGACAGTCGAGACCATTGCCGGACTTTACGGGATAAAGGTAATCGACCACTCCAAAAACTATTACAACTACAAAGACCTGAATGACTATCTGAGGGGAAAAAGGCGTTAGTCTTTGTCTTCCCTCTGATAGCATATCACAACCCATAGAAGGCTCTCCCTAACAAGGAGGGCTTTTCGTGTTTATATACACTCGTAAAACGTCTGAAAATTCATTCAAAGTATGATATTTGAGTATGATTTTAGATTTTTGCCCAAAAATGTTTAAGATTCTGCCTGTTTTCTCAGATATTTTTCAGAGTATGAAAATATTGTATTTTCTTTGTAATCATATTTTAATCATATTCTAATTTCAGACTATAAAAAATATGAAAGCATACTTCATTTTCGTCCTTGTGCTGACCGTAGCATACATCGTATATTATGCGGTAATGATAACCAAAGACCTTCACGGAAACGGTGAAAAGAAGAAATCCGAGGAAGAAGAGTTCGACGTGAGCGAATTTGATGCGGAAGAAAGCGTCAGCGTGGTGGAGAACGACAAGGGGTTCAATGTCGGGGACAACGAGTATGAGACACACTACATTGATGAAACGCAGTCTGTGTCAGACGATAAAGAACCGGAGAGCGAAAAGCACAAGCAGGATGTGGTTGAAGCAATCAACCACAGGATTGAGGAAAGAATGGAAGAGACCCATGCCACTTTCTCCAACCCTTACAATTCCGCAGAGCTATACAAATTGATGATGGGAAAAAGTCTTGGCAACTCCCCATCCAACGGAGGTGTAACCATAAAACCGGCAATAGACGAACTATGACAGGATGGAACATCAAAAAAGCAATAACTCCAATCTTCATGCTGCAGCCTTGTGCGGTCTTCGCAAAGAGCGGCAGCGTGAATTACTCCTGGGGCGCAGACGCATTGGCTTCGATGCACGACTTTGTCGTAACGATGATGATGTACGTCCAGTATATCATTTATGCGGTTGCAGGAGGTTTTGCGGTCATAGCCGCATTCCAGATATACATCAAGATGAACACGGGCGAAGACGGAATCACCAAGCATATCCTCACGCTGGTAGGAGCCTGCCTCTTCATTATCGGGGCATCCATCGTATTCCCGGCATTCTTCGGCTACCGAATTTAGAAAATCACGAGTGTAAAACAATAATTAAAGTCCAATTAAAACGAAACAAGCATGTTTGAAAAAGTAAAACGATTCGCAAAGAAGATTGCTACCTCCAAGAAAGCGCAGATGACCTGCCTGATGATGGTGTGTGGTGTAACCGCAATGATGGCACAGACCACCGCAGGAGACTATTCGGCCGGTACAGCGGCATTGACCCAAGTGAGCGAGGAAATCGCCAAGTATGTTCCCATTGTGGTAAAACTGTGCTACGCCATTGCCGGTGTGGTTGCCGTAGTGGGTGCAATCTCGGTTTACATCGCGATGAACAACGAGGAGCAGGATGTCAAGAAGAAGATCATGATGGTGGTCGGAGCCTGTATCTTCCTCATCGCGGCAGCCCAGGCACTTCCTCTGTTCTTCGGCCTCTCTTAAAGCACAGGCGGTATGGACGGCAGAGAGGAACACTATTCCGATTATCCATTGTTCAAGGGGCTTCAACGTCCCCTTGAATTTATGGGTATTCAAGGACGATACATCTATTGGGCGGCAGCTACGATAGGCATTGCCATAGTCGGCTTTATCATTGCCTACTGTCTGGCAGGATTCGTCCTCGCACTGATTGTACTGACAGTTACCGTAACAGGCGGTGCCGGACTGATTCTGTTCAAGCAACGCAAGGGGCTGCACAGCAAACGACAGGAACGAGGAGTGTTCATCTATGCCTATTCCAAGAAAATGTAACAGAAAACCATTTGACCATGAATGGATATATTGAATGTTGAACGTGGGTAGGCTTGTCCTTTGATTAGGTCAGCCTGCCCTTAATTGTAAATAACCGAATGATTACATACATCTTCCTGATTTTTATTGCCATTTGCGCAGGCATGGCCATTTCGGTCTATGCTTTCGGCACGGGAGGCAAACGGAAACGGATATTCCAAGACATCTATTTCTCCGTGGAAGATGCGGACGGTATCGGTGTGATATATACCAAGACAGGCGAATACTCCGCTGTGCTGAAAGTGAAGAATCCGGTGCAGAAGTATTGTGCCAACATCGATGCCTATTACGAGTTCACCCAACTCTTTACCGCCATAGCACAGACATTGGGAGAAGGATACGCCCTACACAAGCAGGACATTTTTGTAAAAAAGAGCTTTGAGGGAATGAACGGTGAGGAACGTGAATTTCTCTCTTCATCCTATTTCCGTTACTTCAACGGCAGACCCTACACCGACAGCGAATGTTATCTGACCATCACTCAGGAATCCAAGAAGAGCAGCCTGTTTTCATACGACAGCAAGAAATGGCGTGATTTCCTCGTGAAGATACGCAAGGTGCATGACCAGTTGCGTGATGCAGGTGTTCAGATAAAGTTCCTGGGCAAACAGGAAGTCAGCGACTATGCAGACCGCTACTTCTCCATGAATTTCAGAGACAAGGTAGTCTCCATGACCAATTTCAAGGTGGATGACGAATGTATCTCCATGGGCGACAAGCGTTGCAAGGTATATAGCCTTGTGGATGTGGATAGCGTAAGCCTGCCTTCCGTCATCCGTCCTTACATGAATGTGGAAGTCAACAACAGCAGTATGCCAATGGATTTGGTATCTGCGGTATCATCCATACCCAACGCCGAAGCCGTGGTGTATAACCAGATGATATTCATTCCCAACCAAAAGAGAGAGCTGGCCTTGCTTGACAAAAAGAAAAACCGCCATGCGAGTATGCCCAATCCCGGCAACCAGATGGCAGTCGAGGACATCAAGCGTGTGCAGGAAGTGGTGGCACGAGAGAGCAAGCAATTGGTATATACCCACTACAACCTTGTGGTAGCCATATCCGCAAAGACCGACATCCACAAATGCACGAACCATCTAGAGAACAGTTTTTCGAGGATGGGTATCCACATATCCAAGAGAGCCTATAACCAGTTGGAACTGTTCGTCAATTCTTTTCCCGGCAACTGTTACGGCATGAATCCGGAGTATGACCGTTTCCTCACTTTAGGAGATGCGGCCACCTGTCTGATGTACAAGGAGCGCATCCTGCATAGCGAGAAGACACCTTTGAAAATCTATTATACGGACAGGCAAGGTGTACCTGTGGCTATCGACATCACAGGAAAAGAGGGCGCGGAAAAACTGACCGACAACAGCAATTTTTTCTGTTTGGGACCTTCGGGAAGCGGCAAGAGTTTCCACATGAACAGCGTAGTGCGCCAGCTTCACGAGCAAGGGACTGATGTGGTCATGGTAGATACCGGTAACTCATACGAGGGATTGTGTGAATACGTAGGAGGCAAATACATCTCCTACACGGAGGAACGCCCCATTACCATGAATCCGTTCCGCATCAACCGACAGGAGCTGAACGTAGAGAAGACCGGATTCCTGAAAAACCTTGTCCTGCTGATCTGGAAAGGAAGCCAAGGGACTGTCACCAAGACAGAAGACAGACTGATAGAACAGGTCATCACAGAGTATTATGACACCTACTTCAACAAGTTCAACGGCTTTACACCGCCCCAAAGGGAGGATTTGCGCAAAAGTCTCCTGATTGACGAGCGCAACAAAGGCGGCAACCGTTCCGAAAACGAAGCGGAACTGAACGCACGGATAGAAAAGGTTATCGACGAGATAGAGCGAAGAAGAAAGGAACTGAAAGTGGAATCATTGTCATTCAACACATTCTATGAGTTCTCCGTACAGCGCATTCCCGACATCTGCAACGAGAACAGCATTTTGGGGATAGACTTCTCTACCTACCGCTATATGATGAAAGACTTCTACCTGGGCGGCAATCACGAAAAGACCCTGAACGAGAATATGGACAGTTCGCTGTTTGACGAGACCTTCATCGTCTTCGAGATCGATTCCATAAAAGATGACCCGCTCCTGTTTCCCTTGGTGACGCTCATCATCATGGACGTGTTCCTGCAGAAGATGCGTATCAAGAAGAACCGCAAGGTCTTGGTCATCGAAGAAGCCTGGAAAGCCATCGCTTCCCCACTTATGGCAGAATACATCAAGTTTATGTACAAGACCGCCCGAAAGTTCTGGGCAAGCGTGGGTGTGGTGACACAGGAAATCCAGGACATCATCGGCTCTGAAATCGTAAAGGAAGCCATCATCAACAACTCCGATGTGGTGATGCTGCTTGACCAAAGCAAATTCCGTGAACGCTTCGACACCATCAAGGCGATACTCGGACTGACCGATGTGGACTGTAAGAAAATATTCACCATCAACCGGTTGGAGAATAAAGAGGGACGTTCATTCTTCCGTGAGGTCTTCATCCGCCGTGGCACGACCAGCGGAGTCTATGGCGTGGAAGAACCGCATGAATGCTATATGACCTACACCACGGAACGAGCGGAGAAAGAAGCGTTGAAACTCTACAAGACAGAGCTGCAATGCAGCCACAAGGAAGCTATCGAGCGGTATTGTGCCGATTGGGAGGCTTCCGGGATAGGCAAATCCCTGCCGTTCGCCCAAAAAGTAAACGCTGCCGGAAAAGTATTGAATCTTCATCAACCAAAGACAAAACAACAATGAAACGATACGCTCTCATAATAATGACAATAGCCACGATTTTCGTCCAACAAGCCCACGCCCAGTATTACAGCGTGAACTTCGATGCGAAAACCGTGGCCGCCATGGTTGCAGCCTACGGTACAGGAACTGTTGCCGAGGCATATTATGACGAGCAGGTACAAGCCATCCTGAAACATTATAAGGCTTCGGAAGTGGCAACAGCCGGTATATTCGCAAGCAAATTTCTGGAGCGCAAAGCACTCACTGATTTGGGCATCTGGAGCAGCGCCACGGAAAATTACTACTATCGGAGAATCTATCATTTAGTGGCACACAAGATTATCCCCAAGACATGGATTGTCGCCAAGCTGATGCTCCGTTCTCCTCAGACCGCCCTTCATTGGGGCAGCTATCTGATGAAAGTGTGTGATGATACCAAAGCCCTCTGTATGCAGTTCGAGAGCATTGTCACCAACAGCACCTTGTCCTTTTCGGACATCGCCTTTTTGGAGTTCAACAAAGAGATAGCCGCTATCTTGAAACTCTCGGAAATCGGCAATGTGGATTGGGAACGCCTCTTTGACGACCTATCCAAAGTTCCAGGCAATTTCACGAAAGAAAACCTGAAAGCCGATTTGGACAAACTCTACCAAATGGGAGCCGGCCTTGCCACTTCGGGTATCACCAACATCGGTAACGCCCTTTTGCTGCAAAACTCTTTCCATGAGCTGATGAACGGCAAGGTCAGCAAGGTCATAGACATCTATGAGCATTACAGCGGTCTCTTCGAGCAGTTGGAAAACAATGCAGGACAGACCATACTCGGTATCGTGGGCGGTCCGGACAATGTGGCAGGATTGTTCAAGTTCAGTGATTACAACCTCACTTCGTGGATTACCGATTATTTAGATGAGACTTCGGGCAGCTATTATACCCAGCGGTGGTATATCGCCAGACGTGACCGTGGCAGCGTGCCGCTCTGTGACTATGTGCCTCCGACCGACGACAAGAGCATTCTTGAAGGTGGCGAATGGACCCGCTTCAAGACAAGCGATCCGAATTTCTATCCCAATGCCTCGCAACGGGAACAGGCCCTTTCCAATTCGGAGCGTTATGCAGGATGGTCAAGAAACAGGGTGCAACAGCTCAATAATGCCAATGACGGATTTCATTACGCCATCAATTACTACCAGTCCTGCTATATCATCAGTCGCGGTGGCAAGCAGACCAAGAAATCATACGCCTACGAAATCCACGTCACGAAAAGTTGGGACAACGAGGAAGTCGTTTACGAAGATCTGTTTGACTCCTACTCCATGGATTTGAACACTTTCAAGGCACAACTAAATGCACTTTTGTCAGAGTTCAACGAGAACGAAGACGGGTATGTCTATTATATCGCGTCCGACAGCCGGAACTATTATCAAGCAACCAACGAAGAGAAGCTGAAAGGCTGTGAGACGGTAACAATCAGTGTGACCTGTTCGGATGGAGCGACACTTGGGCAGGGAACGACCCAGTACAAGTGCCGCAAATGCGGTAAGACACTTAACGCCCATTCCAAAGAGTGCGCGATGAAGACCACAGCCGAGAGCGAAGAACTGGACTTGTCGGAACTGGATGCCATGCAACGGGAAGCGGACAACAAGGTTTACGCACTCCAGTCCCAAATATCCGCATTGGAAAAGGAAAATGAATCGCTGATCAAGCAGATAGCCAATGCCAGCGTAGAAGATGCCATCCCTCTCCGTCAGAAATACAATGAGAACAAGGCGGAAATAGAGAGGCTGAAGCCGGAGCTTGCCACCTGGCAGCAGAAACAGGCAGAAATCGCACAGGCTAAGGAAGAAGCCAAGAGCGAGAACGATGTGGCGACCGATGACTACTACCGCATACCGGCAATCATGCAGGATTGCAAGGCGGCTTACAACATCACCTGGCAGGACAACGGATCGTGGAACGGCTATACCTTTATCAGAAAAGGGACGATACCCAACATCAACGGTATCATCACGTTCAGGGCAACACTGAAAATCGCACGCAAACCGAAATATTTTCTGGGCATCAAGATACACAGAGCCATCCTGCAAATCTCGTGGGACTTGACCACGGAATATTCCGATACCCACGTGGTGGAAGTGATGACACTCGATCCCGGCATGAGCGAAAAGGAGAAGACAAAGTTAGTCAACGACCGTATAGCCGAGATTGCGAAAGAATATCCGAAATGCAAGATAACCACGGAATATGCCCGGACAGCCCCGCAGGAAGACACGAAGACCAACGACATGTACCATCTGCTTTGGTCAAGCGACCGTCTTGAGATTGCCCGTGAAGTGGACTCCCGGCTTACGAAGATTTATGCCGACCTAGTATCCTTGGAGAAGATGATGCACTACAAACGCAGCATCATCGACGTGCTGAAGGATGTGCTGCCACCAATCAATGACGAAGAGGGGCGCAGGCTGTCCCTTGTGGAAGAGTGCCACGACCGATGGATGGAGAACGCAAGAAACAAAAAGAACAAGGAGGGCAAGCGATGAACACAGGCAAGACATACATATTAGGACTGATACTCATGCAGCTTGTCCCTTTGTCTGCAAAGGCACAATGGAGCTTTGACATAGGTACGGTGGAAGCCTACATCAACGACCATAAGCAACAGCGCAGCCTTTTGCTGGCCCGCTCCACATTGGAACACAGCAACAAACTCCTGCACGAATACAGCCGTAAGGAGACTGTCGGTTACAAGGAGTTGAACGTGGATTTGGATAAATACACCAGAGCCTTCGATGTGATTGACGTGATGTACCAGTCGCTACGCACGGCGTTGAATGTCCATTCCACCTATCAGGGAGTCAGTGACAGAATCTCGGACTACAAGGCAATGCTTGAAGATTTCAACGAAAAAGTCATCAAACGAAAGCACATCGAGCTGGCAGATACGCTGATACTCTCCATCAATGCCAGAGCCATACGGATGATAGCCCAGGAAGGCGAATACCTCTACAAGTCCGTGAGCGATTTGGTATTGTACGCCACAGGAGCGGCAGCCTGTTCCACTTCGGACTTGCTGATGGTGTTGAACAGCATCAACTATTCTTTAGACACTATCGAAAGGCATCTGAACAGGGCCTACTTCGAGACATGGCGGTACATACAAGTCCGTATCGGCTATTGGAAAGAGAAAGTCTATCGCACGAAAAGCAAACGGGAACTTATAGACGATGCTTTCGGCAGGTGGAGACAATCAGGAAAACTGGATTATTGACAACGAAAAAACAGAGAAATATATGAAATGGATATTGACAACAGTAATGATGATGGCTGTGACAATCGGAGCGAAAGCCCAATATGTCACTTACAACCACGATTCGTCCAAGATGAATCAGATTACAGTGGGAGAAACCGGAGCCGGTGCGCTCAAACCTGAACTTTATTACACGTTGCTGCACAACAAATACAAGAAAACGGCAGCAGTAAAGAACAAGCTCGCATTCCGCACGACGGCAGGTGTGGCATCCTATCAACAGGTGGACGAGGCGGAAGCCATTGACTCCGCACTGACCAGCCGGACCAAGATTGAAGCCTTGAATGTGGCAGACCGACAGGTGGATCTTGCCTGGCTTGCGGAAAAGGACAAGGTAGAATCCCAGATGCGGCAGTTTCAGAAGAACATAGACCGCATATTGCTGACAGGCGGCTCACCAAAAGAGAAAGAACGTTGGAGCGACTACTACCAGGTATATCAATGCGCCATCAAAGCGACAAAGGATGCCTATATGCCCAATGCAGAGCGGAAGCGACAATATCTGCAAATCTATGCCGATGTCTCCAAGCAGAATGATGTGCTGGTCAAATATCTCGTTCAGTTGAGCAACCGCAATGCCACTAAAAATCTCCTTTCGGCAAGCAACAACCGCTCGATAGACAAGAGAAGCATCATCAGTAATGCCATGAGCCGCTGGAATGAATCCCGGTCAGCAGTACGAGGGTCGCAAGGCGATGGCGGAAGCGGTGACGGAGACGGTAATGAAAGTGTGAACAGATAAATATAATAAGGTATGGAAAATTTGACCCAACTCAGATTTAAGTTGAACGCTGCCAAACAGCGGAACAAGAGACTGTCAGAAAACATGGCAAAGTTGCCCGGTATTATCGGTATTATCGGCAGTACCCCTATCGTGGATGTGAACACAAAGTCGGCAGAGCTGCAACTGATACCATTCACGCAACTACACAAGTATGTCGGCAGCTACTATGCAAAAATCAAGAAAGTATTACTGGCAGAAGGTGTTATTGTACGGCAGAACGGTATGTGGCATCTACGTGAAGACCTGCAAAAGGATGGCATTGCCGTCTATACCACAGGCAGATTGGGCTGTTACTATGTCTATCACTTGAAATGGACTCCGAAAGGCGTAGCATTTATCAAGGACATTATCAATCATAAAACCAACCACTGATGGCAAGCGGAGATATACTTTCAGACTTCGGCATCAATCTGCTTGAAGAAGAGATAGATGACGTAATTTTTCAAACCAACGAGTTCCTGACAGATGCCACCTTTACAGGTTCTCAAGGACCATTTTGGTGGATATTGCAGATGTGTATGGCACTCGCAGCCCTGTTCGCCATTATTATGGCGGCAGGTATGGCGTATAAGATGATGGTCAAGAACGAACCGTTGGATATTATGAAGCTGTTCAAGCCGTTGGCAATTTCCATCATTCTCTGTTGGTGGTATCCACCAGCAGACACAGGAATGGTAAACAGTGGCAGTAACTGGTGCGTGCTGGACTTTCTGTCCTATATCCCGAACTGCATCGGTTCTTATACGCACGACCTGTATCAGGCAGAAGCCACACATATTGAGGATAAATTTCAGGAGGTGCAACAACTCATTTTTGCGAGAGACACGATGTACACCAGCCTGCAAGCACAGGCAGACGTGGCACACAGTGGCACTTCCGACCCCAACCTGATAGAAGCCACTATGGAACAAACAGGTGTGGACGAAGTGACCAATATGGAGAAAGATGCAGCCAAACTATGGTTCACCTCTCTCACATCAGGAATCGTGGTAGGAATAGATAAAATCGTGATGCTCATTGCCCTAATTGTATTTCGAATCGGGTGGTGGGCGACGATTTACTGCCAGCAAATCTTGCTCGGAATGCTGACGATATTCGGTCCGATACAGTGGGCGTTCTCGCTATTGCCCAAGTGGGAAGGAGCCTGGGCTAAATGGCTGACAAGGTATCTGACGGTACATTTTTATGGTGCGATGCTCTACTTCGTCGGGTTTTATGTGCTGTTACTTTTCGACATCGTGCTTTGTATACAGGTAGAGAACCTGACAGCCATCACAGTCAGCGAGCAGACTATGGCTGCCTATCTGCAAAACAGCTTCTTCTCCGCAGGCTATCTGATGGCGGCAAGCATTGTTGCCTTGAAATGCCTGAACCTCGTACCCGACTTGGCAGCATGGATGATTCCTGAAGGAGACACCGCTTTCTCCACCCGAAATTTCGGTGAGGGTGTGGCACAGCAGGCTAAGATGACTGCAACAGGTGCAATCGGCACATTGGCAAGATAAGATTGACCAATAATTAAACAGAATAAAGAAATGAAATTACAAAAGAAAATTGACAAATGGCTGAAGGACGAGAAGTTTGTGACCTTCGCCAACAAGCGTATGCAAGAAGAGATTTTATACGTACCAGAAAACCACTATCTCGACTCTAAGCACGAGGAATTGGAGGAGGGTTTTGACTATTACGACTGTTATGCAGCACCATTGGCGACATACCTGACCTATCGTTTGCAACTGGTTAAGTGCAGTAAAAATGCAAAGAAACGTAAGCGAGGAATTTGGTGGGTGTATGTACAAGTCTATATACTGGGATTCTACACCAAAGTGTTCGCTTGTGAGTTTGAAAATCTGGTCAGGATGGTTAATGAAGAGGTTATGCTCATTCTCCACAGTGAATATACCCAAAGTTTAAGAACACAAAGACAGTAAGGTATGGTTATCAAGAATCTGGAAAATAAAATCAAACTGGTCGGCATCATCTGTTCGCTCTTCCTTGCCGGCTGCATCATCATCAGTGTGGGCAGTATATGGACGGCAAGGACGATGGTGGCAGATGCACAACAGAAAGTATATGTATTGGACGGCAACGTGCCCATACTGGTCAATCGCACCACCATGGAAGAAACCCTCGATGTGGAAGCCAAGAGCCATGTGGAGATGTTCCACCACTTCTTCTTTACGCTTCCGCCGGATGACAAATACATCCATTACACGATGAACAAGGCGATGTATTTAGTGGACGAAACAGGTTTGGCACAGTACAACACGCTCAAGGAGAAAGGATTTTACTCCAACATCTTAGGAACGAGTGCCGTCTTTTCAATCTATTGCGACAGCATTGCCTTTGACAAGGGAAAAATGGAGTTCACCTACTATGGCCGTCAGCGTATCGAGCGAAGGAGCAATATCCTGATGCGTGAATTAGTGACGGCAGGACAGCTCAAACGAGTGCCCCGAACAGAGAACAATCCGCATGGGCTGTTGATCGTGAACTGGCGCACCCTTCTCAATAAAGACATCGAACAGAAAACGAAAACAACTTATTAAAACGTACAGTTATGAACATCAAAGGATTCCGCAGGATGCTGGTCGGCGAAAAAATGCCTGACAAGAACGATCCTCAATACAAAGAGCGGTATGAACGCGATGTGAATGCAGGGCGCAAGTTCGCCAAAGCGACACGCATAGACAAGATGGCGGCAAAGATACAGGAGTTTGCCAACAGGAACAAGATCCTGTTCTTGGTCATGGTATTCGGCTTTGTCATCGGCACATTCACATTCAACATCTACCGTTTGGCAAAAGCCTACCACCACGGACAGGAAACGAGAAGTGCCACGGAAGTACAGGACAGCCTGCTCAGGAAACGGCACAAGGATTTGGTAACACCCATAGTTGAACCCCGACAATCAGAACAGCGATGAAGAATATATTTGAGAAAATCAATTTCAAGCAGCCGAAGTATATGCTTCCTGCCATTCTGTACATACCGTTGCTGGCCGCCTCGTATTTCATTTTCGACCTGTTCAATACGGGAAAAGCGGAGATACCCGACAAAAGCCTCCAGACAACGGAGTTCCTGAATCCCGACCTGCCCGATGCCACGATTAAGGGCGGAGACGGAATCGGAAGCAAATATGAGAATATGGCAAAATCGTGGGGAAAGATAGCCGATTACACGGCGGTTGACAATATAGAACGAGAAGAACCCGATGATGACAAAGAAAAATACGAATCGCAGTACAGCCAGGACGAAGTCGCCCTCTTGGGCGAACTGGAACAGCAGAAAGCGTTGGCCGCAGAAGCAGCCGAAGCCGGAACGAGAGAACAGGAAGCCCTCAAAGAGTTGGAACGTGCCCTTGCCGAAGCAAGGCTGAAAGCGCAGGAGCAGGTTGCTCCGATTATGGAAGACAGCCTTGAAGAGCAAACCGACACCCCTGTTGCCGTCAGCGGAACCATCGAGGAAGACAGCCGTGCCGTAAGTGCGCCATCCGATACCGAGAAGCCGGGTGAAATGATCAAGAAGGTCAAAGTACCTTCCGATTATTTCAACACCATTGCCCACAACGAACACGAGCCGAACCTTATCAAGGCAATCATTGACGAAAATGTCAAAGCCGTGGAAGGCAGCCGTGTAAGACTTCGTCTGTTGGATGATGTGGAGATAAACGAGACGGTGGTCAAAAGCGGTTCCTACCTCTATGCCATCATGAGCGGTTTTTCCTCGCAAAGGGTAAAAGGGACTATCAGCAGTGTGCTTGTGAACGATGAAATCATCAAGGTCAGCCTTTCCCTTTACGACACCGACGGACTGGAGGGATTGTATGTGCCGTCCAGTTCCTTCCGGGAGACCGCAAAGGATGTGGCCAGCGGAGCGTTCAACAGCAATATGAGCATGAACACCGGTGGTAACGGGAACAGTCTGACCCAATGGGGTATGCAGGCTATTCAGGATGCCTACCAGAAGACCAGCAACGCCATCAGCAAGAACATCAAGAAAAACAAGGTCAATCTGAAATACGGCACGTTTGTCTATATCATCAACAGCCAGGAGAAAAAATAATACAGAGTAAATAATCCATTCAAAGATTCAGAGATATGAAAATCATCAAAACTATCTGTACCGGAATTGCGGCAGTGTTCTCGATTCTGCCGACTTTCGCCCAGCAGACCTACGAGGAATTGGAGCAGCTGACCGTCAACGAGCAGGTGACGACCGTCATCACCGCTTCCGAGCCCATCCGTTTCGTGGATATTTCCACGGACAAGGTGGTTGGAGACCAGCCTATAAACAACACCATTCGTCTGAAGCCCAAAGAGACCGGACATGAAGACGGAGAAGTGCTTGCCATCGTCACCATTGTCACGGAACGCTACCGCACCCAGTATGCGTTGCTTTATACCACAAGAATGCAGGAAGCCGTAACGGACAAGGAGATAGAGTTCCGGGAACGGAATGCCTACAACAATCCGGCAGTCAGCATGTCGGTATCGGACATGAGCCGTTATGCCAGACGGATATGGAACTCTCCTGCAAAATACCGGAATGTGATCAACAGGGAACACCGCATGAATATGAGACTAAACAACATCTATGCGGTCGGAGATTACTTTTTTATTGACTTCTCCATTGAGAACAAGACAAACATCCGTTTTGACATTGACGAGATCCGGTTAAAACTCACTGACAAGAAAGTTACCAAAGCGACAAATGCCCAAATCATAGAATTGACTCCGGCATTGGTTCTTGAACAGGCGAAATCATTCCGTCACGGCTATCGCAATGTGATTGTGGTCAAGAAGATGACCTTCCCCAACGACAAGGTACTTACCATTGAGATGACAGAGAAACAGATAAGCGGCAGGAACATACGTCTGAATATCGACTATGAGGATGTGCTTTCAGCCGATTCGTTTAATGCCGTATTGTTAGAGGAGGAATGAGCATGAGAAGAATTGTATTGGCATTGGTGGCAATCGTTGCATTTGCCATCACCGGCAAGGCACAGAGTAACAGCGACCGGCTTTCTTTAGGTGTAGGTTGCCTGTATCAAAATGGTCTGGATTTTACCCTCTCTTACGAACATGAAGGCAAATACCACCATGCTTGGGAGTTTTTTGCCAACGGTTACATCAAGTGGGCCGAATGCGCCTCCTGCAAGCATATCTGTCCCGAATCATTCTGGAAGAATTACCGAAGCTATGGGTTCGGTGTCGCCTACAAGCCTTGTGTGGTACGTGGGCGCAATCATTACGGCAATGTCCGTATCGGTGCGTCGGCAGGAAGTGATACCCGTCGTTTCTTGGGAGGCATCCACCTCGGATATGAGCACAATTATGTATTGCGTGGTGGCTGGCAGTTGTTCTGCCAGGTCAAGACCGATTTGATGATAAAAGGCGAAGACCTGTTCCGCACAGGTATTGTCTTAGGTGTAAAATTACCATTAAATTAAGGGAAAGATGAAAAAGAAGATATACAACAAGATAGGCAGACTGGTCGGGATGTTGGCCATTACCGTTTTATTCGTGGCTTGTGACGAACACCGGGATTTTCCGGACACGGCAATGAAGCCCTGTCATATCCTATGCACGGACGGAAAAGTATTGTCGGTATCGGACTTCAGGGAATCCGAAAAACAACCCATTGCCGTGGTGTTCCATATCAATCACGATGAGAACACCGAGGGTAACGGCTATGCCGTCTATCTGTGGGATTTGGAGCCATTGGCTTTTGCCGACAGCATAGGCGTGAAGCAAAACACCTCCGCCGACATCGCCGCACTGGACGGATTTGAAAATACTTTCGCCCTATTGGATGCGAGAGAAACATCCTCGCCACTGGCAGAGAAAGTTTTTGATATGTGGAGATACGGCCAATCCGCCTATGTCCCATCGGTAGCACAGATGCGCTTGCTTTATCATGCCAAGGAGCAAATCAATCCTGTTATCAAGATGTGCGGTGGCGACACGCTGTCCATTGAAGCCGATGATTGCTGGTACTGGACAAGTACGGAGGTCAATGAACAACAGACCGCCAAGGCATGGCTCTATTCTATGGGAAGCGGAACGATTCACGATACGCCCAAAATACAGGCTCATAAATCAAGGGCAATCATCACATTGAGAGATTGAAAACCAGATTATTAAAGGAATTAGCGAATAACAGCTATGGAAGAAAGTAAAGAATTACAAGGCTTTTACAAGATATTCCGCTCGGTCATCTATATCTCCATCCTGATGGAGTTCTTCGAGTATGCCATCGACCCTGCCATGCTTGACCATTGGGGAGGTATCCTCTGCGACATACACGGACGCATCAAACGGTGGGTGATATACAATGACGGAAATCTTGCGTACAGCAAACTTGCCACGTTCCTGCTTATCTGCATCACCTGTATAGGCACGAGGAACAAGAAAAAACTGGAGTTCAATGGCCGCAAGCAAGTCCTCTATCCTATCATAGCAGGTATAGGGCTGATTGTGCTGTCCGTATGGCTGTACGGTTATCCGATGGAAACAAGGCTTTATTCCTTGCGCCTGAACATCTGGCTCTATATGATTGCCTCCGTGGTCGGCGTGATACTGGTTCACATCGCCCTTGACAATATCTCCAAATTCCTCAAAGAGGGTTTGCTCAAAGACCGCTTCAACTTTGAAAATGAAAGTTTCGAGCAATGCCGGGAGTTACAGGAAAACAAATACTCGGTCAATATCCCCATGCGCTATTATTACAAAGGCAAGTTCCGTAAAGGTTGGGTGAACATCAACAACCCTTTCCGAGGCACTTGGGTAGTCGGCACACCGGGCAGTGGTAAGACTTTTTCCATCATCGAGCCGTTTATCCGGCAGCACTCCGCAAAGGGCTTTGCCTTAGTAGTTTACGACTACAAATTTCCGACATTGGCTACCAAATTGTACTATCATTACAAGAAGAACCAGAAGCTCGGAAAGCTGCCCAAGGGGTGCAAATTCAACATCATCAACTTCGTGGATGTGGAATACAGCCGCAGGGTAAATCCTATCCAGTTGAAATACATCAACAACCTTGCTGCCGCATCCGAAACCGCAGAAACCCTGCTTGAGTCCTTGCAGAAAGGCAAGAAAGAAGGAGGCGGAGGCAGCGACCAGTTCTTCCAGACCTCCGCTGTCAACTTCCTGGCAGCCTGTATCTATTTCTTCTGCAACTGGGGGAAAGAACCCTACGACAAGGACGGTAATATGCTCACGGCGGAAAAGGTACAGGACAAACAGACCAAACGGATGATCACCACCGGGCGTGTATTCAATTCCGCTGGCGAGGAAGTGGAGCCGGCTTATTGGTTAGGCAAATATTCCGATATGCCACATATCCTTTCGTTCCTTAACGAGAGCTATCAGACCATCTTTGAGGTGTTGGAGACCGACAATGAGGTGGCACCGTTGCTCGGTCCGTTTCAGACCGCCCTGAAAAACAAGGCAATGGAACAGTTGGAAGGTATGATCGGTACGTTGCGTGTCTATACCTCGCGTCTGGCGACCAAGGAGAGCTATTGGATATTCCACAAGGACGGTGATGACTTCGATTTGAAAGTCTCTGACCCCAAGAATCCCTCTTACCTATTGATTGCCAATGACCCGGAAATGGAGAGCATCATCGGTGCGCTGAACGCCCTTATCCTCAATCGTCTTGTTACAAGGGTAAATACCGGACAGGGCAAGAATATCCCGGTAAGCATCATCGTGGATGAGTTGCCTACCCTGTATTTCCACAAGATAGACCGCCTTATCGGTACGGCACGAAGCAATAAGGTATCGGTGGCGTTGGGATTTCAGGAGTTGCCGCAGCTCGAAGCGGACTATGGCAAAGTAGGTATGCAGAAGATTATCACTACTGTCGGCAATGTAGTCAGCGGTTCTGCCCGTTCCAAAGAGACCTTGGAATGGTTGTCATCCGACATCTTCGGTAAGGTGGTACAGCTCAAAAAAGGCGTGACCATTGACCGGGACAAAACCTCCATCAACCTCAATGAGAATATGGACAGCCTTGTTCCGGCATCCAAAATCTCCGATATGCCTACCGGCTGGATATGCGGTCAGACGGCACGTGACTTCGTGCAGACGAAGACCGGAAGCGGTGGCAGTATGAATATCCAGGAAAGCGAAGAATTCAAGACATCCAAATTCTACTGCAAGACAGATTTTGACATGAATGAGATAAAAAAGGAAGAAGCCGGATATGTTCCTCTCCCTAAGTTCTACACCTTCAAATCAAGGGATGAACGGGAGCGTATCCTTTATAAAAACTTTGTGCAGGTCGGCGAAGATGTCAAGGAGATGATTCAGGAGATACAGAAGTATAAGGTAAAATAAATATGTAATAGAATGGCATCAGTAAAATTAAAGTTTAGAGTGTCCTCTCTCCCTGAGAAAGAGGGCACTTTGTATTTTCAAGTTATCCACGAAAGAGTGGTAAAACAGATAGGAACACCCTGTCGGATATTAGAATCAGAGTGGGACAAGCATCGTAATGATATTATCAAATCCACGTATGTATCTCCAAACAGACAAGGGCTTATCAAATCTATCAGAGAAAAGGTTACGTGGGAGAAAAAACGCTTGCATAAAATCATTGAAAATTTAGAGAACAATGGGTTTCCTTTTACTACCGATAAAATAGTACAAGAGTATTATGCCCTATCCACTGAAAATACAACTGTCTTTGAATATATTAAAATTCAAATAGAAAGATTGAAAAGTGCAGGAAAAGAACGGACAAGTGAAACATACAAACAGATGCTTCTCAGTTTTATGAAGTTTAGGAATGAGGAAGATTTATTTTTTGATATGATAGATGAACATCTAATATGTCAGTATGAAAGTCACATGAGAATTTCCAATTTATGCCGAAATACCACATCGTTTTATTTAAGGATATTGCGCAGTGTTTATAATCGTGCAGTAGAAGATGGGCTTACAAAACAGAATATGCCTTTCAAACGTGTATATACCGGAGTAGACAAAACCTCCAAACGTGCGATCAGCCTAAAAGAAGTCAAAAGGATTAAAGATTTGGATTTGAGTCAAACGCCAACCCTTGATTTTGCAAGAGATATATTTCTATTCTCCTTTTATATGCGTGGGATGTCTTTCGTTGACATTGCATATCTGAAAAAGAAAAATCTTGCAAACGGCTTTGTTGTATATAACAGACGTAAAACAGGGCAACAGTTAGTTGTAAAATGGGAAAAACAAATGGAAGCAATAGCCAATAAGTATCTTGATTCAAACAATCCTTTTCTTTTCCCTATTATCACAAAGGAAGATGGAACTGAACGCAAGCAGTATTTGAATAAAATGATGTTAATCAACAGATATTTGAAGAAGATTGCAGAACTTGCAAAAATCCCTATCCCACTGACCATGTACGTGGCCCGGCATTCCTGGGCGAGTATCGCCCAATCGAAAAATGTACCTATGCAGGCTATCAGTCTTGGTATGGGGCATGACAATGAAGAAACGACACGCATTTACCTTGCCTCTATTCAAACCGATGTCATAGATAATGCCAATAATAAGATTTTGAATCTTTTGGAGAGAAACAAGTAAAAAACAATTTGGTTATAGGAAATTTAGCTGCATTTGATATAAAAAAATATTGAATGCTAAATGTTTGCGCCTTAATATCTCGTGGTAAAATGCGATTGTTTGGGAAAAGTTTTCACTCTTACATAGAGTTAGTACGCATTTTCATATCATTGAATTTGTAGCATTTAAGTAATATGTTTGAGCAATTTCGTCAAACATTTACTCTCGAAAGTGAAACTTTTGCAAAGAAAAGCATACTATCTGCAAATAAATTTGTAACTTTGCAGGCGATTTATGCACTCTATGTAAGAGTTAGACAAACAACAGCCCAAAATAACAGAGTAATATGGCATATTCATTAATAGCAAATTCAGGCATACACATTACAACTTTTCCTTTGGAAATCAGAATAAAGGAAAAGTTCAGTTTATGGTTTCATGAGTGGTATGACACCACAAATGGTGAATGGATTCTTGATTTAGCCCATGAAGTTACAACAGATACCAATAGGTACTTTTTTAAGAAAAAAAAGCTTTCTGAATATGGATTCTTATCAGAGGCTACAGGTAGTGGAGATATTGATGTTAGTTCATTAGCGGACGAGGGAATTATACCTTTGATGATTGATGAAGACATGCAATGTGCAGGTGAAATTTACAAAATGAGCTTTTCTGATAAAGGCAATACTTTAACTTTTTTTGAAAACAAGTGGTTGCCACTGCCATACTTCTTCAAACGTAGTGAAACCAAATTTAAATTTGGTCCATTAAATTGGAGTCGATTTATGCTTATACCTATTGATTCTACAGAACAATATAGACGCTATAATGTGGTTTTAGCATTTGACACACGTACTGTAGAACAGAGTAGTAAATATGAAGAATGTCCTATCTTCCCAGATCAGTTTATGACTGAAATGAAATTTGAGGTGTGCAAACAAGAGTTTTATCTCATGGATTTTTGTTCACCCAAGCAAGAGTGGGAATATATAAATGACTACTTATTTTCTTTGGTTCACCCTAATATAAGCAGTGTTGGTAAGATAAAGACAGGCAAAAGGCTCAGTTATATCGCATCTTATTATTTATTAATTGATTATATCGCTCAAAATGAGTTGTTCCCTAAAGTGTCTTTGTTTAAAGATAAAGATACGTTAGTGAAAGATGTCGATATGGTTATTGACATAGGCAACTCACGAACAACAGCACTTCTTGTTGAAGATAATTCTAATTTCAATCAAGTTAATCTGCTGGAGTTAATAGACTATACAAATTTATTAAAATCCGATTCCAACGGCACCAGAATAAATTCATATAAAGAACCTTTTGATATGCGATTAGCATTTAGAAAAGTGGACTTTGGAGACTTTGGAATACAAGGTAGTAAGCAATTTGTATATCCTAGTTTTGTAAGGCTTGGAAAGGAGGCGAATCATTTAATCCACCGTGCAACAGAATCTGTTTCAAACAAAGAAAGTCTTTCTACTATGTCAAGCCCCAAAAGATACCTGTGGGATGGACATAAAAGTAAAGATGAATGGAACTTTATGGTGCTTGATGGTGAAAAAGATAATCACATATTAAACATTCCTGGTATATCAGAACACTTACAAAGTAATGGACAGTTAGCAACCAATGGAACAGGGGGACAGTCTTATCACTATTCAAGACGGTCTCTTATGACCTTTGCTTTTCTTGAAATGCTTGTTCAAGCACAGGTACAAATCAATAACAACCAATATCGAATAGATCGTGGTGATATGACATTACCACGTCGCATACGACGTATGGTTGTTACCTGCCCTACTGCTATGTCAAAACTTGAAAGAGAAGCCCTCGTAAAGTGTGCTAATGATGCAGTAAAGTTACTTAACCTTTTTAAGAATGAAGATTACCGAGTTGATATTGCACCAGCTATTACAACATTTAAGGATGCCGAAAGCAAATGGTATTACGATGAGGCAACTTGCTCGCAACTAGTGTATATATACGGTGAAATTGGCTGGAAATATAAAGGGGCTTGTCAAGAGTTCTTTAATTTATACGGAAAAAAAGCTCAAAACAGTATTCAACCAGAACTAACAATCGGTTCTCTAGATATTGGGGCAGGAACTTCGGATTTAATGATTAGCCGTTATTCCTATACAAAAGGAGACGTAACAACCATTACTCCCGAGCCTCTTTTTTACGATAGTTTTTATTATGCCGGTGACGAAATGCTCAATGAACTTATAAGAAAAATAATGTTCTTCTCATCAAATAGTGCTTTTAGAAAGAAAATGAAAGGTATTTCTGAAATGGATTATCGTCAGCGTATGCGTAATTTTTTCGGACCAGATTATACAGGGCAGACTATTGCAGATAGAAAATTGCGTAGAGATTTTAATATACAATACTCTATCCCCCTTATGCATTATTTCCTTGATATGTTAGCCAATGACATTAAGGATTGTACAGTACGTTATTCAGATGTATTCGAAGATTGTCCACCCAATGAACGAATAAAAACAGGATTTAAGAAATACTTCTCTTTTGACTTGGAAGACCTTGAATGGGAGTTTAACAAATTTGTAGTTTCTGATGTTATATCAAGAGCATTCGAACCTTTATTGAAAAAAATAGCAACTATAATGTATGCTTATAATTGCGACATTGTATTGCTGTCTGGACGACCATCTTCATTGTCTCCAATTCGCAATATTTTCCTGAAATATTATTCAGTATCTCCAAATCGTTTAATATTATTGAACGATTATTTTGTAGGACATTGGTATCCTAATAAGAATAACACTGGAAAAGCGACTGCAAAAACCATTGTTGCAATGGGAGCATTAGTCGGTTATTATGCAACATCTCTTGGTAATCTTGATAAATTCTTAATTGACAAATCCCAGTTAGATAAGAAACTAAAATCTGTAATAAATTACATAGAATCTTCAAGGGAAGGACAGCCGATAGAATACTTTATCACTCCTGATAAAAATATGGGTGAATTGATGGTTAGTTCTTTACCAACGACATTAAATGTTAGGCAAATTGGATTAGATTCCTATCCGTCAAGAAAATTATATGTCATTGATTTTAATCAGCATAAGATGCTTGAACGCATAAGGAGTAAGGCTATTCAAGACGGTACTTCTATAAATGAGACACAAACTCTCGCTAAAGTTAAAGAAATAATTGATGACTTGCGTTTGCGAATGCCCTTTCAACTATCTATTGAAAGAGACGAAGATGATAAAGAAAAGTTAATAATCACAGCTATTGTTGACAAAAAAGGTAACGAATTAGCTGATAGTAACATTGAAATAAACATTCAAAGTTTAGGAGCGGACGAGCGTTATTGGCTTGATACCGGAGCCTTTGATATTCAATAATGCAAATATATTATGATACAGAATATAAATTCACAAATAGCAGAAATTGAACGTTCAATTGCATGGGCTAAAAAATTTGATAAAAGCACTTTTCCTGTTGAGGAACTAAAAGAATATCGTAGAAGACTAAAAAAAATAGCTAATGCATTATCTGAAAATTGTTCCGCTGCGGCATATGGTGAAAGTCAGGTCGGAAAGTCATATCTAATGAGTAGTCTGTTGTCAACAGCAGAGTCTCCTTTTGTCATTGTCAATAATGGCAAAGAATATAGTTTTATTGACGATTTAAACCCTAGTGGGGGCAATACTTCTAAAACAGAATCTACAGGTGTAATAACAAGATTTACTATCAATAATAACAACGAAACGATGAAAGATTTTATAAAAATCAAAAATCTTTCCATCGCAGATTTGTTAATGCTTTTAATTGACTCATACTATAACGACCTTAAAATAGATAACAATAAGATTCTTTTGCATGATGCGATCAATACTGAGTTATTAAATATTCAATATCTGTGGACAAATAAAACAACCCCTATTCAAACTGTTCTTACAGAAGATGATGTAAAAGATATTTGCGACTACATTGCAGAAGTTTTGGGAGCAAATGCGGTAAACATTACTCACTCAAACTTCCGTAAGATAGTCGCTCCAAAAATTCAGTATGTATCAAGCGAACATTGGGTTAAGATATTTAGTATTTTATGGAATAAGAATGAAGAATTAAGCCACCTGTTCAGTTTATTGGTAAATGAATATAAGAAAATACAGTTTGAGACTGAAATTTATGTTCCATTTGATGCGGTACTCAGAGATAAAGGTACATTACTAAAAATAGAATGGTTGGATTCCGTTTGTGGATTAAAACATGAAACAGAAACCGATGTATTGGTTACAGATGTATATAATGCAAAAGGGCAACTATTGAGCAGCAATTTTAACAAATCAACCCTGTCAGCACTCATTGCAGAGTTAACATTTGTTTTACCTAAACAGATTGCAGAGAATAGACAATTTTTAAATAAAATTGATTTGTTGGATTTCCCAGGGGCACGTTCTCGTGAAAAATTCAAAGAACAGGAAATCGGAACAGTCTTACCGACTATACTACGCCGTGGTAAAGTAGCTTATCTCTTTAATAAATACTCTCGATCATTAAGAATAAGTTCAGTTTTATTCTGCCATCACAATGACCAAAAAAATGAGCCGACATTAGGTGAGACTATTAATGATTGGATAGAAACCAATATAGGCAAGACTCCAGAAGAACGCACTGAGGATTTAACACGAACAAATGGAATTTCTCCGTTATTTTTGATCGCAACTAAATTCAATATTGAATTAGAAAGGACCAAAAACGATGCATCTTCTAATGTAGAATTACTATCTGAACACTGGAAGCGTTTCAAAACCGTTTTACCTGAAATTATCAAGCCTGCTACTTGGTTTGATAATTGGGTAACTCGTGGTGGCTTGTTCCGATCTGAGGTTTTTCAAAGTATTTATTTACTTCGTGACTATTATTGGTCAATGAAGAATCAAATATTCGATGGCTATAATGACAAAACCAAATCACCAGAAGTAGCACGGCATATATACAATGATTATCCCGAGTATTTTGATAATCTAGAACGGAGCTTTCTTAACAATGAATTTGTTAAGAAACATTTTGCCAATCCAAAGGAATCTTGGGACGAGGTCTCTTCTTTAAATTGTGATGGTTCAAAAGCAATTATTCGTGATTTAGATGCCATCTCCAGCGTATTAGAAGCAGCTAGAAGAGAAAAGTATCTAAACGAACTAAAGGCGATGAGAGACGAAATGCTGGCCAAACTAAACACATATTATGAACCCGAGAACAAAGAAGAGAATAATGCAAGGACACGGGCTATAGCTGGAGAAATTCGCAGACGTCTGGACTCTCAAATAGGCAAAAAACCAGAAATCTTTGGTTATATTATAGACCAACTGATGACACCTGTTGGAGATTTACGTCAAATTGCATACGACATCGTTATCCTGAAGACAGAAACGCCTAAAGACTTTAATGAAGTTATTTTGATTAGGACACAAGCAGGGGTCAATCCAAATGAAGATAAACAACTTAATATCAAAAGATTATGTGACTATTATGCTTGCGATATAACAACCTTAGAAAAAGAGTTTGCTGAAAATGGATTCACTGTTGATGATGTGATTTCAAATGAATGCAATATTGCTGCAACAGTTGCGGATGTGGTATCTAATAATATCTTAGACTATTGGGCAGTATTTATCAATAAACAGGTTAAAGGACTTGAAAAATATCTTCCTCATTCTGACGAAGTTGCTTTTATGCTTCAAAGTCTGTGTAAAAAATTAGGTGTTCAGAAAACAATATCTACCAAGATAGACCAGTATTCAAGAGTATTTCCTGACAATGATTTGCCAAATGCAATAGCTGATTTTGCATCACTAACATTGAATAATTTTGTTAGTTCTGTAGGCCGAGCATATATGACTAATGAAGATATTGAAAATATACGCTCTAAGGCACAGTCATGCAATCTATCTATTGATTTATCGCCTGAAGCTAGTGATATCAAACACACACAAATTAGCGTGTATGATGCATTACAAGCATTTGATGATGCATCCGACCCGACTTCTGTCTCAATCCGAACATTGATGAAGTTACCTTTTTGGGATAATTTTCAAAGATGGAAGAATCTTTTAATTATCGGACTTTTGTATTCTGCGGATATTTCACATAGTGATCCAATTGCAAATGCTGATATAAAAGACATTATAGATAAATGTAAAGCACTATATACTAACATATAAAAATTATGGCAAGAGCTACATTTTATAATAAAAGATTACTTGGACATATTGACGATATAGATTTTACCGATTATCAAGGTATTGGTTCTGATCCTCTTTATAAACGCTATAAGAGTGTAGAAAGTGTTGTAAAGAGTCGTATATTACCTCAATACCAATCTTTCCTTTCTTGCCCTTTTTATGAAGATGGCAGTATCTTTTGGTATGTAGATGAATGGAATGATGCACCACAAAAGTTTACTGAACTTTCTGGTTTAGAGAAAGATCGTTATACCTCCATAAAGGCTGAAACTATAAAACATTATCAGGAAACATTGAAAAAGTTAAATCCTGAGGAATTTTCGATTCTCAATGGGGCTCTAAAGTACATCAATGATGAATTTATATATTGTTATGATGGAAAAGTTGTGCTCATTGCTTGGGGTATGCGTCTTGATGATAGTAAACATACAAGTGAGGGCAAGTGGTTCAAAACCGCTGTCAGGTATGATAAAAAGAAAATATCTTTTGATTTAGCAGGTCATGGAAAACTGTCAATGTCAAAAGCAGGAATCCCATATCTTACAGTAATTAATCGCGACAAAGGACATGTTATCACAACAAGAGATATACCTTCTATTATTGCAGATGAAGGGTTTAGTTTTGTTGGTTGGATTCCTAATCCGATTGGGCATGAAGTACTCGATGATATTATATTCACAGCTCAATACTCTACGTTAAAAGCTGTGACTCCAACGAAAGAAGAAAAGGAGGAATTGGTAAAAATTATCTTTGATGCTGGCAAAAACGGCATTTTGAAGGGAGAATCATCTATTGAAGTCCCCCAAGGACATATTTTAAGTATAGAAGAAACTCCCAGTATTGTTGTAAATAAAGGATTTAAATTTACTCAATGGTCACCTAGTATTAACGAACCTATAAATAAAGACACTCTATTCACCGCTGAATACAAGCAGGAATCTATTCAGTGTAACTTTTCAGCAGGCGAACATGGAACATTGCAAGGTAATAAGGTAATCAGAAAGCCATTTGGAGCAGCCCCTTTAGTATCTGAAATCCCAATAGTAAAACCCAATAAAGGGTATCGTTTTACAGGTTGGGATGTTGATCCTTTTGCTGCTCTGACCAATAATAAGGTTTGCGTTGCACAATATGAGAAAATACTACCTTGGTACAAAAGATGGCGGCTTTGGACTACTGGTTTTTTTTCAGGTAAAGGTTGTCTAAAATGGTTGTTATGGCTGCTATTAATTATTCTTTTAATTTGGTTGTTATCATGGTTATTACGAGGCTGTGATGGTGATGTTTTGGTCGATCGTAATGGAAATGCCGTCTTGCCAAATGATAAAGCAGATAAGATAGAACAGGTAGCTAAACCTGACGGAACAATTCATGACAACAATGGAAGTATAAACAATATTGTTGGTAGTGATGGACGTTTACCTGAAAATGGCGTAGTTTCACCCATAATTGGCAATGATGGTATTATGCCACCAATTGTGTCTAATCCAGGCACTCCAGACATAATAGAAAATCGATTAAACATCTACTTTGAAGATAAAAATGCAGACTTAAACAAATGGGTACAAGATTTCAAACAAATATATCCGTCAGACAGCTATCAAGTTATTGGATATGACCCCAATGTTAGGATGATTCAAATCCAAATACCCGAAGGACAACGCGATAATATCCGTGAGGAATTACCTTTAAAAATTTCCGATCAAAAATTTTTCATTGTAGATGAATCTATAATGGTTTTACATGGCAATAAAAGTCAATCAACCGGAAACAAAGGGTGGCATTTAAAGGCAACACATGTAAAAGAGGGCTGGGATATAACAAAGGGAGATCCCAATCTTGTTGTTGCAATAATTGATGATGGAATTGATGTAAATCATAGTATGTTTAAGGACAGATTTTTTAAAGCATATAATGTTTTTACTCAAAATAGAGCATTGAGTCCTGGACAAGGCCACGGAACTCATGTTGCCGGTTTAGCAGTAGGTTCTACTGAGTTTTATTCTGAAGGAGCTGCTGGAGTCGCCCCAAATTGTAAGATTATGCCAGTCCAAGTGTTTGACAATGGAATGTGTACATTCTCTTCTCTTGCGAGTGGTATTATGTATGCAATTCATAATGGAGCAAATATTGTCAATATTTCAATTGGACCTAGCTTCCAAGGGTTAAGTCAATTACCCATTGAAGAGCAGATTAAAGTTGCTCAACAGTATTTTAAGAATGAAGAAAAAGTGTATAAGCACATTATTAATACTGCAAATGAAAAGAATGTTATTCTAGTTTTTGCAGCAGGAAATGATAATATCGTGACAGCAATTCTACCAGAATGCCGTCTGACAAATAATACAATAAATGTAGCAGCATGTACACATGAATATAAATCATCTGTTTTTACAAATTATTCACTGGGTACAAACGTGTCAGCGCCAGGAGAAGGAATATATAGTGCTTACCCGACTAACTCCTTCAAAATGTTTGACGGAACAAGTATGGCCGCCCCAATTATAAGTGGAACTATCGCTTTAATGAAAACGATCAAGCCGGACATAAATGTAAAACAATGTATTGCTGTTATCCAAAAAACGGGAAAAGACTTGGATAAGTTTATCCCACCAATGATACTTATAGATAAAGTTCTCACTGCGGTTAAGAATGGTGATATACCAGAAGAACCAATATGGACGCAAATACTGGATACAGGATCTATAGAACACAATGATGAAATTGCTCCAACAGATCAGTCACCAAATAAGGAACAAAATTCTACCGTAATCAAGAATCCAACAGATGACTATAGTGCATTGAAAGATTTGCTTAAACAATTAAAAGAGCAGCGTGACGCATTGAATAAAAAAATAAATGACTTAGAAAAGAAAATTCAATAATATGAGTACAAATAATTATTCGTGGAACGAAACTTTAAAATTTTCGTGGGGACATATCATAGCCTTTGTTGCTTTGATTTTCATCAGTTATGTTACTTACATGGGTGACTTTTATTCTAATGGTGGTGACTTCTCAGCTGCTGCAATAAAAGTATTCATTATAGATACAATCTTATTAATAACTTTTATTGGAGCACAAATTTTAAAAGGAACAGATGGTAAATTTAATCGTTCAATAATTATCGAGAGGATATTGATTGGTTTATGTCCCATTGCCTTTATGTGGAGTATGATTCCATACAACCATTATTGGAATGTGTATTCAGAACGAACACATATAGAAGAAATGTTTAGTACCTCTATAGAAAAATCAAAAACGATGTTTACTGATTATAATTCGTATGCTAATAATCGTATCAACAATTATAGTCAGCATTTAACGACTATTATCAATAATAGAAATACAAATCCCTTACAATACAAGAATGCTGGGTTCTCTAGCAACAACGATGCACTTCAAAAGGAGAACTATATTCATACTCTTCAACTTCAATTATTATCTCAAAACACGGATAGTTTGCAGACTCTTGCGCTAAAATGGATTGAAAGTGCCAATCAAGGAGCAAGTGTTTGGAATGCTTTCCTTATAGGAAATATTGATAAGATTTCAGATGCAATCAAATCATGGAATAACACACTAATTCATGTATCTGAATTTAAAATGAGCAATGAGCCTGACAATATTCAACTATTCAACAGTGAGCAAAATTCCTACGACCAAGCCCTTGAAGGTTTGCAAGGTTTAAAAGACACTTATAGGAATACCCAAGGGATTTCGCTTAATACTATCTGGTCTGGCATTTTATTATTTCTGATGCTTTTGTTCCCATATTTCTTGCAGAAGAGAAATACACGAGCAATTGGTCTATACTACTTGATACCTCTCAAATCAAAAAGCTCTACAGTTAAGATTGAGAAGCAGCGAAAAAACACAAAACAAGAAATATCTACTGACTCTAAAGAGCGAACAGACGATATAGATAGTAATGACATTTATGGTGGAACTTTTTAATTCGTAAAAATATAAGTATAAATATGGTAAGCAAAAAAGAGATACTTAAAAACATTACAAATTACTCACCAGAAGAAATTGCTGATGCGGTAAGAGCTGGAGTTGTTTCCATGTATGAATTAGGCAAAGATACAGAAGGTGCCTTTACTCCCTTACTTAAAAAGAGAGTAAAAGAACTTCTGGAACAAGCCCCCATGCCTATTGTAAAAAACGATAAGGAAGATGTAACAAAAATAGAAGAATCTGTAATATCGGATTCCTCTGAAACAGAAGATATGTCTATTCCTGATGAGCTTGAAATTTCACCCATTGCAGAAGAAATGGCGTCACAAATAAAAGAAGAGCCACAAGCAACTCAAACCAACATTGAGGTAAAACCGGGCATGTTCCGAAATCCGTTTTCATTTTCCGGACGAATACGTCGAACTGAATACGGTCTCTCTATGATTATTTGCTTTGTCATAAATTTATTTATGCAAGGTATTGTTGGGGTTGCTGCAGAATCAGACGCAGCATCGGCATTGCTAATATTATATCTAATAATGCTCGTACCCTATTGTTGGTTTATTTGGGCACAGGGAGCAAAACGTTGCCACGATAGAGGTAATTCTGGTTGGTATCAGATTATTCCATTTTACGGTTTTTGGATGTTGTTTGCTGAAGGGGAAACAACTGCTAACGAGTATGGAAATAGTCCGAAATAATCATTCTTGAATATGAAACAAAAGATTTTAGATAATGTAACAGAGTATTCTGCAAATCAGCTTGTAGAGTACATACGGACAGGTGTCGTTACTTTTGATGAATTAATCCAAGACACCGATGGTGAATTTTCAGTAGAAAAGAGAAGAGAAGTAAAACAATTGTTAGAGAGTGGCGATGTTGACGAATGGAATAAAGTGAAAACGTTGCATTCAATAGAAGCTGTTCAGCACTATCTCGACACTTTTCCTAATGGTCAATTTCGTGCAGAAGCTCGATCTTTGATGAATAAGCTTGAAAACGAACTTCAAGAAAGTTATCTACAAGCAACTACAGACGATGCTTGGACGTTAGTTGACAAATCCAACAAAAATGAATTACGAGAATTTATAAAAAGATTCCCTAATAGTACGCATGTCAATGAAGCACAAAAAATTATTGACTCTTTGCTGTTGGATGAAATAATGGGTGTTGATATAGAAACTTTGGTTACTCAAATCAATCAAGTTCCTACAGATAAAACAGCAGTAACACAAGAGCAACGTGACAACAAAACGATTGCAATAATTGAAAAATTCCTCAGCGAGAAGAAAATTAGAAAATCTGATTTTTTGAATAAAATTAAAGAAGACCATAATCTTGTTAGTTCAGGTGTGGTTAAACGTCTTATAACTTCAGGAACATTGTCAGTGGAAGATTTGATGAGCATTGATATTGACCGTCGTTTTATTCAAAAGATGTTCAATGGGGAAAGTGCGCAGAGTTTTTCAACTCCAGAAAAATTAGATAAAATCCATAAACAATCAACAGAAATCTATTTTTGGGGAATTCCCTCATCAGGAAAGAGTTGTGCTCTTGGCGCAATTTTAAGTGTCGCAGCAAGTGGCAAGGTTGCACATTCGATGGATGCTGATACGGAGTCACAAGGATATGGATATATGACCAAACTTATCAACTTGTTCCAGAATGGTGAAATTGGAACATTAATGGAAGGAACTTCTGTTGACTCATTCTATGAAATGGGATTTGACTTAGTTGACAAAGAAGGTAAGATTCACCCCATTACCTGTATTGATATGGCAGGAGAACTGATGCGATGTATGTATAAGGCCAATGCAGGAGACAGTATGTCTGAAACAGATGAGGTTATGTTAGACACACTAACAAAAGTCCTCATTGATAATCGATCTACAAGTAGAAAGATGCACATTTTTGTCATTGAATATGGTGCAGAAGACAGACTTTATGAAGGCCTTCCACAGCGTGTCTACTTAGAAGGTGCTGTATCATATATAAAAAATACCGGTATTTTCAAAAAGGATACAGATGCCATCTACATAATGATATCCAAAGCAGATAAGGTCAAAAATGCGACAAAAGACACTTTCACAAACTACATCAATGATAAATATCTTGGATTTTATAATGGACTAGAACAAATATGTAAAGACAACGAAATCAATAAGGGAAAAGTTGAAAAAATAGCTTTCTCGCTTGGAGAAGTATGCTTCCAAAATTATTGTAGATTCAATTCTCGCCCTGCTGAAAATGTAGTAAGTTTACTTCTACAGCGTTCTGCAAGTTTCAGAGGTGGGAAAAGAGGTATGTTTGAGAAAATATTTAGAGGTTAAGTCATGAAATTAGGATTAATTATAAAGTCAACAAGTGCTGGTGAACAAGAGGTTTTCAGCATTAACAAAGGAGAAGAATGGGCAAAATTTGCAGCTGATTCCCGTTCAATCATAAAAGATTTAGAGGGGTTTGATGGTTCCGGTAAATCAGTAATTGTGGCAAAGATACTTGGCAGTCTTGGCTATTTGATAGGTGTTGTTAAAGCTCGTCCAGAAGGGAGCGGTCGTCCAAATGACAACACGACAGCCTGGATTCATGTTCCTGCCAAAATGAATATAACAGGAAACGAACTGACTTCTGTAATAATGTACGTAGGAGAACAATTAGCAGCTCCTATGGGCATCAATCCAGCTATATTAAATGAACTGTTTACAAAGGAGTATGCCAACAAGGATGTAAAGTATCCAGCTTTAGCATTCATCGGAGGGTACAATCCTGAAGGAAGTATAGGTTGGCGATATTATGGAATTGGTACAGGCTATGCTTTGCATGAATTGCTTGGGAATTCATTAGTACAGACCTCCTACAAAAAGTATAAATGTATATGCTTTGTGGATAAGTCATTGAATTTGTCTACTATTGGTGGTGAAATAATTAAGTCAGATCCGAAAGAACCAATAAAGGTAGAAGCACCTGTTGACAATAATGGGTTCACTGCATTTATCAAGACAAAGAATCAAGAAATCCCGTTCACTGATGCAATAGAAATTCCCACAAATACTCCGTTGATGGTAATTTGGAAGAAAGAAGGATATTTTGACATTGAAAAGGAGCTAAAAGGCGGCAATTCCTCAAGTCTTACTATTCAAGAGAATGAACGTAAACTTATATTCAAACGTTCATGGATTAAAATTACAAATCAAAGGTTCAATCATTTAAGTGATGCCGAAATCTCTGTTAATGGGAAGGCTTTCTCGTCTGACATAACAGAAATTACCGAAGCTGCATTGCGCGATGGAGTAAAGATTCGTGTAAGTCATCAAGGTTATGAACCGAAAGAAAAAGTTATTAATCAAATTTCATCTAACATCGAAATCAGACTTGATGACAAGCAATACAGTAAAGAATATACGTTACGCATTGAAGATGGAAAGAACTTAGAATCCGATGCTATCATCACAGTCAAAATGAGTAATCGTTATACAGGTATGCCATTAAAAGGTTATCGTTCAGATCATGATGGTTATATTGTGTATGAGAATAATTTAATGACTAAAATTAAATGGTTTGCAATTGGTGTTGCTAGTGTCTTCGTCTTTGGTCTATTGTGGGCAGGTTACGAAGCCTTAGATAGTTGGGTGGATAATCACGAGTTTCAACTTGGCTGGCCACCAATCACAGAAGTAAAGAAACAAACCACTTATTCTACAACGAGTAAGGATACTGAGTTAGAATCAGAAAAAGCCATTGCAGCCAAAGACTCACTAAAAGAGAAGGCATGTACCTATCTGAGCTCTAACGAAATTTGGCATAAAGATTCTCTGGCTATGTACGATTTGACAAAAGATCTGTTTGATAATATGAACTCATTCAAGATTGAAGACCTAATTAAGTTGGAGTCTTCGGAGTTAAAAGAAGTAGAACAGATAAAGAAATTGATTAGTGCTGCAAGACAATCCAAAGAAGATAATATAAAGCCATACATCGGGAAAGAAGATCATGACGGTAAGTATAATTCCGCAACAGATTTGGGGATAAACATTGATAATTACATTTCTTGGATTACAGAAAAGCATTCTGCTGCACAAAAGAAAGCAAAGGGCGATACATCCAAACAATCTAAGAAAAAAGAAAATACTAAATCAGATTCGGGGAAAAAAGAGCAATCTGCATCTGATGGTACGAAAAAAGATAATATACGTGGTGGTATATAAAAAGTTACAGTTATGAAAGTTACAGTAAAAATACTCATATTAGTTTTGTCAATAGCACTTGCTATTGGCGGAGTTATGGTGTATGCAAAAACGCGTGTTGAACCTCCTGTTGCATTTCAACCAATAAATCAGTTTGAAAAAGACTTAAATCATCTCTATTCAGACTTAAAGAAAGCTGGTGCTGCTCGTGAAGAAGATATGATTTATCTAAAGACCATTGATAGAATTTCTGTCTTTGAAAATGAGAACAGACTTACACAAGTCGAATCCGATAAACATAGAGATAAGTTAGTCGATTGTTACTCTCCAATTTTTCTAAAAAGATGCTTTGCTGCATTTGACAAATCGGATTGGAAAGATATGGATCACAGTTATATGTTGATAGTTTCTAAACGCTTGCACTCTGTCAAACATACAGACGGAAGTAAGGTCTTGAGAAAGACAACTATTGATTCCTTGACTTTAGTAGAAAATATAATTTCTGACTATCGACAAGCTAGAATTATTAGTCGTAGTACTGCATACAAAGGAGTATCAAGTGCCCAAAATACAATTAATCAAGCTAAGAAGTATGCGAATGATACCTATATTTCCAAGTGTATTGATTTGAGAAATGCACTAAATAATGTTAGAGCCGGAATTGCTCAATCACATTATAATTATATATCATCACAAGTTGAGAAATTGTCAGAGTATAGGTATTATGGTCAACAATATTACGAGAATACCCTTGTTCCACAGGTAGATGCTGCTGTAACCGAATATGACAACAAAGCAAATGCCTTATATGGTGCTAAAAAAGATGTGGATGTATTATGGAACAGAGCTAGAGGCTATTACAATGAAGCATCCAATTACTATAACAACAATAATTATTAATATGGCGATAATGAAATATTGTGTAGCTGCATTATTGATGATTATATCATTGCCAGTTTTTTCTCAAACTGGTAATGATACGATTCCTTCAATTTCTAAAACAACTCCGATACAAGTTTCTATAAGCATTGACGATTTAAATGCGCTAAAAACTGAAAATGATTCTTTAAAATCACAGCTCTCAATTGTTAATGAGAAATATCAAAAATTGGTAGTGACAAGCGAGAAATATAAGAGTAAATTATCTAAATTGGAAATCGACCTTAATCACCTAAAGAGTGACACTACTAGATTATATGTGGCACAAAGAGAGGCAGATAAAAGACTTGTTAATATTGCATCTAACTTTCTGTATATTCCATACGAAGCATATAGCATAGAAAAGATTGCTATTCCTGCTTTCAAAGCTATTGTTAATGACAGATTAAGACATGAGCATCATATAAAATATGAGTTACTCTGTAATTATAGGAAAGACATTGAAAGTATTCTATCATTTATAGAATTTGCATGCAATGAACTTCAAAAACCTTTCGTTAAGGATGCAAATGAATTCCTATTACAATTCCATAATCAACCGTTTTATCAGTCTTATCAGAATTATCCAGAATGGAGCGACACTTATTTAGGTGGTAAAATATCTCTCATAGATAAACAGTTGAAAGAATTTGATGGGAATCAGCATAAAGTTGATTTTACCGCACTTAAAGAAGAATTAAATAAATGTCTGAAAACTATTGAAGCATTATGAGAATATTGTATAAGTTTATAATATGCGCTGTGATTTGCATGAGTTCAAGTGCTACTTTAGAGGCACAAACTCTTATTAATTATCAGCAACAGAAAAAGAAAGAAGTTGCAGAAAAGCAAAGGATTGAAAAGCAAAGATATGAATCCGCTTGCGAAAAGGGAACTCTTGAAGCATTTCAAGAGTATATTAAATTATATCCAAAAGGGAAATATGCAGTTGATGTGAGAAACAGAATAGAAGACTACAATTTATGGTCAGAAGCTGTAAAAACAAACACAATAGAAGCATATAACCATTATATTTCCACCTCTAAATTCAAAAGTTTCAAGGATAATGCTAACGAAGCAATAACAGAACTTCGTTCTATTGAGAAATGGAAATCCGTAAAAAGTTTAAAAAGTATCGCAGAAATAGAACTGTTTATTAAAACTTATCCTAAATCTTCGTGTATCACCAATGCACAAAAAAGAATACACGAGTTAAAAGGTGAAAATTTTTACTTATCAAATGACTTGCTAAATGCTTATCAAGAATTTAATAAAGCAGGAGGAAAATATGCTTTGGAGAAAGACAATCAGTCCAAATTCGATAAATGTCAAGAGTATTGGGATTATAATAATCTAACCTCTTATTCCTCCGAAGAAAAGTTATTCACATTTCTTAAAAAATACCCATCAGGGAAGTATTCCGATGAAATATCAAACAGAATTGCTATCTCGAAAGCAAAATCGTTTACTATGTATTCTGGTGCTTTTAGTCTTAATGAGGCTCTTGGATATGCAAAAGATGAAAACACTCGCCATAAAGTAAAAGGATATTACGATGTGAAACAAAAAGAGTATGCTCAATATAAAAAAGAACAAAGACGTATAAAACGTAAGAGAAATGGAGGTATCATAAATTTTGGTATAGAAATGTTGGATTTAGCATTGAATCCTGCTATGTATAATGATACAGACAGTGAAGTTGATTATGTTATGTATTATAATGTCGGACTTGGCATTAGGCTTGGCAATTACAAATCCCCGGTTCAATTTGAAATAGGAGCGAAGCCAGGATTAGTGGTATATACCCTATGGTATGACTCAGAAGATGAAACAAAAGCATCTTTTCACTTACCTCTATATGCAAGATTAAAAATAGGTTTATGGGGAGGTTACTCTTCAAAATGGTATATAGATGGAGTTGGTTATTACAATGCAGTCAAAGAATCATTCTTGGAGAGTGATTTTAGTGCATCGGCCGGATTAGGTGTTTCATGGAGACACTGGGATTGGCGTATATTATATTACAAACAAGATATAGCTGCTAAATACACATATAAAGATTACAAAGTTTTGGGAACTTCTTTTAGTTACTATTTCTAAATTGATGGATTTATAGTAAAAACAATATTCAAAGGAAATGAAACGATTTTTGATCTTAGCAATGCTATTTTGTTGTTCAATAGCTTTTGCCCAGAATGTCAAACGCCCCGATACATATAATTACAATCGTGGCGTAGAGGCAATCCAAAATAATAATGCTGAAGAAGCTCTTGAATACCTAAACAAAGAGCTGGAGGATAATCCTAACAACGGATATGCTTTAGCCTGGATTGCTACTGTACGCAAGTATCAGGAAGAATACGGTCGTGCACTAACAGCTGTAGATTTGGCAATTAAATACATTCCTAAAAAGGATAAGCAATATAGAGCATTTGCATACATTGTTCGTGCCGAAGTCTATATAGGTCTCGACGAGAAAGACAAGGCTCTTGCCGATTTCACATCTGCTGTAAGGGAAACTCCTGACGATGCCGATGTATATGAGAAACGAGCCAATCTTTACTACTACATGGATAAATATGATTTAGCTGATAAAGACTATCAAAAAATCATATCTCTTGATCCGGGTAGTGTGATGGGATATATGGGTCTAGGAAGAAATGCCAATGCTGAAAAAAGGTATCTAGAAGCCGTAGAACAATTCAACTATGTAACCAAATTAGCTTCCGACTATTCTTCGGGCTATTCTTTCCGTGCAGAAAGCTATATCGGTTTGAAAAAATACAATGAAGCCATAGACGACATTATTAAAGCATTAGATATTGACTATGACAACAAAGCTTTTCATCTAATGCAAGAAGTAGCGGATTCTACGATGACTCCTTTAGTGGCAAAATTGAAAATACAGGCAACGAAAAATCCAAACAATAGTTATTGGCCTTATTGCTTAGGAGTAATACATGAACGAACTAAGTCTTATAAAAAGGCGATTGATTATTATACCAATAGTATAGAAAAAGACCTTTCACCTGTAACAGCTGAAAGGATTGCAAATTGTTATAGTGAAATGGGAAACTTTGCTTCGGCATTGGAACACATAAATCACGCCATAGCTTTGGATTCAACAGACTATGATTATATAATGGCTAAAGCAGACCTATTGTATGAGTCTGGTGATACAAAGAATGCAATCTTGGAATTGGATAAATATGTGAACCGTTATCCGGAATACGCCTTTGGTTATTACCGACGTGGCTGGTATAAAGATAATAGTGAAGATATTGATGGGGCTATTGAAGATTATTCAATGACAATAGTTTTAGATCCATCTTATGCCTACTCTTATTTAGGTAGAGCTGATATGTATGCTCAGAAAAAAGACGCAGAATCAGCCACTGCCGATTATCAAAAAGTAATTGAACTTGATACAATACCAAACAATGGCTCATGCGCTCAATATGCTTATTGGGGATTAGGGCAAAAGGAGAAAGCAATTGAGTTTATGAATAAAGTGATAGCCAACGATTCCGAAGATGCCGGCAATTATTATGATGCGGCATGTTTGCATTCAAGAATGGGAGAAACTGATGCAGCAATAGATTTTCTGAAAACAGCTTTAGAGATGGGCTATCGACGTTTTGCCCATCTTGAAATGGATGATGATTTGGATGCTATAAGGGATTTGCCGAAATTCAAGGAACTGATAGAACGGTATAAGAAGATGTTTGAATCGGAAATCGAAGAAAATATCGTTGATGAAGCTACATACGAAGACCGTATTGTTGAAGTTCCTTTCACTAAAGAAGGTGGCGTTTGCAAAGTGAAATGTTCAATCAACGAGCTACCTTTGTATTTTGTGTTTGATACCGGAGCATCGGATGTTTCAATTTCATCGGTCGAAGCCACATTTATGATGAAAAACGGCTACTTAAAATCAACCGATGTAATAGGTAAACAAAACTATATGATGGCAAACGGTGAGATTAGTGCAGGAACTGTTCTTAATCTTCGTAATGTAAATTTTGGAGGGTTAAATTTGGATAATATCCGTGCATCGGTCGTGCATAATCAATCCGCACCTCTGCTTTTGGGGCAATCAGTGCTCAATCGTTTGGGAAATATTGAGATTGATAATATAAAAGGCGTATTGAGAATTACGCATAAGGTTAAAGTAAACTGACATAGATGAAACAAGAAATCAATAGATTGAAAGTAGTATTGGCTGAAAAAAAGCGGACGAACCGTTGGCTTGCCGCACAATTAGGTAAAAATGAAGCCACCATATCCAAATGGTGTACTAATAAGAGTCAGCCAAGTTTGGATGATTTAGTCGTTATAGCAAGATGTTTAGAAGTCGACACAAAAGATTTACTCCATTCGATAACTGAGTAATTAACGTAGATACCACCTGTTTGGGGTGGTATTTTACTTTAGAGCCAAATAACATTCAAACAATGAAGTATTTGGATTTGAAAATTCACTATTTTTGTATAAAGAATAAAGACACTACCGATATGACCTCAGCAAAATACGAAGAATATATTTCAAAATACAAATTAAGGCGATTCGTTGATGTGCATCGTCAAATATACGGCTCTGCTTTGACGGAAATTCGTTCCGGCAAGAAACAATCGCATTGGATGTGGTATATATTTCCACAACTTCGAGGACTTGGCCATAGTCACAATGCTGAATATTATGGTATTGTAGACCGCGATGAAGCCATTATGTTTTTACTTCATCCTCTGTTAGGCAGAAACCTCTACGAAATCACAATGGCAATGCTTACCATTGACGGAAAATCCGCCGAGGAAATTTTAGGTGGAATAGATGCCTTGAAATTCCGTTCGTCAATGACGCTTTTCGATAACATATGTCCTAACAATATCTTCTCCGATGCCTTACAGAAGTATTACGATGGTAAATCTGATGAACGCACATTGGAAATGTTGCAAACAGGTAATGTCAAGGACGAGCAGCTTATTTCAGGAGGAATTATCGGTGCTATAATCGGAGATATTGTCGGCTCATTTTATGAGTTTTACAATCACAAGTCAACCAATTTCGCTTTATTTACGAGAGGAACTCAATTTACAGATGATACTGTAATGACCATTGCAGTAGCAGACTGGCTTTTGAGTGGAGTCTCGTTGCAGAAAACCATGCCTGATTGGGGAAAAGAATATCCGAACAGAGGATATGGTGGAATGTTCTATGAATGGATGTTTTACAGTGAAAATAAAGAGCCATATAATAGTTTTGGGAATGGAGCAGGTATGCGTGTAAGCCCTTGCGGTTATTATGCCACTTCGATTGAAGAAGCACTTGACCTCGCAAAGCAATCTGCTGAAGTCACTCACAATCATCCGGAAGGAATAAAAGGTGCACAAGCAATTGCTTCAGCAATCTTCTTGGCTCGCCAGCATAAATCAAAGGATGAGATTCGTAAATATATTGAGCAGAATTTTGGCTACAATCTTCATCGCTCATGTGATGAAATACGTCCGACATATCAGTTTGACGTAACTTGTCAAGGTTCATGCCCGGAAGCGATAATCGCCTTCTTGGATAGTCACGATTACGAATCTGCCATCCGGCTTGCAGTATCCTTGGGTGGTGACAGTGATACAATCGCCTGCATGACAGGCGGTATTGCCGCTGCCTACTATGGCATCCCATCATGGCTGGTCAAGTATGTGACGGTGGAATATCTGCCTAATTATATTCGGGATGTTATTGACAGATTTGACAAAGCGTGTACAGAAAGGAATTATTAACGGATTAGAGAGAAATAGATAATATGAGTATGCCAGATGATAGAAGACCAAGAATTATCGACGTAACACGCAAGCCGACAAAATGTCCAGATTGCGGTGAAAGAGTCGTTGATATAGTTTATGGTACTGGAGATATGACTGAAATTGAGTTTGCACTTCAATACAGAAAAGAAGCCATTATGGGTGGAGACAATATACCTCGTCGTCCTCCAATATGGTGTTGCTCGTGTGGATGCAAACGATTTAGAAAAGTGAATCCTGATGGAACGGATGCTCCAGTAAAAGTAAAAATGCTGAAAGACATCCGTAAAGCACCTGTATCCGTTATAAATTGGTCTTCTTCAATGGTTGATAGAGCATTGGAAAGCAATCAGATTGACTTGATACATAAATACACGTTAGATATAACTACAGAATTTGAGGAAAAAGAAGCCTTAGTCGTCACTGCTGTAAGTCAAAGTGATGCTGAACTCCTAGCGAGAGAGTTGGTTTGGAATGGCGCAGTTGGACTTAAAGGTCGTAGATGTGTCATGATAGAGGTAAAAGAGATAACTGAAAGCTATTGATCTATGGACAAATATAAATTTGCAGAAATTTCAACTCGGCCGTTTCCAAGTATTTTGGATGTGGAAAATCCATGGATTTTTGGCAAAACTGGTGTTGTAATCAATGTCTCTGAACATGAGGATCAGAGAGTAATCAACATTTACAAAAAGAAAAAAATTAATTATTATCATTTCCCATTGAACGAAGAATCGGAAAATATGGGTTGGGAAAATATTCTCAAAGCCGTATCTGTTTTATTGAATTGTGTACAAAATCAAATTCCAGCCATCGTCCACTGTATTGGTGGCAATAATCGAAGCCCTTTGATTGTTGAATGTTTATATTTCGTTTTATATCAAGAACACTTGCCAGACGAATACAAAGGATGTTTTAATCACTTGTTCTATAATCTATCCAACGGACATATACCATTTATATTAAAAGAGGTGGAGCATTCACTTAGTCAATTAAGTAACGCCATCACACAAGACTCTTTTACTGAATTGATGTAATCAAGGAATATCCGTGGATTAATATGTTCTCCATTGTGGCGAATAGATATATGCAGATGTTCCCCGGTGCAGCGCCCGGTATTGCCTGTTATCCCGACAACATCACCCGGCAAAACGGCCTGCCCCTGTGAAACAGATATTTGAGACAAGTGGCAATAGCTGACGATGAAGCTGCCGTGTTGTAACGTGACATATTTTCCGGATACTTTGTCCTGTCCTACCTTCAGCACTCTCCCCTGCATCATGGCAAACACCTTGGCACTCCGGGCATGGAGGTCAATGCCGTTGTGAAACTTCCTCTTCCCTGTAAAAGGGTCTTTGCGATAGCCGTAAGGCGAATTGATTTTGACAGACGAGAGCGGATAGCATACGCTGAGATAGCGTGCTACCTGCTCTTTCTTTTTGGTGTCCGCACTTGACAAAGCAACCTTGTCGGGTACGGACTTTCCGTTTTCAGAGGTGATGCTTTCGGGTGTCGCCTCTGTTTCGTTTGTCGTCCGGGATAGATTTTCCACAACGACTTTATAGCGATTGCCCGGACAGGAAACCGTGTTGAATTGTGGTTTTGCATGGTTTCCGGACAATAGCAAAAGAAGGGATATAAGGATTCGTGTTTTACTCATAGATGCAAATGTAGGAACAGTTTTCCGTCCACGCCAAAAGATGTCCTGATTTACGCTCAAAATATAACATTAAATAAGTTCAGAGTATGATTATCATACCACAATCATACTTAAAACATAAATAAACACAAATAATCCGGCTATTTGAAGCAATAAAAATTGAAGTATGAATAATAGTATATACCTTTGCCAAAGTATAATTAAAATATCATATCAAAATATGAAACAAGTACGATTTGAATTTGAGGAACTGCCATACGACACCCTGTCGCAGTTCGGACTTACCCAAGAGATGATTGAAGACCTGCCCATGCAGACCTTGGAGGAAATCAGTCACGGCAGGCACTCGCCTGTACTTCCTATCGAGGTAAACGATGATAACGGAAACACCGTTACCGAGCGAAGCCGTTTCGCTTTCGTGCGCAAGGAAAACGGAGAAGCCGATGTGATATTCTTCCCGGTATTGAAGAAATCGCTTTTGGAGAAATATAACGAGGAGCAGAAAAAGCAGCTCCAATCCGGCAAGACCATCCTTGCAGACTCTGTAACGGCGGACGGTCGCAAGACCAAGGTATTCGTGCAGATCGACACCGAGACCAACCAGGTCATGTCCGTTCCCACGCAGGTCATCGCCCGTAACCTTCAGGTATTGGCAGAGGAACTGAAACTCAGCAATGCCGAAATCAAGGTGATGCAGCAAGGAGAACCTTTGACCTTCGTGATGGAAGACGAACCGGTTACGGTCGGCATTGACCTGAACGAGAAGAACGGTATCCGCTTCTGCCGGGGCGACAGCCAGAAATGGAGCGAGCACACCAAAAGAGAATGGGACAAATACACATTCGGCTGTTACGGCTGTTGGGTCATGGACGATGACGGATGTCTTGACTATGTACCCGAAGAGCAGTACACGGAAGAACTCTGGAACGAACAGAAAAAGAGTGCCCAGCGCAATATGGGCGCAGGACTTCACAAATAATCTTCAATCCTTATGATTATGGCACAAAACGCATTTTACCCCGAAGACGTTCTCATCGAGAAGATGGAGAGCGGAGAATACGGCTGGCTGGATTATGTCAACCACTTTTCTGCCGAATGGCAGGATGAACTGGCGGAATACTGCACGGAACGCGCATTGGAAATCAACGATGCCTCTGCCGAGCAGTTCGTCCATTACAAAAGCGAACAATTAGAAGCCGCCATGGAGAGCGGTGAAGCATAGACACTATGGCCATACGAACCCATACAAATCCAAGGATAGCGGACTTGCAACCCGAAATGCGTGACCTGTTGATGCGCAACGGTATGCAAGCCCACATCGTGCCTGCCGGAGAGGGCTACCAGTTGGTAGTACAAGGGCACGACTCTCCGCTCTTACGATACCCCATCAGCAAGCAGCAGTTTTTAGCTCTTACCGACTGGGGAACGAACCATGCCAACAAAAAGGCATACAACACCTTTGCGGAGATAGTAAAGAATGACTTTGACCTGCCACGCAACTTCGTCCATGCCCGTAATGCCAACGGCAGGGTGGCCATGGGACTGCACGGCTACCGTATCGGTATCGGGGAATACGGCAGGGTCGGCAGATATGGGATGCCGCCTCCTTTCTTGGGATGGACACCCCGACAGCAGGAAGGCTACCACCTCCGCAGAGTGGGCGGACGGCTTTTCTATGCAGGAACGCCCATGGTGGCAGAACGTCCCGACGGGCGCATGAAACCCGGAGAACTCCAGTCGGGCGGTTACGGATTCTATTACAAAGGTCATCTACAACAGCAACCGGCACAACCCGTCCGCCAAGACGTGTTGCAGGAACTGCAAGCCTTCATCACCCCGATGGTAGGCAAGCCCAGAAGCGAAGAGCCAGCAAAGCCCTACAAGGAGCTGATCACCTCTCCTGTCTATTTCTCTAATGAGAAGTGGCAGGAATGCCTGTCCTCACACGGCATACTCATAGACAAAGAAGAAAAGACCCTGACCATACAATCGGAACAAGTCCATGCCGATATGGTCTATGACATCGCAGATGCGGAATTATCCGCACTGACCTCCAATTCCATCGAAGAGCACCCGATAGAGCGACGATTGGAACTGTTGAACACGGTTATTCAGGAAGACTTCGCCGATAAGATCACGATGGACTCCCTGAATCATACCCAGCGCATCGGTATCACCTTGCATCCCGAAGTAGAGCAAGATTTGGCAGCACGCCAACAGCAGGAACAAGAAATACTCCTGCCCTTGGAAGCTGATAACGGACTTGCACCACATTCAAACGAACAGGCCATATTGCAAGAAGATGAATCCATTATCAGAGAGCCACAGGAAGGGGCTTTGATTGACGGACGAGACTTACCGTATCTCCATGAAAGCAAGGGATGGTACCGGGAAGGAGAACACGGACGGGAGGTGGAAGTGGAAGCGATTGCCGTACAGCCGGCAGAAGCGGAAGGCAAATACAGGATGACCGCCATTATCAATGGAGAAGCCATCACCCACGAAATCAGCCAAAAGCAGTACGACAAATTCCTTGCGGTGGATGACTACCACCGCATGAAGCTCTTCTCAAAAGTGTTCAACGAGGTCGATATGAGGACACGCCCGGAGATGCGGAGCAACTTGGGTGCAAAGATATTCGCAGCCCTTGCCGCAGGAACAGTCGTGGCTTCCGACCTTGCCCACGGCATTCACCACCCCTGCCCGGAATTATACGGCGAGCATTTCTGTCATGTGCCCCGTCCCTATTTCAAACCCGGAGTGGATTCACCGAGGGATGTAGCCGCGCGAAACTTCGAGGCACAGATGAACCAAGAAATAGCGGAGATACGCAGAGGATTTTAACTAAAAAGACACACAGATGGCAAACGGAGAACTGACATACGATGACTTCCTGCAACGGTTGGACATACAGGACGTACTGATGGATGCAGGCTATCACCTGAACAAGCATGACGGCCTGCGTTATCCGTCCTATATCCGCACGGACAGCAATGGCACACGCATCCGTGGAGACAAGTTTATCGTGACCGGAGGTGGCAAATGTTGCTTCCAGCCCCCACAGCAAAAGCTCTACAACATCATCTCCTTTATCAAGTCGTTCCCCGAAAAGTTTGCGGAACACAGAAACGGCGTGTCTCCCGACAGGTTGGTCAACCTTGTCTGTAACCGACTGTTGAACCACCCCATCGAAGACAGGCCGATCCGTATCATCCAACCCAAGCAGCACAGCCGCCCGTTCAGTCTCCATGATTACGACACACACCATTTTGACGTAAACGACCGGGAGACCCACAAGCGTTTCTATCCCTACTTCAAGAGCCGTGGCATTGACATCTTCACGCAACGTGCTTTTGCCGGCCATTTTTTCTTAGCCACCAAACACAGGACAAACGGTCTGTCATACGCCAACCTCGCCTTCCCGTTGGTATTGCCCAAAGAGCCTGACAAGGTTGTCGGTTTGGAAGAACGTGGACGTCCCAAGATGGACGGAAGCGGCAGCTACAAAGGGAAGGCCGAAGGGAGCAACAGCAGCGAAGGCTTGTGGATAGCCAATTTCAGCGGAGAGCCTTTGCAGCAAGCCGGAGGTGTCGCCTGGTTTGAAAGCGGCTACGATGCGATGGCATTCCACCAACTGCACCGTGACACCTTCCGTGACAATCCCGAACTTTCCAAGAAAAGTGTATTTGTCTCCACCGGCGGCACGCCCACCGATATGCAGATACGGGGAATGCTCTCCGTCATTCCGAATGTGAATCACTACCTGTGTTTCGACAACGACAGTGCCGGGCGCGAGTTTGTAAATAAATTCCGGCTCATCGCAAAATCCATGCACATCAATCCGGAACAGATCAGAGAAATCCCCTTGATGCCCTGTTACAAGGACTGGAACGATGCCCTGCTTGGCAAGACGAGCGAGGAATACCTTGACAGCATCAAAGATGCGGTTATTCCTTTGAGTGCGCCACTCGGTACAAAAGGAAGCACAGCCGGCGAAGAAGAAGTAAACGAACAATCCACCATTCACAGATAAGAGCCATGCAGAACAGACAGCTATACAGAGACATTTCGCTTCGTCCGAAAACCACGCAGTTCTTCATTGATGAGCTGCCTTTGTTGTTTGTGGCTATAACAGGCTTGGTCTATGGCGGTATGGATGACGCGCCCCTTGGCTCTATCGCCACCCTCTTTGCCGTGCTTCTTTCCCTCTACTTGGCCTACCGGCTCATCTATCTGAAACGGATACGCTACCACATCGGGAGCGAACAACTGACGGCAGCGCATGGCGTGTTCCAACGCAGCACAGGTTATATCGAACTGTACCGTGTAGTGGATTTTCACGAACACCAGACCCTGTTACAACAGATTTTCGGACTGAAAACGGTAACGGTACTCTCTATGGACAGGACCACACCCAAGCTGGCTCTGATAGGCTTGCCCAAACAGACAGCCATCGTGGAACTTATCAGGGAACGTGTTGAGTTTAACAAAAAAAGAAAAGGCATCTATGAAATCACCAATCATTAAAATACTGGTTCTGTCACTCGTCCTGTTGCTGACACACACGGCAAAGGCACAGATTGTAACTGCCAACCCTTTGGAGTACGTGGCATTGGCAGAGGGTAACGAGCTGATTCTCGCCAAGGTCAGAGACCAGATTGACGGTCAGAAAAAGACCGCCCTTTTGCAGAACACCATTGCCGCAGAGTTCGAGCAGATGCGCCAGTGGGAAAAGAAATACAACAGCTATCTCAAAACGGCAAGCGGATTCGCATCTTCCATCAAAGCCTGCACCCATCTGTACAATGACGGCGTGAGGATTTTCATCACACTGGGCAAGTTGAAGAATGCCGTAAGCGACAATCCGCAAGGCATTGTGGCTTCCATTAGCATGAACAATCTCTATATAGAGACAGCGACCGAACTTGTAACCGTATTCTCCCTGCTCCGTGATGCCGTGGCCAAGGGCGGCAAGGAGAATATGCTCACGGGAGCGGAACGTAGCCAGACCTTATGGGCATTGAACGACCAGCTTTCCGCATTTCAGAAAAAGCTCAATCTGCTCTACCTGAGCATCCGCACCTACACGATGACCGATGTATGGAACAATGCCACCGCAGGGATGCTGGACCGGAACAACGGAGAAATCGCACAGATAGCGATGCGAAGATGGCGCAGGGCGGCTACAATCAGATAAAAACAGAGAGAATACAATGAGACGGACAATCTTCATAACAATCCTCCTGATGTGTATGGGCATAAAAGTCCACGCACAGTTAGACCCTACCCTTACCGGAATGGTTCTCATATACACCGAAAAGGCAAAGAAGACCTTGAAGAACCAGGAGAAAGTCATGCTGCTCCAAACCACCGGCCACATCTGGACAAAGGAAGAGGTGGAAGCCGTCACCGACTTGCTGAGGGAGTTCAACGACTATCTGGATTCGTTCCGTTCGGTTGTCAGCTATGCCGCCCAGATATACGGCTTCTACCACGAGATAACGCACTTGACGGAGAATATGGGCGAGTTCACCGGGCAACTCAAAAACTCTCCGACAAACGCCTTGGCGGTTGCATTGTCCACAAACCGGAATAAAATATACCGAGAATTGATATACAATTCCATAGAGATAATCAACGATATACGGACGGTTTGCCTGTCGGACAACAAGATGACGGAGAAAGAACGGATGGAAATCGTGTTCGGCATCCGCCCCAAGCTGCAACTGATGAACAAGAAACTGCAACGGCTGTCGATTGCGGTCAAGTACACCTCCATGGGCGATATATGGGCAGAAATCAGCGAAGAGGCACGCCCGAAAGCCAACAAGGTGGAAATCGCCCGTTCTGCCATAAGACGGTGGAAACGGAGCGGCAAAGCCGGAGCTTATTAGAATAACGAATAAAACATAAGAATATGGGATTCTGGAGTTCATTATTAAAAACCGGCGGTAAAGCCATATCATACGGTGGCAAGGCAACTGTCGCTACCGGGAAAAGTGTAGGCAACGCTGTGCTGCACCCCTCACAAACACTGCGTGGAGCAGGAAGTGCGTTGAAGACAGCCACCGTCGGAGGTGCTGTCGGTTATGTCGGTTGGGAGAAACTGACCACGGACAAGAGCGTGGTGCGTATCGTGAGCGATGCTGTCATAGGCGAGGAAGCCACCAATGCCATCAGCGGTACAGCCAAGTCAGCCGGGGACAAAGTAAGCCAGCTTACCGACAAGGCAGAGCAGACCATGGCCAATGTAAACCAGGCGACAAGCAACCTCTCATCCACTCTCAACGGGGCATCCAACTTCTTGGGAAATGTTTCCAATGGGAACGGTGGCAATATGTTGGGCAACTTCTTCAGCAACCTTGCAAACGGCAAGGTATCGGGAATGAGCATTGCCGGACTGATTGCCGGAGCGTTTTTGGTATTCGGCCGTTTCGGATGGCTCGGCAAGATTGCCGGTGCCTTCCTGATGATGATGACCATCGGCAATCATGCCAACCTGCTGCAAGAAACCACAGTCGCCAACGCATCCCGACAGACACCCTCCCAACAGGAAGAACAGACCCATAGCGGAGGTATGAGAAGATAACATCCACGAAAACAATATTGCAACAACAATGAAATATACGGAAGAAATGATTTTACATTCCCCAAGCGGCTACTGTATGCCCTTCGAGGAAGATAAGAATAAAGAAGTAACCATGTCAAAGGGCTATGGGGAACAGAAAGATGCCGTAACCGGAGAAACTTTCTTAAATCACGGCATAGACTTTAATGCCGGTCACCGCCCTTTGGCGGCAGTGGCAAGCGGTATCGTATCGAGCATCGGTACGGACAAGGAACGTGGCGTGTATATTGTCATACGCTACGGTAAATACGAAGTGACCTATGCGCATCTTGCCAATATATTCATCCGTTTCGGGCAAAAGGTAAAAGCCGGTCAGACGGTAGCCATCAGCGGAAGCGACCTTCACATGGAAGTGGCGTTTGACGGAGAAGAACTGAATCCGATAGAGTTCCTGACCATGCTCTACGGCAATATCCAGGCATTACGCAAAGCCGGGCACGAAGCCACCCACGAATTTATCCAATTTGACGGTGAGATGAAGACAAGATACGACCGTGACAAGGAAGAAATCGAGGAACTGATGATCCGTTTCCTGCCGGTCTATATGGAAGACCTGTTCCGTGGAACGTACACCGTACCCGAATACACCGAGCAATCGCTGCGGAACGTGTTTGCAGTGGGTGCCACCAAAAATTATTTCTTTGAGACTATGCCGAGCATGGCAAATCCTCTTGGTATCGGCAGTCGTGCCCTGCCGTTGGCAAGCAAGGTACAGAATCTCCTGATAGCCGATTTCCTGAATTACCTCGCACTCAGGCACAATGTCTATCTCTCCACCATGGATGAAGAATTAAAAAAAAACTTCAATCCGAGGCCATAGCAAATAGTGGAATCATCGACCCTTTGGCAGAATTGGAGATAGACGTGCAGAGTTTTGACATTCCGAGAGTCGTGTCCGTCTATCCCGACCGTGCCGGAGTCCGATGGTGGACAAAGGCCTGGTTCAACAACCGGGAGGAAGGCGAACTTTCTGTAGAGATAGACCGGAACAATGCCATCCGTTTCATTCAGGACAGGATAGAAAAGGATGAATGGTTAGAGGAGTTCTTTCCCAAACAGATGGAGATATACCATAACGCCATAGAGCAGACCAAAGAACAGCTTTTGAACCAATTGAATTATTAGGATATGGGCGAAATCAGACATACAGAGCGTTTTGCAGAGATAGAAAGGATATTCGGTGACTACTTCAATTGCCACCTTGCCCCTGTCATGCGTGACACGCAAAGCTATCTCAACCGCAAGCAGGTGGAGGAAATGGCAGAATACTCTACCAGTGCAGCCGGTATTCTCAGTTCGATGGCAGCCGCCAATAATCCGATGATCGATCCGTACCAGACACTGAAAATAACAGGCGAATGGAACTCCAAGACTACGGAAGACTATTTGGCGATGGTCAAGGACAAAATTTCCGGCAACAAGGATATGCAGACCGACCTGGCGATGATGGCCGGCGAATGGCGTTCCGCTGTAATCGGAGAAATCGGCAGGGATCGTTATGACACATTATCCGGACAATTAGGATGCGACCTTGCCTACGCCTACACGGATTACCGTATGGAACAACTGATGATAGACAGGTTGGTCAAGGAACGTATGCCCAAGTCATCGGCAGACTACATCATCCGCAAAGCCGCACAGAATACGCTGTTAGGCTTGTCAGCGACACTGGGCCAATCACCGCTTGCCGCCGAGATCGAGCAACGTGGCGAAGCGGCCTACAAGCCTTCCAAATTAGAAAAAGGGACAAGCCGTGTCATCGGTGCAGGGATTGACGCCCTCTCTTTAGGCGGTGTGGGCAGTTGGACGGGCTTCGCAAAGTTTGTCGGAGTGGATCTGGCTTTTTCCGCATTGGCACCTTCCCAAGACAATAAAGGAAACAGGCAATCGGTGGAGGATTGTATCAGTAAAAGCGTGTTTGGAAGCGAAGCCAACGTCTTTGCGGATTTCCACAAACAAGCCAAGAGCATACAGAAGGACGAGAATCCGTACATCATCGCTACCAACGAGCGACTGGCCAAGAAAATTCCCATCGAAACTTTTGATTTTACGAAATGGATGAGTGAGCATACGATAACAAACAAGCCTATGTGGGGTTTGGCTGACGAAAAGAAAAACGAGGAACGGTATAAGAATGTGCCTCTGGTGATTATGCCGGAATACCGGGAAACCTATCTAAATAGTTTAGAACAGAAGCAAAATAAGGGAAGTGAAGAATCTGCATCTACCGAAATAGCAAAACAGGAGGTTCAAAACACTACCGAGCAAGCTGTTACTCAACAAATAGAGGAAAGTGAAATGTCGGTACAATCGTATTCGGAGGCAATTACGCAAGAAGAACAAGGACAACAAACGGTACAATCCGACACCCGCACCAACGAAAACGGCTGGAACGGACTGTTCTCCTCCTTGGGATTGAACGGCATGGGTGATATAGGCAAAAACTTAGGCTATGTGTTCTCCATGCTACCCGACATCCTGGTAGGAATGTTTACAGGCAGGACGAAATCTTTGGATATAGGAGACAACATCGTACCTATGGCAAGCCTCTTAGCCGGCTTGTTTGTCAAGAACCCCGTCCTAAAAATGCTGATGATTGGATTGGGCGGTGCCAATCTGTTGAACAAGGCAGGACATGAAGCTATTGACTGGAAACGGAATGAGGGTAACAGCAATCCTGTATCGGAAAACAGACCTGTACAATACCGAAACTATCCGGAAGAACCGCTCAATCCGCGCATCTCCAATCCGATATTGAAAGGCAACAACCTGATAGCGACAATAGACCGTGTACCCTGTACCATCCAGCTACCCGAAAAGGTAACAGCCGCGTACCACGCAGGAGCCTTGCCTCTCAACACCCTTGCCAACGCCATTCTCGCCAAGAGCGACCAGACCAGGGCGATGATGGAGCGCAACTTTGAGAATGGAGAACGGGAGACCATTATAAGAACCAGAGGAATACAATAAAAGACAAACATATATGAAAGAGAAATCACAGTTTGAGAAAAACGCTGCGGACAAGCAGGTCGAATTGCTTTCCGAAGCATTGAACGGTGCGGTCAGTGCCGGCGGCCATTGGCTCAACGCCACGGGTAAGGGATATCCGAAGTTTTATCCGAAAGGAGTTGCAGTCAGTCCGTTCAACGCCCTGTTCATGGCATTGCATTCGGACAAGACCGGAAGCAAGACCAACCTCTTCACCTTATACAGCGAAGCCAAGGCACGGGGAGAGTCTGTCCGTGAACACGAGAAAGGTGTGCCCTTCCTGTTCTACAACTGGAACAAGTATGTAAACCGGAACAATCCCAACGACATCATTTCAAGAAACGACTACCAACAACTGCCTCCTGAAGAGAGGAACCGGTACAAGGGCATACACAACAGGGAGATTCGCACACTGTTCACCATAGACCAGACCCTGCTGCCCCTTGTTGACAAGAATGTATATGAGACCCTTGTGCAGAAACACGGCAACAGCGTGGAGCAGGGATTCGGCGAAAAGGAGCTGCGTGAATTGCGCCCCCGCTTCAATGCCTTTGTGCAAGCCATTTCCAAAAACATGGTACCCATCCGCACGGACGGAAGCGGCGTGGCACATTACGACAGTCAAAAGGATGCGGTTTACATTCCCCGTCAAAAGGATTTTGAACATTATACCGACTATGCACAAGAGACCTTGCGGCAGATCATAGCGGCTACCGGACACCAGCAACGCCTTGCCCGTGAAGGCATGGTGATGAAAAACGGAGTGCCACCCACCGAGGATGCCGTCAAGCAGGAACATCTTATCTCCGAAATCGCTTCGGGTATCAAGATGCTGGAAATGGGACTGCCTGCACGCCTGTCGGATGAGAATATCAAGATGGTGGACTACTGGAGCCGGGAACTCAAAGAAAATCCCTGTCTGATAGATGCCATCGAGAGCGATGTGAACAATGCCTTGGAGGTCATACGAAAGGCGGAACGAGGCGAGAAAATCGAATATGCCACCTATCGTAACCACCGGCAGACCGAGCGGATGCAGGAGCAGATGCCCAAGCATTTCTTCGTGGCTGACGAGATCAAGAAACACCCCGACAAGGATAACAAGACCATCGTGTTGGTCATAGACCGACAGGGAAAGAGTGCCGATGTCATCTTGCCTGCCGGCGCATCCTTGGAGGTGAACAACGAGATAAAGGGTATGAACAAACAGCGCATACAGTCTGCCCTGCAGAAAAGCGGCATTGAGCATGTCCGCTTCTACAATCCAGACGGAGCATTGGGGTATCGTCCCGACGACCGCTATTTTGCCGAGAAGCAGATTGAGGTGGCAAGATTGAAGAGCTGGACTTTGGAAACGCTCTCCACCATTGATGCCCATCCTGCGGTAAAGCAAGCCTATGACCTTGTTTTTGAGCAAATCCAGATGGTGCAGGACGACAAGAACCGTTGGGCATTGTATATAAAACCCGAAGGCAAGTCCGGTTACAGCATCTATCCCGACAAGGATGACCTGAACCGTTTCTTCACCACCCTCAAGCAGTCGTTGGATAACATCGACAAGGTACGTGGCGAACTGGCGAAGAAATACTATGCCTTGGCGGAGAGCAAACCCGAACTGAAGGTGGATCTGTTCCACACATCGGACGAGCGCATCGACCTGAACCGCATCCAGCGTGTGGCCGTGTTCAAGACCAAGAACGGTGCGATACTCTGCGCTCCCACCATAGACAACCGGAAGCCACAGCCCCGAAGTGTCACGCCACAACAATGGCAACGGATGTGGCTTGCCGAAGACCGGAACAGCTTCAAGCAGCATTTGGCTGCAACACTCTTTGCGGATCTGCTGAACAAGAGCCAATCACAGGAGCAGACCTCTTCCGAGAAACAGGAAGAAGAGGTGGAGGCAAAAGTCGGCCGGAAAGAGGAAATCAAGCCTGAACAGCCTAAAGAGGAAGTCGAGGAACAGGAAGAGGTATCACGAGGTATGCACCGATAAACGAAACGGAATATGAGCAAGAACCAACAATACGCGGAACAATACGCCGATTTTGCGATGGAACAGATGCGCAAGTACGGCATTCCTGCCTCTGTGACCTTGGCGCAAGGCATATTGGAGAGCAGCAACGGACAAAGCCGTCTAGCCCTGAACGAGAACAACCATTTCGGCATCAAAGCCACTCCAAGATGGATTGCAGAGGGTGGCAAGTACGGATTATACACCGATGACAAGCCCAACGAAAAGTTTTGCAGTTATGACAGTGTGGGTGATTCTTACGAACACCACTCCAGATTTCTGGTAGAGAACAAGCGGTATGACAGATGTTTTGCCTTGGCTCCCGATGACTATAAGGGTTGGACGGAAGGGCTTGCCAAGGCAGGATATGCCAGTGGCAGCAATTATGCAGGAAGCCTGCAAAAAATCATCGAGGTCAACGGATTACAGAAGTACGACCGGATGGTGATGGCGGAAACGAAGGCGCAAGGATTAGAGATCGGACAAGAAATGAATGCCGATGCAAACAAGGAAGCATATTCATTCCCTGTGGAGCGTGAGGAATTTATGTTTGTCACCTCTCCATTCGGTATGCGCACCGACCCGATGGATGCCGGCAAGCAACAGATGCACAAGGGCATCGACATCTGCTGCAAGGGAGATGCGGTACTGGCGACTGAGAACAACGGCAAGGTGGTGGCCGTCAACCACAACGCAAATACCGCCGGAGGGAAGTCCGTCACCATCGAATACCCAAGGCGCGACGGGAGCAAGGTGCAGAACACCTATATGCACCTGTCTTCTGTCGATGTCAAGGTGGGCGATACCGTCCAAGCCGGGCAGAAAGTCGGTGTTTCAGGGAATACCGGGACACGGACTACCGGCGAGCACCTGCATTTCGGGGTGACATTAGTTTCAGCGGATGGGCAGAAGCGGGATATGGACCCGGCTGTTTATCTGGCTGAGATTGCCGAAAAAGGCAATATCAAGTTACAAGCTCTGCATAACGGGAATGACCTGCTGGCAAAATACAAGACGGAGGCAGTGGCCACTCCACAAGAAAGCAAGGCTCAAAGTCCTGAAGACTGGATGAAAAAGCTGCTCTCTTCGGAGGACAGCGGTGTCGGCTTATCGGGAACCAACGACCCGATTATGGATATGGTGGTCAAAGCCTTTTCTTCGCTGATGATGCTGGCAGTAGTCATTGACAGTAAGGATGAAGAGGAACAGATAAGTGCCGTTTCCAAAATGGCCGATGAACAGAAAGTGGATTTGACCCCACTTTTACCACACATGAAAACCTGCGCTCTCGTGGTTGGAGAGAACAACAAAGCCGTATTGCAGGCAGACAACGGCTCCATCCAATTCTCACGGGAGTTGAGTGCCAATGAGCTGAGCCGCCTGTCCGCCACGCTGAACAGTCCGGGACTCTCGGAAGAAAGCAAGCGTATGCGTGTGGCCGGGATGGTCAATGCCCTGGTGCTGTCGCAACAGGCTTCGCAGAACTTCGAGCAGGGAATGTCGGAACAACAGGGCTGGGAGGAACAAATCAAGAGATAATGAAACGCGTGATGATGGAAATAGGATTGTTGTTTGTCGGGTTGTCCATGGCAGCACTGCACACCCTCGTATGCTACAAGCTGTTCGGCTTGGTGGTGACACTCGTGATCATAGGGGTGCAGGTCGTCATCGCCATCGGGATAGTCTGGATTAAAATCCGTGCGCCCGACTAAGACGGTTGCACAGGCAAGTGGTTCACATTTAACAGGATATTCCGGTCAAATGGTCTTGGTAAAATAAAACTACAAGCAATATGATAAAGTGTAATGTAACAATGTGCGGTACAATCAGCCGTGTGGCTACCGTCCGCACTAACAGCGAGAATAAAGTGTTCACGGCTTTTGCCGTAAATTGTGTGGTTCCTGCCAAAAGCGGTATCAACAAGACCGTGGAAATCTCCGTCGCCAAAGATGGTGAGGATAACGAACTGAAGAATTGTGCCTTGGGACAACGGGTAAATGTGTCGGGCACGCTGACTTTCAAGAAACGTGGGGACAACCTCTATTTCAATCTGTCAGCTTCGGAGGTCACTCTTTCGGCTTCCAATGAAGATTCCATCAAGGGGGAAATGCACTTCCGGGGAAAGACTGGAAAAATCATTGAAGAGAAGACCGATAAGAAAGGCAAGGACTTTTTACAGTTCTCAGGCTTTTCCGCAGAGAAAGTCAATGACGGCTTCGAATACCTGTGGGTACGGTTCTTTGGCTTTGACTGCAAACGTGAAGAGTGGCTGCAACCCCAGACAGGCATCGAGGTCAAAGGCGACATGGAGCTGTCCGTCTATAACGACAAGCTGAACCTTTCCTGCAAGATTGCCGAGATGTCGGCGTATGTCAAGCCTCCGTATACCCCCAATAACTGACAGGTATGGCCGGTTACAAGAAATATAACAACGATGGCCCTTCCGCAGAAGACAAGGCTCTTGACCTTTTTGCGGAAATGATGATCGAGCGCATCGAGACCATCAGCAAGGACTGGTCGAAGCCGTGGATTACCGAGGGAAGTTTGGGGTGGCCGAAGAACTTATCCGGGCGTGAGTACAATGGGATGAACGCGCTGATGTTGCTTCTCCACTGCGAGAAGAACGGATATAAGATTCCTCGTTTCTGCACCTTTGACTGTGTGCAACGGTTGAACAAGCCGACTGAAAAGCAGGCTAAAGAGGGTGTGGAACTGCCGAGGGTTGCCGTCAACCGTGGTGAAAAATCGTTCCCGGTCATGCTTACCACCTTTACCTGCATCCATAAGGAGACCAAGGAGAAAATCAAGTATGACGATTACAAAAGGCTCTCCGACGAAGAGAAGAAGATGTACAACGTATATCCGAAGATGCAGGTCTTTCGGGTATTTAATGTTCAGCAGACCAATCTTCAGGAAGCCCGTCCGGAGCTTTGGAACAAACTGGCGAATGGGGATGCCGTAAAATTGGACGAGAGCGAGAAGATGTCTTTTGAACCGATGGATGTGATGATCCGTGATAACCGCTGGATTTGTCCCATCAAGCCTATGCACCAGGACAAAGCCTACTTCTCCATTACCAAAAATGAGATTGTGGTTCCTGAAAAGGCACAGTTCAAGGACGGGGAATCGTACTACGGCACGCTTTGGCATGAAATGACCCACAGCACAGGTATCGAGGGGCAGCTTGACCGCATCAAGCCCACCGCTTTCGGCTCGGACGAATATGCCCGTGAGGAATTAGTGGCTGAATTAGGTAGCGCATTGGTAGCACAGCGTTACGGTATGAGCAAGGCTCTGAAAGAAGATAGCTGCGCCTATCTGAAATCGTGGCTGGAGCAACTGAAAGAGTCTCCGCAATTTATCAAGACCACGCTCTTGGATGTGAAAAAGGCGACTTCGTTGGTTACGCAAAACGTGGATAAGATTGCGGAAGAATTGGAAAAGGGGAAAAAGGAAGAGCAGGAAAACAAGCAGGAAGTGAAAGTGGAACAACCTGCATCCGGCGAAAAGATTTTCTATTCTTCCGTTGCCTATCTGCAATTAACCGATGACACTTCCCGGCTGGACGAATTTCGGGACAAGGGTGATTATGAAGGATTGCTCCAAGCTGCCAAAGAGTATTATGACGGGAACGGTATCAATGAGCAATATACCTTTGCCTCTCCTCTCCAGAACAAGGGTGATGACCTGTTGATTGAAGACAAGGATTTTGCCGTGGTCTATAACAACAGCGTGGGAGGAACTTACGAGGTGATGCTGAAATACTCGGAGCAGGAAATCCGCGACCATATCACACGGTATGGTATCCGGCTGGCAAGCAGTGACATAAAAGAGGTTGCCAAAGAAATGGCGGCCGAGCAGTTCTCTGCGATGACAAAGCAGCGTACTCCTGTCCTTGAAATGCCAAACGGAGATATTCTCCATATCGGGTATAACAGGGAGACCGACACGCTTGATGTCGGTACGGTGGTCAATGCCGGTCTTGTTCCCGACCATCAGTTCCCCTACGACCACGACAATTCTCTCGAGTCCAACCTGCAATCCGTCCATTCGGAATTAAGTCAGATGGAACAGTATCAGGAGGAAGAGGTAGAATATAGCGGTGGTATGCACCGATGACTATAATGGGATGTTTGCGTATTTCAATCCAGCCGTAGGGAGGTTGTTCTCCTTGCGGTTGGATTGTTGTAGCTATGCAATCAGTCAATATCATATCCTATCACATAATCGTCATTGATAAGCAGATAGTAGTAGCCGTTGCCACAATTCCGATATTCCTTGCTGAAGCCTGCCGCCATATCGCCATTGTCTCGTGGCCCACACCAAAGCGTTCCGTCATAACCGCCAAAATCAAAGCGGCAAGTGGAAAATTTCTCTTTGTTTTTCAGTGCCTTACGGAAGAGACGCATTGCTGTCGTTCCACAGTATTTTTCAATGGTGGCAAGTCCGATACATTTGCCGTCAATGCGTGTGCCTGTTGTGATGTGGTTCTCGTAAAGGTTTTTATCCAAATCCGCATTGGCGATTTCACGAAGCCAGGAATTTGTATGTGTGGCAAGTCGAGCAAGTTTCTGATATTTCAGAATAAGTTTCCTGTCCGTATTCTCGTCCTGTTCTTGCGAGGGATAGTATATTTGCTCGATGCTTGCCCAATCTGTAAACACATAGCCTTTTGTCCGCTTGCCGAGAGCGATAATGCCAATAACACCTCTGTCTCGGTTGATGAACAAGCGTCTGCGTTTTCCTGCAATCCGCACGTATAAAGACGGAGGATTGGTTTCGTTGCGAAGATAGCTCTCCGCCGGATGAATAGTTGTCATTTCCATATCTGTATCTATTTTTCAATGTTTATTTTACCTGTCCTTACCAGTGTACCATTGCGGTAAAGCATGATTTCTCCGGGCTTGAACCCCATTTCTCCGAAGGCTATGTATTTGATATAATCCCGGTACTTCTCGCCTGAAAAGTTTTTACCGCACAAGTTGTTGAAAAACATGGGTATTGAAAACCCATCCTCTCCTGACAACACTGTTTTGCCGTTTTGCCTGATTTCGTCTAACATACCAATTTCCAATTTTCATCATCAATCGTAAGTTTGTTCATTTCCCAATCATACTCCACTTCCGGTGCATTGGTATAGGGAAAATTGATGGTGTAGCCGATTTGTCCGTAAGAACAATGAAGCGGTGTTACACATATTTCCCTGCCAAAATAAAGGCTCGGTGTGCAGTATTTCCGCCAATTAAAGCGGTCTGCAAGGATATTCCTGCAAAGTCTTCTGTAATATGATTTGTCCGATAAAGTCATAATTATGTGTATTAAAGAAATTCCATTTCAAATGCTTGTAGCAATTCATATATTTGTTCTTCGGCATCTTCCATATCCGCTACAATATCCTTGATGTGATAAGGTGCGCCATTCTTGCCGTGTCCGTCATCGCCTATCCACAAATAGGCTTCATAATCGGGGTCAAAACCCTCGTAATACTCTTTTACACTGGCTATGAGGGAATCAATATCCTCGCCCTGCATATCGGCATTGAAGAGAAAATCCTGTCCGTACTTGGTATAGCGTTGAAACTCAAACAATACTCTTGTCTCGTTTTTGTCTTCAGCGTTCACGCTCCAGCCTTTTTCTTGGGCAATGTCGGTTATTCTCTGTATCTGTTCTTCGGTAGTCATCTTGTGAGGGTTTTGAAGTGGGGAAACTTTTTACATTTCCCCACACGTGGCTTAATCCGTTACTTGAAAATAATACTCCTGCTTCTCGTCCGACCATTCGGAGGTCATTTCGTCCGCTTCTCTCCATAGCTTGTCATAGAGAATGGCTCTTTGGTTGTCTCTCTCGTGCCACTGCCATATCTTGTGATTGAGTACAAGGCAGAGTTCCGTCCAATACTTGTAGTTGTCTTTCCATTCGGACTTGGCTCGGCTGTATGTGTCGGCTATGGCTTTGTCTCCGAATTTATCGGCAATGGAGAAGTCCTGCCAAAAGGTGGTTATCGGCTCGTAACCGTTCAACTCTGTTATGTTCCATCTTGGGATGGCGATTTGAAGTGCTTTCATAATCGTTATTGTTTATGGTTTTCGTAATACTCTTCGGGCAAATAATAGAGGTCGTTCTCTGACAAATGGTCTATGGCTTCCGCTGCCAGACGGCACGCCCATTCGTTACGTTGGTCATATCTTCCCTTGTGCCAGTTCTCCGCCAACTGCTCCATAAAGCAGAACATCAGCTTGGCTTTTTCGTTTACCAAATAGCGGTGGTCATCCGCCAATGCCTTGCCCACCTTTCGGGGTGAAGCCATTTTCCCGTTTACATAGTTTGAGAACTCGTCCGCAAAGCGTTTGTCGTTCTCCGATAATTGATTGTTGTACTCCATTTCTAATGAATTTTGATGTTGAACATTTTTTCTTTTCCCTCTGGTCGGTTCTTTCCCGTCTGAACCGCCTTGGAATTTTATGGATGCGGTAAACGGCTGTCGGCACAGCTTCATGCGACGGCTTTCCCGGCCAATTACTCTTTCACGGAAAGGAAGAATTTGCAGGGAATGCACTTCAAGCCGGAGAATCAAGCACGACAGCAGACCTTTGCATCTGATAAAACCAAGAGCGGTGTGGACGGAAGATGAGCCACGGCAGTTATACCTATAAAAGGAAGATGGCTTGGGCAAAATATAAAGGTTTAGATACAAAAGGAAGCTGCCAACGCAGTTTAGGCAACTCATAAAAACGGGTATCGTGCTTTTGTGAAACCACGTAAGCACGACACTCATTGATAAGAGCTAAAAAGATGAAGGCAGTAAATCACTCATCCTCTGTTCCGGCAAACCGCAAAAGCCCCGAATGATAGTATCTCCGTTTACGCCATCAAGTTTGCTGAACATCTGCAAGGAGTCAAATCCTCTGTCGAATTGCTCCTTGCTGACAGCAGGGGCAAAATGAATAACTCCACGTGGATAGCTTTTTGATACACCTATCCACCCACGCAAATAATCATCGAAATGTCCGTCCGCTTTCGACACATAGAACTCTTGCGAATGAGAACTGCAAATGTTCTTTCCGTACATCTCGTCTCCTAAAATCAGGATTCCGATTTTAGGATTGTACATAAAACGTCTGTTGGCTATTTGAAGAATATCTATGATTTCCTGTTTGATATTGATAACCATCAGGGGTTTCCCAATCTCTCTTTTTGCACGTTTGCCTGTGCCGTAACCTTTCTTTTCCATACTCCAGTCTTTTATGCTCTCCGATTATGCCGATATTTGATATTCGTGAATAGAGCAGTATGCGTCTTCATTTTTTTCTTTCCATTGCATGACAATCGCATTGACATCCTGACGGGATTTAACTTGTACTTCGCAAATATCCTCCAGCCAGTCATATACGCTTTCCAAGTCTTGAAAATACTCGGAATAGTATTCTTCCTCCGAAGTGCATACATCAACATAGTATCTGTCGGGAAAGTATTTGCCCTCATCATCATTCGTCCAATACTCACACATACCAGGTTCTTCCGACTGATAGAAATATCGCAGCGTGGGATATTTCTCACATACCATATCAAACATTTCATTGCAGGGAGACCACGCTGTTTCTGTATTGAACGTAAGCACCTCACCGTTGAATTTGAGGTTATCCCACGTTCCACGGCAATATATCTTTTCCCAACTTTCTCCGAGGGCTTCTACAAGACACCCTAACCACGTAGTTCCAAAACCATTTTGAACGGACGGCTTTTGTCGTTTTTCTAAATCTTTCATTAACTCATAGAGTTTTTTCAATTCTGTTGCGTTGCCCTCTATCGCATACGCAGTGCTGCACCAATTCGGCATAATCGTAAATTTTTATTGTTAGACTTGTTTTTGTTTCCCTCTGCTTGGAGCCTTCCGACTTCGCCATCAGGATATGTTTTATGTGCGTTAAAGACTGCGTTACAAGGGAGATAAGACAAGTAAACAAACAAGGAGTTAATGAAATACCCAATTTCTGCCTGCCGGAAATTGAGGAAAGTTGTCGTTAAGTCCGGTGATTTGTTAGCCGAAGCGATACTTGGTGTTCTCCCACAGCAGTACCTTTGCACCATAAAACAATCCGCGCGGTGTGGTGGTCGGCTCAAAGGAGAATACTCAAAAAACTATAATGGGTTGTTAGTAAGTAAAACAGATTTGACCTTTGAGTGGTGCTATAAACGGCACAAGTGGTTGTATAAATGGAAGAATTGCGTACATTGCTATATTTTAACAGGTTACATCTACCACTTTGCGGTAGAATTAAAACAGTACATCGCTACGGCAATCAGCGAGCAGCCGTAGCCGGATACATAAAAGCCACCTGCTACATTGTATATCGTAACAAGTGGCTGACGAAAAGAACAAAACAGATTATGCTGTCATACGCTTACGGATTTGCCGTGCGTTTTTCTGTACAAGTTGTATGATGCGGTCGTGGTATTCTGTGTTTTGGTTGCAAAGCCCTCTTGATTGCAGGACTTTGAAATTTTCAAGCGACAGTTCAACAGTCTCAATGCGTTTGTCATTTATCCGTGCAGAGAAAACCAAAGACTTGGGTTTGAGGTAGTATTCGCATTGTCCCACACAATGATGTAAAGCATTTCCCTCTTTGTAATAATCATCCACACTCTCCAACACGCTGACTACAATCAGTCCGTCAGTGAATGACAATCCGAAGAATTTGCCTTTCAACTCTCTGAACTTCTCCTCATTCTCCTGCGCCTTTTTCTGCTCGGCTTCACGTTTCTCTCGCTCTTGGATAACCCTTACCCTCTCTTGATAGCGGTCGTGCTCGGCTTTCAAATCCAATGGGCAGACATAATGGGCATTGCGAATATCCTTGCCACACCTTTCAAGCAAGCGGATGTAATCCACCCAAAGGGAAATGTCGGATATGTGATAATTGTTACGCATCACTATCTTATAAGTGTTCCAATACAAATCAAAATACATAGGGTGTTGCAGAAAATAGTTCAAATCCACCTTTCTCCCTGCCTTGAACATCGTTTCGGCTCTACTGTCCTGCAACAAGGCTTCAATCAGCTTCGTTGTCTCAATCTCCGACAAAGAACCTCTTAGTCCGTTGCGTCTTAACTTGGTTGTGGCAGAATAATAAGGATAAACCTTGCAATCGGCAATCCGCCTGTAAACATTATTGTCGTTCCGCAGTTCTATATGATTGTCAAAGACAAAGCTGTCTATATAGTAGCCGAGTGTACGCCTTAATGCCGTTACTTCTGTCTTGCCATTATCATCAATCCAATAACGGACTACCTCCATAGAGTAAAAATCGGCTTTCTTGCCCTTGCGATAATGAGCCGTCAAAAGGAACACCCTCTGCACCTGTAAGCCGTCTTGGGTTGTCAGTATGGAGTAATAGGATTTGTCTTTATACTTACGCTGTAAGGTGTTGCGTATCTCCAACTTTGTATCGCAGCGAGGGCAACGGCAGGTCTTTTCTCTGGTCTCGCTCCATTGGTGTCCGCAATCCATACAGGTGGTCATACCGCTTTTGGCACGGAACGCATAATGATTTAAGCAATGGCGAAATGCCCATAACTCTTGCTTCTCGGTCAGTGGCAGTAACCGCTCATTGGCGGTTACTACCTTGTGCTGTAATCTCGTCTTGGCTCTCATAGTCCTAAATCAAATAGTGATGGTTGGGTAACTTCCTGTTTCGTTGCTTTCTGGGTTGGCTTGGGTCTGCTGTTACGTTGTTGTATCTTCCGCAGTTCCTCGTCTTGATAGGCTTTGAGTGCCTTTTCCCTCGCTTCGGCTTGCTCTTCGGGAGTAAGTTCTACCCTATGATTGACTATCACACCGCAATTGACGGCTTTACCCACCTCTATATTGTCTTCATCATAATAGTGGGTACAGAGAGAATAAACCTCATTGTCGGTCATTCCACAACCGCCCTCTTTGCATATAGCCATTGCTTGGTTGAGTACAAATGTGATGCAATCGTCCAAATTCTTGTTCTCTTTGGCATACGACACGGCAAAGAGTTCATCCGTCTTGGCTCTATCGTCCAAATATGCCTTTATGGTCTGCTTGAATTGTTCTGTTCCTTTCATATCGTCTGTTATTTTGCTTGATAATAAATACTTGGCTCACTTGAAACATTGTAGATGTATGCTCCGCACCTTACCAACAATGCCTGTTTACCATAATACAATCGCTTCATTCCTTTGACACTGCCTGTGTTATGGAAGTTGGGAAATCGGCTGATATTACAGCGTTCTCCCTGCTCTTTGGTCATTCTTCGTGTTCTCATAGCATTAGAAATGATAGTCAATCACTCCACCGATATACAGCAATGTTCCAGGCACTAATTGGCTTACCACTCGCAGAAACTCGTAAGATTGTTCGGCAGCTCCGTTGATACACTGCTCGTCCATATAAAATTGATAGCCGGTGTCAAGCGGATTTTTGAGGTACTTTTCAAGTTGGTACACCTCGCCAATCCAAAGAGTGCAGTTCTCTGTGGTAACGGCTTTCGCCTTTTCTTGCAAGGTTGCCACAAATTCCTCTTTCCATTTGTCCGCACCGCCATTGTAACGGATTGTATCATCTGAAACAAGCTCAAACATACCTTTGGGCAGAATGTTATTTATCAGATTGTCGATGTGGGATTTACGTTCTTCCTCGTCAATCTCCGAACAATAGTCATAATAGTGTCCGTCTCCTTGTTCAAGGGTGCAGTCGTTCAGAATGTTGTCTTTTAGAGGTCTCTCTTCTGTGATTTGAAAAATCTTGCTGTGCATAATCTGTCTGTTTTAATCGTTGAACTTTTATTTTTTCTTTTCCCTCATTTTTGAAGCCTTTATCGGCTTTCTTGTCGGGATCTGAATTTTACGTGCATTCAGAGACTGTGGACTACAGAGGGATAAGACAAGTAAATGCCAGAGGAGTTGATGAAATACCCAATTTCAGCCTGCCGGAAATTGCGGAAAGTTGTCGTCAAGTCCACAAGGCATTAGTGGAGCCAATCGGAGAATCGGTACTTGGCGTTCCCTCGCCGCAGTACCTTTGCAAAGGAAAATGGAGCCGACAAGAATAGCCGGAGAAGCTCACAGTATTGTGATAATAGAAACAGGTATAATGGTCTGGTAGTAGGAATTATAAAACAGGATAAAATATAACAAAACGGCAAATTCGATGTATATTTGCCAAAATTGTTATAACATTCACAGCGTTATCTTACTAACAGTATAACAAAAATGGCAAACCACATTGTTATATGCCAAATTTGTTATAACTTTGCAGTATAATTCAAAAAGCAATAATGACTGCTGTAAATCAAATAATAGATATTGCTAAGAAACAGGATGGCATATTCACAAGAAAAGACTTGTTGAATGTGGTACGATCTGGTATGAAAAACATATCAGAAGGGTCTCTTGTTGTGCTTTTGAATAGGATGATTGCAGAAAACAAAATCATTAGGGTTTCATACGGGAAATATAAATTAAATGAAGATTTGAAGCATGAATTTTTGTATGAACCAAACGAATTTATGCTTTCACTCAACAAGCATATAAAAGAAAAATTTCCTTTCATCGACTATTGTATATGGCAACCGTCTGTATTTGCATCAATGATGCTACATGTACCTGCGGTAAGAACCACATTAGTAGATGTTGAAAGGGAAGCGATGGAATCTGTTTTTATGTCATTACAAAACGTCGAATCAGAAATCCCTATTTTCTTGAATCCGTCCCAAGAAGATGTGGACAGATACATTACAAATAGAGACTTAATTATTGTCCGCCCTCTTGTTAAAGAGGCTCCATTAGATGTTATAAATGGTTGTCCCGTTCCCACATTGGAGAAAATGCTTGTTGATGCCATATCTGACAAAGAACTACAACATCTTCAAGGCAATGAATTATATACTATATATTCAAACGCATTCTCTGACTATGCAATCAAAAAAACAAGGTTATTGAGATATGCGGCACGTCGCAACCGAAAGCAAAAAGTTGAACAAATTATCAATACAATCAATATATGATACATCCCGATAGCAGGACTTTGTCTTGGATAGAACAAGTCGCCAAAGACAATAAGATAAAAGATATAACCCTCGTTGAGAAAACAATCCGTGCATTCTCATTGTTGGAAGCATTGGCTCGATCGGGTTGCCCATTTTTGTTCAAGGGAGGTTCGTCCTTAATGCTTCATCTTGATACAGGCAAACGACTTTCTATCGATATTGATATAATATGTCCTCCTGGAACAAGAATTGAAGATTATCTTGAAAAGTATTCCGAAAAATATGGCTTTGGAGAGGTCAAATTGGTAGAGCGTATCTCTCGTACCGATATTCCGAAACAACACGCCAAATTCTTTTACCAAGTGGCATATCCGGCAGGAGGACGTCAGGATAAGATTTTGTTGGATGTATTATTCGAGGAAATTCATTATGCAAATGTAGTGGAACTTCCTATTCAAAGCCGGTTGTTAAAAACAGAGGGAGACCCCATAATTGTAAAGTTACCAAGTAAAGAGGATTTGCTTGGCGATAAATTAACTGCATTTGCTCCTCACACGACCGGGATTCCTTTTTTCAAAGGAGAAAAGAATTGCTCAATGGAAATATGCAAACAACTATTTGACATTGCATCTCTTTTCGATATTGTCAATGACTTGTCCATTACAACAGAGACATTCAATAAGTTTGCGATGGTTGAACTTCAATACAGAGGTGAGAGTCCTGATGCAATTCAAAAAGTTTTGGATGATATTTATGATACGGCTAAATGTATCGTAATGCGTGGACAAGATAATCAAGAAGAGTTTGACATGATTCAAGATGGAATAAAAAAAGTGCGTGGCTTTATTCATAGTGAAGTCTATACTTTGGAAAGTGCTATCACAAATGCTTCAAAAGCCGCCTATCTCGCTAAACTTATCGGCAAAGGAATACACGAGGTAAAACATTATAATCCGTCCGAAGCGAATTTATTAATCAACACAACGATACAACCTCCATTATCAACTAAGTTGAACAAATTTAAGAAGACAAATGCAGAAGCGTTCTTCTATTGGAGTGAAATACAAAAGTTAGGATAATGCACTTTATAATGCAGGAGAGCCGATCCATCACGGACAGGCTCTCCCAATTCAAATCATGAAGCAAAAAGTATCTTTTGTGTTCTATTTCATATAAAGCAATACTTTGGTATGTCGATTGGCTTCGGTAGGATTGTAATCTGAGATTCCTCCCTTGCCGACCTTGGTAATCACATCAACTGCCAGTCCTCGCTTAACCAATTCTGTGGTAATATAATCGGCTCTCGATATGCTTAACCTGTCGTTTACATCGGCAGTCCCTGTGGCTGCATCAGCCGCACCTACAACAGTAACCGACAATCCGTATTTCTTTGCGACACGTGCCAGTTCATCAAGATTGACCGACTGTGACTTGTCTGTCAACTTCGCTGTGCCGAGTTCAAAGAAGAAATAAACGGGAGAACCGATGCACTCGTTGCCGGAGTTTATAAAGGACAGATAATCCGAGTGGTTATAAGTGGCAATGCTGTCTCCGCCCATATTTGTCAATTCCTGAGCTTTGGCAAGATTGTCCGATTGGACTTCATTTGAATTTCCACTATCATCTACATTCACATTGGCAATTTCGGAACAAACCGCAAGGCTGTCATTGGACAAAGGCGACTTGCCATCCCAACGCCTGTTCTTCAACCTTGCCCTGAGCGAGTTCAGTCCGCTGTAATCATTTTTAGGATAACCACTGCTTAAATTTTCACGGTCTTCAAACAGCCGGCTGTACTTTTCAAGCAATCCTTCAATCTCCAAAATTTTCTTCAGTTCATTCAAGGTACGCATATCCCTATCGTGTTGACCAATGTACCTGCGGTTGCTTTCCGACAACTCCGAAGCATATTCCACTAACCACTCGTTTTGCCGAATATAAGGAGTCGCATCAGCGGATCGTTTCCACCCGACCTTTCCAATCGTGAAAGACAGTCCGACGGAAATGGAGAGCATATTGTCCCCGAAGCGGTTGGCTTCCCCATATCCGTCAAAGTTTTGGAAAGTGGAAACATTGCCAATCTCCAGCAATGCCGCCAGCCGTTTGCAGATGCGGTATTGCCCTTGTATGCCATAAGAAATGGCAAATGGTTTCTGACCGTTCTGAGGATTATACATCATTCCAAGACCAACGTATGGAACAATGCCCCAACGTGGATTTTCTTTCTTTGCATACAGTCCGCCAAGGACATTATACATCAGGTCGGCGTGGAAATGATGATAGTCATTGACAGTAAGGTTGCAGTCCTTGAACCGCCAACCTCCATACCCGATTCTTGCCCCGATCTGTGGAGTGAACCATTTGCCGACTGATGCGGATAACGATGGTTGTACCCTGTCAAACAAATCAGCACAGCCAATCGGTCTGCCGATGAAAGCACTTGCACCACCTTGCAGACTGACAAACCAGTTGCCGTTCCATGGTGAAGTTACCAGCACTCCCTTGTGGTAAGTCGGCTCTGCGGTTTGAAACATCAGTTCCTTCTCCATATAGGATTCATAGTGTACACTATCCTGTGGGACAGGTTGTACATTCGCCTTCGCTTGCAGTGTGCAGCACATTCCTGCCATTGCCATTACAAATACTATTTTATTTCTCATACGTTTTCTGTTATTATAGATTTCACATCCGATGCAGGAAACTACCTCCTGCCGATTATCGTTTCTGCTTTTTGCCGGAAGCCGGACGCATCATCTTGCTTGCCATCATCATACACCGTCTTGCCCAGGCCCGGTTGTCCTCGTCATCGTCCCGTCCCCATTTAAGGTCACTGGAGCTTCCACCACCGCCATGCGTTTCGGCAAAAGTAGTGGCATCATTGACCATTCCGAGAAACAGAAGCGTGGCGCAGTGCATCACTTCCGATCCTTGTTCCGTCAGGCTTTGCAGTAATGAACCGTCAAATCGGGACTGTTCGGAAAGTCCCATTTCTCCCAATCGTGCCGAGTGCTCCCTGACCAATGTTTCCAACATTACATCTTTGAGCAGCACATCCACGTTGGAATGGATTTCACGGCTGTACTTATAGGCTTCGCCTTTCAACTCCTCCGTGCGCTCGCCAATGGCATCCATGTCCCTTTTAAGGGCTTCAAGTTGTTGGTCAGCCGTCCGTAGCTTATCCTGCTTGTCTTCCAGTTTCGTTTGGATAGAAGCCAGTTCCTTTTCCAACCGATCCCTCTCTGCTATAATGGCAGCCGTATCTCCCTGATGGGATTGAAGTGTGCGCTCCAATGCCGACAACTGGTATTCCTTTTCCGCTTTCGCCTTTCTGAGGTTGTCCACCATTGAGGTCAAGCCTTTTACCCTGCGTTCTGCCAGACTGATTTCCACTTTTAGGTCGGACAGTGCTTTTTTATGTTGGACAACCTGTTCTTCGATATTGGTACATTCTTCCGAAAGGTGTCGGCGGTACTCTTCGGTGGTGCGGTGTTTTGCGCCGGTCTCGGATATACTGCTACCACGTGACATTCCCCAACGCCTGTTCACTTCTGAGAAGTCGCTATGTAACTGCTTCATCCGTGCGCTGAACTCGTACTTGTCCTTTCCTGCAAAAATCTGCTTGTATGCAAACTTGCCGTCACGGATTGGCAACAAGGTACAATGCGCATGGGGATTCAGTTCATCCATGTGTACGATAAAAGCTGCAATGTTTTCCTCTCCATATTTGCCACAAACGAATGAATAGACGTCCTTGGCCCATTCTTCAATATCCTTGCACCTCTCGACATGGGAATTGTCCGCTCCCTTATCAAAATTTACAATCTGACTGCCGAAAGCTATTTCGTGCATACGTTCACGTGAACCTCCGAAAATAAAATTGACCACCGTGCGGAAACGTGGCTCTGCCAAACCTGCATTTGGGTCTTTGATTCCTCTCGCCAACAAATTATCGGACATTCTTTCCGGGATGCTCCGTGTCTTGTCTATCGGGCAGACCTTGCCTGCCCTTATCTCAAAATTCAAATGTTCTCTTGTCGGATCATAGTTCCCGACCGACATGGCACGCTCCCAGCCTTTTTCCGTCCACCTGCGTTGGTGTTCGTTGCTTTGTGCTGTGGTTATGCCTTTTGATGGTCGGAAATCCATCACCTGCTTTGCATTTGCCATATTCTCTTTTCTGTTTTTCGGACATCCTGTTTGCCCCAGCTTGCTGCTTGTCCGGGCACCTCTCCCGATAGCTTTATGCTATTGGGGTATTAGGCTACCCTTACTTCCCTCTGTTTGGTCACCGTGCAAGCACTGCTGCACGCTTGGAATGGCAAGCCTATAAGCGTAGGGTATCACGGCTTGTCCGTGGTTATACAATCTGGTAGAGACTTACAACAACAGTTGTAAAGCCTATAAAAGGTCTGGATTGTCTTCCCGGCACTTCGCCCATAGAGCCTTGAACGGTTCTTTGAGCGTGGCAAGAATCTCTATCTCATCGGAACTTGCACCCGTCACCTCACTTTCGCCGTCAAGGATTATCTTGGCGGTCATCTTGGATGCTGCCAAAAGAGAAGACCAGTCATCCCCCAGCTCGAAGTGGAAGAAATCAATAAAAGCGGTCGGGTTGTCGAAGCGTGAGTTTCGTATGGCCCTCTTCAGTCCGGCAACGGCTATGCGCTGAACCAATGTCCGGGTAAGCCCGTCTGCGGATTTGGCCTTTGAAAGTGCCGGGCTGCCAGAACTTCCAACAATAGAATTGTCGGCAATCTCTTTCAACCGGCTTGCGTGATATTGTTCACATATATCACCCATCTGTGAGTCTGTCAAATTGCCGGTTATCCATTTGGATAGAGCGGCATCAAACTCATCGGCAGGTCGAATCTCCGCTTGACCATTATAAGTGGTAGTAGAATTGCCAATGCCAGTTTTGTTGAACACCATTGTAATGACCACACTCTTGGCAAAGCGTGTACGATGTATATGCCCCATATCCTCCAACTTGTCGAGGAATGTCCTGACGGTAGCCCTGTGCCAATGCCATTCCGATGCAAGGTCGGAAATGGTCACATGGCATTGGTCAGCCTGCAACACGTATTCGTGATTCTTCAGGAAAGGGACTACAAATCCTGCCACACACTTTTCCAATAGGTCGTGGTAGGCACCGGTCTTCGTCTTCCGTTCCCCGACTTTCTCTTTGAGGTAGTCGAAGAGTTCCATATCCGCCAATATCTGATTGGCGCATCTATTCTTGTCTTTCGTCATTTCTGTTGATTTTTAATTTGATTATCTGTGGATTCGGGTTCACTGCCACTATCCACTTATTCATGGCAGCATTGCGTGATGATGTCAATAGTAGTATTCGGACAATGTTCCGGGATTCTTACACCATTGTTTCTTGGTTTCTTCATCTTCCCATTTTGACAGCACGTTACAAGAGGGATAGAACATGGCAGCCAAAAGAAGAAAGCCAAGCGTAACGGCTGTGGTGTGCAGATGCGGTACTGCACAAATGGCCAATGCGAGCAGTGCCACCAGAAAGAAACGCTTCTGTTCCTCGTGAAGTCCGGTCAGCCATTTGTTCGCACGTTTGAATGGGAACAGAATGGCACACAGGATGGTAGATACCAGGATACCCCATTCTCCGAAATGTCCGCCTGCATAGATGTAGTGATACAGGAGAATAAGTATGAGCATACAGCGCACATAGAGTTTGCGTGCGTTCTCGCTTGCCGTCATCCTTAAATAGAACTTTGCCATAAAAGGACGGTTGCTTCTGTACAATGACAAGGGCAATGCAATGAGCAATGCCGGGAAAAGAATTTCAATGATAATCCAAATCATAATGAATGGGTATTGTATAATCAACGTTGTTTGTATAATGGAAATTCTGACAGTTCCAGTTTGAGCAAGCCGTATGTGGCAAGCTCCACAATGGCATTGACATCTTTGGCTTCCAGATAGGACGCTCCCTTTTTCAGGCGGGCCTTGACTTCGGGATTCCGCTTGCGATACACTGCCAGTGCCCTGTCCAGTTCGTATTCGGATATGCTCCATTTCGTGCCGCGCTCATAGCCATTGTGTTTATAGATTGCCCGAAGACGAATGGTGCGGAATGTACATAGAAGTACCCTGCCACGCTTGAAGATGATACGTGGCGCATAACTGCGACTGCCATCCAAGGCAATCCAACTCTTGTGCATATCTATAAGGTAAAGCATTTGCAGGTATATCGTCCGTCTCATATAAACTCCGCAAGCAGTTCTTCCTTGTTCTTGCGATATTTGAAGTAACCGCACTGTTCATGGAGTTTCAGGTCAAGGCAGAGGTCTGAACACATGAACTCCAGGGAGTCATAGATGGTCACATCAATGCGGTCAGCCTTGCCGGTATCCGTTATCCTGGCATTTATCTTGAACATCTGCCCGAAAGCCGGATTGGAATAGGCACAGGTACTGCTGCCGAAAGCGGTAGCTCCTGACGGAACGTGATGGTAAAGGATTATCATCTCCATGTCGTCTTCCAGAATGTCCATTACTTCTTCCAGATCGTATTGTTCCGCAAGAGGGAAAGAGAGCAGGACATAATCGTCATAGAACTGCGGTTGCTCCATCGTGGTAACGTCCAACAGTTGCGGAAGCTGGAGCGGCACGAAGGAGAGAAAGTCATCGTAAAAGAGTTGTAGCATATCGTTGTTGTTTTTATTTGTTTCTGTTTTTAAATGGAAGTGATCATGACTTTGATAAGCAATTCCGGCAAAGTTTCCCATTGGTCATTGTCAGTACCGATAATCTTGTTTAGTCCGGACATCATAGAGGGCATCTGTTCTGCCACACCATGCAATGACACCCTTTCCTTATCGGACAGCACAGCCATACTGAAATCGTCCAATGCAATGTAGGGTTGCAACAGCATCCACACATACGCACGTGCCAGTGCATCCGTCTTGACCTTGTCTTGGTGGATGTCATTTCTGCAAGCCAACGCATTGAGGACGATTCTTCGGTCGGTACGTTTGGCGAAATATATCAGGGCATCCCGGTAAGAGAACTTGCCGTCCTCTGCCGACTGGAACACCGAAAGGCAACATTGCTCCGTGCCACTTGTAATGGCAGAAAGGTCGGCATCCGCAAGTTCCGGAAGATGGGCAAGGAATGAACGGAACAGCCTGTCTTCTTCTCTTATAAAGTCAAGCAGATCATCTTTGCTGTTTATTCCGGATTTTAGAGTTGGGGCAAGAAAGGTCTTATAAACAGATACGATATTCTTTGTCGTTTTTCGGTAAAGCGGTATCGAATCCAACGAGTCGAAGAACGGTTCTGCTGCCGCAACCGCTTGTGACAGTTCTGCATCCTGCCTGTATGGGGAAGTCCGTTCCTTGATGAGCAATACATCCTTGAATGTTTTTGGAGTTGAATTAGCCAGGCGTATGAACTCCGTTTGTAAGGAATCGTGCAACATTTGTATGGTGGTTTCATACTTTGCGTGGATATGGTCTGCCGTGTCTTTGGCGATACGGACAAAGACAGAATCCCGAAGTGTCTGCCAATCGTTGACAGCCTCTATCAAATGTTCGGTCGAAAGGGTTTCCATACTACGCATATCGGACAAATAGGTTCTGTAAGCATTGACAGCACTTTCACTTGTCTGAAACATACTGTCATCCGTGTTTTTTCCGCACGATGCCAATATAAAGATGGCAAAACATACGGCAACACCTTTGGCAAGAACGGATTGCTGTTTAAAGTATGATATTACATCAACGCCCTTGATTTTTCTCTCTGATTTCACTTTGAATAAGCCTTTGCACATACGATTATTATTGATTTATGGCTGCAAAGGTAAGTATAAAAGTTTGTATAATAATACTTAATAATCAAACTTTAATATACTTTCTTTTTCATACTTACGAGTATGACGGGCAAAACAAACAAGAGCAAAACAAATGAAAATACAGAGTATAATTATTGCAAATTATTTTCGTAAGTATGATTTTATTCAGATTAAACTTTGTACCTTTGCAGTTGGTATCATTTAGCATTGAACATCAGTATGGCAAAAGTAGGTTACATATTCAAGGCAGCTGGTTATGACGGCTTCGACACTGACAAGAAGTGGATGGAGCAATACGGCTGTGTACAAGTGATAGAGGAAGAGAACGGACACGAGAAACTGCGCCCTCAATGGAAACAGCTGATGGCAAGTCTGGAGCGTGGAGACGAGCTGGTTGTCTCAAAATTCAGCAATGCCCTGCGTGGCTCCCGTGAGCTGGCGACATTCATCGAGTTCTGCCGGGTAAAGGTGGTTCGGATTGTCTCCATTCACGACAAGATTGACAGCCGTGGGGATTTGTTTCCGGAAACCAAAGCCTCCGATGTGCTGGAAATGTTCGGTTCTTTGCCGGAGGAATGTGCCATGCTGCGCAAGGCTTCAGCCCACATCATCCATCTGAAACAGAATGTCAACCAGCCGACCAAAGAGAAAAACATCAGCAGGGCGGAAAGGGAGAAAACCATCGTGGCGATGTACAACAACGGGCATTCAATAGATGACATCTGGAAAGTAAGCGGATTCAGCAGCCGCAGTTCGGTGTTCCGCATCCTCAATAAATACGGCGTTTCACTCAATCGAGGTAAGTTCAGCGGCCCGCTGGGAAAACGTAAACCTAAAGAGGAATAACACCACAAAGCTGACATCTAATAGCTGTGAAACATTCTAAAATACCTAAGTGCATTTATTCTTACATAAAAAATATATTTATATCATAATCAATTAATACAAAAAAGATGACAACATGTAAAACTCTTCCTTTAGACGAAATTAGAATAGTTAAAACTATTTCTATTAGCAGCGAAATGAGAAGCATTCCTAATTACGCTGAAATAATATACACTCGCAATCTCTCTCCTGCCTATTGTATGAAGAAAAGTGAAGGAAATATAGAGAGATTATTTTATGACCATGACGAGAATATATATCCAAATGATTCAATAGACGATTTTATTTTAGCAGCTGTAAAAAAAACATATCCTGATGCAAAGATGAAAAGTTCCTTAATGATGTTTGATGTCGAACTTGAACATTATAAACATATTTTATCTAGCAAGATTGCGGAAAAATTTCATATACGAGTCAATCCTAGATTTGACGATATGCAGCAAGTTATAGAATCAGGAAAAAATGAGTGGAAAGGGTTCTCTATAAATCTTGAACTTTTCTGCTATCCCAACGAAAAAGACATCTTCAAAGATTCACTATCTATTTGTGAGTACAATATTAACAAGGAAATGGAGTTTGATAATTTTTGGAATGAGCTAACAAAACAAGTGGGGAATATCATAAATTAAACGACCTCGAAAATGTAAAATATTCAACTTAAATAGCACTAATATATCATTGATATTTAGCACTATATATTTGTCTATATCGTGATTTTCTCGTACCTTTATAGGTAGTAATCAGCAATATGGGAGATATAATCATTACAGTATTAGGGCTATGGGTATTCATCAAAATTCTGAAAGTAATTTTTGGAGGATGGAGTAAAAGCGATTATCGGCGCGATAGATAGAACGGTTGAATATCGGCGGTCGTGTATCTGTACTATGAGGGAGAGGCGTAGATTAAAGTCTTAATTCTCCCTCAGATTAAAATTTCACACCTAATCACAAAGCGAATATGATTATACTCATCACGGGAGCAACACATACAGGTAAGACAAGATTAGCACAACAGCTTCTTGAATCTTGTCAATATCCTTATTTTTCCATCGACCATCTAAAAATGGGATTGATAAGAAGTGGAAACACATCTTTGACTCCGGAGGATGACAACGAACTTCAGGAATACCTATGGCCAATCGTCAGAGAAATCATCAAAACAGTCATTGAAAACAATCAGAATTTGATAGTGGAAGGTGGTTATATACCTTTTGACTGGAGAAAGGAGTTCTCTCCTCAGTATATGAGTGATATTAAATATCTGTGCCTGGTAATGTCAAAAAAGTATATTGATAACAATTACAATGACATCTGCGAATACGAGAATGTTGTGGAAAAACGTTTGCCAGATACATTGCCCACCAAAGAAGAATTGATACGTGAAAACCAAGTATATTTAGAGCAATGTCGCAAGCATGGATTGGAGTACATTTTGATTGATGACACCTATCCCGAAGAACTGGTGTCAATCAAAACTAAGGGCGGGCAGTAAACGAGTTTCTTCTGCAAGCCCGATAAATAACAAAATGTTTTGCCTACCGGGAGAAAACGAAGTCTTGGAGCGGTTGGCAAATCTTTTTGTATCGGGCGATTTCGGCAGAGTGTCTTGCGAAAGAGGAGCAACGTGCAACATTGCGCAGCCGAGCAAGTCTCTCGAAGAAAAATAGAAGAAGCCGTTTACGGGATGGGTGAAAACTTATAATGGGCAACCCATAGATGTATAACAGGTAAACATACGAGCAAAAACAAAAGCGACCAAAGCCGCTTTGTTTTTTAAGGCGAGGCAGGAATTACTTCTTGCCTTTTTTTGTTTTCTTCTCTGGCTCTGCCGGAGCTTCCTCCTTGTCAGACGTTGGATAGAACTTGTTGGCGACCATGACGATGCGATTATGTTTTACGCCGTCTTTGTCGGTCCACTCTTCGGGTTTGAAGTAGCCCTCCACGGTCAGCAGAACGCCCTTGGTTATCTGGGTGAGCGAATCGGTGCTGGTGTTGTTGCGCCAGGCTTCCACGTTGATGAAAGCGGAAACACGCTTTGTTTCCTCTCCATTCTTCTCCTGACGGCTTACTGCCAATGAGAAGCGTGCCACGCTTGCGTTTGCGAACTGACGGATTTCTGCGTCCTTACCTACGAATCCTGATACTGCGAAATTGTTCTCAATCTGTTTCATGTTACAATGCTTTAAGTTGTTATTAAAATTATTTTTACGCTGCCAACATAAGTGAGTGCAGTATAAGGTTGCGACAAGGATAGCAATCAAATACGCTTTATTTTTGTCAGCGCAAGCCGTCAAAACCACAGGCTCGATAAAGGAAGATTTGTGAAGCTACGCCATTGACCAAGGCTCTTTAGCCGTGCCCGGCTGCATACTAACTTTGCAACGGAAAAATGTGTGATAACACGACCAAAAGCGGTTGTGAAACGGGTTGATGAAAAAAAATGAGCAAGGCTTCGTGAGTGGACAGCATCCGCCCGTAAATGTAAGTTTGAATAAACGCTCCGGCTGTAAGTCCAAAAGAAGAAGTATGATCGGAGAGGAACGAGTATTGTCGCCAAAAGTGGATGCCGGACAATGCCTGCATTTATATCGTAAGCCGACCAAGAGCATTCTGCCGTGGAGTGTGCCGCCCCGGAAAACAGACCGACTTGACGAACAGTCGAAAACCGCATCAGAATAGTCGCCTTCTACTTCAACGGCCGACAAGACAAGGATGCCCAAGAAGAAAAAGAAAAGCAGAAGTCCCGCTATCGCCGGACAAAGCAGCCTTGGTCGCTATTGGCGAAGTATGAACTATCGTATCTATAAAAGGAGTATTGCCGGCTTCTCCGAAATAATACTAATTTACAAAAGGTAGTCAGGCTTGTTTCTACAAGCCCGGATTATAAAAGTCGATTGCCATTTATGGCATATTGGTCAATAACAGAAATGGCAACATAGAGAAACATTCTCCGTGCTGCCATTCGCCTGAAGCCTGTCATCATTCCAGATATGACCAGTCGGCTATCTCCAGTTCCTGTCCACAAGGGAAATCGTCGATGGGGTCGCAAATGAACGTACCGCAAAAATTGACCACCACGCAACCGTTCTTCAATGAGGCAGGTTCCGTCCAATCATCGTCCGTATGCCGAATGTGATACCATAGTTTCCCTTTGGGCAATGTATTGGTATCTATCCGCAGGTCTATAAATTTGCCCTCAATGGTCTTGCCATTAGCCAAAGTCAGAAGCATTGGCGTTTTGCTTTCTTGTCTATAATCGTACAGCATAATATTTTTATTTTAATCGGTTATTTCAATGATTTCATCAATCCTGCCACAAAGGAATGCCCTCAATGAGGTTTTATCAACGGCATAGTATTCTGCAATATGCCCATATTGCTTGACAAAGAAACGTTTCAGCACATCCGAAAAGTCAAAGCGGTATCCTCCTAATGGAACTCCTTTCTTGAAATAGGTATTTCTGTTCACGCTGTTTGTCAGCCAATTCTTCTGCTGTCGGCACATAGGAACGCCATCATTGAGTTGTTGTCTCAACTGATATACCATGCTATTTTGCAGGGTTGAAAGTTCGGGAATATCCCAATCCACAAATCTTGTCGCTATCGGTGTCATCATAAATCAATCCTCCATTAGTCATAGATTAGTACCTCGTCCCGGTATTCCACTACTTCTTTGCCGTTGTTGAGCCTTACCACTATTTCAGAGCCATAATCGCCAACCACTTCGCCCTCAGTATATCCTTTGTAAGGTGTTAGTAAAGTACAAGAACACCCGATAATCTCTGTTGCCTGTTCTTCTTCGTAATACATAGTACGCTTGTGTTTAAGGGTTATCTGTAAGACCATTCTCCGTTTGAGAATACCTGAAAGTTCACATACTCGTTGCACAGCTCGTGTGTCAGCACTCGGATATAAATCTTGTCTTTGCTCTCCAAAAGAGAAATCATTTCGTTTATCTCTTTTTCGGGATAATCCCACTTTGAGAAAAACTCTCCCTCGATACTGTCCTCTGCCCTGTCAAGATAACAGTCGCAAAAAGTTTCATCTAAAAATTTCTCTACCTTATCAAGGTCTTTCTCGTTCTCCGTACTTGCGTAGAAGATGTTTGTCGCATAATTTGCCATAATCGCTTCTGATTTGAATTTTTACTTTTCCCTCTGGTCGCATCAGCTACTTTCGGGTTTGATTAAAATTATGTCGCATTGCAAGGTGTCCCGGCTCTTCTTGCAAGGTTTCATTGGCAAAATACTACCTCTGTTAAAAACCGAGTGTGGAGATTTTGACAGGAACCGGCAGGCTTGACCTTGCAAAGAAGAAAGACAGGACATATACCTTCGCGACACAATTCTTATTCAACCAGCCCGAAAGTGATGTGGAAGAAGAAAATGGATAGTGGGCGTATAACAGGAACACTATAAACGGTGAACTGCATTTCAAGTAATAGCGAGTTAAAAAGAAGTCTTTGCTGGCGAAAAGAAAAAAGACGGCCAAAATGTTCAGATTTTGAGATTATCAAGCGGTTTAGTTTAGAACTTGATTAGATATACAAAAACCAAACTAAACTTATTTATGAAGGCTTTTCAGAAATACAGAACTCAACCATGAAAACGAGGGATAGCAAGGGACAAAACGAAAGATGGCGAGGGACAAATTTTGTCCCCCAGATTTCTGTGTGGTTTTCTGAAATAATTTACTGTTTTTTTCTTTTGGTATGCAAGATTTACTCTCTGTCTACTGATTTTAAATTTGCTTATATGATGGTTGTAGTGTTTCGCTGAAACACTACAGAATCTAACCCTGAACCCAAGGGACAATGAGGGACAAACAAAAAAGATAGCGAGGGACAAATTTTGTCCCTGACATTTCAGTGTGGCTTTTCTGAAATGGTTTTATTGTTTTTCTTTCTTTTGGTATGCGATTTTTTGTCCCCCATTTGTCCCTTTAAGGCGATTTTAGTCAAAACATATATTGATAATCAGTTAATTACATTTTATATCACATTTTGCATCGGCAAGTGATATATTGCAATTAACCGTAACGAATTAGAACCAACTACAATGAAGTCGCTGAATTTCAGCGGCTTTTTTATTTATCCCAAATCCAGTTCATAGCGATTGGATAGTGTTGTTCATCATATTTTTCTATCGTATTTCTACCGCGAAACAAATTGGGGTTTGTCCCCAATGTCACACTGACGCATTTGTTGTCGTGTGTTGACAATGGTTTACGTGTGTTGACAAAAAGGAGGAGAAATAAAGAGATATACCTCAATTAAAAATAGAAAAATATGGAAGTAAGAAAGATTTGCCAATGGTGTGGAAAACCATTCATTGCGAAGAAAACAACGACTTGCTATTGCAGTCACCAGTGCTCCAATCTCGGCTACAAAGAACGTATTCGAGAACGTAAACGCCAACTGAAAAAGATGCAGGAACTGCTGGAGCCTAAACAGGCAGCAGAAGGACAAGACTTCTTCTCTTTTGCACAAGCGGCACAGTTAATGGGTGTAACTCGCCAGTATGTTTATAAATTGGTGAAGGAATCCAAGCTAAGAGCATCACGAATCAGTGGGAAGAAATCTCTCATTCGGCGTGCGGATATTGAGCTAATGTTAAAGACAAAGCCTTATGAACGTATAGTTCCAAAGGAGGAATTTGACATGAGCGAGTATTACACGGCTGAACAGATTGCCGAGAAATATAAGGTCAACACCAAATGGGTATGGACTTACACAAGAGAACATGATATTCTCAAAGTCAGAATCCGCCAATTCAATTATTACAGCAAGAAACATATTGATGCTGTCTTTGCCAAATACAAGACGGATGATGCATTAACAGAATGGTACACACCGGAAGAAATCGAAGAAAAATACGGAATGACACGTGTAGCCATCCGTTCCCATGTCTATCGGAACAACATCCCTTCAAAGAAAGAACATGGTCAGATATTCTATTCCAAACTGCACTTTGATCTGTCGAAGAAAACAACAGAAGATGATTCATCGGAATACTATACCGTACAGGAAGCCATGAAGAAATACAGTCTTTCCAGAGACTCTGTTTATGGCATTCTACAATTCCACGAAATCAAACGTGAGAAGAAAGGTCGTTTCGTGAGATTCCTGAAAGTGGAATTTGATCATGTAATGGGTGTCAGAAAATAAGCTTAAGTCTGAATTTAGGCAGACCAGAAAATGATTCTAAAAATGAGCATTGTCTGTGTCAAGCCATTACGGACATTTGCTGCAAATCAAGTATAAACTAATAATAATTGTAACCATGTTAGAATGTAAAACAGTAACATTGAGAACACGTCCTTTGAAACATGGGATGCTTTCTTTCTATTTGGATTATTATCCAGGCTATCGCGACCAGGAAACAATGAAAACCATCCGTCACGAAGGATTGAACATTTATATCTATGCCAATCCCAAGAACGAGCGTGAACGCAACTTCAATGCAACTATGTCGGAAAAGGCTGAAGCTATCCGATGCCGACGTTTTGAGTCTATCGTAAATGACAGGTATGATTTCTTTGACAGGCACAAACTCAAAGCGGATTTTTTGGAATACTATCGTAAGCAGCTTCGTAAACATGACCAAAAGTGGGAATTTGTGTACCACCATTTCTACAACTTCGTTCATGGCAAATGTACTTTTGAAGAAATTGATATTGACCTTTGTAATAAGTTCCGGGAGTATCTGCTAAATGCCAAGCAACTCAGGCGTGACGGTCGCATTTCAAAGAACTCTGCTTCCGGCTATTGGTCAACATTCAGGGGACTTTTGAAAATCCTTTATCGCAATCGGCTAATCAAGACCAACATCAATGACTTTTTGGATAAAATCGAAACGGAAGATACTCCAAAAGACTATCTAAGTGTGGAAGAACTTTACAAATTGGCAGAAACACCTTGCAAAAAGCCGATTCTGAAAACAGCGGCATTGTTCTCATGTCTGACTAGTCTTAGAATCAGTGATATACTATCATTACAATGGCATGAAATCGTTGACTTTGCAGCCGGAGGAAAATGTGTCCACACAATTACCCAAAAGACCAAGACGGAGGACATCATTCCTATCAGTGACGAAGCCCTGCAATTAATCGGCTATTCTCCGGAAAAAACCGGATTAGTATTTAAAGGATTGAAACGAAGTTGGACACAGCAACCCATGAAAGAGTGGATTCGCGAAGCCGGTATTACCAAGAATATCACTTTCCACTCCTACCGAAGAACATACGCAACACTTCAAGGAGCAGCCGGCACAGACATACGTACCATTCAAAGTAACATGGCACATAAAAGTATTACCACGACACAACGGTACATGAAAGTTGTGGACAGCAACAAGCGTGAAGCCAGCAACAGAATCTCTTTAATCCGCAAGTAAGAGTTAAGGTTCAAATAATCCCATTTTTATTGCTCAGAGTATGATATTTTGCTCTAAATCATACTCTGAGCATATTTTTTCTTAAATCCTGAACGATTATCCATTACAAACAGCAACTATTTGGAAATCTGCATATACATTTGTCTTATTATAAAACTCAACAGTATCAGTTTATGACGAATAGTATTAAAATCTCTCCTCAAAGAACCAGTTTCATACTTTCAGTAAGTGTCATCCTTTACTGGGCAACAGACTCCTATTTATATCTCAGTTGCCATATCAACCTGATGGAATATTCTACTCCAGTTATTCTATATATTACGGCAATGATACTCGCATGTGGAGTACTTAAGCATTTCTTCTTCCGATTCATTACAAAGAATGAATTGAGTTTGTCTTTGGGCAAACAAGTAAGACCTCTACCCGAACAAATTAAGGAGATTGATCCGGAGTGCCCAAAGGACAAGGATATAAATCCGGGAAACTTAGTTGTAAAACATGATTATATGGATAATTATGAAGTGCGTGTCGCCGAAATTGAACGTGAAAAAGCAGAAAGGCAGGCAGACATTAAGCGTGTCATTCATGAATATACCACATTTGTAATGACGGAATTTCTCTCAAAAGAAGATCTTGAAATTCTGCATGAAAACATAGAGTATTTTGCGTACGGACAGTCTGATTTATACAAACCAATCCGTTCAAAAGTAGATAATTCCCTCCGTTCTATCGACCTGATGCATTTCGTATGGAACATCGGGGAAAGATTGGACATTTCTCTTATAGACAGAGCAACCTTCATACATACGATATTCCCACATGAACTAAAAGATGCTTCGATTAAATATCTGGCTAAAAATCTCCGGACATGCGGAGTTTGCAAAATAGCCCTTGATATTCCTAAAACCGGAGATTATCATTTCAAATGTATGAAAGAAGCCTAAGAATAAAAAGCAAATTCAACCGATTAGGGTTATTCAACACAGACTGAAATATTATTGCCTTCTGATAGTTGTCAGCATTACATCATTGTATTGGTTTGCAGCATGTTTAACAAAAACAATGTTATATCATGCAAAGAAACAAATTAACCTTCAATGACCTACCGGAAGTGGTAGGCGAACTCTGCGAGAGAATCTCAAGTATGGAAAATCTGCTGACAGAAAAACTTCATCAGCAGCATAACGAGGTAAAAAAGGATACCCATGTTCCAATGACAGTTGATGAAGTCTGCGAATATTTAGGTATCTCGAAATCATCCTTTTATTACAAAGCCAAACATGGAGGTATTCCAATCATTAAACAAGGCAAGCACCTGTTTGTCTATCGTGATGAATTGGACAAATGGTTGGAAAACGGAAGAAAAGGAGAAACGCCTATAAGCATAGAGGAAGAACACGCCCGAATGCTTGCAACTACACGTCGCAAAGCCAATCCTAAAAGTTGGTGAATATGGAAACGGCAGCACCCATTGAAAATCTTGCTCAGGTCGCTACAAGATGGCAAGATACAATGCTCAGCTTGGAAAAGGAATACGAACAGGAGCCGGAAGTTCTGAAAATAGGCGAAGTGGCTATCGGGACATTGGGAAATTTCAGTGCATCTATAGGCAAGGCTAAAAGCAAAAAGACTTTCAATGTGTCGGCTATGGTGGCAGCAGCTTTGTCAGGAAAGGAAGTTCTTAACTACACAACGGACTTCCCTAAAGGAAAGAACCGCATCCTTTACATCGACACAGAGCAAAGTCAAAACCATTGTATGATTGTAATGCATCGTATCATGAAACTGGCAGAGTTGCCGACTAATGAGGATTGCGACCGTTTCTATTTTCTCGCTCTACGCAAGTTCAACCCCAAGGAGCGTTTGGCTATCATAGATGATGCAATCAGTCAGATTGAGGGTCTAGGTTTCGTGGTGATTGACGGAATCCGCGACTTGGTTTATGACATTAATTCTCCGAGCGAAGCCACGTGCGTAATCTCCAAACTCATGCAGTGGACTGACGAATACCAGATTCATCTTCACACCATTCTTCATCAGAACAAAAGCGATGAAAATGCCCGTGGACACATTGGCACGGAAATCAACAACAAGGCTGAGACTGTCATCCAAATCGAAAAAGACAAGGACGACAACAACATCAGCAAAGTGGAAAGTGTGCATACCCGTTCCAAAGACTTTCTGCCATTTGCCTTCTGCATCAATGACCAATCACTTCCCGAACTTCTGCCAGACTATGTGCCGACAAAAAAGAGCGTAGGTCGTCCCAAACAGGAACCCTTCTCCCCTTATAGGGACATCCACGAAACAATCCATCGCAAGGCTCTCGAACAGGCTTTTGAGGGAAGAGAAACTATTTCGGGATATAAGGCTTTGGAAGAAGAACTGACCACTGCCTACGAACTGGCAGGAACGAAATTTAATCACAACAAGATTGTGAAGATAATTAAGTTTCTCACGAACAAACGGATGGTGGTTCAAGAAAGCCGTGGCATTTATCGGTTCATGCCGGATTATCACTATTGACTCTCCACTTGACTTTATTCTAAAAGTGTCCATTCGTATATAAGTCAAAGTCTAAGCGCAACGACTGGTTTCATGATAATCCACGGAACTGGTCGCTGCCATTGATTGGGCTTGCCCGTTGTACAGACATTATCTTGTATGGGGAGCCTAATACCCCAAGCGACCAATAGGTCGTTTGAGAGCGCCAAATCTCTCAGCAAGCTGAGTGGTGAGAAAAAGGCGTTATTTGAGCCTTTTATCTTTTCGCCAGCCATCGCAAAAACGAAATTTGTATACTTAATTGCTCACAAGGCTTGCCCATTATACAAACCTTATTGAGTTAGGGTAACTCAATACCCCAAGCGATAAATCGCTCGTGAGACTTTGCCAATCCTCTGCAAGCTGAATTTGGCATTATTGCGGTTTTGGAGTGTATTTCAGTTGTGCTTTTATGAACCCTACTGGTTCTTTTATGAACTCTTATGTGAACTCTTCTCTTGCTTTTAAGTGGTATACTGGAGTAACATCGGTCACCATAAATGCAGATACTAGATGATGAACACAGAACTATTGTCCGAACACTTGCCAATTTAACGACATGAATCTGCCATATCCCAAAGGCGATTTTGCCAACCTCAAAATGACATTATAATTATTCAATATCCAATACAGGAAGACCATTGTCTTCAAATCTATCAAAGTCAGATTGGAAAAGACGATCTTGAATAATCCTGTACTTTTCAAACTCAGATTCAGCAAACTCTTTGGCATATTCGGCAGAAACCTTTCCGCTATCCTGTAATATCGGGCTCTCAAATAAATTAATGAATTTGTCTATTCGCTTTGCCCAATCTTCCATTGTCATAGGTATATGACGCATAGCCATACTTTCTGCCATATCAAGCGATGCATTGACTATCCTGCCCATTTCTTCCAATTCTTTTTCTCGCAAATAGTTCTTTGCTACAGACACATCTGTTTTGACAATTTTTCCATTCGGAGCGTTTTCCCAAGTGGTCAATCCCATGTGTTCCTTATTCGCATCGGCTCGTTCGACTATCAGCTCCGCAACGGTATGTCCATGCACAGCATAGTGCATTTTGTTCTGTACCTTTTTGAAGAAAAGACGAGTTGTCAGAGCATCTTTGTTATAGTCTATAGCCGTAGCATAAATATCGGTCAGTTTCTGATAAAAACGACGCTCACTCAGCCTTATCTCCCTTATTTCGGCAAGCAAATGTTCAAAGTAATCCTCACCAATAAACGAACCGTTCTCCATTCGCTTCTTGTCAATCACATAACCACGGATGGCAAACTGACGAAGCACACATGTACACCACTGACGGAACTGAGTGGCACGAACAGAATTAACTCTATATCCAACACTGATAATGGCATCAAGATTATAGAACATTGTTTGATAATTTTTCCCGTCTGCGGCAGTTGCCGAGTTTTTCTCGGTAACTGAATCTTTGTCAAGTTCCCCGGATGCGAATATATTTTTTAAGTGCAGTCCAATATTGTCAGTTGAGCAATCAAAAAGTTGCGCCATTGCCTTTTGTGTTGCCCAAATGGTCTCATTCTTATACATCACCTGAATCCCATCCTCCTTGCCTTCAAGCATGAAGATGAGAAACTCAACTGTGCTATTCCGTATTTCTATATTCTTTGGCATAATTTAAATTATCACCTTCGCAATTATTCATTTCGATTTGCCATAACTTTCAACGGGTTCTGCCACCATGCTATATTCTTCTTCAGTTGTCTCATATGATTTGATTCTTCTATCCTCAAGATAAATATGGTAAAGCGTGTATTCTAAAGCCTCTAAAGTCTGTTGGCGGACTTTCGGTTTCAACTGACATTCCCAAATGGTAAGGCAATGCCATCCCATTGAAGTTAGCTGCAGCCGTTCCTCTATATCCCTACTCCGATTGCGCTCAATTTTATTCTTCCAAAACTCAACATTTGTCTTTGGTAGAACGTAGTATTTGCATCCTTCGTGACCGTGCCAAAAGCAGCCATTTACGAAAATAACAGTTCTGTATTTACGTAAAACCAAATCGGGATGTCCGGGAAGCCGTGGGTGATTCATCCTATACCGAAAGCCACGGCTGAACAAGAACTTTCTTACCAGTAATTCAGGTTTAGTATCCTTGCCCTTTATTGCAGACATGCAACGATGACGCTGTTTCTTGGTCAGTTTGTCCATCTTTAAATGAAACCATTATATCCTACTATTGTTCCTAATGTATATTTAATTCTTGGGGATTTCTATCACATTATGGATTCCAAACAATTCTCGTGCTTTAGCTAAAACTGCAGCAGTTGGCTTATGATAATAGACAGCCAATTTCTCCTTTGTTCTAGTACAACATACATAGAAAATTTTCCTAGTACGTTGCACTACAGATTCATGGAGTTCATCAATAGAAGCTGTGAACAATTTTTCAAAATTGTAGTTGTTCCATCTTCCATTATCAAGAATAACAAGAACATTATCAAATTCTGCCCCTTTTGTTTTATGTTGAGTGGAGAATGGTGTTTGTCCTTCAAGATAATCATACAAGCTTACAAATTCGCTATATGAAACCTCCATCATTCTGTCGTAAATATAAGGGTAACGCTCTTTATAATTATCGACCTTGTCATCAATCAAACAAATATTCTCTTTGTCTGCTAGTTCTATCATATCCCTTATAGTCTTATTATCCGCATTCTGTAACTTATTAATAGATTCATTTAATTTTATCTTATCTGCTTTACTCTTTATTTTTCTATCGTCACCAGAATAACGACTTTGCGTATATCCTGTTACTTTGAGAAATTCAGAGACATTACCTTCTTTAAACAGCCTAATAGCTTGTTCTATCCTGCAAAGATGTTTTACTAAGGGAGAACGTTTCGATCCCGTCTTGCTCTCTTCATCTTCACTTTGTTTCTTGTCATCAACCAATTGTGACTTATCTACATAAGTATGTATTAAACTCTCAAATTTATACTTCTTTGCCCTTTCGTATAAGAGAGCATGGCTTGTGATAAAACTTTTTTGAGTTTTGGTCGGTTCGTATTGATTTGATTCAATTCCTTTGGCTTGCAGACCATTCAAAATGTCAGCCAATGTTTTCCCTTCCATTTCATCCTTTGTAAAATAGGCTTCCGCACAAGGCTTGACTTTGTTTTTTACATACCCAAGAATTGGATCGCCATTATATATTTCCATTAAATTTGCAAAACCGGCTTTTCCAGCAATGAGATTATGAGTCAAATTCAGTTCTTTAGTTACTTTTGCATCATGAAAATTCCAACCTTTTTGCTGAGTAAGATATGATCTTACATTTGGTAATACGTTTCCTTCTTGTTGTGAAAATACAAACAAAACCTCACCACTCTTAACATGACCATTTTCCATATTTGGTGCCTTGTCATCATTAGAAGGTTCTTGTACCAACCCATCTGTGCGAATTTTATTAGCTAAATCAATAACTAATGAAGGGTTTCGTCTATTTTGACACTTCTGAACTTCGTACACTTCTCCTTTCGTACCATCAAACTTATATTTATTCAAATCGCCAACACCTTTATCATAGATACACTGCATAGCATCTCCAAAGAAACCGATAATGTTCTTTTTGTCGGACTGCTTCAAGAAACCGAGCATTATCTCAATTACCATAGGAAATGTATCCTGATATTCATCAATCAAAATAAAAGGATAGCGACTCTTTAGAATATCACATAGTTTCTTATATTCTTTAAACATCTCATAGGCAACAACAATCACTTCATCATGAGACAAAATTCCTTCCTTAAGATTTGTATGCTCTTGGTAACTTATGGTGACAGGTTTATCTCTATTACAAAAATAATCCACAGGAATTTCGTCTAGGCCAGAAATATGCAATCCTGAATCCGGCATATTCAGTAGCCTAATAACAGTTTGGGACAATTCTTTTTGATAATTTTTAATATTATCCCAAAGGAAATCATGTATTGTAGCAACTACGAGATTGTCATGGTTCACCCGTTCGGCTATTTCTTTAACGGCAGCATTCGTATATGTAATACAAGCCACTTGTAACGATGGATAATTTTCAATAATCCATTTAACAACCTGCACAAGAGTATAAGTCTTGCCACTACCAGCCCCACCACTTAATAAAAAATGATGGCCTTTAGTGATTTGCTCAGTTATATTTTGTAATTCATCTTTTAATCTTTCCTCAGCCATAATAGTCCTTCTTTTATATATGTAGGAACAACCCAATTTGAAAAATCGCAAGAACCTTCCTTTTTGCTGTTGAGCAATATTTCAATAGCAAGGGATGATTTTCCACTCACGCCATTGTTTGCTAGTTCATAAGCATCTTTATCACTTTTAAATTGCTCTAAGCTATTTGGATGTAGTGAAGAAAAAGTATTTTCAGTAATGAACTTTTCATTTTCACTAAAGAAAGCATCTTCAAAACTACGTGGTTGATATGTGTCTTTCTTGCCATATTGGAATGTAAGTCTTAAATATCCTCTTTCATCTGTTTCCCAACTTTTATTCTTAATGTTCCATGACAGAATGGTGGGGTACATTGCAAGAATATCTTTGACCTTTTTGGTGTTATTCAAAAAGAATTTGATAGACGCATTAGAAGTAACTATTGTGTCATCCGCTGCATCATACTTCGTTTTTTCAATATACGTCCCTTCCTTTCCGTTCTTGTCTTTTTTTATCACAGGCTTGCAACAGTCAATATCTGTTATAACCAGACATTTTCGCAACCCAATGAATCTCAAAAATTTCTCAAATATATGAGAATATGCCCCTACTTCGATAATAGAAATGTTCTGCGACATGAGAAATTCGTCATTACCTTCCAACTCGCATTCTTGGTCTATCTTTTTCATCATAGCAGGAAGTAGTATTCTTTCCGTATCGCCTTCAATAAAGATCGCCTTATCCGCAAAGAACAAGTCACTCCTATTCAGCGTCAGATATTGTTTTAGAAAGGCAAAATAGTGTTTATATTCATCGTCGTATTCATTTTGAAGCTCCTTTATGTTTTTTGCTATGACTGCATTTATTTCAACACTTCCATTGCAAATAGGGTGTGTCAAGTACTTGATATCATCGAAATCGCAATCAGATACGATATGAGAAGAATGAGAACTTATGATGTATTGTAGCTTTCGCTTTATGCCATTTTTGTGTTGTATTCCTTGACGCAAAAGATTTTTGATATTCTTGATAAATACATATTGCATTTGTGGATGTGTATGTGCTTCTGGCTCCTCTATAAACAACAGATTGATATCCGCAGGCTTTCGTTCCTTATTTCTTTGCATTCTCTTTATTATCAAATCAATATCAAAGATCATCGAAATAAGGTTCATATACCCAAGTCCATTATAGTTTTCCGGAAGTTCTTTGTCTTCCTGTTGATAAACCACTGTAGTATTTCCTTTCAACATCTCTCGATGTTGCAAAGATGATACAACCTTAATGACCGTTTCGTTTTTTGACATGCCTCCGAATCTTCGGACTTTATCTACAATATCTGAAAACATATTGTCATAAATAGAAGATAGGACCTTATCGGTATCTTTTAAACTATCTTGGAACTTTTCAATGGCATCCTGTTGTTCATCCGCCATTTCTTGAATTCTGTATAATTCGGACGTCTGAGACGACAATGTTTTATCAACATCCTTGTTATCAACATTTCTTTTAGCATTGATATATTGGAAATTGATCACATCATATAACCTAAAATTAGTGGCATCTTTCAAATTAATATATTGTTCCTCTTTAAAGGTCCCGTCTGTTTTGTCTACTAAGATAGACTTACGAATAGTCACAAAATAGTTTGATTGTTTTGAATCCAAAAAATCATCAAGAGTTTTTGCTGTATATTCTCCTCCATGCTCACGTGATTTCTCTTCTTTACTCTTTTCGTGTTCAATAAACTTCTGGTAAGCAGTCTTCAAATTGACATACATGTCATAAGTGAGGATGTAATCAAAGCCCAATCCCAAGAAATTATTGTCAGCATCCAAGTCCATAAGGATTGGACTAATATATTCCAAATCATCATGGTCATCGTACCCAATTAAAAGCCTTAACTGAATACCGATCTCTTTATATTTTGTATCATCAACTATATCCTTTTCTATCAAATCTTTCAATTGGCAACGAAAATCCAAATTGAAGTCATTGTATTGAAATCCTTTGCGATCTCCCTGATTCAAGAATTTGTCAAGTATCACAAGTAACGAGGTCTTTCCGACATTGTTTTTCCCTATGACAAGAGAAAGCTCATCCTCCATTTCCATCGTGAACTCTTTCAACAAACGAAAGTTCTTAACTTGTATTTGCTTGATTACCATATCTATGTTATTTGATAGTTAAAATTTCATTTATTTCCGTATATTGAGCATCATACCTTGTTGTTGGAGTATATGCTTTCTTCGCTGAATGGATAGATGAACTATCCAACTCGCTTAAATTATCAAAAACGACTAAGACGTACATCTCTGTAGTAGAGACATTTTTGTAGATATTTGTTGGTACTTCCTCTGTAGATTTTACAAGACGGATATTTGTTGCCGGGAACAGATGCTGCCCCATATCCTTACGCGTGTGGAATAGTACATATCCTATAGATTGAAGATTTTCTACAATTTCTATACTGTCTCTTGTATATTTGATACCAATAGCAATCTTCCCAGTAGGAAGAAACTTGGAGCTTTTCATTTCATAATTTTCCATCATTACCATCAATACTCCAGATTTCTTTGATTGTTGTGGTAATTGTTCCAATGTGCCTACATTAGGAATATTTTCTATCTGCAATTCCGTAGTAAGTTCGAATGCTTCACTCACATAAAAATGGGTTTGCACGTTTTGTAGTGCAGATTCATTTTCTGCAATTTCATCTTTTATAACAGCATCCCTAACCTTTAGCCGTTTCCAAAGCCCCTTGCTTTCTTCATCATCTTTCATCAAAGCAAGAACCAAGTAGTTCTTATTCGGCATAGAACGATAAAGCTTTCCGTTTAGCTGACTGAAGTTTTCTTTCAGGAACCGATAGCAATCCATTCCTTTACGTGGTTGGATGGTACGAAAAGTATAGAGTCGGTTGAGAGTGCCTTGAATCTTGTTCCGGAATTCTTTGCGGACATAGTCTCTCCATGCCGCTTGCGCACTTTTATTATTTCGACCATACAACGAAACGATGTACAAAAAGTTTACATCATAGTGGCACAACAACAGCGTATCCCTGTCAAACAGACGATTTTCAAATTGGCGGTTCAACTGTACTCCACCATCCTGTGCTTTCAACTCCTTATCATCAAAGGAAAGGAATTTACCGCCACTTGTCTTTTTGTCAGGAATCCGTGCACTGATAAAGAAATTGGGGATAGGATTATATCCTTCAGTCAATGTATCCCTTAACTGAGGATGCTCTCCGTTACCGTCACCGTCCAAAAACAGATTCATATTCCATTGAATGACATTTCTGGCGTATGTATATTGCTTGTATATCGATTTGTCGCCAAGCTGTGTCCTGTCATTCTTGGCACGTTTATAATACTTGCTATCCCCAATGTAATAAGTAAGCTCAGACGTCAAATCGGATTGTTCAATCAAGCCTTGACCGACAAACATATGGTCAACTAACTTGCCGTCTCTTTGTTCCGTCAGTTCTTTCGGCAAATTTTGCTTGTCTTTACCACTTACCAGAGTGTCAATCATGACTTCAAAAATGTGCTCGAAATCTTTTGCCAGCAAATAGTCCTCCGACTGCCTGTTCATCGCAATCTTATACTCCCTGTCAAAGAAAGCATAGCACAAATCCCATATCCGAAGAGCCTTGTCCGAGAAATACTTGTACTTGATTTGTTTCAGTCTTCGACATCCCAGATTCCTGCCTATATAGGACTTTTTCAACTTCTCGCAGCTGATAAGAGGATACTGGATATTGATTTCAAAAGAGAAACCATGTGTCTCTCGAATGTAATTCAAAATGGAAAAATATATGACAAGCAGCTCCTCGTCAAAATTCACCATTTTCTTTCTGTTGACAGTCTCGATGTAAACAGGACTTCCACTTTGTATGATGGCTTGCGCTGAAGTTATGGTCTTGTTCCAGTTGATTTTGTTATAACCGGAATGAATGTTCTTGGCCACGAAGGTAAAATAGTCCTGATTGTTTCTGTTGAAATCTCTCAGTGCTATTATCACATCAAGTAATGTGTTGTGTTTCTGTTTTAGCCCTCTGCTTTCGGACTGATATTCCTTGCTTTCAAGTATATTGTCGTTGTGAGATTGTTTATATACGCTTATCGTCCGGTATATCCAAATCGAAAGTGTGGACAGGAATTCCTTGTATTCTTTGCAACCTTCTTCCGTAAACTTAGTCTTTACCTTTTCGGACTCAAAGTCTATTATTTCCTGTGGCGAAGCACCGAATATCGTATCATCGCCACTTTCCTCGTTTATCTCACCTGTCAATACTACTTTGGGCAGGAAGAATACAACATCTTTTGCTGTCTTGCTATAGCAATACCCGACATACCCGAAAGAATATTTGTCCTCCTTTACAGGAACAGACACGACATCTTTAAGTACATCTCTGACTGTCAAACCATCCTTGACAATATCGTTCAGACTATATGGGTATCCTTCAATAAACAGCAGCATAAAATTTATTCAAATTAGAGTTCTGTATTCTCCGCGTCATTTTCAATAGTAACCTTATTGCCGTCAGGGTCTGTGACTCCGAGATAGGACATCATTTTCTTTAATGTTTTAGTCCCATTTTCTCCATACAATTCAGAGAAGGAAATATCTTCAGTCTCACCGACTTTGAATATATCCCCTTCACCATCTTTGCAGACATCATTCCATAGATAGAACAATATTTTGTTCAACAAGACTTTATCGGTAATTATTCCATCTGACGGATTTACGAAATAATCACCTAACATCTTATCTTCGGAGCTATTTGCCCTCAAAATCTTTTCGTTGACTATTCTTTGGAATGAAACCCAAGAATATACTGTACCGTCAATAACTATCTTCCAGCCTGTATTCTTATACTTAATCGGCTCATACTCCCAATCCCAACGTCTCTTGAATGCGCTATCTATCGGGAACAACGATTGGTCTGAAGTATTCATGGTTGCATAGATATACAGATTTGACGGCAGACAAAGTTCTCCGTCTTTTATTCCTTGATTATCCTCGCCAAGCTTCTCTTCCAGAAACGCCCTCAAATCTGCATCAGCCTTAATGCCATACTCCGATTTGCCATTAACATCTCTATCAAGAAGCTGGAACAAATCTCCGAATATTTGTGCGCAATTGCCTCGATTGATTTCCTCAATAATAAGATATACTTTTTCTTCCAATTTTTTGTATGCCTGTATATAAGCATTAAGAAATGCCTGAGGAACGAAAGAATAAATTATACGAGATTCGTTTGAACAAGCAAGATATTCTTCTCCAACAGCCATTCCTTTATCAAATTCAACAGTGTAATTATCAGACATACCGCAAGCTTGGAGTATATCCTTCTTGTCAGAAAGATTCAACTGTTTTAATGAACGCCAATATTTCGCTCCAAATTTTTGGGGTGAATACGTGACACCTCCCTCTTTCATTTCGGTTAATTTGCTAATGAGCTCTCCCTTGGCATATATTTTATCAATTGGCTTTTCCATTGTCGGCTTGTATGCCCCGACAAAAGTTGAATAATCACTGTCCGGATGAAAAGTAGTTCTAAAAATATTTGCTTTGGGAACTTTTTTATCCGCAGGACACCCTTCGTATTCTCCAAGTATTTCCTTAATTTTATGCGATTTCCCTGTTCCAGGAGCACCATAATAAATTATTTGACGACTAATTTTATCATAAGACTCTGTTTGAAGTGAGGCAACATCCTCTAATCCATCCTCTTTACCATCATTGTATGGCTCTGTCACATTATCTATTCTTACATCAAATATTCCATCTGACGCCTTCTTTATATTTAGATTTGAATAGCCTCCAGCAAAATAGTTCCTTATAGTGAACTTAGTTATTTGAATAGCACCAGTATGATCCTTATACTTAACTTCCTTGAGTAGATTGTTGAAGTAAAAACGATTGTCTATTTCTCCATTCTTTTTTAGTACATCTTTTCTGGCATTCCATTTTTGGGTAAATGTATTTACTGAAACACCATTTTCTTTAAATAAAGCATCAAGTATTGCTAATTGATCAAACACAAATCCATCTGAATAATTTACAATATAATGATTAGCAGATTGGTCAAATTTTCGTGGAAGAATAGACGCAATAAACAATATCGCCTGTGTAAGATTTGTCTTATCAAATCTTACGGTTATCTGTTCTCCGCAATCTTGGAACAATTCGTAATGCTCATTATCTAAAAACAAATCGGTATTTTTAGCATCTCCTGCTCCGATATGACGATAACTAGCGTTAGTATCGTTTATGTGTTTAGCAATTTCTTCCATATTATTGTCATTTAATTATTTTACATTTAATGAGATAATACAATACCGCATATATTGTATTGACGCTTACAGCATTGCCAGCTTGTTTATAAAGAGAGCCATCAGCAACACCGTATGCGCTACCTTTTCGAGCGAACTCAGCAGGAAACCCCTGCAGCATAAAGGCTTCTTCTGGAGTAAGTTTGCGAATTGGAAGTTTAGCCAGTTCCTCCTTTGTCATTGTGTCAACAGGATTTATCTTACCATGTGACTCTATATAATCTTGGCTATAATAATTATCCTGACACGCTCTATGCATTTTATGCATAGTCGCCGTTAAAGGACGAGCTATCTTCATATTTATATCAGACTTGGATTTAAAGTTAGAAGAACCATCTGAAAGCAATGTTGGTTTTATGCGTTCAGAAAGATAGTACTTAGAATCCACATCCTGCATTAATACATCAGATATCGTTTCAAAATACTCCAAACTCGTTTCTTTATACATTTTATCAAACTCTTTCGCAATCAACTTAGACGAGAAGTCAAAATCGTTAGAAATTTTTGCAGTTGTAGCAAAAATCAACACTCTATTACGTGTTTGTGGCAAATGAAAATCTGATGTATTGAAAATATCGGCATAAACACGATAACCTATTGATTCTAATTCATGTTTGATTCTATTAAATGTCCTTCCTTTATCATGATTTCGAAGATTTTTGACATTCTCCAATAAGACATATTTGGGCTTCTTTATCACCAATATATCCATAATACGGAAAAACATCTGTCCGCGATCCTCTTCAAATCCAGCTTGGCTTCCCATCATACTGAATGTCTGACAGGGAAATCCACCTGTCAGTAAGTCGAATTTAGGAAGAGATTTTATGTTCTTTTTATTACCGGTAAAAGCAACAATATCCCCCAGTACAAATTCATTTTCATCTATGTTATAATTTGCACGATAGGTCAATTCCGCCTTAATATCAATCTCTGAATACCCGACACAACGAAACTCCATGACATTGTCCTTCGTAAGAAGATCCATTGCCCTCCTAAAACCACCAATACCAGCAAATAGTTCTAAATGTTTCATAAGAATTTCATTATACTACGTCCTATCACTTCAGCAAACTTCACTGGTACTGCATTTCCAACTTGTGCATACCATGAGTTTTGAGCTCCTTTCAATATAAAATCATCTGGAAATGTTTGTATGCGTGCAGCCTCCCTTGGAGATAATCCACGCGCTTCCCATGGATGAATATACATATTACAATCATACTTCATATGAGAAGTGATAGTTTTACATATTTGGTTCTCATCAAGTTTAAAGTACTTATCTTTAAATATGTTATTACGCCTTTTATACGGCATTATATCTTGTATGGATTCATGTAAAGAATTTGCTCCCTGAGGCAATCTTCTATAAATCTCAATATCACGTAAATTATTATATCTATTTTTGTGATTATATAATTTAGTAATGATTCTATCACCATTAATAAAGTGATAAAAATCTGTATCCGGATATAAAAAATCTCGTTCCGTAAATCCACACTCTTCAGATTCATACTCTCCTTGATTTTTTGCTTTTCTAGCTTCCAAATGTGGCAGCCCAAACAATACATCTCTTAATAAAAAAGGATCTCTTTTGTAACGTTCAATTTCTGCAAAAATATCATTTGGAGCAACACCCATTCTGTTACCAATCATTATGAAACGTTCTCTATTTTGAGGTATACCAAAATCTTGAACTTTCAATAACCGATAATCATAAAGGTACTCATCTCCTAAGTACTCTTTGAAATTGGCAATTATCTCATCGAACTTATTAGCCATTCCTTTTACATTTTCCATTATGAAAAATTGCGGTCTAATTTCCGAAAGGAATTGCAAATAAGCCTTATAAAGCTGATTTCTTGGATCATCAATAATCCTTTGCCTATTCGCCATAGAAAAGCCTTGGCAAGGAGGGCCTCCACACACTAAAGTAATTGGTCTATCCGGATTCTTAAGTGTATCTCTATATTTGTCTAAACAAGTATTCAATTCATTGATGTCTCCAATAAAATACTGTCCTTGTTTTAGACTATGATTAGCCAAGTAAGTAGATGCAAAGGTTTCAACAATCTCGTTCATGAACACAACTTCAAACCCTGCCTGTTCAAGCCCAAGACTCAACCCACCACACCCTGCGAATAAATCTATAAATGTATATTTTATTTGTCTACTCATTCTACTTCATAATTAAAATCGGCCTCTATAAGGTCTTTAATATCCACTTTAAGCAGTTGGGCTATTTCTACAAACTGAGCCATTGATGGTTGTATCTTATTAGTCTTCCATCGTGACACTGTCATATCGGTGACGCCCATCTGTTCTGCCAGCCAACGATTGGTTATTTCCTTTTCCGCTAGAACTACACGCAATCGGTTTGAGCATTCTATTTTCGCCATATTGCTTCGTATTATATTTCAAGTACAAAGTTAAACATAAAAAGATAATATTCAAAACAACATGATAAGAATATCATATAATATCTTTCCTAAAAAACATTATGCTGCATAAACATAATACTATTTCAACATAATTTGATTTCATTGTATAGGTTGTTGTTTACTCATCATCTTCATCAAGATAAGTCCAGTCTTTGGAAGCATATTCCTTTTCAAACTCCGCCAAGTCTTCCTTGATACGTTCACGGAAGCACTCTTCACTATCATCACCACTCATCATCCAATCAACCCGTTCAGCATATATTTCTGCTATACGAATTTGCCGATAGGCTTCCTTCATAACATTTATCGTCTCGTCAGACAGATTCAAGACATCAGCGTTATACGGATAGCGGTCATAATAACAATGGTGAATTGAGTATAATACCGGAATCTGTTCTCCATCAGGAGTGTCGGACATATATCGCTTTGTTGATTGGTATACTACGCCATCATCAAAGAATCGTCGGTTTGCGTATTTTTGCTTTGCCTTGACAATGGTTTTATCTCTCAGAAGAAAAGATTCTGCGTCTTCATAGCTCCCAAAACTCATGAAATCTTTATAATTATGATATGAGCCAAAGCTATCTTTCTCGTAAATAGTCCAATAGTCCTCCTAAATTTTCTCAGGTTTAGGTTTCAATGCCCTCGCAATATCGCGCTCAATAGTATCAGCAATCTCACGCATTGCGTATGTGCTCCTATCAAAATATCCTCCACTCATGGTTATTTCCTCCTTATTCTGATTGAACTAAGATATTAAATACTAACATATTGCTTGCATCTTTCATCCAGCACTCCTAAGAACATATCGATTTCCCTTTTGGATATGCCTTGACGAACAGCAATTTCACGCCATCCCTTTACAGCTTCAATTACCTCCGAGACAATCTTTTCAGCAGTTTTTCGGTTGAGCATATAATCCTCACAAGCAGCAAGCAAAACATTCAAATCCGCCTTATTGGAATCAGCGGAGATGAGCAGACTTTGATATTCATTCAGAGTAGGGTTCATATCGTATGCAGGAGACAAAGTCCATCCTTTTGCAGTCAAAAGAAAGCCGTGATTGCGGAAATGGTCGTCACTATTGCCTATGCATATATTGAAAGCCACACGACGGTATAGTTCCTGTAGGTTTCGTTCCACATCGGTACAGCTCTGAATAATAAAGTCGACTATATCCAGATAACCATGCCCGGTAGTTGCATTGTCACCATCACTCAGCCCCAATAAGGTCATGGCAGATGCAAAATGAATGCGTTTTCCTTCTTGGGTTCTATCGAAGCGTCGTGACAGCAATGTATGATATTTTTCTCCAGTTGCCAACACTTTTATTTTTGCAGCGTTTATCCCTGCTTTTGTGGCAAGCAAATGACTGAAATGCTCCCAAAGTCCAACATCATAGTCATCCTTGCGCGATGGAAACTTGGCCACATAAAGAACCTTATCTGTATCTACAACATTGGCTTTAGGCCTTGCACCTCCTAATGACGTTCCCGGTTGCACAAGTTGTGCAATCCATTTCCTATCAGGGAGCATATTGTTTTCTTCACATTTCTCTATCTCGGCACTGGCTGCAATCAGTTCCCGAATATCCGTCAAAGGTGGAATTTTCAACGATTCACTCACATTGATAAATTCGCCATCGAGGTCTTCCTTAAAACGGAATCCACCCATTCGGGAGAAATCATCGATACCAGTCAAGAAATCGAAGGATGACAATCTCCGTACTGATCGCTTTTCTTCCGCTGCCACTAATTGCTCACGACGCAACAACAAAGTACGTCCCCAACGATCCGGCAAAGCATCAGAAAAACATCCGAATATATCCTTGTCCGGTTGTGTATATTGTTGTCCTGGGTAATTATTCAGGTCGTCACTCAAAAACAGATCGCTGTGCTGCCTTAACCATTCATTATTGAACGTAAAACTATAGCTGTTCGCACCACGAAGAGACTCAAAGCCTAATTCGCCAATGAGTTCCACTTCTTTGAGCCAATCGAAATCGGCATATACATACAACTTTTTCATAGATTATTCTTTCTTGGATGCACGTTCTCTTGTTTTCAAACTCAAATCTTGCAAAGCTTTTCCCATTTTATCTTCTTTGGCTAGCAATAGAATATCATCGTCAAGTTGCAATGCGTACAAAACACGTAGATAGATCCCTATTGCAACAGTAGGAATCCCTTTTTCTATTCGGGACACAGTAAGCGGTGAACAGGTGGCACGTTCAGCAACCTGAACCACACTCAGATTCCGACGTAAGCGAGCCAACTTAATCTGCTCACCTACAATCTGCATCTTCTGCTCCAATTTTCGGGGAAGCTTGGTTCCCATTGTATTCTTTGCCATATTTTGTTATCTATTTTAAGGTGCAAAACGACTATGTCGATGATTTTTTCATAATCAACCTATTATATAATATGCAAAAGTAATACTTTTTATTTATTTAATGATGTGTTGCACATAGAAAATGCACATCATTGAATAATTAACTATGCACATAACCCTTTTTGAGCAGAAACTCCAAAGACTAAATGTCATAATTTTGTTTGTAAGTGCTATATACACCTATCTACAAACAATATATTAAGCAATATAAATGCAAATTATTACTCATACGCTCATCATATCAAAGAACTATTTTGCTTGCCAAAAGAAAAAGATATAACTCCACTCTCAACTTGACTTTAATGACCGTTATTATATACACGGGCAATAAAGTCAAGTCAAACAGAGGGGAAGAAAAGAAAAAAGGCTTCAACTGAATATTTCTCTTTTGGTCAGCAAACAATATCCATGAAAATCTATTGCATTTAGTTGACATTATCGGTGAAAACATCACGGAATTTTGTACCTTTGTAGTCGGATAGAAGATAGGTGAACTTCATTGAGGATACAATATTTCCTCATGGTTCTGATTCACTGAGAAAAGAGTGTAAAACAGCCTCAAAAACAAGTCTCAGAGGTCTCAAAAACAACTTTTCTACCGATTAAATTGCAATAATCTATCATTCAAGCAGCTATGTATGTTGCATCGGCAAATGATAAATATTTAAACAGTTGATTATCAATAATTTAACAATACTTATAGAATTCCTTTAAATACTATGCCAAAATGGATATAACACATTGATAATCTGCATTATAAAGCAGTGCAATTCCCAACAGAAAATTTTATAAAAAACAATTTTGTCCCCCAGACACTCGAGGGACATTTTTTTGTCCCTTTTGTTCCTCGAAATTCCCAAGGGACAAAAGAGGCATTTTCAGGATGTAAAATACAGAACTTCTCATTCTAAAAACCATAGATATATTTAGCACATCGAAGAATGTATTTGTATTTCATATATCTTTTCTTGTAAAACTCTTATTCCTAGACAATATTTTTTAAATATATTCTCCAATATCCTTCTGATAACAAGGCGTGACTTTTCCACAAGAATACTTAGACATATCCTATTTTCTCTCCCATATATCTAAAACAAGTATTATAAACACATCACTTTATTCTAGAAATAATAACTGAAGGGCATATATATCATTCATATATACAAGATAATAAAATGGGGTATAAAATAAGACGACAATCATAATGAAATCAAAAATAAAATTCCCCAAATGATATTTTTGATTCGCATCATGTGATAAAATATTAAATAAACAAGTAACTTTACATTAAATCTAAGAGGAAACTCTATGCAAAACATTAATATAGAAAATCATGGATTTACAACGAATAATCTATTTGGTTAAAGAAACCAAAGAAATCATCACAAACCGGGAAATGGCAGCCCATGTAAAAGAAAAAGGAGTTGCCGATTATGTCACGCAAGTGGATGTAGCCGTACAGAACTTCCTAAAAGAAGAATTATATAAACTATACCCAGAAATCCAATTTCTCGGAGAAGAAACCGGCTTGCAACAGATGAACACAGATAGTTATTGGATTCTAGACCCCGTGGATGGAACAACCAATCTCATACACGACTATCACCACAGCGTAGTATCATTGGCGCTTTGCCAACAAAATGAAATTGTATTAGGCATTGTCTATGACCCATACCATGATGAGGTTTTCTCTGCAGTCAAAAAAGAAGGTAGTTTCTTGAATGGCAAGCCTATCCATGTTTCCTCTGCCAAAAAACTGTCGGAAACTATCATCGGTATCGGAACTGCTAAAAGAGAACTGGCTAAAGAAAACTTTACTAGGTTTCTCAAGGTCTACGAAAACTCACAAGACATCCGAAGATTGGGGTCTGCGGCACTGGAACTGGCATATACAGCATGTGGCCGGCAAGGTGGATATTTTGAAGTGTATCTGAACCCTTGGGACTATGCTGCAGGCATACTTTTGGTAGAAGAGGCAGGAGGAAAGGTAACTGACTGGATTGGGAATAAGCTTAATCCCAGACAAGGAAACCAAGTAATCGGAACAAACGGAAATATCCATCAAGAACTTCTCAGAATATTATAATAAGAGATCCTTATTTTTAGTTTAATACAAGCTGCAAAAGAAAATCTATATTATGGCAAGCAATATTGAATTTGTAGAGTTTATATGCTATCAACTACAAGAGCTGGGGCATATCCGTTTTCGAAAGATGTTTGGGGACTATATGGTATATGTAAACGAAAAGCTGTTATTAATGTTGCAAAGATCAAAAAAGAAATAATTGTGGAGGATGTCCTCGTTTTCCTTGTTCGCACTTCGTGAATGACTCTTCTATATCTAAAGAAGAAAACGAGAAGAATCTAAAAAAGATGATTGACAATCTTTCGGAATTCAATCAATAGATTAAAGAATTTAAGCTAATACAAAGTAAGTACTCAGCACCCCCGTATTTTTACTCTCTGAAAGTTATTCTTAGTTTGCGCGAATTTAAAACGTGAAACAACGAAGAATTTTAGAGGAGAAAATACGGGGGGCAGTATTAGGTATAGTTTTGTAAAAACGCTTTCTTTTACTACTATTTACTGAATGTCCCTATTTAGTATGCACATTTTTCAATGTATCCTTCCTGTTCATACACCCTACCATAGTGATGAATCATTTCAACCAACCCATTCAAACGTGAATCTATAATCTTCAGATTTTTATATCTAAGATATTGAGTGTCATACAGTCCCGTATTCCCAGATTTCAACCTTTCTTCAATATCTTCGGGAATAAGAAAACTCGCTCTGTCGCCCAAAAATTTATAAAACTCTGATTGATATATACATATACCTGCCAGATCAAAATCTCCAAAATGTATATATCTATTAGGAATTTTGATAAGCCATTCCCTTAAATCTGCCGACTGGGGATATCTGGAAACAAACAAAACTTTATTATCTCCAAACAGATATTTCTGACTCCGTATACGACAGAAGTTCTCACCATTTTCCACTCCAACCACTGTCACGTCTGACGGTATATAAAATTCATCTGGATTTTTTTGATAAATCTTAGCCTCTTCTCCCCATACAGGTGTAAGTCCTCTTGATCCATCAACCGGTGACGCTAATGGAGAAATGTTAAGGCCTTTCTTCAAGAAAGCCGGATTATACATAAAACAAGATAACCTACATCTGGTATCCCATGCCAATCTACCAATTTCCCCACCCCAAAGGATTACTTTTAACGACTGTACCATAATTTATCCTATTTAGAGTGTCTGACACGCTGTACTTTTTATCATCCCTACGCATCAGGTAACAGGTAAGAAGATTCGGGCAACTCCGGAAGAAGATTGTCTATAGTGTTAATCTGCCCAACCACTTTCAACAACACAATAAATGTTGACAACGAAATATTACCTGCTGTACCATTCTCGAATTTGTGGATGGTTGTAAGTTCAATACCGGATTGCTCAGAAACATCTTTCTAAGTAAGATTGCAACGAATTCTATATTCTTTAAATCTGTTACCTAATAGCCTTACAAGCTCAGGCGTGGAGTATTCATAGAAATCTACCATATAAACCGCATTTATGTATTATTATAATGATAGTTACATATATTTCCAAGCATTAATCTTCAATATTATAAAGATTATAAATATAAAACTATGCAATTTCTGAGAATAAAACTAATTTTTATATGAAAACTTATCGTCAGATTCATAGTAACTGATTATAAATCCTATATTTTGTATTTGTTATATGTCCAATTTCGCTATTTTCCTCATAAAGTTTTTCGGGAAAAGCATTTTCCATCGCGGAACATCCTTTCCGGTGTTATGCCTGCTGGTATGTACATGTCCGAAAAGCTACCATGTACCACAGTAAGCTCCTCCATAACAAAGGAAGGGACAATGGTTCAGATAAATTTTCTGTTTATCTACTTCAATATGCATCTGCATCGTTATCTGTTCAAAGTACTTCGTATAATTCAGCCTAAGATTCTTAATATCATGATTACTAGCTATAAGATATATTTTCCCATTCAATCTGCATCGGTAAGATTATCACTTATACCTTCTACCATCATTACCAAATTCCTCCACCCCAATGCATAATACCTGGTTTTGCTGTCATAGGACGACAAGTGGAGCATAAACGTTTACATAGAGTACCACACCTCCATTTTCAGCATGAAGAAGTTTCATGTCTTTTTTGATTGCAAAGCAACTGAGGATTCCCTAACTGTACAATGTGTACTTTATCGGATACTTACATACAATTTGAACATATTGCAGTATTTTATTCCCAACCATATATTTTTTCCTGTGCAACATAAATTCCCTGCAAAATCATCCGTCATACAATAAATCTCTGTAACTTTAGCCGCTGATAACATAGCAGTAAACGTTTAAATGTTACAATCCGGCACTATAAACTTAACATTTTATTGCTATCTTATTTATTATCAATGAAAAGCTTATCACTCTAACACCATATTATGTTATGTTAGAGTATAAAACACAAGAGAAACGGTATTCTTCGGGCCTAACCCCGTTTTTATATCGAACTCGGTTATGAAAGTAACCATAGATTGCGCATATTCTTGCACAGCTATGAGTCAAACTTAACAATTGAAGTCTGTTAAACTAAAAGCAAAAAATGAAAGGTTCGGTAAATATTAGTGACTATTTCTACGGCGCAAAGACACAGTTTATTATACCCCTCTACCAGCGTAAGTATGCATGGCAGAAAAAGCATTGTGTACGTTTATTTGAAGATCTGATAAAAATTCATAAAGAAGAATTGCAAAGCCATTTTTTCGGAAGTATTGTTGCAACAAAAGCCAGCGAGGTTGAAGACGATTTGCTGATTATCGATGGTCAGCAGCGTATCACAACTTTATCGCTCCTGATTCTGGCCGCTTTCAATGCAGTTGCCAATGGCGATATGCAACCTGGCAATGAAGATATTGAGGAAGTAAGGAAAAACTATCTCTATGCCATAAGAAAAAGAATTGACAGACAGATAAAACTGCGCCCGATTGAAGGAGATATCGAAGCATATGATGCACTGTTTACCAACAATTCAGATGATTTCATCAAGAATACAGGCATTACTGCAAACTACGAACTTTTTTACCAATTAATTCAGATAAGCAACCTCACTTTTGAGGAGCTTATTAAAGCCATCGAGAAATTGGAAGTGATTGATATTCGTTTGGAAGCGAAAGATAATCCACAGTTGATTTTTGAATCTCTAAACTCGTGCGGCAAAGACCTTGAAGAGGCAGATAAGGTACGCAACTACCTGCTCATGTCACTTTCTTCCAAGAAGCAGGAAGACTACTACCATGCCTACTGGAGCAAAATAGAAAAACTGACAGATGGAGAGCCGACAATGTTTATCCGTGATTATCTGACACTAAAGAAAGGCACGATCAGCAATATTGAGGACTTATATTTTGACTTCAAATCATACGATATGAAGTCTCACATCGACCGTCAAGTCCTCCTTGAAGATATGTTGAAGTTTGCCAAATACTATCGGCAGATACTCAAAGGCGAAACCAGCCATGCCCGTCTCAACCGCAAGCTGAAACAGATTGCGACCATAGAATCTCTTGTACACCTGCCCTACCTGTTGTCGTTCTTTGACTATGCGTCAACGAATAACCTGAACGAAACCGAACGGTATGAAGTATTGGACACAATCGAAAACTACTGGGCCCGCCGGATTATCTGCAACTACCCTGCAAATGCGCTTCAAAAGATGTTTGCTACTCTCCACAATGATATTTTGAAGATATACAAACGCCATAAGGAAAGAGATGCCGAGTTACTTCTACCGTACTCTCAGATCCTCAAATTCATTTTGCTCAGGAAACAAGGAACCGTATCATTTCCAAACGACAACGATGTTAAATCAGCCTTTCCAACCAGACAGATTTATCGTATTCCAAGCAACTATAAGTTCTTCCTGTTCGAACGTATGGAAAATGAAAACAGTCCGGAGGCAAATGATACAATCGTAAAAAAAATGAAGGACGGCATATTCACCATAGAACACATCATGCCTCAGACACTAACACCTCAGTGGAAAGAAGAACTAGGAGAAAACTGGCAGCAGATATATGACACCTATCTCCACACTTTTGCCAACCTAACCCTTACCGGATTCAATACGTCATACAGCAACCACTCGTTTCAGGAGAAAAAGGACGGATACACAGACCGCAAAGGAAACAAGATTAACGGTTTTAAAAACTCGGCTTTCTGTTTGTCAAACTATCTAAAACAATGTTCTAAATGGACTATTGACGAGATTAAAGAAAGACAACAGATTCTTCTTGAAAACTTCCTCCGGCTATGGCCGATGATACAGACGGAATATGTTCCACTGGAAAAGGAATATGAGTTGGTTTCATTTGACGACGACGAATATGAACTGAGTTGGCGGCAAATCATCGGTTATCGCTACAGAAACGAACGGCATGCAGTCTCAAACTGGGTGGAAATGCTGGTACAAGTCTGCAAACTCATATACAATGAAAGTCCTTCTACAATGACCTATGTAGCCGGTAAAAATTACTGGATACATGCTTCCGAGGCCAAAGGAAGAAGCAAAGTGGCAGAACATTGTTACGTTCATACTTCTTGCAGTACAAACACCAAACGCAATATCTTGAACTACTTATTTAAAGAATGCGAGATACCGGCAAGCATTCTTGAATTTGAGCTGGTTCCACTGGCAGATAAGGTTATGGACTCCAATGAAGAGTAATTCTTTTTCATTGTTTGATTTTAATCCCGATTCACGAAAACACATCAAAAACAATAACAAAAAAGAAACAGCCACATGCCCATCATCGAAATATCATCCCTATCCCACCCCGGAGTGGAAATTTTCAGCACGCTTACCGAAGCTCAGCTACGTAGTCGCATCGAACCTACCAAAGGCATCTTCATTGCGGAAAGTCCCAAAGTCATTTCCGTTGCCATTGATGCAGGATATAAACCTCTGGCACTCCTATGCGAACAGAAACACATTACGGGTGATGCCGCAACCATCATTGGGCGCAGCGGAGACATTCCGGTCTATACAGGAACAAGAGAGTTGCTTGCCACGCTTACCGGATATACCCTGACCCGCGGCGTCCTTTGCGCCATGCGTCGCCCCACGCCACTCAGCCTTGAGGAAGTATGCCGGGAAGCCCGGCGTATCGTAGTGATAGACGGCGTGGTCGATACAACCAACATAGGAGCAATCTTCCGTTCGGCTGCCGCTCTCGGCATAGATGCCGTGCTGCTCACCCCCACCTCTTGCGACCCGCTCAACCGGCGTGCGGTCAGGGTATCCATGGGGTCGGTATTCCTCGTACCGTGGACTTGGCTGGACGCTCCCATCGGCAGACTGAACGACTTAGGTTTCCGCACGGCAGCTATGGCGCTTACCGACAACTCCATACCTATCGACAATCCTGCCTTGACCGCCGAACCTAAGCTGGCTATCATAATGGGTACCGAAGGAGACGGACTGTCACGCGAAACCATTGCCGGGAGCGACTACGTAGTCCGCATCCCCATGTCGCACGGCGTCGACTCGCTTAATGTAGCTGCCGCTGCTGCCGTAGCTTTCTGGCAACTTCGCACACCAGCTTCCGGAAAATAAAACAGGAAAATAAAGCCTGAAGCTTGTTTTTATTTTCCCGCTATCGCCACTTTAATCACCCCGTCCAGCCTGTTTTCGAATACGCGGTATGCTTCTTCGATTTTTGTCAGGGGAAAACGGTGCGTGATAAGCGGCGTGGTATCAATCTTTCCCGCCTCTATCAAACGGAGAATCTCGGCACAATCGCATCCATCCACTCCACCGGTCTTGAAAGTCAGATTCTTACCATACATATCGGGCAAAGGAAGTATTTGAGGCTTATCATAAAGCGCCACAACCGTAACCACCGCATTGGGACGGGCACATTCCCACGCCAGGCGGAAAGTGTCTCCGGCTCCTGCCACTTCCAACACGACATCAGCGCCTCCGTGATCGCTGTTACGAAGTACAAACTCCTTACACTCTTCCGGCTCCGTCACCAATACATCAGGATAATGTTCACGGATAAACCGAATTCTTTCAGAGGACTTTTCACAAACAATGATACGCTTCGGTTTCTTCAGCATCACGCAAAGCAAAGTACATATCCCCGTAGGACCTGCTCCTATGACAAGAACCGTATCATCTCCGGAAATCTCCGAAATGCGTGCCGCCCAAAATCCCGTAGCCAGCACATCGCCTACAAAAAGCGCCTGCTCATCACTCACCGAATCGGGAATGCGGTTCAATCCCCGGTCGGCATAAGGAACCCTGACATACTCCGCCTGGCCGCCGTCAATACGGCATCCTAATGCCCAACCACCATTCACATCCGTACAGTTATTCACATATCCGTGTTGGCAGAAAAAACACTCACCGCAAAAAGTCTCAACATTGACGGTAACCCTGTCGCCTGGTTTGACCGAAGTAACACGACTCCCAACCTGTTCAACAACGCCCACCATTTCATGCCCTACCGTTATTCCCGGAACAGCACGCGGCACACTGCCATGTTTGATATGCAAATCACTGGTACAGATGCTACCAAGTGTCACGCGGACAATAGCGTCGCGAGAGTCCTTCAATTCGGGCTTTGGCTTGTCCAACAGACCGAATCTTCCATGTTCGATGTATGTATATGCAAGCATAATATCCTTCCTTAATAATCAGTTTCTGTTTTTTTGCGAATATAAACATAACATTTTGATAAAAGAGCAATAATAGATTTTTTTATAAACACCTCACGCCTATATAAGAATGGTTATTTCTGCTCTTCACTGAGATTAAACTACAAGAACGACAGGAGAGGCAAGGAATAAAATCATAACTCTATTTCATTGTCTATTAAACAAAAAGTTGAAGTAAATGAGTAATTTACCTCAGTTTTTTGTACCTTTGCTTACTATATATATGTTTTAAAAACATGGATGAAAAATTAGTCGATAAAGAATATTTACTTGAGAAATTGCCCGGCAAGTACGGTTGGACATATACGATTATTCCTGAAATTAGGCCAGACCCCAATGCCCCGTTCAATTGGGTGAAAGTACGAGGAACAATTGACAGTTATCAAATCAAAGGTTACCGTTTAATGCCATCTGGGGATGTAATGCCATCTGGAAAGGGGGTTCTGTTTCTGGCTGTCAATGCTGAAATCCGCAAAAAGATACAGAAACAGGCAGGAGATTATGTCCACATTGTTTTATATCCAGACAATGAACCAATAGAAATCCCGAAAGAATTTTTGTTGTGCTTACAAGATGACATCGTAGCTTTGCAGTTTTTTAATTCGCTCATTGAAAGCGAACAATACAAATACATCAGGTGGATATATTCGGCAAAGGGAGAGCAGACCAGAGTTGACAGGATTGCCAAAACAGTAACCCAACTTGCAAACCGCAAGAAATTTGCAGACAAAGAATAATGATTACTATAAACCCAAATGCACAAGCTTCTATTTTAATAGATGAGCCTACAATAAGTGCTGGCGAAAAAATACTATCTTTCTTTTTTCTCGTCAGCACTATTTTTGTACTTTTGCAGTGAACAAAAGAGTTATTTTGAAAGCAATGCAAAGCAGAGCGCAGAAATGAGTACAGTTGCTAAGTCATTACCTCAAATTCCATTAGCCACTCAAACTGCTTTTATTTGAGCAAGTTAGCTTTTCTTTCCAAGATTACAATAAACATTTTTGATAAAAGAGCAATAACAGATTTTTTTTATAAACATCTCACGCCTAATTAAGAATAAGAATGGCTACATTTGCAGATAGTTATCAGAGTCCTCACATAAACCGCAATTCATAATGAAAGAAAAAGAACTTGCATTTTCAGATGTTCCCAATAATTTCCTATGGTGTATCAACCGGCAATGCAGTAAAGCAGAAACTTGCCTCAGGCAATTGGCAGAAAGGCTTTCGCCGGAAGAGCTTATATCTTGCAGTGCCATCAATCCCAAGCATTTAGCCAAGTTCAAGAATGAGTGCCCTTACTTTTGCTCCAATAAGCAGGTGAGGTATGCCAGAGGCTTTCTCGGGATTCTGGAAAACCTCACCGCCAAACAAACACACTTCTTCATCAACCGGGTCATCAGTAATTCCAGCCGCCGTACCTACTATCGTGTCCGCAATGGCGAACGGGCATTATCTCCTGCCGAGCAACAAAATATCATAAACATACTCAAAGAGTGCGGAGTAACTTTCTCCATTGAATTCGATTCTTACTTTGAAGATTATTATTGGAGCAATACATTATGATATGCCAACCTTTGCCTTTTAATAGGCAAGGTTGTGCCTATTAAAAGGCACATTTGTGCCAGCTAAGTGGCACAACATTTAGAATATAGCCTTATGATACCTGAGGGTTTTATGTATTAAGAAGAAACAAAAGAGTAAAAGAGAACAGGCTATTTACCATATATTTCACTATCTTTGTACAACTAACCAAAGCTTAACGATATGAAGAGACAGATTGGAGTGTTAACCGCTTCGTTGCTCATCCTGTCGGGTTGCGGCACAAGCCAAACGGCATCGGGCGATCCCGGTGCAATATTTGCAGGTGCAGCCATCGGCGGAAATGTCGGCGGTGCTATCGGCGGTCTGATAGGCGACAATAATGGCGGCTGGCGGGGCGGTTACCGGGGTTCGGCCATCGGTACAATTATCGGAACCATTGCCGGAGCAGCCATTGGAAATGCTGTGTCTGCTCCCAAACAAGAGGCATACGGTTACCGGATAGAAAGAACGGAGCCCTACAAGCCGCAGAACGAAACGTATCCCACTCCAAGCGTCTTCGATAACCTAAGGATACGCAACATCCGTTTCATAGACGACAGCCGTGACCACGTAATCAGTTCGGGTGAGAAAAGCAAAGTAATTTTCGAAATCATGAACGAAGGTGAACAGACCATATATAATGTGGTACCGATGGTTACCGAAACCACAGGCATGAAGCGCATTTACATTTCACCACCTGTAATGGTGGAGCAAATCGCCCCTCACAACGGCGTGAAATACACCGCCACCATCAGCGCAGGCGAGCGGATAAAGACGGGAAATGTCACCATACGGGTGGCCGTAGCCGACGGAAACGGGCAACAATACGACTGGCAGGAGTTCTCACTTCCCACCGAGCAATAAACAGATTTTCGGAGTCTATACAGACTGAACACAGAGACGTAGAAAATTTAACAGCATGAAGAAAATAATACAGAGCATACCCTGATTCTCTGTATTTGGAAAGCAAAAGTTGAATACTTTATAAACGACAGATTATGGCCGACAACTATCTGGAAAACCAATACGAACAGTATCAGGCGCGCAAAGCTGCCTGGGAGAGGGAACGCAAATACGGAAAGAAGAAAAAGAAATCAGCGTATCCGCATCCCTTGCCGCAACAGAAGGATGCGGAAGATGTCCTGTCCGTTCCGGACGAGGAGAATGACAACATTCCCTACATTATCAATACGGACAATGATAATTTGATTGACGATTAACTTCCCTCCCATGTTGCACCATTTCCATACTCCCGTAGCAGACATACCATTGCCGGAAAGATTTACTTTCCCTTTTTGCTATACACCTCATCCGCTCTGCGTGGCAGCAGCGAAAGAGGTGCAAGCCTATCTCGGTTTGCAGGAAGCATGGAAAGAAGAGTTGGCGCAGGGCAAGATGTTCGGTGTTCTGGTTGTAAGGACTCAAGAGGGTGAAACAGGATACCTGGCAGCATTCTCCGGCATACTGGCGGGCAGTAATGTGCATCCGTTTTTCGTACCGCCAGTCTACGACCTGTTGCAGCCGCAAGGGTTCTTCAAGATAGAGGAAGAACAGATTTCGCAAATCAACACGCGCATCGGCCTGTTGGAAGAGGATGAAGAATACAAACGGCAGGTACAACAACTGGCTGCCCTGCGGCAAACTGCCCAAGAAACGCTGGAAGAAGCCAAACGGCAGATGAAACGCGCCAAAGAGAAACGGGAAGAGCGAAGACGCGAAGCGACTTTACCCAACGGTGCTCCAATGACGCCTGAGGAAGAGAGCGCCCTGATACGCGAAAGTCAGTTCCAAAAAGCCGAATACAAACGCATGGAACGTGCCTGGAAAGAGCGGATTACTCCCTTACAGCAAACGGTTTCCAATTATGAGGCCGGCATACAGGCATTGAAAAGCGAACGTAAGCAACGTTCTGCCGCCTTGCAGCAAAAACTGTTCGAACAATTCAAGATGCTGAATTATCGGGGAGAAGTCAAGACGCTTTGCGACATCTTTGAGCAGACCGTACACAAAACCCCGCCTGCGGGAGCCGGTGAGTGCGCCGCACCCAAGCTGTTGCAACAAGCCTATCTGCACGGGTGGAAGCCTGTTGCAATGGCAGAATTCTGGTGGGGAGAATCCCCCAAAACGGAAATACGGCATCACGGACATTACTATCCCGCCTGCAAAGGCAAGTGCGATCCTATATTGGGACATATGCTGCAAGGTCTTGAAGTAGACGAGAACCCGATTCTGAAAGAGTTGCAGTCCGGCAAGAAAACATTGGACATTATCTACGAAGACGAATGGCTAGCGGTGGTTAATAAACCGGCAGGGATGTTGTCTGTACCCGGCAAGGAAGATGTGGTTTCCGTTTACAGCATGATGCGCGAGCGGTATCCCGATGCGGACGGTCCGTTGATTGTACACCGCCTGGATATGGCTACATCGGGACTGCTGGTGGTTGCAAAAACCAAGCAGGTCCACCAAAACCTGCAAGCGCAGTTTAAAAACCGCAGTGTAGGCAAACGCTATATTGCGTTGCTTCAAGGCAGCGTTTCTCAAGATGCGGGAACGGTTGAACTGCCGTTATGCCCGAACCCGCTCGACCGCCCCCGGCAAATGGTGCATACCGGATATGGCAAGCCTGCTGTAACAGACTTTGAAGTACTGGAACGCAAGGACAACCGTACCCGTATCGCCTTTTATCCCCGCACCGGACGCACCCACCAGCTTCGGGTGCATGCCGCCCACCCGCTCGGACTGCACTGCCCCATCGTAGGCGACGAACTCTATGGACGGAAAGCCGAACGCCTGTATCTGCACGCCGAAATGCTGGAGTTTACACATCCGGTGACCGGAAAGAGAATAAGCATCACTCAAAAAGCAGACTTCTAACCTATGAAGTAACCGATTATAACCGGCAACCGACGTTTATACCAACAGTAATCACTATTAATAACCCCAAAACAAGTATCCGATGAAAATCCTTCGACCCACCCCGCAAGATTATGACGAACTGCTCACCGTATGGGAAGCCTCCGTTCGCAGTACCCACCATTTCCTGACAGAAGAGAACATACAATTCTACAAGCCATTGGTACGAAACCAATATTTCCAGGCCGTAGAGCTTTACATCATCCGTAACCGGGAAGGAAAAATCGCTGCCTTTATGGGGCTGAGCGACGAACTCATTGAAATGCTCTTTGTACATCCCGATGAACAGGGAAAAGGATATGGCAAGCAGTTGATGCAATACGCACTCCACGAAAAACATATCTATAAGGTGGACGTCAATGAGCAAAACGAAAAAGCTCACCGGTTCTATCTGCACATGGGCTTCCAACTCATCGGAAGAGATGAAACCGACCCTTCGGGAAATCCTTTTCCCATTTTACACCTGCAATGGAAACCGTAGATGAACACGCATCGCATAAAACAAAAACAGATTGACTTATGAGAATACATCACATCGCCATCTGGACTTTCCGTCTGGAAGAAATGAAAGAATTCTATATCCGTTACTTCAAAGGTACAAGCAATGAGAAATACGTCAACCCTCAAAAAGGGTTTGAATCCTACTTTATCCGCTTCGACTGCGGAGCCGACCTGGAGCTGATGAGCCGTACCGATGTACAGAATACTCCCATCGGGGAAAACAGGCTCGGTTTGACCCACTTTGCCTTTGCACTCGACAGCAAAGAAGAGGTTCTCGAACTGACGGAAAAGCTGCGAAGTGCCGGATATACCATCAGCGGAGAACCCCGTACATCGGGAGACGGATATTTTGAAAGCGTAGTGCTCGACCCCGACGGCAACCGTGTGGAATGCGTGTTCAAAGCAGGCTGAAAAGTCATTTTACACAGAATTTAAATCAACGTCTTTCGTCCGGCATTGCACTAAGTTTCCTATGTTTGCAACATAATTCATAAGTAGATTTTAAATTTATCGGAAACCATGAAAATCATTGCATTCCTATTTACGGCATTTATCAGCCTGCAAATGTCCGGGCAAGAGAAATTCCCCGACGGCACGCCTATTCCCGACTGGTTCAGACAGAACGAAATCGTAAACATCGACACACTGGGCAAGAAGTATACCATTACCGATTACGGTGTGGCAAACGACAGTACAATCCTGCAAACGGAGAAAATACAGGCCGTCATCGACCGGGCAGCCGAGAATGGCGGCGGCGTTATCATCATCCCCAAAGGAACATTCCTCAGCGGCTCCATCTTCTTCAAGCCGAAAACGCATCTATACATGGAAGAAGGTGCAGTGCTGAAAGGAAGTGACGACATCAGCAACTTCGCCATTGTCAACACCCGCATAGAAGGACAAAGCCTGAAATACTTCGCCGCACTGGTAAATGCCGACAAGGTTAACGGATTTACCATTTCCGGCAAAGGCACAATCAACGGCAACGGGCACAGGTACTGGAAATCTTTCTGGCTGCGCCGGCAGGTTATCCCGAAATGTACCAATATGGACGAGTTGCGCCCCCGCCTGGTTTACATCTCCAACAGTAACGATGTGCAAATCTCCGGAGTACGCCTTATGAACTCTCCGTTCTGGACTACGCATATCTACCGCTGCAATAACATAAAGCTGCTGAATCTCCATATTTTCGCTCCTGCCGCCCCGGTGAAAGCACCGAGCAGCGATGCGATCGATATTGACGTCTGCAGCAATGTACTGGTGAAAAACTGTTATATGTCCGTCAACGACGATGCCGTGGCACTGAAAGGCGGCAAAGGCCCGTGGGCGGATAAGGACCCTAATAACGGCAGCAACACCAACATTATCATAGAAGACTGCACGTACGGCTTCTGCCACAGCGGTCTGACATGCGGCAGCGAGTCGATACACAACCGAAACATCATTCTCCGCCGCTGCAAAATCAGCAATGCCACGCGCCTGTTGTGGCTGAAGATGCGTCCCGATACGCCGCAACACTACGAATACATCCTGGTGGAAGACATCACAGGCGATGCCAAGAGCATGCTGCTCATCAAACCGTGGACACAGTTCTTCGACCTCAAAGGCCGCAAGGACATCCCCCTCTCACGTGCCAACAACGTGACGCTGCGCAATATCAGCCTGAGCTGCGACATATTTTTCAACGTCAGAAAGTCCGACCAATACGAATTGAAGGATTTCACTTTCGAGAATTTGAATATCAAGGCCAAGAATGCCCAATGCGATAAAGAGATTATCTCTAATTTTGAGTGGAAGGACGTTAAGGTCAACCAATAATGCAGGCCGCAGGCAGCAAACGCATCACGAGAAACGAATAAACTTCATTATCGTATAATTCGGGCACAAATAACGCGGACTTTCGTGGATACAATTAATAACATCCACGAAAGTCCGCGTCATTTATTTCCGGACAATTATTCAAAACTACGCAACGTGCTGATTTCTTCCGCCCAAAGCGTTTCATCCGGAGTTTCGAGTATCACCGGCATATCGTTAAAACGCTCGTCTTTCATAAAACGTTTGAAGAAATCCAAGCCGATAAGCCCCTTGCCGATACTGTCGTGACGGTCTACACGGCTACCCAACGCTTTTTTCGAATCGTTCAAGTGTATGGCGCGCAGAAAACCGAAGCCAACGGTCTTATCGAATTCGTCGAAAACCTTATCGTATTCATTTACGATATCATAGCCCGCCGTATACGTATGGCACGTATCAAGGCAGACACCTACGCGCGACTTGTCTTCCACACGGTCGATGATATGTTTCAGTTGCCAAAACTCGTTGCCTACATTGCTGCCCTGTCCTGCCGTATTTTCAATGACCGCCGTTACGCCTTGCGTCTTGCCTAAGGTAATATTAATTGATTCGGCAACCCTGTCCAGGCAAGCCTCAACCGAAATTTTATTTAAATGGCTGCCCGGGTGGAAATTCAGCAGTTCCAGCCCCAGCTCCTCACAACGTCGCATCTCATCCAGAAAAGCCGCACGGCTCTTCTCCAACCCTTCTTCTTCGGGATGTCCCAGATTTATCAGATAACTGTCGTGTGGAAGAATATAACGTGCCTCCAAAGCATATTTCCTGCAATTCTCCTTAAACAAGGCAATACTTTCCTGCGTCAGGGGCTTCGCCACCCACTGACGCTGATTCTTGGTAAACAGGGCAAAAGCATTCGCTCCTATTCCATGGGCATTGACGGGAGCCAGCTCCACACCGCCGCCGGCAGATACATGTGCACCTATAAATTTCATATTTCGATTATTATTCGTTAGTTTATTGTTCTTTCATAAATTCCCATTGAGACTTTTTCATATCTACAAAGCCGTTTGTTTTAAACCGGACACCTTCATTCTCCAACAATACTCTTTGCTCCGTCCAACCCGGCACTAATCTGCCCCGGCTGTTTACAACCCTATGACAAGGCAAATGCAATTCCTCCGGTACGTTGTGCATAGCCTGCCCCACCATACGCGAGCACTGAGACCTGCCTACCAAACTGGCAATCTGCCCGTAGGTTACAACGCATCCTTCAGGAATAGCGGCAACAACACTGTAAACATCTTGCAGAAAAGTAGTCCGATTCATAAGATAAAGTCTTTCTTTGCGGCAAAGATAGCGTAAACAGAGAGTATAAAAAATACACAGCCTTGTTTTTTATACCAAGCGACAGAAATGAGATGCCTACCCGACAGCGGGGCGTCTCACGTCTGATTACAGGAAAGTACTTGCCCCAAGCGTATTGTAAGCGTAAGTGATATTCTGCTGGCGGAGAACTTCACCGTTCGGAGTAAACAATATCTGATATTTTATCTGCACGTTCGGCCTGCCCACCTGTATGGCTACAATAGGTTGCCATTTGGGAAATTGCACCCAAACAACATTCTGTACCACCCCGTCCGAAAACTGACTGGCTGCAAAAGCATTGAATACGGCGGCAGGCACCTCATCCAGGGTTTCCCAATCCGTTTGCTTCATTACCCACTCTGCATCCGTATTGAACCAGACCTTGGTATCAAATCCGTTCATCATAAAATCCGCAACATAATACTCCTCGTCCTGCGACCAGGCTATCCCTTTGGCGGAAGGATACATTTTCATCAGGGCAGTTTGCACATTATCAGGAGCATAGCCTGCAAAAAGTGGCAAAAATGTCCAAAGCGTCAAAAAAAAGAACAAAGACTTCATTTTATCCATAACCATTAATCTATTCCATGTTGGAAATCAACAATATTTCCTGGTGTTTTGTTTGGTTCTATGCCCATAAGGATTATCTTTGCCATACAAACCCGTTCAAACAGCAATGAAATGATAAGTATACAGCCTGTGCTCCATAATAAGAAACAATACCTCGACCTGCTGCTTTTGGCCGATGAACAAGAATCCATGATAGACCGTTATCTGGAACGCGGTGAAATGTTCGTGTTGTCCGAGGACGGCAGTATCAGAGCATCCTGTGTCGTCACCCGCGAAGCAGAAGATGTTTTTGAGATAAAGAACATTGCCGTTTATCCGCAATTCCAACGTCGGGGATACGGGAAGAAACTGATACAGTATCTTTTCGGGCATTATGCAGGCAGATGCCGGACAATGCTCGTAGGAACCGGAGACAGCCCATTGGCGATTCCTTTTTACGAGAACTGCGGATTTACCTATTCCCATCGCATCCCGGACTTCTTTACGGATAACTACGACCATCCCATTTATGAAGCGGGCAAACAACTGAAAGATATGGTTTACCTGAAACACAATATGGATGAATAAGACCTGCCAATCACACATTGCCCAAGAACAACGCACCGTAGAACAGATGATCCGCCTCTATTGCCGCAGGAAAGAAGGCAACAAGGAACTCTGCCCGCAATGTCTCGAATTGCTGGAGTACGCACGCATGCGCCTGTCGCGCTGCCCGTTCGGAGAGAATAAAACAACTTGCAGACTATGCCCCGTACATTGCTACAAGCCGGAGATGAAGAAGCGGATGCAGGAAGTCATGCGATATGCCGGACCGCGCATGCTGCTCTATCATCCGGCCGCAGCGTGCAGGCATTTATGGAAAGAGCGTATATATCAATATTTCACCAGACGTTTCGGAGTCCCGTGCCAGGAACAGCATAAGCAGTAAACCTCTTCCAGGTCATACCCTTTTAAAGAAGCTGCCGGATCTTTCGGTACGACCTCGCCTTTGTCCGACACATATACGGGCAAACGCTCTCCCTGCCCGTTCAAGACATAAAATGCCCCCACCTTGCATTGGGGGCACACCATTTTGCGCATAATCAGTTGAAATAATATAAAAATACAGCAATACCTTCAAGCGCTTTCTTCTTCTCGCCCTGAATCTCAATGGCAAACTTTATTTCCGCCTTTGCCACACCGCGCAGGTTTGCCAACGAATGCAGAGAAGCCACCAGACGGATGCTCTGTCCGGAAAGTACAGCCTGACCGAACTTCATCTTATCCATTCCGTAGTTAATCATCATCTTCAGGTTATTTACCTCGATAATCTGATTCCACAGATGAGGCAACATAGAGAGGGTGAGATAACCGTGTGCAATGGTACTCTTAAAAGGACTTTCGGTCTTGGCGCGTTCTGTGTCAATGTGAATCCACTGATGGTCCAGCGTTGCGTCGGCAAAGAGATTGATGCGTTCCTGCGTAAGTTCCACATACTCCGAAACACCGATTTGCTGACCTACCAGCTTTTCAAAATCCTCGTACGAATTGATAATAACTTTTTCCATATATTTTTTGTTTTGTTGGGTAAATGCGTTGTAAACGGTAACAAAGATACCGCTTATCTCCGAATAAATTACAAGCGAATCATTAAAAAGCCATATTTTTCCGGTTGTTGTTACGGTAATTACTCTCATTATTACCCGTATCATTCTTCAAAATAGCATGCAAATTCACGCTCTCTTATCAATAACTGACATCACGGTTTCGCAGGCCAAGACAAAGATAAGTTCAACAAAATCATTATTGTACCACTTTTAATAAAACATCCGCTCCCTATTTCTTTCCATTTCTGCGAATTATATCTATTTTTGTATGCGCATATAATATAAACAACCCTAAACATCCATGTATGGACGCTGAAAAGGATTACAACCTGCTGTCAGAAATAATGCACAATGCCAATATAGGCTGGTGGAAAGCCGATATACAAGATGCCGACTATATATACTACGGTCCCATCGCCAACCTGTTAGGATTGGAAGAAGGCGGTTGTATCAGTTTTGAAAATTTCAACAAGCGCATACTGAGAGAGGAACAGCCGCATACTACCATCCGTTCCTTCGACAACATACAACAGACAAATGAAACCGTCTATCTGCTTGATACCGTCAAAGGACCGACATGGGTCCGCAGCAAAATCTGTATGCAAAAAACCGATGAAAACGGAAAGACCAAGATTTACGGCATAGCCGAAATACAGGACGGTCCTTATATGTCGTCCGCCACACAGATGTTGCGACAACGCGAACAACTCTTGCACAACATCTATAAGCATCTTCCGGTAGGCATTGAAGTCTACAATACAGACGGAGTATTGACAGACCTCAACGATAAGGAATTGGAAATGTTTCATCTGCAACGAAAAGAAGACTTGCTGGGTATCAATATATTTGATAACCCTATCTTCCCGAAAGAGATGAAAGAGAAACTGAAAAAATATGAAGACGCCGATTTCACATTCCGCTACGACTTCTCGAAAGTAGGTTCTTACTACAATCCGCAAACCAGGACCGGTACAATAGACCTCGTAACTAAAGTAACCACGCTGTACGACGAGAACCACACCCCCGCCAACTACCTGTTGATTAATGCCGATAAGACCGAAACCACCGTAGCCTACAACAAGATACAGGAATTCGAAAGTTTCTTCGAACTGATAGGCAACTATGCCAAAGTAGGATACGCACACTACGACTTACTCACCCGGCAAGGAGATGCCCAACACAGCTGGTACATCAATATCGGCGAACAAGAAGGAACTCCTCTGTCCCGAATCATCGGAGTGTACAGACATATCCATCCCGAAGACCGGCGCGCCATGCTCGGTTTCCTGAACAATGCAGCAAAAGGTATGGAAGACAAGTTCAATAAAGAAGTACGTGTTCTCAGAGAAGACGGCAGCTACACTTGGACACATGTCAACCTGATAGTGAAAACCTACGCTCCCGAACGGAACAGTGTCGAACTAATCTGTATCAACTACGACATTACCCGGCTCAAAGCCACGGAAGCCATGCTGATAGATGCCAAAGAAAAAGCCGAAGAGTCAGACCGCCTGAAATCGGCCTTTCTTGCCAACATGAGTCACGAAATACGTACACCGCTGAATGCTATTATCGGCTTTTCCAACCTCCTGCCCCATATAGAAGATGCTGAGGAACGCAACCATTACATCTCCCTGATAAACCACAACAACGAATTGCTGCTGAACATCATCAACGATGTACTGGATTTATCGAAGATAGAAGCCGGACACATAGAGTTGGCCCCGGTCTGGTGCAACCTCTCCGACCTGATAGATGAAAGCTGCACCGAATGCCAGCCCAACGTACCTGAAGGCGTAACGCTCAAGAAACGCTATCCGGCAACTCCCAACCTGATAAAGCAAGATCCGATGCGCATCAAGCAGGTTTTGAGTAACCTCATATCGAATGCACTGAAAAATACCGTACAGGGCTATGTCGAAATTTCGTACGAGACGACACCGTTCGAAACAAGAATAAGCGTTTCCGACACAGGGCGCGGAATCCCTGAGGACAAGCTCGGCATAATATTTGAACGGTTCGAAAAAGCTGATGCTTTCATTCAGGGAGCCGGATTGGGCTTGCCTATCTGCAGGTCTATCATGGAACATATGAACGGAACAATCGAAGTAACCTCCACCGTAAATAAAGGTAGCACGTTCACAGTAGTGTTTCCTTGCCAAGTACGGCCAATGGAATAAAGAATAGAAAATATGATTATACAGAAAGAATTTACCCTTACCCCCCATCGACGCGGGTTCCATCTGATTACGGAAGAAATAGTACGTAACTTGCCACAGTTGCCTCCGACCGGACTATTGCACTTGTTTATCAAACACACAAGTGCCGCACTAACCATCAACGAGAACGCCGATCCGGATGTACAGACAGATATGGAAGCTATCTTCAACAACCTTGTCAAGGAGCGTGAGCCTTACTACGAACATACCTGCGAGGGTGACGACGATATGCCGGCGCATGCCAAATCTACCATTGTAGGAGCAGAACTGACCATCCCCATCACCAATGGACGGATGAATATGGGCATCTGGCAGGGTATTTATCTTTGTGAATTCCGCAACCGTGGCGGCGGAAGAAAAATCGTAGCAACCATTATCGGATAATCTCTTCCCATGAAAAAAGCTATCATCATAGGAGCCACCTCAGGCATCGGACAGGAAGTAGCCGGAATACTCGTGCAACAAGGCTGGCGCATAGGCATTGCCGGCAGACGTGAAGAAGTCCTGCGAAGCATGCAGCAAGCCAATCCCCAACAGATAGAGATACAGCATCTTGATGTGACAAAGGAAAATGCCGTCTTACACCTTACAGAACTGATAGACCGCTTAGGCGGCATGGATTTATTCTTCCTCAGTTCCGGCGTAGGTTATCAGAACAGGAACCTGGAACCTGAAATAGAACTGAATACCGCACGTACCAATGTCGAAGGCTTTATCCGAATGGTAACCGCAGCTTTCGATTATTTCAAAAAGACAAAAAAAGGACATATCGCTGTAATCAGCTCCATAGCAGGTACCAAGGGATTGGGAGTCGCACCCGCCTACTCCGCCACCAAACGGTTTCAGAATACATACATCGATGCTTTGGCACAACTCGCACGGATGCAGCATCTTAATATCCGCTTCACCGACATCCGTCCGGGGTTCGTAGCAACGGATTTACTGCGAAACGGCAAGTATCCGATGCTGATGCATGCCGATAAAGTGGCGGAATATATAGTCCGGGCGTTGAAACACAAAAAACGAGTGACAGTAATTGACGGACGCTATCGTCTATTGGTATTCTTCTGGCGAATGATTCCACGTTGGCTGTGGGAACGGTTGCCGATAAAGAATTGATTTCGTATCTTCACGCCCAAAAGCAAAAAACAACCAAGATGAAAAGAAAGTCCGGATATATGATACTCACAGTCACTGCCGCCTTGTGCATAGGCACTTCGCTGCCTTTTCTCCTTGGCAGCAGTGTACTGAATCCTGAAAGACAGTCGGTTAAATCGGAAATACCTTACTGCGTCACCTCGCCTACCGTACCCGCCAAGATTGCCTTTGCCGGGCAGGAAGTAGACTTGTTACGCTACGACCACCGCGAGCGCATGGACCGTGAACTGATGTCGTTTACTTATATGCATTCTACCACAATGCTCACCATAAAACGTGCCAACCGTTATTTTCCTATTATAGAACCTATACTAAAGGCAAATGGCATACCGGATGATTTCAAATACCTTGCCGTTATAGAAAGCGCACTTAACCCACTTGCCAAATCGCCCGCCGGCGCTGCCGGAATGTGGCAGTTCATGCCCGGTACAGGGCGCGAGTTCGGTCTGGAAGTAAACGACAACATCGACGAACGCTATCATGTGGAAAAAGAGACGAAAGCCGCTTGTAAATATCTGAACGAAGCCTATGCCAAATACAATAACTGGCTTTGCGTGGCTGCTGCCTACAATGCCGGTCAGGGACGTATCTCCACACAGTTACAAAAGCAAATGGTGAGTCAGGCGGCAGACCTTTGGCTGGTAGAAGAAACCTCACGTTATATGTTCCGCTTGCTGGCAGCAAAAGCTGTTATCAGCAACCCGCAACAATACGGTTTTTTGATGAAACGTGAACACCTATATCCGGCTATCCCTTACACCGAAGTGAAAGTCACCACGGGAATAACCAATCTGGCACAATTCGCCAAAGATAAAGGAATCACTTATGCCCAGCTGAAAGATGCCAATCCCTGGCTGCGCGACACTTCACTAATGAACAAAAGCGGACGTACATACATTCTGAAGATACCGACACAAGCCGGAATGCACTATAACCCGCATAAAACTGTTCCGCACAACAAGAACTGGGTAATAAACTAAATACTAAGTCTGCTTCTCGGTCAAATACTTCCAATATCGCACAGGCATGTCTTGCCTGTGCTTGCGGGGATTCAGCCTTTCCTTGATACAGATTGCCTTGAAATAAGTTTTCCAAAGTTGCTGAAAGAGCTTTTCATCCTTATCCATAAGGCTCTCATCCAGTATTCCTGTCACAAGATGTCCTTCCCGGCTATCTTCCCCAAAAACAACGTTCCGCACCTCTTTTAAATCGTAATAATAACCATAAGCACGCTTGATGTCGTATATCAACCAACATTGGTCGGCAAAACGGTCTTTAAAATGCCCGGTTATCAAGGGAAGTACATTCTTCTCCGGTTCTACCGCCGCAAAATAAGTGCCATCTGCTGCTTTCTGAAAACGGACAAACTGCAACATCCGTATCCGTTCCCAATCCACCCGCTTCCACATACGCGAAAATTCCAAAACATCAGGGTCTGCAAAGTTCGTTTCAATGGAACGGGAAGCATCTATTGCCTTGCGGATATAACGGAACAAAAGCGATGCAGTTTCCGGCTCTTCCGCCAACCAGCACTGCGTAAGACAAGACAAGGCGGATGCAGAAAGTTTTTTCTGCAAGCCACGCCAAACCCTCCCCGCTTTCTCTTCATCCGATACTACAGTAAAAGCCTCGTCATAGAACAGAGGAAGCGGCTCCCCTTCCGCCAGCAAAGCATCCGGAAAAGTACGACGGGAATAGGCTTCAAAAACAGAAGTCAGCAATCCCTCAAATGTATTATCGAATATAAACAGAATCATTTTCTTCGTCTCCAAAATCAAGAATCAGCTGCCTGTCGTCATATTTCTTTCTGGGTTTTTGCACCAGCAAGTTACGTACTCTCTGCGGAGTCATTTCATTGACCGTGCGTACTGGCAGTTCGCTGCACGTAATAAAGTACTGCGCCTTCTTCATCACCACACCGATCTTCTTCAGTTGATAGAATCCCAATTTGGAGAAACGGCGGGAAGCGACTATCAGACGAGCCGATTTCACACCGATACCCGGTACACGGAGTATCATCTCATAATCCGCCTTATTGACGTCAACGGGAAACTGTTCGGGATGCCGCAACGCCCACGACAGCTTCGGGTCTATCTCCAGATCCAAATCCGGATAAGCGTCATCCACAATCTCATCTACTTTGAACTGGTAGAAACGTAGCAGCCAGTCTGCCTGATAGAGCCGGTTCTCACGCACCAAAGGCGGCTGTTTCAAAGCCGGCAGACGCTTGTCGTACGTGTTCACCGAGATATATCCGGAATAATAGACGCGCCGCATCGTAGGACGCTGATAAAGAGCCGATGAAAGAAAAAGAATATCCTTGTCCGTCTCGGCAGTAGCACCTACAATCATCTGCGTGCTCTGTCCTGCCGGGGCAAAACGGGGTGCATAGCGGTATTTCCTGCGTTCTTCCGCACTCTCCAAAACACCTTGCTGAATATAGCGCATCGGAGCAAATACGCTTTCATGGTCTTTTTCCGGAGCAAGCAGCCTGAGGTTTTCTTCTTTGGGAATTTCCACATTGACACTCAGACGATCGGCATACAACCCCGCCTCATTCACCAACTCACGACTGGCTCCGGGAATGCTCTTCAAATGGATATAACCGTTGAAACGATGGATAGTACGAAGGTCTTTGGCTACACGCACCAGCCGTTCCATCGTATAATCGGGATTGCGCACCACTCCGCTACTCAGAAAAAGGCCTTCAATATAATTGCGGCGGTAGAACTCCATTGTCAAGTCCACAAGTTCGCTGACGGAAAGAGTGGCACGAGGCAAATCATTACTGCGACGGTTAATGCAATAAGCGCAATCGTATATGCAATAGTTTGTCAGCATCACCTTCAGCAACGAAATACACCGCCCGTCTTCTGCAAAGCTGTGGCAGATGCCCCATCCGCCCACAGTATTGCCCAGCATACCTGCCTTGTTGGAACGTACAGTGCCACTGGACGAGCAAGAGACATCGTACTTTGCCGACTCTGCCAATATCTTCAACTTATTTAGTACATTTTCGTTCATACCCTGTGCCAAAAGTAATAATAAAACTTCTATTTAAAAGCAAAAGGCCAAGCAATTAATATATTAAAATCGTTGAGGAATATCATAAAAATACGACTTATTTATACAAAACAGCCATTATGCATAAAATAAAAAAGACCGCCGAACGGCAGTCTTTCACAGCATTAAATCTGCGTTTTCTCTTACTTTTTAGAATCTTCCAAAGATGCTTTGCGGAATTCTTTCATTGTCTTTTCGATTTCCAAAGAAGCCTTACGTGCACGAGTACCGGCTGCCTTGTTACCGTTTTCCAACTGAGCTTTTGCATCTTTTTCGAATGCTGCATACAATTCTGCAACTTTTTCAACTAATTCTTTCATAATCCTTTTTTAATTACTTCGTTAATAATGTCCGACAAAAATACATTCTTTCTTGAAATAAATGCAGAAAAACGATATTTTTTTTGAAATAATACGCAAAATCGGCATTTAAAAAGGCTTATACGTGTTTTTTATCTATTTTTGCAGACATGAAAACGCTTACTGATACCCAATATATACATGCTCTCATAGCCGAAGGAGAGCACCAACAACAAGATTTTAAGTTCGAAATATCTGATGCGCGAAAAATTGCCAAGACGCTTTCTGCCTTTTCAAATACGGACGGCGGACGGCTTCTCATCGGCGTAAAAGACAATGGTAAGATTGCCGGAGTGCGTTCCGATGAAGAACAATATATGATAGAGGCAGCAGCCCGGTTATACTGCCGGCCGGAAGTGAGTTACAGCACACAGACCTATCAGGTAGAAGGTCGCAGCGTATTGCTGGTGCAAATCGATGAAAGCGACCGTAAACCGATATATGCCAAGGACGAAGCCGGCAAATATCTTGCCTATCTGCGCATCAAGGACGAGAACATACTTGCCACCCCGGTACATCTGCGTATCTGGCAACAAAGCGAAAGTCCTCAAGGAGAATTGATGGAATATACCGAACGGGAGCAGCTACTGCTTGATTTACTGGAACAAAACGACCGGTTGTCACTGAACCGTTATTGCCGTCTGGCACGTCTGTCACGCCGTGCTGCAGAGCATCTGCTTGCCAAACTCATCCGTTATGACATTGTGGAACCCGTATTCGAAGGGCATAAGTTTCACTTCAAGCTGAAATAAAGAGTTGGAGTGCTGGTAAAAAGCAAGTTATTTACTACCTTTGCGCCCATAAATCAGAAAAATTATCATCATGGGTATATTTGCCAAACTATTCAACAAGAATTCGGAAGAGGTTTCTTCCAGAAATGTGGAGGACTTCGTTTCATTGACACGCGTCTATTTCCAGTCCGTGATAGCCGCCAACCTGGGCATCACCAACATCCGTTTTGTACCGGATGTAGCCAACTTCAAACGTTTATTCAAAATCCCCACACAAGGCGGACGTCTGGGACAAGCGGAAAAAGCGGCTTCCCGCAAGATGCTGATGCAGGATTACGGTATCAGCGAGAGCTTCTTTAAAGAGATTGACGCATCTGTAAAAAAACACTGCCGTACACAGAACGATGTACAAGCCTATCTTTTCATGTATCAGGGATTCTCCAACGACCTGATGATGTTAATGGGCAACTTGATGCAATGGAAATTCCGTATGCCTTCCATCTTCAAAGGCGCATTACGCAGCATGACCGAAAAAACAGTACATGAGGTTTGCACCAAGACCGTGTGGAAAAAGGACGATGTGCACAAGACCGCTATGACAGTCCGCCAATACAAAGATCGGTTGGGATACTCGGAACAATGGATGACAGAATATGTATACAACATAGTCATGCTGGCAAAGAAAGAACCCAAAAAGAAAGGTGACGAACAAGAAAAAGCATAAGCTAAAGTTTTGACAAATAGGCAGAAAAGCGTTTGTTAGCAAAACAAAAAGAAATCTAAAATATTTCATAAGACAAAAGGCGAGGTTTTTATACCCCGCCTTTTTTTGTTATATTTATCAGACCGTTTTTCCCCCTCACGGAATATTGAAAGCGCATCCTGCGCCAATCACCGATTATTAATCTCTAAAAAAGAATTGCGTATGAAACAAAAGAAAATGCTTGCACTCACTCCCTCACAACTGAAACAACTTTACCGGCACGAACTCCCCGAACTGACCGGCATCGCTGCCCGAAGCGGAGATGCACAGACTTTCAAAACATATCTGTCGGAGTATATGGCGGGACATCCCCAAGCGGAAAGTGAGGCCGGCAAGCTGATTCGACTTCTGATTGATTATGACGGACAAAAAGTACATGAACTCTCAACGGACAAGCAACTGCCTGTTTCAACCCTCTCCTTACTCTATGATTTCCTCACCGGCAAATTGGAAGAATACCTCGAAACTGACCTTTTCATTGATTTATTCCGACAATTCAAACGTCTGCAACACCCCGAACATCCCCTACCCGGCTTCCAACGCGTAAAAGCCTGGAGTGAACGGTGGCCTTCCGGACTGGATGAGGATGTGCAACAACTCCGGGCATACAACAAAGAACGTATCCTGCATGCCCTCATACAGAAAATAGAAAACCGCAAGAATTCTGCTTCACGCTTTCATTTTGCAGAAGGCATCAGCTATGAAGAAAAATTCCGGCTCGTCAGCGAATGGTGGAACGATTTCCGCTTCCACCTTGCAATGGCAGTGAAAAGCCCTACGGAGCTGAACCGTTTCCTGGGCAATTCACTTTCCGTGGAAACCATGTATTTATTGTCGCGTGCACGTAAAAAAGGCATGCCGTTCTTCGCCACCCCCTACTACCTTTCCTTATTGAACAGTACCGGAAGCGGCTATAACGACGACTCTTTACGCAGCTATATCCTCTACTCGCCCCAATTGGTGGAGACCTACGGACAAATCCGCGCCTGGGAACGCGAAGACATTGTAGAAGCCGGCAAGCCGAATGCTGCAGGCTGGTTATTGCCCGACGGTCACAATATCCACAGACGCTATCCTGAGGTGGCCATTCTTATCCCCGATACCATGGGGAGAGCCTGCGGCGGACTTTGCGCTTCCTGCCAGCGTATGTACGATTTCCAAAGCAAACGCCTCAACTTTGAATTTGAAGAACTGCATCCCAAAGAAAGCTGGGACAAGAAATTGCGCCGCCTCATGACCTATTTCGAAGAAGACACGCAATTGCGTGACATCCTCATTACCGGCGGCGATGCTCTTATGAGCCAGAACAAAACCTTGCGCAACATATTGGACGCCGTTTACCGTATGGCGGTGCGCAAGCGAAAAGCCAACCAGGAACGCCCGGAAGGTGAGAAATACGCCGAATTGCAACGCATCCGCCTCGGTTCGCGCCTGCCCGCCTATCTACCGATGCGCATCAATGACGAATTAGTGGACATATTGCGTGAATTCAAGGAAAAGGCATCCACGGTCGGCATACGTCAGTTTATCATCCAGACACATTTCCAAACCCCGCTGGAAGTTACTCCCGAAGCAGAGGAAGGCATTCGCAAACTGCTCTCGGCAGGATGGCTCATCACCAACCAGCTGGTGTATAATGTAGCCGCATCCCGCCGGGGGCACACTGCACGCCTGCGACAGGTATTAAATAAACTGGGCATAATCTGTTACTACACATTCTCGGTGAAAGGATTTGAAGAAAATAATGCCGTTTTCACTCCAAACAGCCGCTCCATACAAGAAGAGCAGGAAGAAAAAGCATTCGGAAAACTTACCAAAGAAGATGCCCATAACCTCTCCGTACTGTTGGAACGGACACACGACCCTGCCGCCTGTATCCGCCGTTTTACGAAAGCACATCGCCTGCCGTTCCTCGCCACAGACCGGAATGTGCTGAACCTGCCTGCCATCGGCAAAAGCATGACTTTCAAAACGGTAGGAATCACTCCGGAAGGAAAGCGCATCCTTCGTTTCGAACACGACGGTACACGTCGCCATAGTCCTATTATAGACAGTATCGGAGCAGTATACATTGTCGAAAGCAAATCCATAGCCGCCTATCTGCGACAACTGCAAGCCATGGGAGAGGACACGGAAGACTATGCTTCCATCTGGAACTATACGGAAGGAAAAACCGAACCCCGGTTCAGCTTATACGAATATCCGGATTTCCCTTTCCGGATTACAGAAAAAATGAGTAATCTGGGACTTGAAAGCTGCTGAAAAACTATTTTTGATTAACTTTGCCTTATCATCCGCTAATGTATAAGCAAAATCAATCTTATGGAAATAGAACAGCATCCTTTAGAACCTTTCCTTCCCGGCAATGCACGTTTGCTGATGCTGGGGAGTTTCCCGCCGCAAAGAAAACGCTGGTCCATGGAGTTTTACTACCCGAACTGGAATAATGACATGTGGCGTATTGCAGGTCTTTTATTCTTCAATGACAAAGACCATTTTGCCGATAAATCCCAAAAAGCTTTCCGCAAGGAGCGTATCATCGATTTCCTGAACGAAAAAGGGATAGCCCTGTTCGATACGGCCACTGCCGTAAGGCGGTTGCAAGACAATGCATCCGATAAGTACCTCGAAGTGGTCCGACCCACCGACATATCCGTATTATTGCACCAACTGCCACAGTGCAAAGCGATTGTCACTACGGGACAAAAAGCTACCGACACGCTCTGTGCGCTGTTCTCATTGCAAGAACCTAAAGTCGGCGATTTTACGGAATTCATTTTCGCAGACCGCTCTATGCGGCTCTACCGCATGCCCTCTTCATCAAGAGCTTATCCGCTGGCTTTAGAAAAAAAAGCGGCAGCCTATCGCATTATGTATCAGGACCTACAAATGTTATAAGCCATTTTTTAAGAAAATAAAGCAACAAAGAACTTGCAGATTTGAAAGTTTCCATTACCTTTGCAGCCGCAAACACGGGAGTAGCTCAGTTGGTAGAGCACCGGTCTCCAAAACCGGGTGTCGGGAGTTCGAGCCTCTCCTCCCGTGCAACGATAAGACCTTGTAAATTTTAAAAATTACAAGGTCTTATTTTATTTCTATCAGTTTGTGCGTCTGCAAGCTCAGCCGCCATTTCGGATGCTGCATCACGCAAGCCACAGTTTCCGCAGTATTGCTGCAAGAACAGGGTTGCAGGAAAAAGTGTCCGGCAGGAAGCGATTCATATACGGCAATATCCTGTCCTTCGTACACTACCTTCACCTCATCCATACGGGAAATGCACAATTTTGCACCTTGCTTGGGCGAGCAAGTCACCCAGTCTATATTATCCGGCAAGGGATGCGTACCGTTCGTTTCGATACAGACATACTTCCCCATCCGGTGCAGGCAGTCCACAAATTCACGGTCAATCCAGAGCGAAGGCTCTCCACCCGTCAGTATCACCGTCACCGCAGGATATTTTCCCACTTCCGCCAAGATTTCCTCATCGGACATTAACACACCCTCTTCATGCTGTGTATCGCAAAAAGAACATTTCAGGTTGCAACCGGAAAAACGTACAAAAACAGCCGGAGTACCCGTATGAAAGCCCTCTCCTTGCAAGCTGTAAAATATTTCGTTAATCTTCCTCATAAGCGCTCCTGTCAATCCTCCTCATAGATGGCTATATTCGACTCGGATTCCTGCACTTCCACTTTAAAGCAGGCAGGTATCTGGTTGCATATCCAGCGTGCCATATTCTCGGCTGTCGGATTAAAGGGAAGGACTTCATTGATGTTCCGGTGATCCAGTTTTTCTTTCACCGCCTGTTTGATGTGGCTGAAATCAACCACCATCCCGTCGGCATTCAGTTCTTTGGCACGGCAATAGACTGTGATTATCCAATTGTGACCATGCAGATTCTCACATTTACTCTGATAAGAAAGATTCAGACTGTGTGCAGCCGAAACCTCCATTCGTTTAATGACTGTGTACATACTGTTAATACGCTGGTTAAAATATCATTTTATAGAACCGTGCATCTAATGTCACCTCGATGCGGCAGCAAAAGTACAAAAAACTTGGAATTTACACACGAGATTGACGCTTATTCATACATACAGTGAGCACTACGGCACTGCGCGGCTGCCTGATGTCCACAAAGACTCCGGTTGCAGGCAGAAAACATATTTCCCTGTACATATGAACAATAAACAATCCCAAACAATTTTATTATTCATCTTTTTATGTATTTTTGCGACATGAAAGTCCTTTATATTCTGTTCGGTACACTTTCTCTGGTACTCGGCATCATCGGCATTTTCCTGCCGTTACTGCCTACTACTCCGTTTCTGCTGCTCACAGCCGCCCTTTATGTACGCAGTTCCCCCCGCCTTTACAACCGGCTGCTGCACCATAAATACCTGGGAAGCTACATCCGTAACTTCCGTGAAAATAAAGCCATCCCGCTAAGAGCCAAAATCATATCGGTCTCGCTGATATGGATAACCATCCTCAACTGTATCTTTTTCATAGTCCCCTACTGGTGGCTAAAGGCAGTGTTGTTGCTGATTGCAGCAGGAACAAGCTACCACATCCTCTCTTTCAAAACACTGAAATAGATTCGAAAAACGCTCCCAGTCCCTTACGGGCATCCGCCAGTTTATCTTCCCAGTGCTTCACCGAATTCTGCCCGATAATGTCCGTCACATACTTCACGGCAATGAACGGCGTATTCTTGGTACGGCACACCCATGCCTGGGCATAAGCCTCCATATCCACCACATCGCCTTTTACATCCGACAGTTCCGTCAGGAAAGTATCACCCGTATTGCACACTCCTTCTCGCTGCCAATGCAGGCAATATCCTTTTTGCGCCAACAGTGCCGCCGAGTCTATCTCGCATTCCATATCAAACCCTTTCAGCCGCTGCATATCACGGTCTACAAAATGACGGCATACAAAAATATCCCCCACCTGATGGCGGACAGTTCCTGCCGTGCCCACATTGACAACCAAATCGGGCTGCGCACGATTAATCGCTTCCGTAAGGTAAAAAGCAGATTTCACCTTTCCTATTCCGGTGCGAAGATAACCCACCTGCACTTCTTCCTCCCCTATCAAACCGGGGAATTTCAATTCCGTAAATTCGCCTTGAACGGCATAAGTCACCAAAATTTTCATATTTTCTTATTTTTATTCCGGAGTCTGTTTAAATTCTGTCCGAAACATTTCTCGAAGAGAATTTAAACAGACTCTTAACTAACGGGTTCACATCCCTACTTCATTATATACGATTTCAACGCCTCCACATATTCCTCAAAAGCATCTATTCCCTGCGGGGTAATCTTGCAAAGCGTGCAGGGCATCTTCCCCTTAAAAGTCTTGGTCACAACTATATACCCCGCTTTGGCAAGTTTATCCAGTTGCACACTGAGGTTGCCGGCCGTTGCACCGGTCTGCTGGCGGATGTATACAAAATCCGCTTCTTCAACACTGATGAGCAACGACATTACGGCAAGCCTCAGTTCACTGTGAAGCAAAGGGTTTAATTCCTTAAACATATCACTTACTCTTATTTTTGTTTTCCTTCTTCGCTTTATAGTTCAAAATATGTCCCGGTATTATCATTGCGAGTATGACCACCAGAACAAACTCCGGCAATATCTGCAAAAAAGAGGACTTATCCCAAACCTCAAACAACATTCTCAAACCCAACAGAACGCCCATGCTCGACAAGCCCGAAAACCGGGTATAACGAATGAGGACTCCCGTAAAGATACTGCCCAACGAAAGCAATATGGCACACAAAGGCAATATTACTTCGAAAGCATGGAAGTATGCGGCCATCAACGCAACCGCCAGACAGACGATTCCCATAAACTGCCACATCTCATTCAATACTTTATCTATATACAAACTCACCGGCTTGTCCTTTCTCCGCACAAAAATATAACTCAGCAGATAGCCCACAACGGGAATTCCCCAAAAGCCCCACATCCATGCAGAATTTTGTGTCAGACCGACCCCGGCCCAAACAACCAGAGTCAGCAACACACAAACATACCCCCACAATAAAAACATATTTCCACTACCGGCATCCAGATTCCGACGTGTGTTCCGAATCATTTGAGTGATAAGCTCCAAGCTTTCTTTCTCATTCAATTTCCTATCTTCCATAGTCTTATCCAGCTTTTTATTATACATTATTACAACTCCGGGTTCGAACTCCGATACAAAGATAACAAGTTTATTTTATAAACCAAATTATATAATAAATTATTTTATATACATTTCAACAACCATATACACAAACTTATCCCAAATGATAGAAGAAGCAATTACCCGTACAACTACGGACTAATGCCAACCCTGCCAAAATCTAATCGTCCGACAGTTGTTTACTTCTCGTCCGACAGCCGTTTCTCTTTCGTCCGACAGTTGTTGGACGAAAGAGAAACGGCTGTCGGACGAGAAAATTTCAGCATGAAATAAATTAATAACAGTCCTGTTTTCCCTTATTTTAACGCATACAGAACATTTTTCCTTGAAAAGCTTTTGTAATCTCCAAGTTAATTGTATTTTTGTGTACAATTTTGGTGTAGTAATGACAGACGAAGAAAAGAAGCTATTAAGTACTTTTGAAGCCAGACTGCGGCATTTAATCTATCTGCATGATGAATTAAAACGCGAAAATGCTGAACTTAAGCAACTTCTACAAGCTAAAGAAGAAGAATGCGGGAAAGTACGTGCCGATTACAAAGAACTGGAAAACAACTACACGAACCTAAAAACAGCTACGACAATCAGCCTTAACGGCAGTGACGTAAAAGAGACGAAACTGCGATTGTCCAAATTAGTGCGTGAAGTCGATAAATGCATCGCTTTGTTGAATGAATAAAAGAAAGAGGATGTATGAACGATAAGATAAAGATAAACCTGCAAATGGCAGGAGCAGCCTATCCCCTCACCATCAACCGCGAGGACGAGGAAATAGTAAGGGAAGCTGCCAAGCAGGTAAATATCCGGATTAATGCGTATCGGGAACATTATCAGAACATCTCTTCAGAGAGGATTATAGCTATGGTGGCTTATCAATTTGCTTTGGAGACCCTTCAGTTGAAAGACCGTAATGATACTGAGCCCTATACAGCCAAGATAAAAGAACTGACGGAAGTATTGGAAGCTTATTTCAGGGAAGAGTAAGAAAACGATTTTCTGTCCGTTTTTTATGAAAGAAATAACGTCGCGCACTGTACAAAAGTTTTGTCCTGCAACGGATAGGCTTTTATGCAGTGTTTTTTATTTATATACTTTAAAAAACAAATTAATAAAATGACAGTAGTTACAATAGTAGTATCCATTGCCTGTTTCATCGTTGGCGGATTTGCTTCGTACATGTTCTTCAAGCATGGATTGAAGTCCAAATACGACAGCATCCTCAAAGAAGCCGAGACCGAAGCAGAAGTGATTAAAAAGAACAAGTTGCTTGAAGTAAAGGAAAAATTCCTGAACAAGAAAGCCGATTTGGAGAAAGAAGTATCGCTCCGTAACCAAAAGATACAGCAAGCGGAAAACAAGTTGAAACAACGCGAACTGGTGCTGAACCAACGCCAGGAGGAAATCCAACGCAAAAAACTGGAAGCAGAAGCGGTAAAAGAGAACCTGGAAGCCCAATTGGCCATCGTTGACAAGAAGAAAGAGGAACTGGAGCACATGCAACGCCAGGAAATCGAGAAACTGGAAGCTATCTCAGGACTTTCTGCCGAAGAGGCCAAAGAGCGTATGGTAGAATCCTTGAAGGAAGAAGCCAAGACACAGGCGCAATCCTATATCAATGATATTATGGATGATGCCAAACTGACAGCAAGTAAAGAAGCCAAACGTATCGTCATACAGTCTATCCAGCGTGTGGCAACAGAAACCGCCATTGAAAATTCCGTTACTGTATTCCACATCGAATCGGACGAAATCAAAGGACGTATCATCGGCCGTGAAGGACGCAATATCCGTGCGCTGGAAGCAGCTACCGGTGTGGAAATCGTTGTGGATGACACTCCGGAAGCTATCGTATTATCAGCTTTCGACCCTGTTCGCCGCGAAATTGCCCGTCTGGCGCTGCACCAGCTGGTAACAGACGGACGTATCCACCCGGCACGTATCGAGGAAGTAGTAGCCAAAGTACGCAAGCAAGTGGAAGAAGAAATCATCGAAACCGGTAAACGCACCACCATAGACCTGGGTATCCATGGCCTGCATCCCGAACTTATCCGTATCATCGGTAAGATGAAATACCGTTCTTCCTATGGTCAGAACCTGTTGCAACATGCCCGCGAAACAGCCAATCTCTGTGCTGTGATGGCATCCGAACTTGGTTTGAATCCCAAGAAGGCAAAACGTGCCGGATTGCTGCACGACATCGGTAAAGTGCCCGATGAAGAACCGGAATTGCCGCACGCACTCTACGGTATGAAACTGGCGGAGAAATTCAAGGAAAAACCGGATATCTGCAATGCCATCGGCGCTCACCATGACGAAGTGGAGATGACCAGCCTGCTGGCTCCCATCGTACAAGTATGCGATGCCATCTCCGGAGCACGTCCGGGAGCACGCCGCGAAATCGTAGAGGCTTACATTAAACGCTTGAACGACCTCGAACAACTGGCCATGTCCTATCCGGGCGTAACGAAGACATATGCTATCCAGGCAGGACGCGAGTTACGCGTAATCGTCGGTGCAGACAAGATTGACGATAAGGCAACGGAAAACCTTTCCGGCGAAATAGCCAAGAAGATACAGGATGAAATGACCTATCCCGGACAGGTAAAGATTACTGTTATCCGCGAAACGCGTGCAGTAAGCTACGCTAAGTAAACAAGAGAATCAAAACCATAAGAGGAGCGTTGGTATCGGACCTTCGCTCCTTTTTTTTATTTTATATTGTTCCGGAGTTTGCGGAGTTTTCTTATTTTTGCCGGTATAATGCAAAAACCAAAGCCATGAAGGAGTATTTATTTGAAGTCTGCGCAAACTCCGTAGAGAGTTGCATCGCCGCCCAAGCCGGCGGAGCCAATCGGGTAGAATTGTGCGCCGGGATACCCGAAGGGGGAACAACCCCTTCCTACGGTGATATTGTCATAGCGAGAGAAGTCTTGCAAAACACCAGGTTGCACGTCATTATCCGCCCCCGCAGCGGTGATTTCCTGTATTCCCCTATCGAGCAACGTATCATGCTAAAGGACATAGACAATGCCCGCCGTTTAGGGGCAGACGGTATTGTTTTAGGCTGTCTGACGGCAGATGGTGAAGTGGATATTCCTCTAATGAAGCAGTTTATGGAAGCTGCCCAAGACATATCGGTAACTTTCCACCGGGCTTTCGATGTTTGCCGCAATCCGCAAAAGGCATTGGAAGATATTATCAGCCTCGGATGTGACCGTATCCTGACTTCCGGTCAGCAACCCACCGCCGAAGCGGGCATTCCTCTATTGAAAGAACTCCAGTTGCAAGCAGCAGGACGCATTACCTTACTCGCCGGTTGCGGAGTAAATGAGAGCAACATCGCACGCATTGCCCGTGAAACGGGTATCCACGAATTTCATTTCTCTGCAAGGGAAACCGTAGCAAGCCGTATGCAATACCGCAAAGAACGGGTACCGATGGGGGCAACCGTACAAATCAATGAATTTGAACGGAATGTGACAACCCAAGAAAGAGTAAAAGCCACAATCGCCCAAATAACCGAATGAGATAGTACCAGAATCCGGACAGAATATGTGTCAAAACTAAAATCCGCTTACTATCTGTTTCTTTTTTAGGCACGGATTACGCGGAAAACACGGATTTCACAGATTTTCTTTATTCTTTTTCTGTGAAATCCGTGTTTTCCGCGTAATCCGTGCCTAAATAAAATCGTCAAGTATATTTTGACATCTCCTATCCGGATTTGATATAACCCACGTTACAGTCCTTCCACCGTTTTCATCAACTGTTCTCCCAAGCCTATCGTATAGCCTTGCGAAACAAACACCACCCGGTTGAATGTATCAGCAATGATAAATACCGGCAGAGTTTCCTTATGTCTTAATTTCATGGCTTCTGCAATCTGCGCTGCAATACCGCTTGTATCTATACCGTAGATAATGGTAGACGGCAAGCCCGGAAATTCATCCGGACGGAATTTCTTATATTGAGCCTCATTCGGGAAAAGCAGTACCATCTTGCGTCCCCACTTCTCCAAACCGGCCTTGAAAGCAGCAATGTCACGCAGCGCATGATTGGTAGGTTCCTGATTGACTCCCAAGATTCCAACGACAAAATATCCCCGGCCGCAGGCCTCCAACAGGCTTTGCTCAGAATTCTCCGCCTGAAGCGGGGTAAAGAGAGATTCCGAATTGAAGCTGCCTATCACCTGCACCTCATCCTTACTCTCGCGCATCACCAACTCAAGCCGGGTGGTCTGTCCGGGATTGATACTGAATTCCGTGAGGCGGGAAAGCACACCTCCGCTTGCCAGGCGGGTTCCGGTTACCAGGAGGTAATCGCCGGCATCCAGCACCGTACCTTTCTTCAACAGGCTGCTCCAGGTAGTACCGCTGCCCATATCGAGATCACCCTCATCGTAAGACAGCAGTTGCAACCTACCTTGCGGAGTCACTTTCGAAAGGGTGAAATGAGAGTAATATTTAGGATCGTCCAAAGACTTGACAGGCGAATATTCAGCAACCAGCCGGCCTTTCTGCGGAACAAGTTCCTCCATAAATACAGTATCCTTACAGTCCAAGTCCACATCCAGCGCACCCTCTTCTTTCATCAGTTGCACCTTGCCCGTCACCTCGTCTATACGTGCAGGTATGCCCATGCTGCGCGCCATGGATACAAAGAAAATATCGCGGCTGTGTGCATCTGCCAACCGTGTCCTCCACACACCTTCGGGAGATATGGGGTCACCGCCCAAATTGCAATGCTTATCCACACGGATATTCCCTGCTACCCACTCCACCAGCTTCATCGGTTGCGCTACATAAGCCTCCGCATCTTCCTTTGAAACCACCTTCCTGAAGAAAGCCTTGTACGGAGTCAGCATTTCATTACTTACGCGCGGATTGCGTACATACTTGCGGAAATACTCCGCACCGGTGCGCACATTGGACAACATATGGTCTATCAGTACTTCCAACCTGACATCCCGAAGGTCTTTTGCCGAAATCCGTTGCAACAGGTCGATACCGCCCTTCTTCGACTTTTCGGAACGAAGGCGGGTCATGAAATCGCAGATAACCTTGTGGTTGCCGCGGGAAGCTACCAATATTCCGGCAACCGCATCCTCATCCAACTTGTACCGGCGGGCAAAAGCACGCGCCGCATCCTCCGTCATAAACGTTGCCGTATAGGCATTGCGGATAGAATCTTCCTGCGCCAGCCTTCTGTCGTTCTCCGCACGCTGTTCCGGGGTTACCTCAGGCAGATTGGCTGTTTCCGACGGCGGTACGATATCCATATCTATGGCAAATGAGTCACCTTCCTTTTTATCAAGTTTCACCGTCAGTTCCGACTGTTTGCCGAAAGAAAGTCTGGCAAAGCCGAAATGTCCGTCTTTCGATGCCCACACCAACATATCCCCTTTACCGGCCGTCAGCCCGCAAATGCCGCTGGCAGAGGTGTATTTGGTGGCTACCGTATAAAATTCCGCATAATTGTATAGCTTGAATTCCACACAAGCACTGTCCACAGGAACACCGCCGGCATCCACTACGGTTACGGAAGCCTTTGCAGTAGGCGCGTAGTTGCCAATCACATTGATTTCAGTATAGGTAGGGGTAACGGACATTACCTCTTCCGCTCCCTCATAGCGTCCGAATACTTTTGTATGCATCAGCATTCCCCGGCTTGCGGGCGCGTTGAACCAACCGAGATTAAGTACCGGTTCGGGTTCGCAAGCTCCCAGAAAATACCATTTTCCGTCTGCCCATGCCTCTACCCACGCATGGTTGTCATCGGTATGCGCCCAACGGGGAGTATATACTTGTCGCGCCGGAATGCCCACCGAACGGAGAGCGGCAACCAGAAATGTGGATTCCTCACCACAACGGCCGTAAGCAGTACGCACCGTTGCCAGTGGTGAACTTGTACGGGCATCGGAAGGTGTGTAAATGGCTTTTTCATGACACCAGTGGTTCACCTCCAGAATGGCATCCTGCAGGGAAAGCGTTTTTACCCGATCCTTCAATTCCTTGTAGAATACGACACGCGCGCTATCCAAATGCTCATTATTTACCCGCACCGGAAGAACAAAGTGCCGGAATATATCTTCGGGAATACGCTTTCCCCACGGCATTTCATCGGCAGCCTGCCGGGAAGCGCGCACATTCATCAGATGAAACTCCCCTGAATAATCCGCAATATCCGCCAAAGGCATATAGGCATAAAGAAATTCCAGCGCCTCACGCTCATAATCACTGAGAGAGGTATCGAATATGGCAAATAAGTCTCCTTGCGGCATCAAAGCTTTTTTCTGTTGGAAGTCTCGCTCCACACGCGAACGGTAAGAAGCATCCGTCATGAAATGAGAGTCACCGCAAGCAGCCAGCAGACATAACAGACAGATTATTCCGGAAAGTAAAGTAGTGTGTCTCATGATATACGTAGTTATTAAGGTTGTATGACACAAAGATATGCAATATCGCTGGAATAATCGAAGAAAATCAGCAGATTAACGAAATAAGAACTGAAATTTAAGTAGTTAGAAGAAAATCTCGGAAGTTGGGCAGAGGGCTGAAAAGCGTTTCAAAGCGGATTGGAGAAAGAGAACGGTTTCCTATTCGTTAACTCTTTATCAGGGAAAACGGTATATCCGCAGGTCTTTTGAATAGGTAGTCTGCTTGTACTCCTTGAGTTGCCGCATTTCCCCACGCGGCAAACCCGAAATCAACCCCTGCTTTTTGCGCACACTGACTGTCATAAATGGTATCTCCTATGTAAATAGCATTCTCGGCATTTATATGGGATGCGTTCAGATAAGAAAGCAAAGGTTCCGGAAAAGGTTTGGGGCGAAGAGTATCTTCCACACATATCACAGTACAAAAATAATCAGACAATGCAAAAGGAACTGCAAAATCGGTAGTGTATTCGTTTCGGGTCTTGGACGTGACTATGCCCAACTGATAGCCATTCATTTTCAAGTTACCCAACAGTTGCGGAATGCCGTCAAAAAGCCTGATACGAGATTTGTATTTCAGCAGATGTTCATTCCATCTGCTGTTGGCATGTTCTGTGTCCGTTATACCTAATGTACGCAAAGTCATGCTTCCCGGTATTCCAAGAGCAAATCTCAGTTCGGACTTTTCGATGTCTTTATGCAGTATTTCATGCACGGTATCTTGTAGGCTTTGTAGTATGGCTTCTTCCGTATCAATCAGCGTACCGTCAATATCAAATATGATATGCTTATACTTTCTCATCACTTTCAATCTGTTTGATTACACGGCAAGGATTGCCCACCGCCACACAATTGGCAGGGATGGAACGGGTGACAACGCTGCCTGCCCCGATAACACTGTTTCTGCCGATAATGACTCCCGGCAATAGGATGGCGCCTCCGCCAATCCATACGCCGTCCTCTATCTTGACGGGCAGAGCGTATGTACGGCATATTTCCTCGCCTTCCGACCAATTCTGCACCATGCGTTCACTGACTTTGGTGGAATGAGTGGCTGTATATATCTGTACATTGGAAGCAATCAATACATTACTGCCGATATCAATGCGGTTGTTGTCCACGAAAGTGCAGTTCATGTTGATAATCACTTTGTCGCCAATAAAAATATGTTTCCCGTATTCGCAATGGAAATCAATATCCACATGCACACCTTTACCCAGGCTGCCGAACATTTCACGCAACAAGGCTTGCTTGCGCTCCGTATCAGCATAATCGGTGGCATTAAACTGCGCCAGCAGTCGCCTTGTACGCAAAATTGTCTCTACTATCTTCGGGTCTTTGCCTCCAATGAAAGATTCACCCGCTAAACATTTCTCGTATTCTGTTTTCATAATCTCTGCATTTTTAATCGAACTCCACCTGCCAGTTCTTTTCCGAGCGGGCAATAAAACACATTTCTATTTGCTGATAACTGTTCTTGTCTACAGACAATGGAGGCAGTTCGTCCAAGCTGAAATAACCGCTTCCGACGGTTTCTATATTCGGATGGAAACATCCGCCTTTTACCTTGCAAAGCACAAACACCTTGCATACATTGTAGGCGTATGGAGGCTGATTGTGCAAATTGCGGTCATGTAAGGCGATAACCCGTACGGCGTCTACATCAAGCCCAGCTTCCTCTTTCACCTCTTTGACGGTATTCGATTTGACGGTCTCCATCACATCTACCCATCCGCCAGGCATGGACCAAGTGCCGTCATTTTCTTCTACCAACAAAATCTTATTATCCTTAAAAATGGCCGCGCGGGTATCGAGTTTGGGTGTCTGAAAACCCGTCTCATTGCAAAACAAATCTTTTATTTCCGACAAAGGGAGCTTGCTTTGCAGGCTCATTATTTCGGCTGATATTTCCCGAATGCGCTCAAAACGCTCCTTGTCAAAAAGGTCTTTTGTATAAGTCAGTCCCGCTTGCGCAATGAACTGAAGCTCTTTAGCCCATTCCAACCATTGGTATTCCTGCCCTTGCTTATCCATAATCTTTGCATATTGTTTAATTTGACAAAATTAGGAAGAAGAAATAACTTTCCCTTTACCTTATGTTAAAAAACGCCCATTAGCTCTTATTCAACTCAGCGATTGTTGCGTGATACCCAAGAAAGAAGCTATATATCCCAAGTTCACCCTTTGGAAAAGTTCGGGACATTCTTTTATCAAATGTTCATAACGTTCTTTGGCAGACCAGTTTAATCGGCGGATATGTATGTCTTGCAAGCGAAGGAAGTTTTCTTGCTGTAACACCCGCATCCAATTTGCAAGGTCAATGTAAGACCGATACAATTCATTCAACTGCACTATTGAGACAGAATAAGCTGTAGTTTCTTCCAACGTTTCTACATATTCAAAGCCAGCTTTGTTGCGATATAAGTCCCATGAGCCACAAGCGGCATCTCCTTCTTTGGAAAACCATGTCGTTATTTGTTTTCCATTGTGTAAAACAAAAGAACGTGTGATGCCTTTTTCAATGAAATAGACTTTCCTGTCCTGCTTCCCAGCATGAATGATGGTTGTTTTTTCCGGAAATACAAATCTCTTAAAAAGACACACCAATGCTTCCAACGCTTCATCTGAAACTGGATAATACATTCTTATTTTTCTGATAATGTTTTCCATAAACTCATTCTTTTTGCAAAGGTACAAAATGAGAACGGCAATAAAGGCAAAATAACTCTCTGCGTTTATTCAACTTAATAAAATCATGTGTAAGTGTGGCGTTTTCTCAATTTAGTTTTGTATTTTTTGCATCCGTAAGAGTTATCCGAACAAGCAAAGCGATGCAGACCACGGCAATTGGAACGGTTGCCAACTCATTACCCAAAAACAAGGTAATTCTTCTAACTCTCTTGAGTTCAAAGAGATATATTCTTATTGCAGAATTATGCAATATATTTGTAATACGCAGATGGCAAAACAAGGTATTTTTCAAGAAAATGAAGAAAAAAATGCAGATTTCTATGTTATAAAACATATTTCTCATAAACATTTTGTATCTTTGCAGCGTTAATAAGAGAGAAAACAATAAAAGATGTTCAACCACTTTCCGAAACGCGGAAAGCAAAAAAAGAAGACGATTATGAAAAAGAATGCAAATGAAATTTTTATGTTACAGTACCGTATCAAACGCTATCAGGCAATGGGTAACGGAACTATGTGCCAAACTTTAAACGGCAAACTGCAAAAACTGCTTGCAAAGCAAGCTGCCATGACCATGTAAATTACACCTTTAAATAAAATGAACGGGGGCGGGAAATTTTCATTTCCTGCCCTCTTCTTTTACAAGCCTCCTGCCTATACGGGATAATAGGATGTTATGATTCCACAATATCTTTTCCGAAAGGTGCCAACGCCAAAGCGGCAAGTTTGAAATGCTGCATCCCGAAAGGAATACCGATGACAGTGATACACAGCAATACGCCGAAGCCCAAATGCGAAAGGCAAATCCATATTCCTCCCAGAAAAATCCACAACACATTCATCAGTATGTACAGACAGCCTCCCGAACGCTCTCCGCTGCGTACCTCTTTGCCGAAAGGCCACAGGGCAAGCCCCGCCATCTTCATTGTTTGCATACCGAAAGGAATGCCGACGATTGTAATCATCATCAGCAAACTGGCAATCATATACTCCACGGCAGTTAGTATGCCGCCAAACACCAGCCATAAAACATTCATCAGACAACCCATTTCATTACATTTTTACGTTCTACATTGCAAAGATACCATTCTTTTGGTCTTAAGCGGATCATAAGAATTTATTTATATCAGGAACGTGCCTTTTATTCATCAAATTCCCAGTCACTAAATTCAAAACTCAGCTGCTCCCAAACACCTTTTTCATCACTTTCTTCACGAGGGTTGGATACGGAAAGGCCTATCAGACGGATAGGATGGTGTTCGTAATCAACCTCCCTCAACAGTTGCTTCGCCAACGGCAGGATCACATCAAGTGCCGTCAATTCCCTGGACTGCGTAACGCTGCGGGTTATCTGGCTGAAATCGTGGAACTTGATTTTCAGCGTCAGCGTATTCCCCCGGAAGTTCTTATGTTCCAGACGGGTTACCAGTTCCACCGCAGTATGATACAACTCGATAATGACCGACGACCGCCGGTTAATATCCTTCTCCAAAGTATGTTCACACCCCACAGACTTACGAATGCGCACCGCTTCTACAGGACGAAGATCTATCCCGCGCGCAAAATCATAATAGATGTTCCCCACCTTACCAAACTCGCGCAACAGCATCGCTTGCGAACAGGCACGCAGTTGCCCGCCGGTATGTATCCCCAAAACATGCATCTTCCTTGCCGTCACCGGACCCACTCCCCAAAAACTCTCTATCGGCAGATGTGCTATAAAATCCAAAGCCTGGTCGGGATGAATGGTACACAAACCGTCGGGTTTACGGTAATCGGATGCTATTTTGGCAAGAAACTTATTGTAGGAAACTCCGGCAGAGGCCACCAAACTCAGCCGCTCGCGCACTTTCCGTTTTATTTCTCTGGCTATATCCACAGCCAAAAGAATACCCGGCTTATTTTCCGTCACATCCAGAAACGCCTCATCCAAAGAGATAGGTTCTATGACATCCGTATATTCATGGAATATCTCATGAATTTGACGGGACACCGATTTATAGACGTCCATACGCCCCGGAATAAAAATAAGCTGCGGACACAGCCGTTTTGCCTTCTGTGATGACATTGCCGAACGCACCCCGAACCGACGGGCTTCATAGCTGGCAGCAGCTACCACACCACGCTTTTCCGCATGCCCCACCGCTACGGGTTTGCCACGCAGTTCCGGATTATCGCGCTGTTCTACGGAAGCATAGAAAGCATCCATATCAATATGTATAATCTTACGTTCGGTCATTACCTTGCCAACTACCGATACAAAGATACACTAATTTTTGTTCATTCGCAGTATGCGCCGGTAGACATAAACAAAAGCGGGAATGAGGAATAAATCTGCAAAAATCCAGGCAGTCGGGTCACCGAAGCAAACAGCGATATAGCCGAACGCCGGAACTGCCAGCAAACTGATCAGGATACGGGCTATCATTTCGGAAACACCCGAAAGCATAGCCAGATTGGTATAACCTACTCCCTGAATTGTATAACGCAAAATACAAAGCAAACCAAGTATCGGGAAGAAAGAGACAGATATATGCAGGAAAAGCTCCGCATCTTTCAGAATTTCCACTTCCGAAGCCTCTACAAACAATAGAGTAAACGTTTTGGCTCCAACCATCAGCACTGCAAAAGTGAACGCCCAGTAGACTATCATCATCAGCGCGCTTGCCTTGACACCCTGCCATATACGTCCGGGCTTGCCTGCACCGTAGTTTTGTCCGCTATAAGTGGCCATCGCCATACCCAAGCTCTCGAAGGGACACATAAAGAACATCTTGATACGCATGGCAGCCGTAAAAGCCGCTACACATGCCGTACCCAACGCATTGTTGGCACTCTGCAGCATAATACTGCCGATAGCGGTAATGGAAAACTGCAATCCCATAGGCACTCCGATATACATCAGCGTCCGTGCCAACGCACTGTCGAATTTACGTTCGGCAGGAGTAGTTCTCAGAATTTCAAAACGTTTCATCATATAGATGTAGCAAAGCACTGCCGATACTCCTTGAGAAAAGACTGTAGCGATTGCCGCTCCCGCCACACCCCAGTCCAAAACAAGAATGCAAAACAAGTCAAGCAGAATATTCAGGACGGTGGAAAAGAGCAGAAACCAGAACGGCGTCTTGCTATCACCCAAAGCACGTATAATGCTGGACAACAAATTATAGAAGAAGGTACAGGGGACACCTATAAAAGTTACAAGCAAATAATAATAAGCTCCGGTGAAGATATTGTCCGGCGTACGCATCATGCGCAAAATATCTGCACAACAGATGCTTGTTACCACGGCAAGCACCACCGACATCACCGCAGCCAGTTGCAAGCTGACCGCCACATAACGGCGCATTGTAATATAATCCCTCGCTCCGAACTTCTGTGCCACCGGAATGCCGAATCCTCCGCAACATCCGTTGCAGAAACCGAGTATCAGGAATATGACTGATGTACTCGCTCCGACAGAAGCCAGTGCATTTATCCCCAAAAATTTACCGACAATTGCAGCATCCACCAACGAATAGGTCTGTTGCAGCAAATTACCCAACAATAAAGGCAAAGTGAAATTAAATATGAGCGGAAGAGCCCGTCCTTCCGTCATTTCTCTTGATGTTGCCATACAATCTAATCCACGAAACTCGACGCAAAATTAGTAAAAGAAATGCTGAGGGAAATTGATACATATCAAAAGATACGAAAAATACGGAGCGTGAACAAAGAGTCGCTTACAACCCGGTCGTTTTCTTCAGTACGGAGCTGTGAGCCAGATAGTCGGGAGCCTCGGCATAGATATACATCACGCTTCCCCCTTTAATGGCGTCGATAATAGGGCGGCTGAGTTTTTGCGGAACAGCCGGACAACCGAAACTCCGTCCCAAACGCCCTCCCCTGCTTGCAACCGAAGGATCGGCATAAGCAGCTCCATGTACCACAATGGCACGCTCGCGGGCACGGTCGTTAATACCTTTTTCCAATCCGTTCAGGATGAGGGAATATCCGTTCCTGCCTTGATAGGTTGTTTCTGTCAGATAGAATCCCAGGGAACTTTTATAAGATCCGTATTCATTGGAAAATGAAGTGGCATACTTGTCGCCGCTGTTTTTTCCGTGCGAGACGACCGATGAGAAAAGCAGCCTGCGCTGCTTCATATCGAACACGAAAAGACGCTTCTCGGTAGAAGGACGTGAAAAATCAATCAGAGTCAGTACATCCCGTTTACGGTCTGCTATTTTATGATAGCCCGTTACTGCCTGGCGGAAAGCTTTCCAACTCACTACCCCTTCCAAGTGCATGGAACGATACAAATCGGCACATACTGCCGATTCTGCCGCCAACGAAACATCCGGCTTATCCGTCATGCAGGTAGCAGGTCTGTTTCCCAAAAACAGGAAACAGGGAAAAAACATAAATAAAAAGGAGAGGCAAAATCTCAACATAACTATCCGACCTGAAAAATACCGACGGCAAAGTTAGCACTTTCCACCCATACGACTATCATACAGATAGTTAAAAAGAAAGTAATCATTCGATAACAACTACTAAAGAACGCTCCGTCGGCGCCCAGTCAAATACAAACTTAGCATGTGAAGTAGCATTTCGCACACACATGTGCGAACGCGGCGTAGTACCCAGCGACCAGCTATACTCAATCATGGCTGTGCGCGGAACATTCACCGGTACTCCATGAATATAGGCTCCGTTGGTAAAACGGCTGGCATAAGGTGCATATCCGCCCGTTGCCGCAGAGCCGTCTTTCAGAAAGACCATGCGCGATTTCTTCTGTTGCAGTAAATACATGCCCAGCGGCGTTTCCTGTGCATAAGGCGGTGCATGCCGTCCTGTCGTTGCGGGATTCATGCTGCGGATTTTCCATTCACCTTTATCCATGCGCTCCAACGTAGCGATATTCTGGTCAAGACGGTCTACGAAAATAACATGATTAAAGACAGTGCTGTCCGCCAGCAGCTTCAAATAACGGCGGGGAACCAGCCACTCATCCTCCAGCGTAATGGGGAGAATACGGCTGAAACCGCCTTCCTCACCCAGCAGGTAAGCCAACGTCCCATCCCTGCCATAACGTTCGGGCACCAACGTATCTCCCGGCAAATACAAGGGAACGGACTGATAACGCTCCACCCCAAGCGTATCCGCCACACGGCGATAGGCATTACGCACGAACTTACGCACCAAAGGGGCTTCCCGATTCAGATTCTTATAATTCTGCAATACCACCCACTTCACACTGTCCCGCTGCATATTCTCTATATAAGCCAGACAATTGCGGATTACATCCCATTTGAAAGAACGCACGGTATCCTTGTACGGATAGGTATCTTCCAGCGTATATGTATCGTAAAGCAAATCTTTGGTAAGCGTCACATCGGCTGCCGTCAGCAATTTCTCATTGAAAGGCACTTCCACTACAGGCACAACAGTATCGACAGGTTCCGATACCTGCGCAACAGAAGACGGGGTATGACCTTGCTGCCCGTTACATCCCGCAAGCACCATGCACACAGCCGCGGCCGCAAAAAGGAAGAATCGTTTCATAAAGATACATTTAAGTTCGTAATCGGGTTCAACATCTTCATGAATACCTGACACCACGAACAAAGATATAATTTTTTCTTACGTCTACAACGATTCTCCCCCGATAATTGTTGTACCCCACAACGTTTTCCGGGCAGGGGAATGCCTAAGTGTACGGCTGAAGTACCTTGAAGGTACAATCGGGATACCCTGAGGATACAACTGAGGTACTCTGAGAATATGACTTAGAGTACCTCAATATATGTCCGAGAAACCATAGTTTTCCCGAAACGTTCATCAATACTTACATTCTTTGATTACTTCTATCAACTTGCTGAAATCCTCCGGATACACCTCTCCGATATTGCCAATACGGAATGTATCCGCCTGCGAAATCTTGCCGGGATAAATCACGAATCCCCTTTCCTTGAGCTGTGCATAGAACGATTTAAAATCAAAATCCGCATTCGGATAAAGGAAAGAAGTTATGACGGGAGACTGTATAGCGTCAGGCAACAGAGTCTTGAAGCCGAGTGAGCGCATACCTTCTACCAATACCTCATGATTTTTACAGTATCTTTGATGACGTGCCTCTACCCCTCCTTCTTCAGCCAATTCATCCATAGCCTGTTTAAAGGCTCTCACCACATGGGTAGGCGATGTGAAACGCCACTTTCCATGTCCTTTTTCCATCGTTTCCCACTGATCGTAAATATCGAGCGAAAGAGATTTGGAAACACCCTTGCAGCGCATCAGTTCCGACTTGCGGGCGATGATAAAACCGAATCCCGGTACACCCTGAATACATTTATTGGCGCTGCTGATAAGAAAATCAATACCCAGTTCCTCTACATCCAAAGGCACTCCGCCAAAGCTGCTCATAGCATCTACAATCAGCTTCTTTCCGTGCATCTTTACAATGTGGGCTATCTCCTTCAACGGATTCAGCACGCCGGTAGTGGTTTCGCAATGTACCACCGATACATGCGTAATCTCCGCATTATGTGCCAGATAATCGTCTACATAGCTGACGGACACCTGCTCCGTTTCGTCAAAGGCCAGCATATCATAGTTGATACCGTGATACTCAGCGATATTTCCCATACGGTCACCATAAGCTCCATTGCTCAAAATCAGCAGTTTGTCACCCGGCTTAACGGTACTTCCTATAACGGCTTCCACACAATAGGTTCCACTGCCTTGCAGAAGAACGGAAGTATATTCATCGGTTTGCTTTGTAGCGAGTGCAACGAGGGATTTGCGTATTTCCTCTACGATATGCACATTATAATCCGCATCCCATGTACACCAATCGGTGAGCATGGCTTCTTTTACGGTTTCGGAAGTAGTAAGAGGTCCGGGAGTCAATAAAATGTAAGGTTTCATATTCTTGATAGTTTAAAGTTATTAATATTATCTATTACGGCAGGAAGTTCTTCAATGGAGTCTACTGTATAATGGGCTCCGACAGCCAGCATACGGTTGCGGACATCCTGTTTGCGGAGCTCCAGTTCGGTAGCAGGCAAAGCATTCACTTCATCCAGGGTAAGACCCAGTTCGTTACTGCCAAGCACTACGCCCACCGTCCACACTTTGGCATTCACTCCTTCTTTGATGTCGGCAATCGTGTCGCCTACCTTCACAACACAGTCCACCGAGGGAACGGCAAGTTCCGTCATATTCTTATAAATCATATAAGGAGCGGGCCGTCCTGCGGGAAGTCCGTCGGGCGTGACACAATTATCAACCACATATCCGCGGGCTGCGGCAGCCGGCAACACTACATCCATCATCGCACGGGTATAGCCGGTAGTGGAGCCTATCTTAATTCCTTGCGCACGCAATCCCGATATCGTTTCAACCACACCGGGAATAGGTGTCGTATAATCTTCCAGAGAGGCAAACAACACACGCTGAAAGTCTGCATAGCGCGCCAATATATCTTCCTCGGCATACGGGCGTCCGTATTTCTCCTGAAACTCGTTTCTTACGCGGTCTATATTGAACAAGGCGCGTATTTCCTCTACTTTGGTCAGTCCCATGTGAGCACGCGTTTCAGCAGCCGTTACCGGAGTGCCTATCGCATTAAAACTCTCAATGAAAGCGGCAACCGGAGCGAAACAGCCGTAATCGACTGCCGTACCTGCCCAATCCATAATAATACATTCAATTTTCTTCATAATTTATATCTTTGAGTTATTTCCCTATCCGTTTATTTTGCCATATCCGGAAGAAGTTCCAATGCAACACGCTTACCGGATAAACCACCCGCCGGGTGGGGAGTATCGAGTTCTTCACCGGAAACTTCCGCATATTTCTCACGACGATAACGCTGTATCAGATAAACTGCCGAACCTATAAAAGCTACACTGCATGCTATACCCACATAACCGGACATCAGATTGTAAAAGTCCAGCCAGTTGACAGCAGGATTAAAGAACTCCTTGAATATCAGCACCACCACTGTACCCGTATAACCGATGAAATCCAGTGTAATAATGAAAAAGCCCACATTCCCTTTTATCTTGAAACAAGCGATGAAACGCTCGAAAAAGAGTGTCTGGAAACTAAGGTAGACCGTGTAGAGCGACAAGCTTTGAAGGAACAGCCATGTTATGGGCTGCAATTGCAAAGCAGAATAATTGAAAGCCAGAAAACTCAACGTAGCCGTACCGCAAGTGACCAGCCCCAACAGCATACACAACACCTTTATGTTGCTCCGTACTGCGGACATCAGCCCGAACATACACAGAATTATCAATGTAACCGTTGCATCCACCTTGGCAAACGCCCATGACGAGAGTCCCGCCGCATCGACATCGAGTATCTTCACCAGAAAATCTTCCTTGATATCCTGCAATACCGTAACGAACAGATTGGCAAAGAACAACATTACCAGCACAGGCATAAAGTTCTTGAACAGACTTAAACGTGCCTTACTGTCCAGGGCAACCCTTTCCGTGCGCAGTTCTTTATCTGCTTGCGTGGGTTGCGGCATCCGTGTCATCAGCCATCCCAGAAACGACAACAGCGGAAAAGCAAATGCACCGATGAAAGCAGGCATCCAGAATTCACTGATATGCAAATTATCCATCACAAAAAGTCCAATCGACTTTGCGGTCCCCGAACTGATAGCGATGCTCAACCCCATAAGACTTGCCAGTAAATCCGTGACACGACGCCCTTCCAGAAAACTGAAAATCACTCCCCACATACACCCTAAGGAAAGCCCGTTGAAAAACAGGGCAAATACATTGAACGGTTGCGGAAGCGCTCCGAAAAGTACAAGGGAAAGTTCGGCAACCGCCACTGACAGGATAATGAACTTCAAGCGGTTTTCCTTCTTCAACTCGGAAATGACCTTGATACCTATCAGCTTGGAAATAAAATAGCCGGATATCTGTACAATGCTGGTTGCAGTCTTATAGTCCATACCGAAAAAATCGAGTCCGTCAAACGTAGCCGCTGTAAATGGTTTACGCAATGCATACACCAAAGAATAAGAGAGCAAAGCAGCTCCACCCGCCCAAAGAATGAATAAGGCATCAGATAAATTCTTATTGGAAACTGTGAGTTCTTTTTTACCGATTATCGCATTCATGACATCTATCTTGTTTTTGATTCCGGCAGCAAAAGTAAGGCGGTATTTTAACAGCAAAAATGAATTCCCATTATTAATAATATTCATGAAATCAACATTTTATAATGTAACATTAATGCAATATTAATGTAATGAAAGCATAACATCCCACGGCTTTCTTTGCAGACATTTTGAATAAAGAGCCATTATACCACAACGACATGAACGAACTGCCTGAAATATACAGACGCATTGAATACCTGCGCAACAAAGGTGTAAAAATGAAAGAGATAGCCGACCATACCAATATGGCGGCAAGTGTACTGTCCTCGCTCTACTCAAGCGTATTGCCTACCTATATCGGATGCATTAAAAAAGGAAATAATGAAGAAGAAGCATTGGACTACGCCCTGTCACAAGTGAACAATGTATCGAAAAAACGCCTTCTCGGCAATCTGAAAGAGTTAAAAGAACAGTTGTATGCACTGGAGCCTGCGGTTGCCACCGGACAGAAAGAGAATCCGTTTCTGGACATGCTGTCGGAAGAGATGCTCCGTTCCGTACAAGACGCATATAACTACAGCGGCATATACATCAGTTACAGCCTTTCCTCTTCGACCAATGCCCTGAAAGTAGAGCCTTATCTTATCACAACATCCGAAAACAACGGCTATGTGAAAGTCGTACACATGAGCGCCTACAATACCACCCATTTCGGAACAGGTATTTTCAGCAACCACCAGAACTCCTACATCATATTCAATGAACGGGAGTCACCGCAAATGGCACTGTTCACAATCTACCTGCAACTGCCTATGTACGATTTTCCGCATATGCTCAAAGGGCTTTACCTCTGCCTCGACTACAACCGCAACCCGATAGCCCGAAGAATACTGTTTATCAAACACTCCGACAGCACCGGCATGGACGACTTCCTGGAACTGAAAGGCACTATCATCCCCAAAGAAGAGCTGACGGAAGAACAGATACCTTATTATAACTATACCTGCCAGCCGGGCGATTATATCAAAACCTGCTCCGTTCCTTCTCCTTTGTTCAACGAAAAAGATTTGGAAAGAGAAAAAAAGATGCTGGAAATCTGAGCATTGCCCGCAACAGAGCGACTTTGCAACCTGGTTGCATTCCCTATTATCTACCTTTGCATCAAAAACAAGAGATAATATGGGAAACAATAATTGTACATGTTGTTGTGCACACGGTAACGCACAGCCAGACAAACAACCGGAACACACCGGTTTCTTAAAGGAATACGGAAGAATCCTGCTTTCGGCCGCCCTGCTTTTCAGCGGAATCATCATGAAAGCTACAGGTATGGGATTTTTCGCAGATGACACTGTTATGTTTGCCTGGTACCTGGCGGCATACCTGCCTGTAGGCCTGCCCGTACTGAAAGAGGCATGGGAAAGCATCCTGCAAAAGGACATTTTCAGTGAATTCACACTGATGTCCATCGCTACATTAGGAGCTTTCTATATCAAGGAGTATCCGGAAGGCGTAGCCGTAATGCTGTTCTACTCACTGGGAGAGCTATTTCAGGAAAGGGCGGTGAGCAAGGCAAAGCGGAATATCAGCGCACTGATTGACGTACGTCCGGAAACGGCAACGGTCGTCAAAGGCAATGAGACCGTTGTCACATCTCCCCGCCACGTACAGATAGGCGACATCATCGAAGTAAAAACCGGAGAACGTGTTCCGCTGGATGGAAAAATGCTGGATGAAGCTGCCGCCTTCAACACTTCCGCACTCACAGGCGAAAGCATACCGCGCACCATCCGTAAAGGCGGGGAAGTCCTTGCCGGAATGATTTCCACGGATAAGGTTATCAGGGTGGAAGTAACACGGCCTTTTGAGAAGAGCGCGCTCTCACGTATACTGGAACTGGTACAGAATGCGTCCGAACGTAAAGCACCGGCCGAATTGTTCATACGCAAGTTCGCCCGTGTCTATACGCCGATTGTAACCGGGCTGGCGACATTGATCGTGCTGCTCCCTTTCCTCTATTCACTGGCAAACGCGCAGTTTTCGTTTATCTTTAACGACTGGATGTATCGGGCACTTGTTTTTCTGGTTATCTCATGTCCCTGCGCCCTGGTAGTAAGCATTCCCTTGGGATATTTCGGCGGCATCGGCGCGGCATCCCGTCTGGGAATACTGTTTAAAGGCGGCAATTACTTAGATGCCATTGCCAGAATCAATACGGTGGTCTTCGACAAGACGGGCACGCTGACCAAAGGAACGTTTGAAGTACAGTCTTGCCATACCCCGCAAGGCATATCCGAAGAGAAGCTGCTTCAAGTCATAGCTTCTGCGGAACAAAACAGTACACACCCCATAGCCAAAGCTATCACCGGGTATGCAAAGCAAAGGAATATACTCTTGTCTCCGGCAACAGAAGTTACAGAAATTGCAGGCCGCGGACTCGAAGCAAGGATAGACGGACAGCGTGTCTTGGCAGGAAACACCCGCTTATTGTCCGAATATAAGGTGGAATACCCGCAGGAATTATCCGAAATCACCGATACGGTGGTAGTCTGCGCCATAGGTTCAGCCTACGCAGGTTATCTGCTGCTATCCGATACACTGAAAGACGATGCCTGTACAGCCATAGAAGAGCTGAAAGCTTTAAATATCAATAATATTCAGATATTATCGGGAGACAAGCAGGCAATTGTCACTAACTTTGCAGAGAAGTTAGGGGTGGCGCGAGCGTATGGCGACCTGCTGCCCGACGGTAAAGTAGAGCACATAGAGGAACTGAAACGAAACACTGCCAACCGGATAGCCTTTGTAGGCGACGGCATCAACGATGCTCCCGTCCTTGCCCTCAGCCATGTAGGTATCGCAATGGGCGGACTGGGCAGCGACGCAGCCATCGAGACTGCCGATGTCGTAATACAAACCGACCAGCCCTCAAAAGTAGCTACAGCCATTTGTGCCGGCAAGCAGACACGCCGGATTGTATGGCAGAACATTTCGCTGGCTTTCGGAGTTAAACTATTGGTACTGGCTTTAGGTGCCGGCGGACTGGCTACCCTGTGGGAAGCCGTTTTTGCAGATGTCGGCGTGGCTCTTATCGCCATAGTAAATGCCATCCGCGTACAGAAACTGATAAAATAGAAAGGGAAAAGCATATGAAAGAAAAGGATTATTTAGCCTTGTTGGCAAAGAGAGAGATACAGCCCACCGCCATACGCATATTAGTATTGCAGGCCATGCTCAAGGCAGGACGCTCCGTCTCTTTACTCGATTTGGAAAATATGCTGGATACGGTTGACAAATCCTCTATCTTCCGCACCATCACCCTTTTCCTTTCTCACCACCTGGTACACAGCATCGATGACGGGACAGGTTCTTTCAAATATGCGGTATGCAGTGCAAGCTGCTCTTGCGAAGTCAACGACCTGCACACTCATTTTCATTGCGAGAGTTGCAACAAGACATTCTGCTTCCAGAATATCCCTACACCGGTAGTACAAGTACCGGAAGGATTTACGCTGAACAGTATCAATTATGTACTGAAAGGGCTTTGTCCGGAATGTGCGGCAAAAGATAAGCAGAAACAAAATTTCAAGACGCAGTGAAGAAAACAGTATACCTGTCGCTTATGAAGATTATATTATCTCCCTGCATTCTTTTGTAATCTAAAGTATTTTGCCTATCTTTGTAAAAATCAATATATTAGATAATGACAAATAGCAACGAAAATCAGATAATCCGTTTTGACTGGGCGATGAAACGCCTGCTCAGGAACAAGGCTAATTTCAGTGTACTGGAAGGTCTGCTCACTACGTTATTGGGTGAAAAGATCATTATCCGGCGGCTTCTTGAGAGCGAAAGCAATCAGGAGGACGAGTATGACAAGTATAACCGCGTCGACATGCTTGCCGAGAATTCCAAAGGTGAGCTGGTATTGATAGAGGTACAGAACAATAATGAATACGCCTACTTCCAGCGTATGCTGTTCGGCACTTCCAAATTGGTGACCGAGTATATCAATAGAGGGGAAAGCTATGACAAGGTCCGCAAGGTCTATAGCGTTAATATCGTCTATTTCTCTCTGGGACATGGAACCGATTTCGTTTATCATGGAAAGACGGAGTTCAGAGGTATCCACACCAATGACCTTCTTGAACTCACCCCTTTCCAAAAGCAGACATTCAAGGTGGATGCGGTGAGCCAGTTATATCCCGAATATTATATCCTGAAAGTAAACGATTTCAATCAGGTAGCCAGGAGTCCTTTGGAAGAATGGATTTATTATCTGAATACCGGGGAGATACCTTCTACAGCTACAGCTCCCGGTCTGGAAGAGGCCCGTGAGAGGTTGAAACTGGACAGCATGACCAAGGATGAGCTTGCTGCGTATTACCGCCACTTGGATAATATTGTAATCCTTCGTGACAATATCAATACCGAACGTGAAGAAGGAAGAGCTGAAGGCAAAGCCGAAGGTAGGGCCGAGGGCAGAGCTGAGGGTAGAGCTGAAGGTAGAGCCGAAGGTATTGAAGAGGGGTTGAATAAAGGATTGGCAAAAGGTCATAAAGAAGGAGTAAAAGAAAGTGCCCGTAATTTGAAAAAATTAGGTGTGGCTATTGAGGTCATTTCACAAGCTACCGGATTATCTAAAGAAGAGATTGAAATATTATAAAACGTTTTTTGAAAAGAGAACGTATTTAAATACACAAAAAGTAAAGCCACTGAAAAACAGCGGCTTTACTTTTCAATTTGTGGAGCTGGAGGGAATCGAACCCTCGTCCAAACGAGGAAATCATAAGCTTTCTACATGCTTATCTTTGCCTGATTTTTCGTGCAACGGCAGAACCAAAGCCATCAACCGTTGCCTTATCCTCTAAAGTTTCATCCGAGCCACGAGGCTGACACGAACTATCCCCGATTTGACTGCACCACTTGACCGGAATGCTTCGGAGCAACAGCTTCCGAGTGATGTCTCGTCCCAACACCTTGTGTCGGGATTAAGCTAATCTACTATACTTCGATTAAGCAGCAAGAGCAAATTGTCTTTCGCCAGATAAAATTTTGAAGACTGAGATTTAAGTGCAAATCAACGACGCACTGCATGCTTACTTACCATTTCTGCCCGCTGTCAAATCCAGTCAACCCCATGACTTCATAACAAACAGAAAATCAAAAGAAAACGTATCATTTCTGATTTTTGAGGGATAAAAAAGAGATAAACAATATATCTTTTTTCTTTCCTTTCCGCTTTCTCTTCTGCAAAGATACGAATAAATTTCCTTATTACGGTTCTTAATCCCGGCAATTTTACATCTTATTTTAGATTATCAGAGGAGAAACTGAAAGCAGCCGCACACGCATACCCTTCCTCGTACAGGTCGGTAAGCTTGCTTATGTCCCTTTCGATGCGGTCCACCACTATCGGTTTTTGCGGACGTATCACGGTAATCTCTCCCGCATCTTCCAGCTGTTCCACCAGTTCCAACTGTTCGTTGTAAACACTGCTGCGCCGGTTGATAGCCTCGCGTAGGCGAGGATATTTCTTATAAATAAAAGATGGGACTTTAGTCCCTTGAATATCTTTCCGATACCCCCGGTTACGCGTAAGCACCACTACATTGCGGTCGTAACCGTCGCGGCGGGCACGCATCAGGGGAATGCTGTCCGCAATGCCGCCGTCCAGCATCGGAATATTATCCACATACGTAACGGGGCAAACAAAAGGCAGACTGCTCGAAGCGCGCACAATATCGATGACACGCTCCTTGTTCTTCTTTTCCTCAAAATAGTCGGCTTCTCCGGTCAGGCAGTTGGTGGTTACCATGACAAAACGCTCCGGGCAACTGAAATAAGCATCATAATCATACGGCAGGATATGCTCGGGAAACTCACGGAACAACAGGTCGAAATCCATGATGTTACGTTTCTTCAGCAGATATTTCAGTCCGATATAATTATACTTCTCCAGCAGGTCGATATTGCTGTACCTGGCACGTCCCCGCTGCCCCGACATGTACGACAATCCGTTGCATGCACCCGCGCTGACACCAATCGTATAAGGAAAACGGATGCCCCGGTCCATGAAATTGTCCAACACGCCGCAGGTGAATACGCCTCGCATGCCTCCACCCTCCAGAATCAGGCCGCTCCGATTGTCTATATGTATTATTTTCTCCATAAGTGTCAGAATTAACGCACCAAAGATAGCTTTTGTTTACGATATTCTGTTTATATTTGCACACATAACTATAAATTAATAACAATTTAATCATGATGAAAAAGTCTGTATTAATTGCCGCCTTAGGACTGTTCAGTCTGAATACAATGGCACAAGACGCCCCCAAAGAAGAGGGATTCGTCTTTACTACCGTAAAAGAAAACCCGATTACGTCCATCAAGAACCAGAACCGTTCCAGTACGTGCTGGAGCTTCTCCAGCCTCGGTTTCCTGGAAAGCGAGCTGTTGCGCATGGGCAAAGGAGAATACGACCTTTCCGAGATGTTCGTCGTACACCACACCATGGTAGACCGCGGACAGAACTACGTACGCTATCACGGTGACAGCTCTTTCTCACCGGGCGGAAGTTTTTATGACATCATGTTCTGCCTGAAAAACTACGGACTCGTGCCGCAGGAAGCCATGCCGGGCATTATGTACGGTGATTCGCTGCCTGTACACAACGAACTGGATGCCGTGGCAGGCGCATACGTAGATGCCATCGCCAAAGGCAGACTCACCAAGCTGACTCCCGTATGGAAAAACGGTCTGAGCGCCATTTACGACACTTACCTCGGCAAATGCCCTGAAAAGTTCACTTACAAAGGAAAAGAATACACACCGAAGACTTTCGGCGAATCACTCGGAATCAATCCGGACGATTATGTATCGCTGACTTCGTATACACACCACCCGTTCTACACCCAGTTTGCCATCGAAATTCAGGACAACTGGCGCAACGGTCTTTCCTGGAACCTGCCTATCGACGAGCTGATGGCTGTTATGGACAATGCCATCAAGAACGGTTACACCTTTGCATGGGGCAGTGACGTGAGCGAACAAGGTTTCACCCGCGACGGTATCGCCGTTATGCCGGATGCAGCCCGCGGCGCAGAACTCACCGGTTCGGACATGGCTCGTTGGACAGGTCTTACCGCTGCTGACAAGCGCAAAGAGCTGACCGGCAAACCGCTGCCGGAAGTCAACGTTACCCAGGAAATGCGTCAGACTGCTTTTGACAACTGGGAAACAACCGACGACCACGGCATGGTTATCTACGGCATTGCCAAAGACCAGAACGGAAAAGAATATTTCATGGTAAAGAATTCCTGGGGACTGAGCGGCAAGTATAAAGGCATCTGGTATGCTTCCAAAGCTTTCGTTGCTTACAAAACCATGAATATCCTTGTTCATAAGGATGCACTGCCCAAAGACATCGCCAAGAAACTGGGCATTAAATAACGTCTTTCCGAAACCGGAACAGAAAAAGAAAAACGCATTAGTTGTCATCACTTATCACCAAATCCCTGCATTCCCCTATTCATCGGGTATACAGAGAGTGACGACAAAATTATAAGAGTGACGACCGAATATCGGTCGTCACTCTTTTTTTGCAGCCTTCCGCACCAACTATCTGTATTACAAATACTTGCCATTTACAGACAGAAAATTGATTATGCCTTGTTTTCTTTGTTTTTTGCCACATTTCACTCCGGTTATCTCCGATACAAAATACAACAATGCCTTATATATAATGCCGCAAAGCTTCATACATAATGTCGTTATACCTGTTTCTTTTCTTCGTTTTGCAATTGGCAACCGAAGAGCCCGCAGTTGGCAACCGCACGGCCCGCAACCGGAAACCGGACAGCCCGCAATTGAGAAACGAAGTTTTACACCGTTCCGAACGGTATTTTACACCATATACAAGCGGGAAAAAGACGGTATGAAACAAGAAAAACAACAGGTGTTTCCCACGTTTCTCACCTTACTTTTTTTATATCTTCCACGATCTGCGGCGCTGTCAGCCGGTTGTCCCGCAGCAACTCGCCTGCATCATAACGGTCTGCAAACTCTTTCCGGATGCCATAGTTCAGCACTTTCATGCCCGATGCGCCGTAATAGCGGGCAATCTTCTCGCCAAAACCACCGTCGAGCACACCGTCTTCAAGAGTTACCACCAACGTGTGGTCGCGTTTCAAATCTTCGAGCAAAGCCTCATCCACTCCGGTAATGAAACGGGGATTGACGAGTGTTGCATCCACTCCGGTTTCTTCTTTCAGCTTTCCAACCACTTCTTCGCCCAATTGAAAGAAAGAGCCAAGCCCAAGAACGGCAACCTGCCCGCCACGGTGCGCCACTTCATAACGGTTCAGCAGCTTGCCGTAATCCTTCTCCGGTTCGATGCCGCGCGAAAGGACTCCGTTGGCAGGGACACGAATGGCTACGGGATGCTCCGTCTGATGAATCCCCCACTCCAACATGGCAAAATATTCCTCACGGCAAGTAGGAGCCAGATAAACCATGTTCGGAATGTTGCCGATGACCGGAATATCGAACAGGCAAAGGTGAGTGACATCGTTCATTGTCGAAGCGCCACCCCAAAAGACGAGAATCAATGCGGGATTGTTGTTGATACAGAGGTCCTGCGACAACTGGTCGTAGGCGCGCTGGATGAAAGTGCTGTACACCCCGAATACCGGTTTCCCGCCACCGGCGGCAATGGCAGACGCCATGGCAACGGCGTGCTCCTCGGCAATGCCCACATCGACAAACTGACGCCCCGCCTCTTCGCGACGCTCTGGCGTAAAGCCGAATACGGTGGGTGTGCCCGCTGTGATGCCGACAACGGTACGGTCTTTCTTCATCTCTTGCAGCAGATACCTTGCCGTAAGGTCGCCGTAATCTTCCTCATTGCCGGAGTCAACCGCCGGGCTACCCGTCTCCAGGCAGAACGGAGCACTGTAATGGAAACGTTCCTGCTGCTGCTCGGCAAGGCGGTAGCCTTTACCTTTGAGGGTATTGATGTGTACCGCAACCGGGTGGGCGATGTCTTTCACCTTTCGGAAAGCATCTATCAATGCCTGCACGTTATTGCCGTCTTTCACGTACAGATAATCCAGTCCCATGGCGGTAAAGAAGTTGCAAGGCGCCTGACCGTCGGTTTCGCGCAACAGTTGCAGGTTGCGATACAAGCCGCCGTGATTTTCGGCAATGGACATTTGGTTGTCGTTCACAATCACGATGAAGTTCGTTCCCAGTTCGGCTGCATTGTTCAACCCTTCAAAAGCCTCGCCACCGCTTAAAGAACCATCGCCGATTACGGCTATCACATTGCCCGTACCGTCTTTCAGGTCGCGCGCTTTGGCAAGTCCGGTGGCAAGGCTGACGGAAGTCGACGTATGTCCGATAACGAAGAAGTCATGTTCGCTTTCCGAGGGTTCGGTGTAGCCCGACACTTCATCGTATGCGGCAGCGTCCATAAATGCCGCCTTGCGCCCTGTGAGTATTTTGTGTGCATAACTTTGGTGAGAAACGTCGTAGACAATCTTGTCTGCCGGCGAATTGAACACATAGTGCAAGGCAACGGTAGCCTCTACCATACCCAGATTCGGGCCTACATGACCGCCGTGCTCACTCAGCTTCTTCAGCAATACGCCGCGCACTTCTTCACTCAATGTTTCCAGTTCGCCTGCCGAAAGCCGCTTCACGTCGGCAGGCCCGTTAATCTTTTCTATATACATAGCTTTATTTATAAATAGATGGTTTATTTAAAAACGACGGATAGCATAAAAATGATTTACCGATATGTCCGACGCTGCAAAAATACAACGGAGAGAACATTCGGAAGGTAGACGGATTACGGTTTGCGTTACCCTTTTTACGGTTTGCGTTTTTGCTCAAAATCTCCCCGGATGTGCATTTTTTACCTTGTTTTCTTGTCAAACCCAACTCTTTGCGTAAATTTGCAAGCTGATAGTTAACCGGACAATTTCAGTAGCAGGACTCTACTACTCCTATTCCCGGTACTGACATATGGAATACTAATACTAATAATTAATAACATGAGTTTGAAAATCGTTGTACTGGCAAAACAAGTTCCCGACACACGCAACGTTGGGAAAGATGCCATGAAAGCCGACGGAACCATTAACCGCGCGGCACTCCCCGCCATCTTCAACCCCGAAGACCTGAATGCCCTTGAGCAAGCTCTCCGGCTGAAAGATGCACATCCGGGCTCCACCGTAACCATCCTGACCATGGGACCGGGACGCGCCGCCGAAGTTATCCGTGAAGGACTTTACCGCGGTGCCGACAACGGCTATCTGCTGACCGACCGCGCTTTTGCCGGAGCCGATACGCTGGCCACTTCCTACGCCCTTGCCACCGCCATCAGGAAGATAGGCGATTATGACATCATCATCGGCGGCCGCCAGGCCATCGACGGCGATACGGCACAGGTAGGCCCGCAAGTGGCTGAGAAGTTGGGATTGACGCAGGTTACTTATGCGGAAGAGATTCTGAATGTGGACAAAGCAGCCGGAAAGATTACCGTAAAACGCCATATCGACGGCGGTGTGGAGACTGTGGAAGGTCCGCTGCCCATCGTTATCACCGTTAACGGAAGCGCTGCTCCCTGCCGTCCGCGCAATGCCAAACTGGTGCAGAAATACAAACGCGCCCTCGGTGCGCAGGAGAAAGCCGCCATTGAAAAAGAAGGCGCCGAACTGCCGTATGCAGCCCTTTACGAGAAATACCCTTATCTGAACATCACGGAATGGAGTGTGGCCGACGTCAACGGCGACCTCGCACAATGCGGTCTGAGCGGCTCGCCCACCAAGGTGAAAACCATTCAGAATATTTCATTCCAGGCCAAAGAAAGCAAAACGCTCACGGGCAGCGACCGGGATGTAGAAGATTTGATTGTTGAACTGTTAGCTAACCACACCATAGGATAAGATTATGAATAACGTATTTGTATATTTAGAGATAGAAGGCACTACGGTAGCCGATGTCAGTCTCGAACTCCTGACCAAAGGTCGTAAATTGGCTAATCAGTTGGGCTGCCAACTGGAAGCAGTTGCTGCCGGCAGCAATCTGGCAGGCATTGAAAAGCAGGTATTGCCTTTCGGCGTCGACAAACTGCACGTATTCGACGCTCCGGGCCTGTTCCCATACACTTCCCTTCCCCACTCTTCCGTCCTCATCAACCTGTTCAAGGAAGAACAGCCGCAAATCTGCCTGATGGGTGCAACCGTTATCGGCCGCGACCTCGGCCCGCGCGTATCTTCCGCACTGACCAGCGGACTGACCGCCGACTGTACCTCACTCGAAATCGGCAACCATGAGGATAAGAAAGAGGGCAAGACCTACGAAAATCTGTTGTACCAAATCCGTCCCGCATTCGGCGGCAACATCGTGGCAACGATTGTGAACCCCGAACACCGTCCGCAAATGGCGACCGTGCGCGAGGGCGTGATGAAGAAAGAGATTCTGGATGCCGACTACAAGGGTGAAGTAATCCGCCACGACGTTGCCAAGTACGTTCCCGAAACGGACTATGTAGTGAAGGTTATCGACCGCCACGTAGAAAAGGCGAAACACAACTTGAAAGGTGCTCCCATCGTCATTGCCGGCGGTTACGGCATGGGCAGCCGCGAGAACTTCGACATGCTGTTCGACCTTGCCAAGGAGCTTCACGCCGAAGTAGGCGCCAGCCGCGCCGCCGTCGATGCGGGCTATGCCGACCACGACCGTCAGATAGGTCAGACGGGTGTAACCGTCCGTCCGAAACTCTATATCGCCTGCGGCATCTCAGGACAAATCCAGCACATCGCCGGAATGCAGGAGAGCGGCATCATCATCTCCGTGAACAATGACGAGAACGCTCCTATCAATGCCATTGCCGACTACGTTATCAACGGTACGGTAGAAGAGGTTATTCCGAAGATGATTAAGTATTACAAACAGAATAGTAAATAAGGAGTTAACTCCGCTAACTCCTAAAGGGAAAAACAATATGGCTAATTTTTATACAGATATTCCGGAACTCAAGTATCACTTGAACAATCCGATGATGCAGCGTATCTGCGAACTGAAAGAACGCGGCTACGAAGATAAAGACAAGTTCGATTATGCACCGCAGAATTATGCGGATGCAATCGACTCCTACGACAAGGTGCTCGAAATTACCGGTGAGATTACGGGTGAGATTATCGCGCCCAATGCCGAAGGCGTGGACGAAGAAGGTCCTCATTGCGCCAACGGCCGTGTGGAATATGCCAGCGGCACCAAACAGAACCTCGACGCCATGGTAAAGGCCGGACTGAACGGTATGACCATGCCGCGCCGTTTCGGCGGACTGAACTTCCCGATTACCCCGTACACCATGTGCGCGGAAATCGTAGCTGCCGCCGATGCCGGCTTTGGCAACATCTGGTCTTTGCAAGACTGTATCGAGACTCTTTACGAGTTCGGTAACGAAGACCAGCACAGCCGTTTCATTCCCCGCATCTGCGCCGGTGAAACCATGTCCATGGACCTGACCGAACCCGATGCCGGTTCCGACCTGCAGAGCGTGATGCTGAAAGCCACTTACGATGAAGCCAACAACTGCTGGCGCCTGAACGGCGTGAAGCGTTTCATCACGAACGGCGATGCCGACCTGCACCTCGTGCTGGCACGCTCGGAAGAGGGAACAAAGGACGGCCGCGGTCTGTCCATGTTCATCTACGACAAGCGTGACGGCGGTGTAAACGTGCGCCGCATCGAAAACAAGCTGGGTATCCACGGTTCGCCCACTTGCGAACTGGTCTACAAGAATGCGAAATGCGAACTTTGCGGCGACCGCAAGCTCGGTTTGATTAAATACGTAATGGCGCTGATGAACGGCGCCCGTCTGGGTATCGCCGCTCAGTCCGTAGGTCTGTCGCAGGCTGCCTACAACGAAGGGCTGGCTTATGCCAAAGACCGCAAACAGTTCGGTAAAGCCATCATCGAGTTCCCCGCCGTGTACGATATGCTGGCCATCATGAAAGCCAAACTGGATGCCGGCCGTGCCCTGCTGTACCAGACTTCACGCTACGTAGACATCTACAAGGCACTGGACGACATCGCCCGCGAACGCAAACTGACTCCGGAAGAACGTCAGGAACAGAAGAAATATGCCAAACTGGCCGATTCCTTCACACCGCTGGCAAAAGGTATGAACTCCGAATACGCCAACCAGAATGCTTACGACAGTATCCAGATTCACGGCGGTTCCGGCTTCATGCTGGAATATGCCTGTCAGCGCATTTATCGCGATGCACGTATCACCAGCATCTACGAAGGTACCACACAGTTGCAGACGGTAGCCGCCATCCGCTACGTCACCAACGGTTCTTATGCCGCCACCCTGCGCGACTATGAGCTGATTCCGTGCAGCGAAGAAATGCAACCGCTGTTGGACCGCGTAAAAGAAATGACGAATAAGTTCGAAGCCTGCACCAACGCCGTTAAGGAAAGCGGCAATCAGGAATTGCTGGACTTCGTGGCTCGCCGTCTTTACGAAATGGCTGCCGTGTGCGTAATGTCTCACTTGCTGATTCAGGATGCGACAACAGCTCCCGAAATGTTTGCCAAGTCGGCGCTGGTGTACGTAAACTATGCCGAATCTGAAATAGAGAAGCATTTCAACTTCATCCGTAAGTTCAAGGCGGAAGAGTTGGAAAGCTATCGCAAGTAAAGACGTATAGATAGAAAATGCAGCGGACACCGGAACTTTATCAGTTCTGGTGTCCGTTTGCTTTTTATACACCCTAACTCTGTATCCAAAACAAGATTCGTCAACCATTAATCAGATGAAGCCGGATATAGAAATCGCAAATATTAACTAAAAAAAAAGTTACTTTTCACTCAATATACAATTATTATTTATATCTTTATTTCTTTCAAGGATTTTCTTTGAAAATGAATCTAAAACACAACCAAACGTATGCAGCAAAGACACGAAAACAGAAAGACTTACTTTCAGGAACTGGCAACGACCAGTGAACTTCATTTCCTTCCCTACATTCACCGATTCACTTCTGTCACTCCCCAAAGCCGGATTCTTGAAATCGGTTGTGGCGAAGGTGGCAATCTGGTACCCTTTGCCCGCATCGGCTGCCGGGTTACAGGCATTGATTTATCTGAAAACCGCATCCGGCAAGCCCGCCAGTTCTTCCAGGAAGAAAGACTGCCCGCCACTTTCATAGCCTCGGATATTTTTCAAATCATACAATTGGAAGAAGCATTCGACATCATACTGATTCACGATGTTATAGAGCATATCTCCGAAAAATACCGCCTTTTAGAACATATCAAACGCTTCCTCACTCCCGGTGGACTACTCTTTATCAGCTTCCCTCCCTGGCAAATGCCTTTTGGAGGGCATCAGCAGATTTGCCGGAACAAATATGTTTCACGCCTGCCTTTCATTCATTTATTGCCCGCAGGCATCTACAGTAGTTTATTACACCACTTTGGCGAAAGCCAGGCACGCATCGATGAACTTCTCGACATACGGAAATGCCGGACAAGTATCGAACTATTCGAGAAACTTCTCTGCACTTCCCACTATCGGATTTTTCACAAACAATTCTGGTTTATCAATCCGCATTACGAACAAAAATTTCACCTAAAACCGCGTAAATTGCCACGCCTCATCGGTTCGATACCGCATCTGCGCAATTTTTTCTGTACCTCATGCTTTTATCTGATACAATCATGAGGAACCGTATCCATGAACTGGACTATCTGAAATGCCTGTTTATCATACTCATGATCATCTTTCACCTGAGCCATATAGGAAGTAAGTATCCGTATGCCAAAAGTATCGTATATACTTTCCATATGCCCGCCTTCCTGTTGATTTCGGGTTATCTGATTAACGTGCATAAAAAGCCGGAAATTTTTCTGAAAGCGATGGCATGGATATTCATTCCATACACCATTATGGAAATCAGTTATGCCTGCATGTCTATGCTATTTCCCGTTTGGGACGGGATAAAAGAAATCAATGCCTCAGTTCTGCTCGGCAAAGTATTGCTTGATCCTATTGGGCCTTACTGGTATCTGCACACATTCATATTATGTGGCACCACCTATTATTTCGTGCATACTTATCTCAGTTCGACTCCATTTATCCGCCTACTGGTAACAAGCAGTCTTCTTTTACTTTTCTCTTACATCTTTCATTTGCTGACATTTGCCAATGCTTTCTATTTCATGGCAGGCACTGCTATCCATCTGGGAAAACGTCCGTTCCTATCTTGTTTCCCCGCTTCTTTTCTTGCCATTATCCCTCTGGTTTTTCTGTGTAGCCAGCCGGAGAATCTGAACAGAGGCACTTTAGGAGGCATATTAATTACCGGATTGGTCATCAGCCTTTCGCTGTACATCTACAAACATCTTCCCCATACTGTGAAGCAAGCTTCACTGTTCATCGGAAAGAACACATTGCCTATTCTTCTTTTCTCCCCCGTCTTTACCGCACTGTCCAAACTCTTTCTGCCTTTCTTTTCGTTCGACCCGACAGGGATATGCTTTCTCTGTACCGCCACAGTCATCACTCTGTACGGTAGCATTTTCATCGCATTCTGTCTGGATAAAGCACGCCTTTCTCCTTTCTTCTTCGGAAAAAAGATACTCATATAGAAAATCGGCATTTCAATAGAACTAAACTCATTACCGATCGGAAAGGAGGGAAACAGAAGAGTTAACTAATCCACAACAGATATCATCTGAACAGACTCAACTGACTGCGCAACTCATGAATTTGCGCGCCAACTTACAGAACGCCTTCTTAATGCCATCCTGAGATGCCGTTTTGTCTACTCCAAAGACTTGATAATAATCAATGTAAGCCATAGTTTATAAGTTTTGTATTATAATAAATCTCTGCTTTTATACGGTACATAAAATTGTGCTATTCATTTTTTAGATGTAACTTTTGTACTATGCTTTTAGTTATCAAGAGTTTTTTTGATTTTGAAGTAAAAAAATATCATTATTCTTGCACCAATATAAAGAGAAATTCCATACAAAAACGATGCTAAAGCAGAATGATTGCCATGCCAAACATTTTTGTCCAATATCGCCCATGTAACGCCAAATAGTATGCCTTCAACGCAGTACACACATATTTTCTGAATCATTCTTTTGTTTTTCATAATTATATATTGCTTATAATACCACGTAAAAGATATTTTATCAGGCTAATATATATTATTTTTTGAACAAACTAAACATACTACTATTATAATTTGATATTTTTCCGACAAAAACAAGTAAAATCCTTATATGTAAAGATCATACAAAGGATTCTGAGAACAACCGAAAATGCCGTCCAAATGCAAATATATGCTGGAATATACACTTGCTGTTTAGCAGTAATTATCCAACATAATATACAACTTGCTAAATGTACGCGAGTGTTTACATGATAATAAATCTTCAGGCACAAACTATACGGATTTCATGTTTTTTATAAACAGAAATAATGAAATCCGTATAATCTATGCCTGAAAGAAAGTACAAAATCATCTTGACACATCCTCAAACAGCCTCAACCTGCTATGTAAAGAATAAATCTCCTGCTGCATACTTTCCATACGCTCCAGCAAATGATGAATGGCATCAATACCTTCGATGTTGATGGACAGGTCGTAATACATACGGCTGTAACGTTCCACATCCGGCAACTGGGCAAACTGCAAACAACGCTCCCCGCCTTCCGTCCGGATATCTATCAGACCGATTTCCTGTAACATCTCAATGAACGAGGGCTCTATGTGACACTTGTCGCAATACTCACTGACTATAATTAATTCGTTCTGCATAACTCGTTCTCCTTTTTAGTTCATACTTTGAATTTTACGGAACATTTCTTTCTGCTGTTCCGTCAGATTCACCGGTAACTTTACGGAATAAGTCACAATCAAGTCACCGGACTGGCCTTCTTTCTTGTATACCGGAAAACCCTTCCCTTTCAGACGGACTTTCGTACCGTTCTGCGTTTCGGGTTTTACTTTCAGTTTCACCTGACCTTCCAATGTGTCCACCAACTTCTCGCCACCCAGCAACGCCGTATAGAGGTCGATGTCCACATCTACATACAAATCATCGCCCAAGCGTTTGAAGACGGGATCTTCCGCTATCACGAAAGTAATGTACAGGTCGCCCGCAGGCCCGCCGTTGATACCCTCGCCGCCATAGCCTTTCAGTTTAATGACCTGGCCGTTCGCCACACCGGCGGGAATGGTGATGCGGACATTCTTGCCGTTCACCGTCAATATCTGCTTATGAGTCCGGGCGGCATCCCGAAGCGACAGGTTCAAATCGGCATGGAAATCCTGTCCGCGAAAACCTGCATTCGCCCCGCCACCACCGCGTGTACGGTGTCCGAACATCTGTTCAAAGAAATCGGAGAAGCCGCCTGCACTGCTTCCGGAAAACTCCTGCCCGTCGGAAGAGTACCAGTATGTACCGCTCCCGTCCGTACCGAAACCGGCACCGCCCTGACCACCGAAGCCTGCACCGCCGAAGCCGCCGAAACCTCCTGCACCGGCCTGTTGCCGTGCCCGCTTCTGAGCCTCAAATTCATCGGCATGCTTCCAGTGTTCGCCATATTCATCATACTTCTTTCTTTTCTCAGGATCACTAAGCACCTCATTGGCCTCGTTGATAGCCTGAAACTTGTCTTTGGCAGTAGCGTCATTCGGATTCAGGTCGGGATGATATTTGCGCGCCAACTTACGGAACGCCTTCTTGATGTCATCCTGAGATGCCGTTTTGTCTACTCCAAGGACTTGATAATAATCAATGTAAGCCATAGTTTATAAGTTTTGTATTCTAAAATGGATAGAACAAATAACACACCAACATTGTTTTTAAGAAATTAAAATGCGTAAACGAAAGCTAAAAAGATATTCAATATCACATAAATATATGACAAGCAAGAGTTTATTGCCAAAACTACCAATACCATACTTTTTGCATCATTCTAAAATATTGTAAATGACAAATAATATCATCTAATAATTTACACCAAATCTTCCTAAAATTGATAGAAACCGCTTTATTTGCATTTAGGTAAAACCTTTTGTTACATAGTACCCCCACAACCTTAAATGAAAAGCATTTTATGAAACGTTATTATCGGCTCTTAACACTGATTTTTGCATTTGCCGCACTCCCGTGTAAGGCAGACGAATGGATTAGAATCAACCAACTGGGCTATCTGCCGCAATCCATTAAAGTAGCGGTATTCATGAGCGAAACAAAAACCGACGTACAAGAATACGCACTGGTCGATGCTTTTACCGGAAAAACGGTACGCACTTTTACTTCGCCCAAAGCCACCGGCCAATCAGGCAGCATGAGCAGTACTTACCGGTTGGATTTCAGTAATTTTCAAGAACCGGGCACATATTACCTGAAAGCGGGAAAAGCCGTTTCTCCACGCTTCCCTATCAATGCGCAGGTATATAACGGCACAGCCGACTTCCTGCTGAACTACATGCGCCAGCAACGTTGCGGTTACAACCCGTTCTTGAAAGACAGCTGCCACGTACACGACGGCTACATAGTGTACCACCCCACAAAAACCGGGCAACACATCGATGTGCGCGGCGGCTGGCACGATGCTACCGACTACCTGCAATATACCACGACTTCCGCCAATGCCATATACCAAATGATGTTTGCCTACCAGGAAAACCCCGAGGCATTCGGCGATGCCTACAATGCAGCCGGACTGCCGGAAGCAAACGGCATCCCCGATATAGTAGACGAAATAAAATGGGGGCTGGACTGGCTGAACCGTATGAATCCCGCTCCGGGCGAACTGTACAACCAGATTGCCGACGACCGCGACCACGCCGGCATGCGCCTGCCCAATAAAGATGAGGTGGATTATGGCTACGGACCGGGCAAAGGACGCCCCGTTTACTTTTGCAGCGGAGAGCCGCAAGTGCGCGGAAAATTCACCAATGCCACCACCGGCGTAGCAAGTACAGCCGGCAAGTTTGCCGCTTGTTTTGCACTGGGAGCCAGGATACTGAAAGAGTTTTACCCCGAATTTGCCGCTGAAATCGGTGAAAAAGCCGATGCCGCCTATCAGGAAGGTGTAAAGAAGCCGGGAACATGCCAGACCGCTTCCGTAAAATCACCCTACATCTATGAAGAAGACAACTGGACGGACGATATGGAGCTCGGAGCCATGGAGCTATACAATGCTACCGGCAAGCCGGAATACCTGTCGCAAGCCCTCGAATACGGACGCCGCGAGCCCATCACTCCGTGGATGGGTGCCGACAGCGCCCGCCATTACCAATGGTATCCGTTCATGAACATGGGACACTACCACCTGGCCACTGTAAACAACCCGCGCATCAGCAAAGAGTTCATCCGCAACATGCGCACCGGCATTGAGCGCACATACGAGAAAGCAGTCGAAAGTCCTTTCCTGCACGGTATTCCCTACATCTGGTGTTCCAACAACCTGACTACTGCCATGTTGACGCAATGCCGTCTCTACCGCGAGACAACCGGCGATGAGACTTATGCCGAAATGGAAGCCGCCCTCCGCGACTGGCTGTTCGGCTGCAATCCGTGGGGAACGAGCATGATTGTGGAACTTCCGCTTTACGGCGATTATCCTTCGCAACCCCACTCCTCCCTGCTTAATGCAGGCGTAGGCAATACGACAGGCGGACTGGTGGACGGCCCCGTATACCGCAGCATATTCGAGGGGCTGCGAGGGGTAAACATGACCGGCATTCCCGGCACGCCCGGACAGGATTACGAACGCTTTCAACCGGAGCTGATGGTATACCACGATGCACTCCACGACTATTCCACCAATGAACCGACTATGGACGGAACCGCCTGCCTCACCTATTATCTCTCTGCCATGCAGAAAGAAGGCATGAAACAGGCAGGTGCATCGGCAGACAAAAATGTATACGTCAATGGCGGTATCGTGCGTACCGACCCGTCTAAAAAACAAATCAGCCTCGTATTCACAGCAGCCGATAAGGCTGACGGCGCGGATGCCATTATCAGCACCCTGAAAAGGCACGGTATCAAAGGAAGCTTCTTCTTTACCGGCGAATTTTACGAGCTTTACCCCGAAATAGTAAAACGGCTGCTCGACGAAGAACATCTGGTAGGCAGCCATAGCTACGGACATCTGCTCTATATGCCGTGGGAGAACCGCGATTCCTTATTGGTTACCCGCGAGGAATTTGAAAAGGACATGCTGAAAAGCTACGAAACCATGCGCAAGGCCGGTATTGAATATAAAGACGCCCCGATATACATTCCGCCCTATGAATATTATAACAAGGAGATAGCCGCCTGGGCAAAAAATATGGGAATACAAGTCGTCAACTATACTCCCGGAACCATGAGCAATGCAGATTATACCACCCCCGATATGGGACAGAAATACCGGAGCAGCAAGTTCATCTACAACAAAATCATGGAAGTAGAGAAGAAAGAGGGCCTGAACGGACATTTGATGCTGATACACTTCGGAACAGACAACCGCCGTACGGATAAATTTTACAACAGCTATTTGGATAAATTGATAAAAACATTGAAACGTAAAGGTTATACCTTTACCCCCATACTCGAAGCAATAGGTATTAAGACAAATTCAGCATTATAAAGAAGGTTAGTTAAAAGGTTATCAATCAAAGGTATTTTAAGGTAAAGTAAATCTGTTTGTTTTCAGTAAGCCTTTCCCTCACCCCCTAAAAAGAGGGAAAGGTCTAAATCAAGCCCCTTGCCTGTGAAGGTTCGGGGGCTTTTTTATATGGCCAAACATGAATACCGCTTAATGACAATAACGTCTAATGGCGCGTAGCAGTTCTTCTATATCCTGTTCCGTTGTGTCAAAAGAGGTAACGAAACGTATCTCATTCTCTTCTTCATTCCAGAAGTAGAAGAAGTAGTCTTTCAACAAGTTGTCAATTACCGGACGGGGCATTGTCAGGAACAGTTGGTTACTTTCCACTTTCTGCGTAAAACGTACTCCGGGCAACTCTTTCAATCCGGCATATAAAAGCTGCGCCATACGATTGGCGTGTGAAGCGTTCTTCAACCAAAGGTCGTCCGTAAGATAAGCAGTAAACTGACAGGACAGGTAACGGAGTTTCGATGCGAGCTGCGCCGACTGCTTGCGTACAAAACAAGCCTCTTTCTTTAAAGCCGGATTAAAGATAATTACACTTTCGCCAAGCATCAACCCGTTTTTCGTTCCGCCAAAACTAAGAATATCAATGCCGCAATCTACCGTCAACTGCCTGAAACTAAGGTTAAGGGCCGCACAGGCATTTGCCAGACGGGCGCCGTCCATATGGACGTACATGCCGTGCCGGTGTGCCAGTTCCGTCAACGCACGGATTTCATCGGGCCGGTAGACAGTGCCCAGCTCCGTACATTGCGAGATATAAAAAGCTCCCGGCTGGGAATGATGCTGCTCGCCGAAATGACAAAGATAAGGACGTACCAACTCAGGAGTCAGCTTTCCGTCGGGAGTGGCAACCGGACGAATCTGACAGCCTGTCATGCGGGCAGGAGCGCCGCATTCATCTACATAAATATGCGCAGTTTCCGCACATATTACCGAATTATAAGGACGCGTACATAACTGTAAGGCAACAGTATTGCTGCCGGTTCCATTGAATACAAACAACGGTTCGCAATCCGGAGTAAAAGCTTCCCTGATTTTGCGGACAGCCTCTTCCGTCCATACATCATCACCATATCCCACTGCATGGTCCCGATTGGCCCTATTCAGCGCTTCCATTACCAAAGGATGCACCCCCGAATTATTATCTGAAGCAAAACTTCTCATGGTCTTTTCTGTTTTATTATCGAAATGAATATGCAAAGGAAACAATATTATCCAACATAAAAAAACCGCGACGCCTTTATGCAAGACATCGCGGTCAATTTATATGATTAAGAAATCAAGGGAAAACGATATTACATCATTCCGCCCATACCGCCCATTCCGGGAGCACCCATCGGCATTTCGGGCTTATCTTCTTTCTTCTCGACAATCACACATTCGGTAGTAAGGAACATACCTGCGATAGAAGCGGCATTTTCCAGAGCCACACGAGTAACCTTTGCAGGGTCTACCACACCGGCAGCGTGCAGGTTTTCGTAAACATCGGTACGTGCATTGTAACCGAAGTCGGCTTTGCCTTCACGAACTTTCTGTACTACAACAGCACCTTCCTTACCGGCGTTGGCTACAATCTGGCGCAAAGGCTCTTCGATGGCACGTTTAATGATGTCGATACCGGTAGTTTCGTCGGCATTGTCACCCTTCAAACCTTCCAATGCTTCGAGCGCACGGATGTAAGCCACACCGCCACCTGCTACGATACCTTCTTCGATAGCGGCACGAGTAGCGCGGAGAGCATCGTCTACACGGTCTTTCTTCTCTTTCATTTCCACTTCGGAAGCAGCGCCTACGTAAAGAACAGCCACACCGCCTGACAACTTGGCAAGACGTTCCTGCAATTTCTCCTTGTCATAGTCGGACTTGGTAGAAGCAATCTGAGCCTTGATTTGTTCGCAACGCTCCTTGATGTTTTCTTTTGCACCGGCACCGTTCACGATAGTCGTATTGTCTTTAGAAACAGTTACCTTGTCGGCAGTACCCAACATTTCGATAGTAGCCTGTTCCAGTTTCAAGCCTTTTTCTTCGCTGATTACAACACCGCCTGTCAATACGGCAATGTCTTCCAGCATTTCCTTGCGGCGGTCGCCGAAGCCCGGAGCCTTCACAGCACATATCTTCAACTGAGAGCGCAGACGGTTCACAACCAAGGTAGTCAGAGCCTCGCTATCCACATCTTCTGCAATTACCAACAGAGGACGGCCAGTCTGTACAGCCGGTTCGAGGATAGGCAGGAAATCTTTCAGGTTGGAAATCTTCTTATCGTAAATCAAGATGTACGGTTTCTCCATTTCGCATTCCATCTTTTCAGTGTTGGTAACGAAATAAGCGGAAAGATAACCGCGGTCGAACTGCATGCCTTCTACTACACCGATAGTGGTATCGGTACCCTTAGCCTCTTCGATAGTGATAACACCGTCTTTGGAAACCTTACGCATAGCGTCTGCAATCAGCTTACCGATAACCGGGTCGTTGTTGGCAGATACCGTACCTACCTGCTCAATCTTATCATAGTTATCACCCACCATTTCGGCCTGGCTCTTGATGGACTCAACCACTTTGGCAACAGCCTTGTCGATACCACGTTTGATATCCATAGGGCTTGCACCGGCAGTTACGTTCTTCAAGCCTTCGGCTACGATAGCCTGAGCCAATACGGTAGCGGTAGTTGTACCGTCACCTGCATCGTCACCTGTCTTGGAAGCAACTTCCTTAACCAGTTGTGCACCGGTATTCTGATAAGCATCGGCTAGTTCCACTTCTTTGGCTACTGTTACACCGTCCTTTGTGATATGGGGAGCGCCGAATTTCTTTTCGATGATTACGTTACGTCCTTTCGGGCCGAGCGTTACCTTTACTGCATTTGCCAGTGTATCGATACCTTTCTTCAGTTGGTCGCGGGCATCGATATTGAATAATATTTCTTTTGCCATAATGTTTTTACTATTTATCAGGTTTACTATTTATAAATTGATTATCCCAAAACAGCGAGTACGTCGCTTTGACGCATGATGAGGTACTTGGTTCCTTCCACTTCCAGTTCCGTACCGGCATATTTGCCATACAGTACCGTATCACCAACCTTCAACACCATTTCTTCGTCCTTAGTTCCGTTGCCTACTGCGATAACTTCACCTTTCAAAGGTTTTTCTTTTGCCGTATCAGGAATAATGATACCGCCGATTGTTTTTTCTTCTGCAGGTGCAGGGAGTATCAGCACTCTGTCTGCTAATGGTTTAATGTTCATAGTTTCTTTTGTTTTATATGTTATACAATTTATTATAATGGTAATGTTGCTTTATACAAGCGATAAAGAACTTACGAAAACCGTGCCAAAAGGCAAAGCTGTTCGTTTGGCAGATAAATGCTGACAAAATGGCAAAGGTGACCGGCTATAAAACAAGAACTCCTTACCGGCAACCGTCCGGCAAGGAGTTCTTTACTATAATATCTGTTCTGTCCGTTACCCGCAATGGAAATACTTCTCAACCAGTTTCAGCATCTCTTCCGGACTATCCTGCACTTCGCTACGCAAAGTCCTATCCTCATAAGCACGCAACTTACTGATAATTCCGTCAATCATGGCAGGACTGAAGACATTGTATTTCTCGAAAGCGGCACGCTGTTTTTCCAGACAATCGGCAGAAGCGACACAACTGTCGGGCAACTGAGCCAGTTGTTTCAGTTTGTCTTCGTTTTCTTTCTTGTGGATATTTACGTTCACGTAAGTCTTATCCGCAATTTCCAAAGCATCCGGCATCTCAAAACCGCAGCGGCAAGCTACAGCCAGTCCTGCAATCAGTTGGTACAAATCGGCCGAACCGTCCGGTGAACGCATCTCTACCGTCTGCTTTTGAGTGGTGTCGTAATTGCTCGGCGCTTCCAGAGGATTGGCAATCATGCACATATCGGTCTTTGCCGACCATCCTAACGGCACACGTACCAATACGGAACGGTTGCGGTCGCCCCAGCAGATATTGGTAGGCGCTTCCTGATGAGGAACAAGGCGGAAATAAGAAGTAGGATTCGTATTGCCGAATGCGGTAATGGAAGGAGCCAGCTCCATCATTCCCGCAATCGCCTTGCGGGCCGTTTCGGAAAGTACGCCGTCTTTCAGCATCTGATTCTTTCCGTCCTTCATGATGCGCATGTGAATATGCAATCCGGAACCGGCCTTTCCTGCCGTTATTTTCGGAGCGAAAGTGATGTCGTATCCATACTGGTAAGCAAGGTTGCGGATAATCCATTTGGCAATCATCAACTGGTCGGCTGCCTGCTCGGCACGTACCGGCAGAAATTCGATTTCGTTCTGCTCGTATATCTTGCCGTCAAGGGTGAAGTTTCCCACTTCGGAATGCCCGTACTTAATTTGTCCGCCGGCTTGTGCGATGTACGCCATACACTCGGTACGGAATTCATTGAACTTGGCATACGGAGCAGACTCGTGATAACCACGCTGGTCGGTAGCCGGGAACATGCCGCTGTCTTCCGAAATGACGTAATACTCCAATTCGCCCATGGCCTGAAACTCCATACCGGTTACTTCCGTAAACGCCCGGCACGCCTTGCGCAGAGTGTGTTCGGGAGAACTTTCCAGCGGTTCGCCGTCTTTATTGAAGAAAGAGCAGAGCATGGAAAGCGTAGGCTGCTCGGCAAACGGATCTATAAAAGCCGTACAGAAGCGGGGTATTACATATAAATCGCTGCTGCCCGCTTCAATGAAAGGAAACAGGCTGGAACCGTCCACACGCTCCCCGCACGTAAGTATCGCATCGAGATATGCGGCATCGTTAATGACAAAGTTCAAAGTTTTCAACCGCCCGTCGGCAGCAGGATACATGAAGTTCACCATAGTGATTCCATTCTCCTTTATATAAGAAACGATGTCGGCTTTTGTAAATTCGGAAGCCGGTTTTTGAAGCTTGGCCACCAACGGATTGGCATGCATTGAGAAATCTTGTTCCATGATTCTGGTTGTTTTTAGTTGATGATACGGTTAACAAAACATGTCCGTATTAAAAGTTTGGAACACGGACTCACAAATATACAAAAAGACAGCCAATTGCAATAAACCGACTGTCTTTATTTATTCCCAATATGGATAAATATTGCAAAAAACGGATAGAACCCGACTTTCTGTTCCCTGCCTACAGAATGTCATTCCAATAAATTCTCTATGGAATAGTTTTCCCAAAAAGTCCGGGTAGAGTTCACCAGCGAGCTGCCCATATAAAGCAAAAACAACACCGCTATGACAATCATCAGGAAACTGACCAGCGCATTATGCTTTTCTTGTTTAAATTGAACGGAAACCATACAAACCTCCTCTTTTATTGTCACTGCAAAGGTAAGAGCCGAATATTACATTCCTGCAACACCTGCGTAACAAACATACAAAAAAAGGAGCACAAACAGGCTCCTTTTTAATAGTATTTCAGTTTTTATTAACTCAGTTCGCTAACCAGCTCTTCGGGGGTAATCAATTTCTGCTCTCCCGTCTCCATATTCTTCAAGGTTACCTTGCCCTCATTCATCTCGTTTTCTCCCACCAAAGCAACAAACGGAATCATCTTGGAGTTGGCATAACCCATCTGCTTCTTCATCTTGCTGGAATCGGGGAAGATTTCAGCACGGATACCTGCCGCACGTACCTGGGTAAGCACATTCATAGAGAAAGCGGCTTCTTTCTCACCAAAATTGATAAACAGAAGCTGCGTACCGTTCACCGCTTCTTTCGGATAAAGTTCAAGCTGGTTCAGCACATCGAATATGCGGTCTGCACCAAACGAAATGCCCACTCCCGAAACACCTGCCATGCCGAATACACCGGTCAAGTTGTCATAACGACCGCCACCGGTAATGCTGCCAATCTGCACATCCAGCGCCTTTACTTCAAAAATAGCACCCGTATAATAGTTCAAGCCGCGAGCCAACGTCAGGTCAAGCTCGATTTCGTTCTTCAATCCAAGCGCGGAAAGCGTCTTCAAGATAAATTCGCTCTCTTCCACTCCCTTCAAGCCCTCTTCACTGGCAGAAAGCACCTGCTTCAGTGTGGCGAGTTTCTCTTCGTTACTACCGCTCAACAAAATGATAGGCTGCAACTTGGCAACAGCCTCATCACTGATGCCCTTCTCTTTCAGTTCGGCGTTGACATTGTCCAGCCCTATCTTGTCCAGTTTGTCAATCGCTACGGTAATGTCCACTATCTTATCGGACTCACCGATAATCTCGGCAATACCGCTCAATATCTTGCGGTTGTTGATTTTAATGCATACACGGATGCCGAAGCGCGTAAATACGGTATCGACTATCTGCATCAGTTCCACTTCATTCAGCAAGGAGTCGCTGCCCACCACATCGGCATCACATTGATAGAACTCACGATAACGCCCCTTCTGCGGACGGTCGGCACGCCACACCGGCTGAATCTGGTAACGCTTGAAAGGGAACGTGATTTCATCCCTGTGCATCACGACATAACGGGCAAAAGGTACGGTAAGGTCATAGCGCAGACCTTTCTCACAAAACTTGCTTGCGAGCTTCGCGGCATTACGGCTCAACAGTTCCTCGTCCGTCAAACCGGAAAAGTAATCACCCGAATTCTGTATCTTGAACAACAGTTTATCGCCTTCTTCACCATACTTCCCCATTAAGGTGGAAAGCATTTCCATGGAAGGAGTCTCTATCTGCTGGAAACCATAAAGATGATAAACATCACGAATCGTATTGAATATATAGTTACGCTTCGCCATTTCTACGGGCGAAAAGTCGCGGGTTCCTTTGGGAATACTTGGTTTTGCTGCCATAATCGTATCAATCATTTATAAAATCAGATGACAAAGTTACGGTATTTTATTGATTAAGAAAAAAAATGCTTTCTCCATTTAGCATGAAGAAAGCATTTTTCTATTTCTACGGAACAGAACGTTCTTATTCTCTGCGTCCCATGAATATCATTATGTAGTAAACAAGCGTTGCCAATGAACCGAGCGCAGCTACCACATACGTATAAGCGGCCGAACGAAGCGCGTCTTCCGCCTGTGTATGATTGCGGGCATTCGTAATGCCGGAACTGCTCAACCATACCAATGCACGCTTGCTCGCATTGATTTCCACCGGAAGGGTGATGAAGCTGAACAGTGTAGTCATGGCAAACAGGATGATACCTGCCAGCAGCAACTGCGGAAAAGTGTTCAGCATCAGGATACCGCCCAACAGTACCCACGTCATAATGTTGGAAGCGAACGAAACCACAGGCACCAGCTTGCTGCGCATCGTAAGCGGTGCATAGGCGCGTGCATGCTGCACGGCATGTCCGCACTCATGGGCGGCAACGGCCGCTGCCATAATGCTGTTGCTGTTATAAACGCTTTCGCTAAGGTTGACGGTCTTATTGGCAGGGTTGTAATGGTCTGTCAAGTGTCCCGGAGTATGTGTTACGGTTACATCGTAGATGCCGTTATCGTGCAGCATCTTCAAAGCCACATCGGCTCCCGTCATTCCGTTGCCGGTGGGGATTTTAGAATATTTCTTGAATTTACTCTGCAGGTTCATCTGTACCAGCCAACTGACCACAGCCACCCCGATAAAGATAATCCATTGCATGCCTATCATTCCTGTTCCCATAATTCTCTTCTTTTAATAATAAATAAATGAATAATGTGTCGTTTCTGTTTGTATAACAAATTGTCTGCCAAAAATAAAGGGAAACTGCGAGCTATCTCCCGGTTCTCCCTATCTTTTAGGAAGAATTAAAGATTTACCGACATAACGATTACAGTTTTAGCAATTCACCGGCAGCAGGCTACTCTTCCAGGTGCAGTTCGATGACTTTGTCAATATCTGTCGGGACTTCGGAAAGATAAAGCATGACACCATCCCGGCATTTCTGTATTTTCAGCGGCCGGCGGTCGGTATAACCTACAGCCTTCTTCACGCGCTTTCCATCCAAAGGCAGGAAAAGCGCTTTATCCTGCAAATCCAGAATATGCACATACAGCTTATTTCCCTTCTGCGTTGTCACTCCCCAAGGGTGAGGAGCCACACAGCCGCCACGTGTTCCGTAAATAGTTTCACCGTACACTTTCATCCACTCTCCTATCTCTGCCAGTCGCTCCATGGCAACAGCCGGCAGTTCGCCATCGGGCTGCGGACCTATATTCATCAGGAGATTGGCATCCTTACCGGCTGCCTTCACCAGATAGTGAATCAAAGTTTTTGCCGGCTTATAGTTTTGGTCTGTAATCTTATATCCCCACATGCCATTCATTGTCTCGCACGTTTCCAATGGCAAGTTACTGACACCTTGTCCGGAAAGTCCCGCCTTGTTCTCACCGGGCAAATCACGCTCAAAAATCTGTATATCTTCTCCCTCGAAAGGTGTCCGGTGATGATTATTACCAATCAGACAGGCCGGTTGCAGGCGGTGTATCAACGCATATTGTCCGGGCAACTGCCAATCGAAACCGGGATTCCGGTCCTGATCCCACCAGCCGTCGAACCATATTGCGCCTATTTTCCCGTAACCGGTCAGCAACTCCGTCAACTGGTTGTTCATAAAAGCGTAATAGCTGTTCCAGTCTCCCGAAGGATCCGGACGTCCGGTTCCACGCCCCGTACGCCCTTGCGGAGCATCCTCTCGATACCAGTCTATATGTGAATAATACAGATGCAGGCGAATCCCCTGCTTATGACATTCATCCGCCAATTCTTTCAGTACATCCCGCCTGAAAGGAGTGGCGTCCACAATATTATAATCGGAATAACGGGTATGAAACATGGAAAAGCCCTCGTGATGCCGCGAAGTGAAACAAATATATTTTGCTCCGGAAGCCTTGATAGCTGCCACCCACTTGGCTGCATTGAACCTGGAAGGATAAAATCCGCCCGCCAATTTGGCATATTCTTTATAATTCAGGTTATTATTGGTCATGGTCCATTCTCCGGTTGCCAACATGCAGTACAGCCCCCAATGGAGGAAAATGCCGAACTTGCTGTCCCTGAACTCCTGGCGCGACTGTAAGTTTTCTGCCGTAGGCTGATAAGGTTGCGACCTCCCGGAAGAGCAGAGAGAGAGCAGAAGCAATAATGAGATAATACGTGTTTTCATGGTAATAAATAAAAAAAGTACGGGTTACCCGAATTTATACAGTCCGTTATCGAAGCCACAAAATTCGCGTAACCCGTACGTAAGGTTGTCTATTTGTCAATCTATGTTATTCCTCCGTATAGCGTTCGATGGTTTGTTCGCGGTCGGGACCTACCGATACAATCTTCACAGGCACACCGAGCTGTTCTTCCAGGAACGACAGATAAGCGTTGAATTCTTCGGGGAATTCGTCTTCGCTCTGCATCTTTGTCATATCCGTCTGCCAGCCGGGCAATTCCACGTACACCGGTTCCACGCCTTCGATATCGAACGGGAAGTAATCGATTTCCTCACCGTTGACCTTATATGCCACACAGGCTTTGATTGTTTCGAATGAGTCGAGCACATCGCTCTTCATCATGATGAGCTTGGTTACGCCGTCTACCATAATGGCATATTTCAAGGCTACCAGGTCAATCCATCCGCAACGGCGCTTACGTCCGGTTACCGAACCGAATTCATGTCCCAGCGTACAAATCTGGTCACCGGTCTTGTCGAACAGTTCCGTCGGGAACGGACCCGCACCCACACGCGTACAATATGCCTTGAAGATACCGTACACTTCGCCAATCTTATTGGGAGCTATGCCCAAGCCCGTGCAGGCTCCTGCACAAATGGTATTGGAAGAAGTGACAAACGGATAAGAACCGAAATCAATATCGAGCATCGTACCTTGCGCACCTTCGCACAAAACAGACTTGCCGTCCGACAGCAGACCGTTTATTTCATGTTCGCTGTCCACAAACTTGAACTGCTTCAGGTATTCGATACCCTCGAACCATGCCTTTTCCAGTTCACTCAAATCATATTCGTAATTCAAGCCTTTCAGGATTTGTTCGTGACGGGCTTTGGCAGCAGCATACTTCTTGTCGAAATCGTGCAGGATATCACCTACACGTACACCGTTGCGGCTAATCTTGTCCGTATAGGTAGGACCGATGCCCTTGCCGGTAGTTCCCACTTTGGCATCTCCTTTTGCAGCTTCATAGGCAGCATCCAGAATGCGGTGCGTGGGCAGGATGAGGTGTGCTTTCTTGGAAATATGCAAGCGTTCCTTCAAATTATGACCGGATGCTTCCAATGCTTCCGCTTCCGCCTTGAACAGCGCCGGGTCGAGCACTACACCGTTACCGATGATATTCACCTTATCACCCTGGAAGATTCCCGAAGGAATGGAACGGAGCACATATTTCTGACCTTCAAACTCCAATGTATGACCGGCGTTCGGGCCGCCTTGAAAACGTGCCACTACATCGTATCTCGGAGTTAATACATCAACGACTTTGCCTTTGCCTTCGTCGCCCCATTGTAATCCTAATAGAATGTCTACTTTCATTTCTCTTTCTTATGGTTATTATTTTTCTTCTTTCTTTTGTTTGCGCGGTCGCACTTGCTACACAAGCCGTACATGTACAGCGAATAATGCGTCAAGTTAAAGCGGCTCAACCTGGTATTCTCAATGGCGTGCTGCAATTCCTCGTTCTGGAATTCGGTAACCTTGCCGCACTGCGTGCAGATTTGGTGATGATGCGTATCACGGTTATAGCATTTTTCGTATTGAGAGGAATTTCCGAACTGATGCTTGATAACCAGCCGGGCATTGATAAGCAATATGATGGTGTTGTACAGCGTCGCACGGCTCACTCTGAAATTCTCCTGGTCTGCCATCAGCGAATAAAGCGTGTCAACATCGAAATGGCCGTCTATGGAATAAATAGTGTCGAGTATGGCATAGCGTTCGGGAGTCTTGCGATGCCCGTTCATATTGAGATATTCGGTGAATATCTGTCTAACCGTATCTTTCACGTTCTGACTTTCCATTTAAAGGCGCAGTTTTTTAACAGCCAACAAAGTTAAGCCTTTTTTGCGGAAAGCAAACAAAAAAAGAAAAATTAATGATGAGAATGGTAAAGTAGCCGGCACTCTATCACTTTACCGTTTTATCATAACGCTACCTCTTCCTTTACCAGATTGTAAAGCAGCCGTTCTGTCTCCGAAGAGGAATCTCCCATGCCTTCTACCCTGCGGCAAACCTGAAACGCATTTTCCTCGCTGTGCTGCATGAAGCGGCGGATAGCGGTCAGCGCGGCATTGCGCACATGATAAGAGCCTGAGAGGAACGCCGATATTGCCTGGTCAAGGAATTCATTCTCCACCCGTTCGTTCATATCGCCTTTTTTCATTAACAGCCGGGCAATGGTAAGGAAACCGCAGACCTGCGTATATTCATCTTCAGCGGCAATCCAGTGAAAAGACTTCGCAGGAGCATACGGAAGATGCTGGAACAGGTTCATACAGGTAAGTTCCGCAATCTCGATGTTCCGGATGTTCTCCACCCATATGTCCGCTATTTCGGGCAAGAAGCTGTCGACAGGCTGAAGCAATCCCGCCAATATTTTACATTCGCGAATATCTTCTTTCCAAAGTGCCTGCGCCAAGGCATGATCTTTCCCGTAAGCAGAAGCAATACTTTTGATACGGGGCAGTTCCACGCCGAAGTTAAGTTTGTAGACCAAACCTTTCTCACGCATACTTTGAGACACAGCCCCATTCATGGAGAGGCGGAGCTGTGTTTTTATTTCTTTGAGTTGTTCTTTTAGTTCCATTAGTTTCAGAAATGAGAGTTCCGGTTATCACCTGAGGCAAAAAGCCTTTTATCTTAAAAGAGGTGTGTCAAAATACACCTGATGATTTTTTTAGGCACGGATTACGCGGATTACACGGAAACGGAAAAAAAGGATAAAGTAAATCCGTGTAATCCGCGTAATCCGTGCCTAAAGAAAACAATAAAATCTCTAAATTACCATTCAATCGTTCACTGAAGGCAATACCGAGTAGTCCTTGCTATAACGCAGCATCTGTTCGGCATACCCTTCATCATAAGTCACCTTCACATCGGTTATGTTGCCGTCCGCATCCGTCACAGCCTCATACTTCGGGTTGACAAAGCCCTTATACGGAGCCAGATTCAGCTTCTTGTAACGTTCCAATACTTCCGCGTGCAGTTCCGGGTCTACTTTCACGGCATAGGACTCTACCAGCTCACGGGCTGCGTCATAGTCGCCCGTGGACTTGATACGCTGTATTTCGGCAAGCAGTTCGCCAAACAGTTCCCGTACCTTTTCATAATCATTGATTACGACATAAGTCTTTCCGTCCTTCTTCACCAGTTCCACCACTTTGTCGGCAGCGCCCTTTTCATATACCCAACGGGCTATGAGCTGGCGGTTGCGCATATGTGCCTCTTCCACGTTGTTTCCCGGTTCGATACGCACAAGCTGTGTCATCAGGCCGTTCATCAGATAGGTATAGAATTGGGCCTTGTAGGCATCCGCACTCGGAGTCAGCCCCAGTTCCACTAGTTTCGGATCGGCCACATAATACAGTCCGAACAAGTCGGCACGCGCCTCTTCGATAGTAGAGCCGTAAGCCTTCAGCGCATCGGGGTCTACGCCCGGAAGCAGTTTGCCGGAACCATGTCCCAGACACTCATGCAGGTCGGTATGCAGTTCATCGGTCGTATCGGCATATTTGTCTATCAATTGCAGTTCGGCATCGCTATATACAAACTCTTCGTTGAAGCCGTTGCCATGAGCCGCCTTGTTGTAGGCATCCGTTATATTGCCAATCGTTACGGATTTGGAGCCGTGATGGCTGCGGATCCAGTTGGCATTGGGCAGGTTGATACCGATAGCCGTCGAAGGATAGAGGTCGCCCGCCAGAATAGCGGCAGTGATTACCTTGGCTGAAACACCTTTCACCTTCTCTTTCTTGAACTGCTTTTCCACCGGAGAGTGGTCTTCGAACCATTGCGCATTGCTGCTGATAATCTCCGTGCGGCGGGTAGCTTCCAAATCCTTGAAGTTCACCAAAGATTCCCAGCTTGCCTTCATGCCCAGCGGGTCACCGTAGCTTTCGGTGAATCCGTTTACGAAGTCGATGCGGGAATCCAAATCCTTCACCCACAGAATGGCATAATCATCAAAGGTCTTCAAGTCACCTGTTTCATAAAACTCTATCAGCTTGGCTATAACCGCTTTCTGTTCAGGGTTCTCGGCCACGCCTTCCGCTTTCTTCAGCCAATACACAATCTTCCCGATAGCCTCACCGTACAAGCCCCCCACTTTCCACACTTTCTCCTGAATCTTGCCGTTCTCTTTCACCAGGCGGCTGTTCAATCCGTAAGAAACCGGTGTTTCATCCTTAGGGTCCTTCATGGCGCTGTAAAAGGCTTCGGCTTCCTGCTGCGTCACCCCGTCATAATAATTACATGCCGAGGTCAGCACCAAATCCTCACCGGCAGCCTGGTTCACACGCTTCGGCATCACTTTGGGGTCGAAGATAACGGGAGCCACCTCTTCATAAAGCTGCTCCACCGTCTGCCCTTCTACAAGCGGCAGTGTAGCGGCGTCCACGCTTAAAAGGGCTTGCCTGAAGAATTCGGGAGTAAAGCCCGGTACGAACTTCTCGCAGCCGTAATGATGATGAATGCCGTTGGAGAACCATACCCGTTTCAGGTACACTTCCATAGCCTTGAAGTCTGCCGCAGTCTTGTCGCCGGTATAGCCCGTATAGACGGCTTCCAGCATCCGGCGGATTCTGAGGTTGTATTTCCCGTTCTGGTCGAACAGGATGTCACGTCCCTGCAAAGCGGCTTCCGTGAGGTAATAAACTAATTCTTTCTGTTTGAGAGACAAGTTCTCAAACTCCGGTACGCGATAGCGTAAAATCTGTAAGTCTGCAAATTGTTCCACTGTATAATCAAATTTTTCTGCCTTGGCAGTAGTTTTCGGTGCTCCGCCGCAAGCTGTCAGCAAGGACGCGGCAACCATTACGGAAATCAGTTGTTTTTTCATGCGTGTTTGGAAAAGATTGATTAGTATTAAAATAACAAAAGGAAGTATTCCGGAACACATGGCTCGGAATATTTCCTTTTATAAGTTCAGTTTTACTGCATTATTTACCTTTCACTGCATTTTTCTTACGATAACCGTTAGGAGTTTCTCCTACATTTTTATAAAATGCAGCATAAAAAGACTGACGATTGGCAAAGCCTACCATCGTGCTGATTTCCTCAACATTCTTGTCAGCATATCTCTTATCTGTCAATAAATGCAAAGCGTCTTTCACTCTGTACTCATTCAACAAACAAGAATAATTCATGCCGAAACGGGAGTTCACCACTGCCGACAAATAACGGGTATTGGTCTGCAGTTCTTTCGCCAAATCCTTAGCAGAGTAATTGGGGTCTCTGTACTTCTTCTGCACGACAATGATATTCAGTATCCTGTCGTACAGTTCGTCTGCCAGTTCCGGCCGTATCAAGGAACGGTAGGCAGCCTTCTTTTCTTTCTTTTCGCGCAGGTTATAGGGATGCTTCTTTGTAGCCTCCTCCTGTGCATTCTTTTCTAAATCACTCATTGAATTAACTGGTTAGGGTTGTTTAAATACGGAAATCTAAAGGAGTTTCCCTTAGATTACACAAAAGTCTAACATTTTTTTTTAATACGCAACTTTTCCCGTACATATTTTTAATATACAAACAACGAAAAAGCTTGAAAAGAAGCAGGATACGTTTAATTACAAGCTTATTTAACACAGTTGCTTAATTATTAAGTTATTTGACTGAACGCCACTTCCTTTTGCATTTTATGCAAGAATTAACGTACCTTTGTCCCCTGATAAAAAGATACCGGCACTGCTTATGCTACAAACGCTTAAAACATACTTCGGATACGACAGTTTCCGTCCCCTTCAGGAAGAGATTATCCGTCACATCCTGGACGGAAACGACGCACTTGTGTTAATGCCCACCGGCGGTGGAAAATCAATATGCTACCAGCTTCCCGCCCTGCTGCGCGAAGGAACCGCGGTAGTCGTTTCGCCGCTTATCTCGCTGATGAAGGACCAGGTAGAGGCATTATGCGCCAACGGCATCAGCGCCGGTGCGCTGAACAGCAGCAATGACGAAACGGAGAATGCCGCCCTGCGCCGTGCCTGCACGGAAGGCAGACTGAAACTGCTGTATATCTCGCCCGAAAAGCTGCTTGCAGAAGCCAATTATCTCCTGCGGGACATGCACATCTCGCTTTTCGCCATCGACGAAGCGCACTGCATCTCGCAATGGGGGCATGACTTCCGGCCTGAATACGCACAGATGGGGATTCTGCACCAGCAGTTCCCGCACGTGCCCATCATCGCCCTGACCGCCACCGCCGACAAAATCACGCGCGAAGATATCATCAGGCAGCTCCACCTGAACCATCCCCGGACGTTCATCTCCTCGTTCGACCGTCCCAACCTGAGCCTCACCGTAAAACGGGGCTACCAGCAGAAGGAAAAATCCAAGACAATTCTTGACTTCATAGCCCGCCATCCCGGAGAAAGCGGCATCATCTATTGCATGAGCCGGAGCAAGACGGAATCCGTGGCGCAGATGCTCCAGAAGCAGGGTATCCGCACCGCCGTCTACCACGCCGGCCTCTCCCCCTCCCTCAGGGACGAAGCGCAGGACGATTTCATCAACGACCGCGTGCAGGTAGTGTGCGCCACCATTGCTTTCGGCATGGGTATAGACAAGAGTAACGTTCGTTGGGTTATTCATTATAATTTACCAAAGAGCATCGAGAGTTTCTACCAGGAGATAGGGCGTGCCGGCAGAGACGGACTGCCCAGTGACACGCTACTGTTCTACTCGCTTGCAGACCTGATTTTGCTTACCAAATTCGCTACCGAGAGCGGACAGCAGAATATCAACCTGGAGAAACTGCAACGCATGCAGCAATACGCCGAATCCGACATCTGCCGACGCCGCATATTGTTAAGTTATTTTGGAGAAATAGCAGACCACGACTGCGGCAATTGCGACGTCTGCAAGAACCCGCCCGAACGCTTTGACGGAACTGTCATCGTACAAAAAGCCCTGAGCGCCATTGTCCGCACAGACCAGCAAATCGGTACAAGCGTTTTAGTGGATATTCTCAGGGGAAACATGTCGTCCGAAGTCGTAGGCAAAGGCTATCAGCAACTGAAAACCTTTGCCGCCGGACGTGATGTTCCCGCCCGCGACTGGCATGATTATTTATTACAAATGCTGCAACTCGGATACTTCGAGATTGCTTACAACGAAAACAATCATCTGAAAATAACTTCCGCAGGAAGCGATGTCCTCTTCGGCAGAGCCACCGCCCGATTGGTAGTGATACGCCGGGAAGAAACAAACGAAACCAAACGTGGCAGAAAACGCAAAGCAACCGTCCCCGCCCAAGAGCTACCCTTAGGACTTCCCAATACAGAGAACGAAGCCCTCTTTGAAGCATTGCGCAAATTAAGAAAACGTCTTGCCGATGAAGAGGCCCTGCCTGCCTATATCGTCCTGTCCGACAAGGTTCTCCACTTGCTCAGCACCTCACGCCCCACCAACCTCGAAGAGTTCGGCAACATCAGCGGCATCGGAGAATACAAAAAAAAGAAATACGGCAAAGAATTTATCAACCTAATACGAAAATATAGTGATTAGCGATTAGTGATTAGTGATTAGCGATTAAGAATTAGTGGTAAGTGATTAGTCGTGAGTGATTAGTGGTGAGCAGTTAGTGTTTTGCGATTAGCAATTAACTGTTTATTGTGCATAACTTAATCACTAATCACTAACCACTAAACGCTAATCACTAACCACTACCCCCTATTTCCCCGTTTGTTGTAAGAAGTTGCGTAAATCAGATTGCGGTACTCCTAACGATATGGCTTTCTCGAAATCGCGTTTGGCAAGGTCTTTCTTCTTTTGGGCGAGGTAGATTTCGCCGCGCATCAGGTATATTTCAGGCTGCGAGCTATCCAGGCTTATCGCCTCTTCCAGGTCTACCAATGCCATATCTGTATGGTGCAAGTCTTTTTCTACTCCGGCACGAGCCACATAAAGCATGGCATATTGGGAAGGAGACAACTGCCGGTTCTCTCCTTTAGCGGCAATCATAGTGTTCAATAGCTTCAGTGCTTCTTCGTATTTACCCTCTTTCTGCTCTAAAGTAGCCAAGCCGAGACGACCGTTGTAGCTGGTGGGATTCACTTTCAACAAACGTTCGTAATCGGCCTTTGCCATTTTATAGTCACGCTGCTGCATATAAATATAAGCGCGCATCAGCAGGGCTTCTTCGTTGTCTTTCTCCAAATCCAGCACCAGCGAATAGTCGGCTTGTGCCAGGTTGTTGCGCCCCAGTTCCATATAAATGGTCGCACGGTTCAGCAAGATAGGCACTGCCCGCGGGGCTATATTCAAGGCGAAGTTATAGGACTCCAAAGCCTTTTCGTACTTCCGCTGGCGGCGTTGTATCGTACCGAGGTTGGAGAACAGAAGGGCGTTATGAGGATTCGCAGGCTCCAGCTTCAAGGCTCTGCGGATGTACGTTTCCGCCTGCGGCAGACTATCCTGCTCCGTATAAGTTACGGCACGGTCGCAAAGTTCCTGATAGGTTTGCGCGAATGCAGGCATACCGCTTGCCAATAAACATACTGCGAGAAAAATCAGTTTCTTCATACTTATGATTCTAAATTTATTAATGCACCCGTATCCGTGTCACCTGCCGGTACGGAAAGTACCAAGCAAAGGTACAAAGAATATCAGGCGGTGGTACGGACAGTACCAAGCGCTGGTACAAAGAGTACCAAAGGATGATACGGGCAATACCACGCGACGGTACAAGTGCTACCACCCGTCGGTATGACCGCTACCACCGGGTGAAACAAACGTCCGTCCCCGGCATTTAATCCAAAGGATAGGTGTCAAAAGCAAACAACTCCGTAGAGAGATACCTCTCTCCCGTATCAGGCAGCAAGGCCACCACCGTTTTGTCGGCAAATTCGGGACGCACCGCCAGCAGACGTGCCGCATAGACAGCCGCTCCGGAAGATATTCCCGCCAGCAATCCCTCGGTGGATGCCAGTTCGCGTCCGGCGCGAATGGCTTCATCATCCGGCACGGGAATCACCTCGTCCACAACCGAAGCATCGTAAAGGGCCGGAATAAAGTTTGCCCCGATGCCCTGTATGCGGTGAGGAGCGTCCTCGCCCCCCTCAAGCACGGGAGACGATGCAGGTTCTACGGCCACAATGTAGACATTCGGATTATGCCTTTTCAAGGCGCGCGCCACACCGCAAATCGTGCCGCCCGTACCTACTCCCGCTACAAACACGTCCACTTGTCCGTCCGTATCCGTCCAGATTTCCTCGCCCGTAGTAAGTTCGTGTATCCGGGCGTTGGAAGGGTTCTCGAACTGTTGCAGAATCACGGCGCCGGGTATCTTGTCCCTCAGTTCCTGCGCCTTGGCGATAGAGCCCGCCATGCCTGCCAGTCCGTCCGTCAGCACGATTTCCGCTCCGAGGGCTTTCAGCAGGTTACGGCGTTCGACGCTCATGGTTTCGGGCATGGTCAGTATCAGATGATAACCTTTGATGGTGGCCACCATTGCCAGCCCTACTCCCGTATTGCCGCTGGTAGGCTCTATAATGGTGGCTCCGGGCTTCAACGTTCCGCGCGCTTCGGCATCCTCGATCATCGCCAGCCCTACGCGGTCTTTTACGCTGCCTGCGGGGTTAAAAGACTCCAGTTTGGCAACCACCTCCCGTTGCAATCCGTACTTCCGGCTGTATCCCGCCAATTTCATCAGCGGCGTACCGCCGATAAGTTCCGTCAAGTTATTCGCTATTTTCGCCATAATTCGTCCGAGTTTATACAGAATAAGACACAAATGAGGAGACACACCAAAAGCAGGCTCGCTATTGCCGTACTCTTGACGCATCTCCTCGCAAAGGTAGGAAAAAAACGTTTCGCCCTTTCTTTCCTTAATAAAGATTAGTGTTTGATATAGTCCACAATCCACGCACCCACTTCTTTCGTGCCGTATTTGCCGCCGCCTTCCACCTGGATTTCCGGAGTACGGATATTGGCATCAAGCGAAGCATCCACCGCCTTGCGGATAAGCGCGCCTTCTTCCTTCAGGTCGAAATACTCAAACAGCATGGCTACGGAAAGAATCTGTGCCAGCGGGTTGGCTATGTTCAGGCCCTTAGCCTGCGGCCATGAGCCGTGAATAGGCTCGAACACCGGCGTGCTTTCGCCCGTGGAAGCCGAAGGGAGCAAGCCCATGGAGCCGCTGATGCAGGAGCCTTCATCGGTCAGAATATCGCCGAAGGTATTCTCGGTCACCATCACGTCGAAGAACTTCGGTTCCTGAATCATGCGCATGGCGGCGTTGTCCACGTACATATAGTCGGTGGTGACTTCCGGATAGTCCGGGGCCATTTCCTGCGCAATCTGTCTCCACAGGCGCGAAGAGGCAAGTACGTTTGCCTTATCCACTACCGTAAGGTGCTTGTTACGCTTCATGGCATACTCAAAGCCCACTTTCAGGATGCGTTCAATCTCCGGACGGGTATACATATTGGTGTCGTAGGCCTTGTCGTTATCCTGATACTTCTCGCCGAAATACATACCGCCCGTCAGTTCGCGGATGCAGATGAAGTCCGCACCGTCCACCAGTTCCGCACGGAGCGGCGATTTGTGCAAGAGGCACTTGAAGGTCTGCACCGGACGGATATTGGCAAACAGCCCCAACTTCTTGCGCATAGCCAGCAGTCCTTGTTCGGGACGCACCTTGGCGGTGGGGTCATTGTCGAATTTCGGGTCGCCTACTGCCGAAAAGAGCACTGCATCGGCATTCTTACAAGCCTGATAGGTAGCTTCGGGGAAAGGGTCACCCACCTTGTCGATGGCGTCCGCACCGCACACGGCATACTCATAACTTACTTTGTGACCGAATTTCTCGCAAACGGCGGTCATTACGTCCACACCTACGGTGGATATTTCGGGGCCGATACCGTCACCGGCCAATACTGCAATTTTAAAGTCTTTTTTCATCTTTATGATTATCTTTATCGGTTCTTTTTATTTTTACCTGATTGTTCATATACAACAAAAGATATGCTAACACATAGTAAGGAACGGCAACCGCTGCTCCTATCAGCAAAATTTCCTCCCAATCAACCGGTTTATCATTCCACAGACATAACACGACTTTTACTCCACAATAAACTGCAATCAGCATGCAATCTATCAAAAGCACCTTAATCCATCTTTTCATATTCGGTTTCTATTATATTCAACATCTTTACCGTAGCCTTAATGGCCGCTTCCGTCTGGTCGGCATCCAGCCCGCGGGTACGGAACACCTTGTCTTCAAAACTCCAGGTGATAACCGTCTGCACAAAGGCATCGGTACGTCCGCCGGGCGGGATGGTCACCGCATAGTTCGTCAGCATCGGGAACTTGCGCCCCAGAGTCACCTTGTATATCTTGCGCAGCGCACGCACAAAGGCATCGTACTGACCGTCGCCGCTGGAACTCTCCTCATACTCCTTGCCGTTGATTTCTATTTTCAACGTAGCCATCGGTTTCAGTCCGTAGGCAAGGTTCACGATGTAGCTTTTCAGGTTCACCCGCTCGTCCATCATGCCGTGTTTCAAAACATCGGAAACGATGTATGGCAAATCTTCCTGCGTCACCAGCTCCTTTTTATCGCCCAGCTCGATGATACGTTCGGTAACCTTGCGCATGGCATCCTCGTCCAGCTCCAGCCCCAGGTCTTCCAGATTCTTGCGGATATTCGCCTTGCCGCTGTTCTTGCCCAGCGCATACTCCCGCTTACGGCCGAAGCGTTCGGGCAAGAGGTCGTTGCAGTACAGGTTGCTTTTATTATCTCCGTCGGCATGCACGCCCGCCACCTGTGTAAACACATTCTCACCCACAATCGGTTTGTTGGCGGGAATTACGATGCCCGAATAAGACTCCACCACACGGCTCACATCATTGAGGCGGCTCTCGTCAATATTGGTGACAGCGCTGAAATGGTCTTTCAGGATGGCCTGCACGCTGGCAAGAGGCGCATTCCCGGCACGCTCGCCCAGACCGTTAATGGTGGTGTGCAACCCCTTGCAACCGCTCAACACGGCTGCCAGCACATTGCTCACCGCAAGGTCGTAATCATTGTGCGCATGGAAGTCGAAATGCGCGTGCGGATAGCGTTTCACCATTTTCCGCATGAATTCAATAACCTGCAACGGGTTCAGCACCCCCAACGTATCGGGCAGCATATACCGCTTTATGTTGGTCCGGATCAATGCGTCCATCAATTGGAACACATATTCGGGCGAATCTTTCATGCCGTTGCTCCAGTCTTCCAGGTAGACGTTCACCTCCATGTCCTGCACGTTTGCGTAGTCCACCACTGCCAGAATGTCCTCGATATGTTCTTCGGGCAACTTCTTCAACTGGCAGGAGCAATGCTTCAGCGAGCCTTTGCACAGCAAGTTAATGACGCGGCAGCCGGTAGCGTGTATCCAGTCCACCGACGTATGCCCGTCTACGAAACCGAGCACTTCCACCCTCGGCAGCATATTGCGGCGGGCGGCCCAGTCGCATATCATTTTCACCGCATCGAACTCCCCTTCAGACACCCGCGCGGAAGCCACTTCCACCCGGTCCGCCTTCAAGTCTTCAAGCAGCAAACGGGCTATCATCAGCTTCTCATGGGGCACGAAAGACACTCCGCTGGTCTGTTCGCCGTCGCGGAGCGTGGTGTCCATGATTTCTATCTTCGGATGATTATGCTTCATGTTTCTTCTCCCAGGATTCTATTTTGTCTTTGTTCTCTACAAGGAAATCTATATCGTCCAATCCATTCATCAGGCAGTGTTTCTTGTAGGCATTGATTTCAAAATGCTCGCTCTTGCCCGTGGCCTTGTTGGTAATGGTCTGTTCGGGCAGGTTCACTTCCACTTCCGTTTTGGGATTGGCGAAAACCGAGTCGAAAAGTTCTTTCAGGAACGGTTCGCTCACCACCACGGGAAGCACGAAATTATTCAGTTCGTTGTTCTTATGGATATCTGCGAAGAAGCTGCTCACCACCACGCGGAAACCATAGTCGGCAATGGCCCATGCCGCATGCTCGCGGCTGCTTCCCGAACCGAAGTTCTTGCCGGCCACAAGGATTTGTCCGCCGTAGGTAGGGTCGTTCAGTACGAAAGATTCTATTTTGTTGCCTTGCTTGTCATACCGCCAGTCGCGAAACAAGTTCTCGCCAAAGCCTTCTTTCGTGGTGGCTTTCAGGAAACGTGCAGGGATTATCTGGTCGGTATCCACATTCTCCAACGGAAGAGGTACACAAGTGCTGTTGATGATATTGAATTTCTGTTTCATTGTTGCTGTTATTTGATTGTTCTTTCTTCACTACAGAGGACATAGGGCCTCAGTTTCTCCCTCTGTAGTGAACCTTGATTTAGATAAACTCCCTCGGGTCTGTAATCACCCCCGTCACCGCTGCTGCCGCAGCCACCAGCGGACTGGCAAGCAATGTGCGTGCACCCGGTCCCTGACGTCCCTCAAAGTTACGGTTACTGGTGGACACCGCATATTTCCCGGCAGGCACTTTGTCATCATTCATCGCCAGGCAAGCCGAACATCCCGGCTGGCGGATAGCGAATCCCGCCTCTTCCAGCACTTTGTCCAAGCCTTCCTCGCGTATCTGCGCATCTACCATCCACGAACCGGGAACCAGCCATGCCACTACATCCGCCGCTTTCTTATGGCCTTTCACGATAGAGGCAAATGCACGGAAATCCTCGATACGGCCGTTGGTGCAAGCACCCAGGAACACGTAATCAATCTTCTTGCCCAACAACGGTTCACCCGGCCGGAAGCCCATATACTCCATCGACTTCATAAAAGACGCCTTGGCGGCCTCGCCCATACCCTCGGTAGCGGGGATGTGCTGCGTGATGCCCATGCCCATACCCGGGTTGGTTCCGTAGGTAATCATCGGCTCGATGTCGGCGGCGTCGAAGCGTACTTCCTTATCGAACACGGCATCCTCAGCGCTTTTCAATGTTTTCCAGTATGCCAGCGCCTTGTCCCACGCTTCGCCTTTCGGAGCATATTCGCGTCCCTTGATGTACTCGAAGGTTGTTTCGTCCGGAGCAACCATACCGCCGCGCGCACCCATTTCTATGCTGAGGTTGCACAGCGTAAGGCGTCCTTCCATGGACAGGTTGCGCACCGCCTCTCCGGCATACTCCACAAAGTAGCCCGTAGCGCCGCTGGTAGTCATCTTGGACATCATATAGAGCGCCACATCTTTGGCGGTCACCCCTTTACCCAATTTGCCGTCTACGGTAATGCGCATCGTCTTGGGACGGGTTTGCAGAATACACTGCGAAGCCATCACCATCTCCACTTCGCTCGTACCGATGCCGAAAGCCACCGCCCCCATTGCGCCGTGAGTGGACGTATGCGAGTCACCGCATACAATCGTCATGCCCGGCAAGGTCAGCCCGCGTTCCGGACCCACCACATGGATAATGCCGTTCTTCTTGTCCATCATGCCGAAATGCTCCAGTCCGAAATCTTCCGCATTCTTGGCAAGCGTATCCACCTGCGTCTTTGACACGGGGTCTTCGATAGGTTTATCCTGGTCGTGCGTCGGCGTATTATGGTCGGGCATACAGAATATCTTTTCCGGACGGAAACACTTGATTCCCCTGGCACGCAATCCGGCAAAAGCCTGCGGGCTGGTCACTTCGTGGCAATAAAGCCTGTTTATGTAAAGTTGTGTAGGGCCGTCTTCCACCTTCTGTACAACGTGGGCATCCCAAATTTTATCAAATAATGTATTCATCAGAATAAGTATTAATTACAAATTATCAATCACTAATCGTTAATCACTAACCGCTAATCACTAACCGCTAAAATTTATTAATACAGTCTATATACGCTTCCACCGACGCAGCTATAATATCCGTATTGGCGCCGAAGCCATAGTAGATACGGTTGTCATATTCCACCTGCATGTGCACCTTACCCATATCATCACTCCCCTTGCTGATGGCCTGAATGGTAAACTCCTTCAGCGTCATGTGGCGGTCTATTATCTTCTTCAGGGCTTTGATTGCGGCATCTACCGGACCGTTTCCGCTGGCGGCGGCTTCGAACTTCTCACCCGAAATGTTCAGCCCGATGCTGGCTACCGAACGGACACCTACGCCGCTCGTCACCTGCAAGTATTCCAGTTTGATACGATGATTCTGCGAGCGGTCCGCACCTGCCAATACCAGAATATCATCGTCGTTAATATCTTTCTTCTTATCGGCAAGTTTCAGGAAATCTTCGTAAATCTTATCCAGTTTCTGCTGATCCAGAGACACGCCCAACACCTGCAGGCGGTTCTTCAAGGCAGCGCGTCCGCTACGGGCGGTCAGTACGATAGAGTTGTCATCGATGCCCACATCGTGCGGGTCGATAATCTCATAAGTCTGCACATTCTTCAATACGCCGTCCTGATGAATGCCCGACGAGTGCGCAAAGGCATTACGGCCTACGATTGCCTTGTTAGGCTGCACCGGCATATTCATCAGGCTGGATACCATACGGCTGGTAGGGTAAATCTTCTGCGTGTTGATATTGGTTTCAATATCAATATCCTTATGACATCTGATAATCATAGCCACCTCTTCGAGCGAAGTATTTCCGGCACGTTCGCCGATACCGTTGATAGTAACTTCCACCTGGCGGGCGCCGTTCAGCACACCTGCCATTGTATTGGCAGTAGCCATCCCCAGGTCGTTGTGGCAATGCGTGGAGATGACAGCGTTATGAATGCCGTCCACATGCTCCATCAGATATTTTATCTTCGCACCATACTCACCGGGAAGGCAGTAACCGGTGGTATCGGGAATATTCACCACCGTAGCGCCCGCTTTGATAACGGCTTCCACCACACGCGCCAGGTATTCGTTATCCGTGCGTCCGGCATCTTCGGCATAGAATTCGACATCCTCTACATAGCGGCGGGCATACTTCACTGCCGCCACGGCACGTTCGATAATCTCCTCGCGGTTGGAATTGAATTTATATCTGATGTGCGAGTCAGAAGTACCGATACCGGTATGAATACGTTTATGCTTGGCAAATTGCAGAGCTTCCGCCGCCACGTCAATATCTTTCTGTACGGCACGTGTCAAGGCGCAAATCGTAGGCCACGTCACAGCTTTGGAAATCTCAATCACCGAGTTAAAGTCACCCGGACTCGAAATGGGGAATCCCGCCTCAATCACATCCACGCCCAGCGCTTCCAGTTGCCTTGCCACCTGAATTTTTTCCACTGTATTCAACTGGCATCCCGGAACCTGCTCGCCATCGCGGAGCGTTGTGTCGAAAATAAATAATTTGTCACTCATTGCTTTATTGTATTTAATTTATGTTCCATAAAAAAAGCCTTTCGCACTTGGAAGTGAGAAAGGCTTCATATATCATTGCATCTTACATATATATTCACGCACAGCACTCACTTCCACTAAACCTTGCCAGTAGAATAATAATACCACACAGTAGAATATATGTAAAGTTCTGAATCATCTTGTTTTTTTGTTTAATGATGCAAAGGTATAGATTATTTTGTAGCATGCAAATAAATCAGTAACTTTTTCATCTGAAATAATATCATTTTATAAGATTATATTCATTTATCACACCAATATATCACAAGAAAGGCGTACCAAACAGGCACGCCTTTCCTTTATGTTTCAGTTCGATACAAGTCCTGAATTACTTCTTTTCACAAGGTTTGTCACACTTGGCGCTGTCGCAAGCGGCCTTCGGACAATCAGCTTTCGCGCAACCGGCCTTCGGACAAACGGCAGAATCAGCCTGGCAGCAAGCCTTTGCAGAGTCACATACCTGTTCTGTTTGTGCAGCGCAACAAGAGTCTGCTCCGGCAGCATTGGCATCAGCAGCTTTTTTGTTACCACATGATGTTACAGCGAAAGAAAATGCTACTGCCACAGCAGCGAATAAAACTTTAGTTTTCATACTTCAATTTGCTTTAAATATTAATTAAAAAATCAGTTCGCTGACAAATATACGAAAAACAACCCGGTTTTCCAAAACGAGGAAGAAGAGAAGTAAGAATAAACTTATCGGTAAATTGATTGTTTGTCTGGTGACACTATCATTTTTTGTGACATTATTTTTATATTATTTTTTAGACAGAAGAACAAAAGAACGTAAAGAGAGGGGGATGTAGTTCGGGGTGTTGTTCTGGCTGCACAGTAAATTCTCTGTACTAAGGGGATTTAGGAGAGATAGCATTCTTTTAGACGATACGATATAATATCCTAAAAACTAAGAAAGAAAAAACACTTCACAAGTATAAGAATAATCCGCACTAAAAATCTGCTGCCCCCCAAAAAACAAGCAAAACAAAGAAAAGAAAAGCAAGCAAAACAAGGCAAGGCAGACAAATGAACTTAACTTCTCTGTTCGGAATGATAGCCCCAAAAACAAGAAAGCCCCTGCATCTTCCGATACAGGGGCTTCTCTCTCTAAAA